>WPCJ01001198.1_pt1 | contig 10033 bp, 9 predicted proteins | sample 5399831 | NCBI WGS metagenome assembly WPCJ01 (sample SAMN12869470, study PRJNA574797) | sludge metagenome | isolation source: wastewater treatment of pH10 | place: China:Beijing | collected 2019-05-20 | reverse complement strand
CCGCCCGACAGGAAGGCGATGCCCGGAACGGCGCAGGGCACCGTTTCGCGGAACAGCCTGATGGTCTTCTCGGCCACTTCCTCGGGCGAGTTCTTCGTGCCCGACTTCTTGCCGGCGATGACCATGTTCGGCTTGAGGATCGTGCCTTCCAGAACCACGTCGGCGGCATTCAGCTCGGCATAGAGCTGGAGCAGTGTGACCTTGGTGACCTCATAGCAGGTGTCGATGTCATGGGCGCCGTCCATCAGAACTTCAGGCTCGACGATCGGCACGATGCCGGCTTCCTGACACAGCGCCGCATAGCGGGCGAGCGCATGGCAGTTGGCGTCGATGGCGTAGCCCGAGGGAACGCCCTCCTCCTCGTTGATGTCGATCACCGCCCGCCACTTGGCGAAGCGGGCGCCGAGCTTGTGGTACTCGGCCAGCCTTTCGCGCAGGCCGTCGAGGCCCTCGGTGATGGTGTCGCCGGGGAAGCCGGCCAGCGGCTTGGCGCCGGCATCGACCTTGATGCCGGGAATGGCGCCGGCGGCCTTGATGATGTCGACCAGCGGCGTGCCGTCGGCGGCCTTCTGGCGGATGGTTTCGTCATAGAGGATGACGCCGGAAATATACTGGCTCATCGCCTCCTTGGCGCGGAACATCAGCTCGCGATAGTCGCGGCGGTTGTTTTCGGTGGATTCGACGCCGATGACGTCGAAGCGCTTCTTGATCGTGCCGGAACTTTCGTCCGCCGCAAGAATGCCCTTGCCGTCGGCCACCATGGCCGCCGCGATATCCTCAAGACGTTCGCTCATTGTGTCACTCCTCAAAAAGGTGCCGGCTGGAAAGCATGCCCGCCGCATAGCAGAACCCGCCCGGCAAAGAAATGCCGGCCGCGCTTCCTAATCGATTGAAAGGCCAAGGGTTCCGCCGCGGGCGGGGAAGCTGTGGGTATCAGCGCTTCAGAACCTCGACGCCGGGCAGCGGCTTGCCCTCCATCCATTCCAGGAAGGCGCCGCCGGCGGTCGAGACATAGGTGAAGTCATCGGCGGCGCCGGCATGGTTGAGGGCGGCCACCGTGTCGCCGCCACCGGCCACCGAGATCAGCTTGCCCTCGCTTGTGCGCTCAGCCGCATGGCGCGCGGCCGCCACCGTGGCGCGGTCGAACGGCTCGATCTCGAACGCGCCGAGCGGGCCGTTCCAGACCAGCGTCGCCGCCCGGTCGATCCACTGGTTGATCGTCTCGACGCTCTTTTCGCCGGCATCGAGGATCATCGCGTCCTGCGGCACCGCATCGATGGCGACGGTCTCGTTGGCGGCGCCCGCCTTGAACTCGCGCGCCACCACGCCGTCGACCGGCAGGATGACCGCGCAGCCGGCTTCGGCCGCCGCGATCATGATCTGCCTGGCGGTCTGGGCCAGGTCGTGCTCGGCCAGCGACTTGCCGACCTCGGTGCCGCGCGCGGCGAGGAAGGTGTTGGCCATGCCGCCGCCGATGACCAGCGCGTCGACCTTGCGCACCAGGTTGCTCAGGAGGTCGATCTTGGTCGAGACCTTGGCGCCGCCGACGATGGCCACCACCGGCTTGGCCGGGTTGCCCAGTCCCTTTTCCAGCGCTTCCAGCTCGGCCTGCATGGTGCGTCCGGCATAGGCCGGCAACACATGGGCCAGCCCCTCGGTCGAGGCGTGCGCCCGGTGCGCGGCGGAAAAGGCGTCATTGACGTAGATGTCGCCATTGGCGGCCAGCGCCTTGACGAAATCGGGATCGTTCTTCTCCTCGCCCTTGTGGAAGCGGGTGTTCTCCAGAAGCAGCACGTCGCCGTCCTGCATGGCGGCGACGGCGGCGGCAGCCTTTTCGTCCACGCAGTCGCCGGCAAAGCCGACGGCGCGGCCGAGCACCCCGGCGGTGGCCTTCGCCACCGGCTCCAGCGAGAACTCCGCCTTGGGCTCGCCCTTGGGACGGCCGAAATGGGCGAGCAGGATGACCTTCGCGCCCTTGTCCGCCAGTTCCGCGATGGTCGGCCCGACCCGCTCGATGCGGGTGGCGTCGGTGACCTTGCCCTCCGCCATCGGCACGTTGAGGTCCACGCGCACCAGCACGCGCTTGCCGCGGATATCGCCAATGTCATCCAGCGTCTTGAAGCCGACCGTCATGTCAAATCCCCTTAATCCAGAAGGTCGCCCGGCGAGTGCAGGCGACGAAAATTGTCCAAGTCACGCTGCGCGAAGCAAAACGCCCGGCAAAGCCGGGCGTCTCGATCGGGCGGCGGCGATCAGCCGATGGTCTTGCCAAACGCGACGGCCGTGTCGGCCATGCGGTTGGAGAAGCCCCACTCGTTGTCGTACCACGACATGACGCGCACCAGATCGCCATCGATGACCTTGGTCTGGTCGAGCGCGAAGGTCGAGGAATGGGCATCATGGTTGAGGTCGATGGAGACCAGCGGGTCGCGCGTGTAGGCGAGGATGCCCTTGAGCGGGCCGTCGGCGGCCGCCACCAGCGCGGCGTTAACCTCCTCGACGGTGACCTTCTTCTTCGGCACGAACTTGAAGTCGATGACCGAGACGTTCGGCGTCGGCACGCGGATCGACACGCCGTCGAGCTTGCCCTTCAGCTCCGGCAGCACGAGGCCGACGGCCTTGGCCGCACCCGTCGAGGTCGGGATCATCGACACCGCCGCCGCACGGGCGCGGTAGAGGTCCTTGTGCATGGTGTCGAGCGTCGGCTGGTCGCCCGTATAGGCGTGCACCGTGGTCATGAAGCCCTTCTCGATGCCGAAGGCGTCGTTGAGCACCTTGGCCACCGGGGCCAGGCAGTTGGTGGTGCAGGAGGCGTTGGAGATGACGACATGGTCCTTCGACAGCTTGTCGTGGTTGACGCCGTAGACCACGGTCAGGTCGGCGCCGTCGGCCGGGGCCGACACGATGACGCGCTTGGCGCCGCCGGCGAGGTGGGCCGAGGCCTTCTCCTTGGAGGTGAAGATGCCGGTGCACTCCAGCACGATGTCGACGCCGAGCTCGCCCCAGGGCAGCTTGGACGGGTCGCGCTCGGCGAACACCTTGAAGGAATCGGAACCGACGGAGATGGTGTCGCCGTCGACCTTCACCTCGCTCGGGAAGCGGCCATGCACGGAATCGTAGCGCAGCAGATGCGCGTTGGTCTCGACCGGGCCGAGATCATTGATGGCGACCACGTCGATGTCCTTGCGGCCGCTTTCATAGATCGCGCGCACGATGTTGCGGCCGATGCGGCCAAATCCGTTGATGGCAACCTTCACAGTCATGTCCGTCTCCTGAAGCGGGAAAATCCCTGCCGTTCTTAAAAGAGGCGGGTGCTGGAATCCATCTCCCGCCATGCGCTTCAAACCGATTAGCCTGCCCCTGGCCTATCAATTCCAGGGGCCTGCCTCCCGGGCTCAGCCGTGCAGCCGGCCTTCGGCGGCCTTGGCCACGGCCTCGGCGGTGATGCCGAAATGGGCGTAGAGCTGCTCGATGGTGCCGCTGGCGCCGAAGCCGGTCATGCCGACGAAGATGCCGTCCGAGCCGATCACCGCGTCCCAGCCCTGGCGGATGCCGGCCTCGACCGCCACCTTGACCGCGGCCTTGCCGATGATCGCCTTGCGGTAGGCCTCGTCCTGCTGCTCGAAGATATCGAGGCAGGGCACCGAGACGACGCGGGTCGGATGGCCGTGGCCCTGGAGCAGGTCACGCGCCTTGAGCGCGATCTCGACCTCGGAGCCGGTGGCGAAGATGGTCACCGCGGCCTCGCCGCCCTCGGCGGCGGCCAGTTCGTAGGCGCCCTTGCGGCACAGGTTTTCTTCCACATAGGTGGTGCGTAGCGCCGGCAGGTTCTGGCGGGTCAGCGCCAGCGTCGACGGGGTCTTTTCCGTTTCCAGCGCGATCTGCCAGCACTCGGCCGCCTCGGTCGCATCGGCCGGGCGGAAGACGTTGTGGTTGGGGATGGCGCGCAGCGCCGCCACGTGCTCGACCGGCTGGTGGGTCGGACCGTCCTCGCCCAGCCCGATGGAATCATGGGTCATGACGAAGATGGAGCGGATGCCCATCAGCGAGGCCAGGCGCATGGCCGGGCGCGCATAGTCGGAGAAGGTGAGGAAGGTGCCGCCATAGGGGATGATGCCGCCATGCAGCGTCAGGCCGTTCATGGCCGCGGCCATGCCATGCTCGCGGATGCCGTAATGGACATAGCGCTCGCCGTAGTTGCCGGGCGTGATCGGCTTGGTTTGGCTGGTCTTGGTGTTGTTGGAGCCGGTGAGGTCGGCCGAGCCGCCGATGGTCTCCGGCACCACGCCGTTGATGACCTCCAGCGCCATTTCCGACGACTTGCGGGTGGCGACCTTCGGCTTGTCCTCGGCGAGCTTCTTCTTGTAGTCGGCGATGGCCGCGTCGAAGCCCTGCGGCAGCTTGCCGGACATGCGGCGCTCGAACTCGGCGCGCCTGGCGGCATCGGTCTTGGCCAGGCGGCCTTCCCATGCCTCGCGTGCCTCGGCGCCCCTGGCGCCGGCGGCGCGCCAGGCGTCGAGCACGTCAGCGGGCACGTCGAACGGCTCATAGGACCAGCCCAGCGCCTTGCGGGCGCCGGCGATTTCCTCGGCGCCGAGCGGCGAGCCGTGCACCTTGGAGGTGCCGGCCTTGGTCGGCGCGCCGAAGCCGATTGTGGTCTTGGCGGCGATCAGGGTCGGACGGTCGGACTTGCGGGCCGCTTCCAGCGCGGCGGCGATGGCTTCCGGGTCCATGCCGTCGATCTTCAGCGTGTTCCAGCCCGAGGCCGCGAAACGCGCGGGCTGGTCGGTGGAGTCCGACAGCGAGACCGCGCCGTCGATGGAGATGTTGTTGTCGTCCCAGATGACGATCAGCTTGTTGAGCTTGAGGTGGCCCGCCAGCGAGAGCGCCTCCTGGCTGATGCCTTCCATCAGGCAGCCGTCACCGGCCAGCACATAGGTGTAGTGGTCGACCAGATCGTCGCCGAAGGCGGCATTCATGATGCGCTCGCCCAGGGCGAAGCCGACCGAATTGGCGATGCCCTGGCCGAGCGGCCCGGTGGTCGTCTCGATGCCGGCGGCATGGCCGTATTCGGGATGGCCGGCGGTGCGCGAGCCGAGCTGGCGGAAATTCTTGATCTCGTCGAGGGTGATGTCCTCGTAACCGGTCAGGTAGAGCAGCGAATAGAGCAGCATCGAGCCGTGGCCGGCCGAAAGGATGAAGCGGTCGCGGTCGGCCCAGTGCGGGTTGCGGGCATCGAACTTCAGGAAGCGGGTGAACAGCACCGTGGCGATGTCGGCACAACCCATCGGGAGGCCCGGATGGCCGGAATTGGCCTTCTCGACCGCATCCATGGAAAGAAAGCGGATCGCATTCGCCATCCGGTCATGTTGTTCACGCGAGGGCATGGTTCCTCCAGGCAGGATCTGGGCTGGGAAAGGGAGTGCGCGACACATAGCAGGCGACGCCTTGAAGTCAACAAATCGGTGCGTTTTGATGCCTTTTCGGTGCAATCGGGACGGTCCGCCCCATCCTTAGCGGGGGACAGGGCGAGAGCTTTGTTGACGCATGGTTCACCCGGAGCCTAATGTTTCCTCGATAACGCGTTCTGAACGCGTACGATTCGGTGATGCGCACAAATGGGATGGCAGCCATGACCGGGGACACCACGCTCAAGGAGGTCATCGCCCGTCTGGGCAAGGCCATGGAAAACCTCGAGAACGCGGTGGCGGCCCGGCTCGAACATGAACGCGATTATGCCGAGGCCGAGGCCGAGGTGCAGCGCATGAACGCTGACCGCTCGCGGCTGGCGCAGGAGCTCGACAATTCGGAAGCCCGCGCCGAGCGGCTCGAAGAAGCCAACAAGGAAGTGTCGCGGCGTCTGGTGACCGCCATGGAAACCATCCGTGCGGTGCTGGACAGATAGTTCGGGAGTGTCGCAATGGCCCAGGTGACGGTTTCGATCGACGGCAAGCAGTACCGCATGGCCTGTGACGAGGGTCAGGAAGAGCACCTGATCGGCCTCGCCGAGCGCTTCGACCGCTATGTGCTCCACCTCAAGGAATCCTTCGGCGAGATCGGCGACCAGCGGCTGACGGTGATGGCCGGCATCATGGTCATGGACGAGCTTTCGGAACAGCAAAAGAACATCAAGGGCATGGAGAGCGAGATCCAGACCCTGCGCAAGACCCGCGACGACGCGCTGAGCAAGGCCGACAAGAACGATGCGGCCCTCACCGGCGCGCTGGGCGCGCTGGCCGAGCGCATGGAAGCACTCGCCGCCTCGCTGGCCTTCCGCAAGGAGTGAGGCGGGGCGGAGCGCCGTTCGCCTCTGGAATTCCATACTGTTAAAATCGACCGGCCTGGAATACTATTCCGGAACGGCCCATATGCCGGTAACGCTTTCCTTCCGGGAGCGCGTCCGCACGGGCTAGACTATGTTCAGCCAATTTCCAGACAACAGGGCAGGGACACGCCATGAGCCTCCGTATCAACGACACGGCCCCCGATTTCACGGCCGAGACCACACAGGGCACCATCCATTTCCACGACTGGATCGGAGACGGCTATGCGGTGCTGTTCTCCCATCCCAAGGACTTCACGCCGGTCTGCACCACGGAGCTCGGCACCATGGCCGGGCTCGAGGGCGAGTTCCGCAAGCGCAATGCCAAGATCATCGGCATTTCGGTCGATCCGGTGGAGAGCCACAACCGCTGGAAGGACGACATCCGCGCCGTCACCGGCCATGCGGTCGACTATCCGCTGATCGGCGACCCCGAGCTGAAGGTCGCCAAGCTCTACGACATGCTGCCCGCCGAGGCCGGCGACAGTTGCGAGGGCCGCACGCCCGCCGACAACGCCACCGTACGCTCGGTGTTCGTCATCGGGCCGGACAAGAAGATCAAGCTCGTCCTCACCTATCCGATGTCGACGGGGCGCAATTTCCAGGAAATCCTGCGCGCCATCGATTCCATCCAGCTCACCGCCAAGCACCAGGTGGCGACGCCGGCCGACTGGAAGCAGGGCGATGACGTCATCATCACCGCCGCCGTCTCCGACGAGGACGCCGTCAAGCGCTTCGGCTCCTACGAGACCATCCTGCCCTATATCCGCAAGACCAGGCAGCCGACGGCCTGACAAAGGTCAGGCAACTGCCCAAACGTCGCGGACTCATGCGGTTTCGCGACGTTTTTTTATCCGGGGCCATTCATTCCGGACACGCGCAATGGCTATCGCGCCCGACAAGGACGAATTGCCGGAAGCGATCAACCCCGGCGCCACGCATGGCGAGGCGATCGGCAGCTTCGCGGGCAAACCGCTTTATCACGCCAGCCTCGATGCCGATGAACGCCTGGCCCTGCTTGCCGGCAACGGGTTCACCGTTCTCAGGCATGGGAAGAACGCTCCTGCCTGCTGCGGCGCGACCGTCTGGCTGGCCAAGAGAGAAGCCTGACGATGCCCGCGTCCGGCATCAGCGGCGGCTCCCCGGCAGGAAGCGTTGCCTTGCCGTGAACCGTCGTCCATGACAGTTCGGAACAAGGCATCCGCAAAGGCAGCAGCATGACCTCATCCGACTATCGGGTTCTGGCCCGCCACCCTTCCGTCGAAGATTATATGCGCCTGCGCGCCGCCGGGGGCCTCAGCGCCTTTTCGCGGGATGCCGCCAGCATCGGACTGAAAGGCACCCGCTTTGCCGCGCTGGTGATGCACGGCGACAAGGTCGTCGGCATGGGGCGGCTGATCGGCGATGGCGGCTGCTTTTTCCAGATCGTCGACATCGTCGTCGAGCCGGAGCATCAGGGCAAAGGGCTGGGCAAGGCCATCATGGCGGCGCTGATGGAGCATGTGAAAACCGCGCTTCCCTCCTCGGCCTATGTCAGCCTGATCGCGGATGTGCCCGCCAACAAGCTCTACGAGCAGTTCGGCTTTCGGGAAACCGCGCCGAAATCCCTCGGCATGGCCTTCAAAGTGCCCTGAACCGGGCCTCCCGGCGGCAAAACCAAGGTCAAACGAAAACGGCGCCCCGTTCGGAGCGCCGTTTGTTTTTGGAACCGCGGACGGATTACGCCGCCGGCTGCGCCTCGATGGTGCGCAGCGCCTGCGCCTGGCGCTTGGCCTCGGCCTTCACCGCGTCCTGCACCTTCTCGAAGGCGCGCACCTCGATCTGGCGCACGCGCTCGCGGCTGATGTCGAATTCGCCGGACAGTTCCTCCAGCGTCAACGGGTCTTCGGCAAGGCGGCGCGCCTCGAAGATGCGGCGCTCGCGATCGTTCAGCACGGACATGGCGCCCGCCAGCATCTTGCGGCGGTTGTCCAGTTCGTCCTGCTCGATCAGCATCTGCTCCTGGCTGTCGCTGTCGTCGACCAGCCAGTCCTGCCACTCGCCGCTTTCGCCCTCGGTGGCGCGGATCGGCGCGTTGAGCGAGGCGTCGCCCGACAGGCGGCGGTTCATCGAAACCACCTCCTCCTCGGAGACGTTGAGGCGGGTGGCGATCTCGGCGATCTGCTCGGGCTTCAGGTCGCCGTCGTCCAGTGCCTGGATCTTGCCCTTCACCTTGCGCAGGTTGAAGAACAGGCGCTTCTGATTGGCGGTGGTGCCCATCTTCACCAGGCTCCACGAGCGCAGGATGTATTCCTGGATCGAGGCCTTGATCCACCACATGGCATAGGTGGCCAGCCGGAAACCGCGCTCCGGCTCGAATTTCTTGACCGCCTGCATGAGGCCGACATTGCCTTCCGAGATCACCTCGCCGATCGGCAGGCCGTAGCCGCGATAGCCCATGGCGATCTTGGCCACGAGCCTCAGATGGCTGGTGACGAGTTTGTGGGCGGCGGCCGTGTCGCCATGCTCATGATAGCGCTTGGCGAGCATGTACTCTTCCTGCGGCTGGAGCATGGGAAAGCGGCGGATTTCTTCCAGGTAGCGGGTCAGGCCACCTTCGCCGGAAACGATGCTGGGTAGTGTCTGGGCCATAAAGCGCCCTCCTCTCTAGAGCGATGCCCCCGAAACGCGGCGGGCATGGAGTGCAGACGCCGGAAAAGCGCACGTCTGCAAGAACAGCTTATACAGGAACAAAACCGGAAACGCACGTATTTGTTCAATGCGAAACAGACTGTCACGGTGAAGTGAACAAAGCGAGTCAGGTTTTTTGATGGCAGGTTCAGATTTGGCGAAAGCCGCTCACCAGCGCAGCCATGTCCGCAGGCAGCGGCGCTTCGAACCGCATCATCATATGGGTGGCGGGATGGCGGAATGCAAGCAGCCGCGCATGCAGCGCCTGCCGCGGGAAGGCCCGCACCGCGTCCTTCAGCGGTTCCGGCAGCCGGTTCGCCTTGGTGCGGAACGCCTGCCCGTAATCGGGATCGCCGATCACCGGATGGCCGATATGGGCCATGTGAACCCTGATCTGGTGGGTGCGGCCGGTCTCCAGCCGGCATTCCACGAGGCTCGCGGCCGCATACTGGCTCTGGCCCTCGCCAAAGCGCTCCTCGACCCGGTAGTGGGTGACGGCGTGGCGGGCGTCGTCGCGCCCTTCCGGCACCACGGCGCGCCGCACCCGGTCCGCCGCCCGGCCGAGCGGCGCGTCGACCGTGCCTGCCAGGCGCTGGGGAATGCCCCAGACCAGCGCCACATAGGCGCGTTCGAGATTGCCGCTGCGGCCATGGTCGGCGAAGGCCTCCGACAGCGCCTTGTGGGCCCGGTCGGTCTTGGCCGCGACCAGCACGCCGGACGTGTCCTTGTCCAGCCGGTGCACGATGCCCGGCCGCTTGACCCCGCCGATGCCGGACAGGCTGTCGCCGCAATGGTGGATCAGCGCATTGACCAGCGTGCCGGTCCAGTTGCCGGCGCCCGGATGCACCACCAGCCCGGCCGGCTTGTTGACGACGACCAGTTCGTCATCCTCGTAGAGGATGTCGAGGGGGATGGCCTCGCCCAGCGGCGCCGCCGGCTCCGGCTCGGGCATGGCGACCTCGACGCGCTCGCCGGCGGCAAGCTTGCGCTTCGGCTCCCCAGCCGCGACGCCGCCGACCAGCACCGCGCCCTGCCTGATCA
>WPCJ01151441.1_pt1 | contig 10035 bp, 3 predicted proteins | sample 5399831 | NCBI WGS metagenome assembly WPCJ01 (sample SAMN12869470, study PRJNA574797) | sludge metagenome | isolation source: wastewater treatment of pH10 | place: China:Beijing | collected 2019-05-20 | reverse complement strand
GTGCGTCGCGATGAAGTACTCCGCCACCGACAGACCCTCGCGGTACGAGGAGATGATCGGACGCGGGATGATCTCACCCTTGGGGTTGTTCACCAGACCACGCATACCGGCGATGTTCCGGATCTGCAGCCAGTTACCACGAGCACCCGAGGACACCATGCGGTTGATGGTGTTGTCCTCCGGGAAGTTCGCCCGCATCGCGGCCTGGACCTCGTCGGTTGCCTCGGTCCAGATCTTGATGAGCTCCTGGCGGCGCTCGGAGTCGGTCGTCAGACCCTTCTCGTACTGCGACTGAACCTTCGCGGCCTGCTTCTCGTAGCCAGCGACGATCTCGCCCTTGTTCGGCGGCGTGAGGATGTCGCTTAGGGCGACGGTCACACCGGAACGCGTGGCCCAGTAGAAACCGGCGTCCTTGATGCGGTCCAGCGACGCGGCCGTCTCGACCTTCGGGTACTCCTCGGCCAGCTTGTTGACGATCTGCGACAGCTTGTTCTTGTCGGCCTGCTCGCGAACGAACGGGTAGCCCTTGGGAAGCGTGTCGTTGAAGATCGCCTGACCCAGCGAAGCGTCGACGAGACCGTGACGCTCGTAGCCCTCGGGAGCTTCACCCTCGAGGAAGGTCAGACCGGGGATGCGGATGCGGATCTTCGCCTGCAGGTCGAGGGTGCCCTCGTCCTTGGCCAGGATCGCCTCGCCCACCGAACCGAACGCACGACCCTCACCGACCGCACCCTCCCTGACCGTGGTCAGGTGGTGCAGACCGATGATCATGTCCTGCGAAGGCAGGGTGACCGGACGACCGTCGGACGGCTTCAGGATGTTGTTCGACGCGAGCATCAGCACGCGGGCCTCGGCCTGAGCCTCGACCGACAGGGGCAGGTGCACAGCCATCTGGTCACCGTCGAAGTCGGCGTTGAACGCCGCGCAGACGAGCGGGTGCAGCTGGATGGCCTTACCCTCGACGAGCTGCGGCTCGAACGCCTGGATACCCAGGCGGTGCAGGGTGGGTGCACGGTTGAGCAGCACCGGACGCTCGCGGATGATCTCTTCGAGCACGTCCCAGACCTCGGGACGGGTGCGCTCGACGGCGCGCTTGGCAGCCTTGATGTTCTGCGAGTGACCGAGATCGATCAGGCGCTTGATGACGAACGGCTTGAAGAGCTCCAGCGCCATCTGCTTGGGCAGACCGCACTGGTGCAGCTTCAGCTGCGGGCCGACGATGATGACCGAACGGCCGGAGTAGTCGACACGCTTTCCGAGCAGGTTCTGACGGAAACGACCCTGCTTACCCTTCAGCATGTCGCTGAGGGACTTCAGGGCACGGTTACCCGTACCGGTGACGGGACGACCGCGACGACCGTTGTCGAACAGGGCGTCGACGGCCTCCTGCAGCATGCGCTTCTCGTTGTTGACGATGATCTCGGGGGCACCGAGGTCGATCAGACGACGAAGACGGTTGTTGCGGTTGATCACACGACGGTAGAGGTCGTTCAGGTCGGAAGTCGCGAAGCGGCCACCGTCGAGCTGGACCATCGGGCGCAGCTCCGGCGGGATCACCGGGACGACGTCGAGGACCATCGCGGCCGGGCTCATGCCGGTCTCGAGGAACGAGCTGACGACCTTGAGGCGCTTGATCGCACGGATCTTGCGCTGGCCCTTGCCCTCGGAGATCTGCAGACGCAGGTTCTCCGCCTCGGCGACGAGGTCGAACGCCGCAAGGCGACGCTGGATCGACTCGGCGCCCATGTAGGCCTCGAAGTACTGGCCGAAGCGGTCCTGCAGCTCGTGGAAGACGTCGTCCTCCGGGCGCAGGGCACCGACCTCGAGCGTGCGGAAGTCCTCCCACACGCGCTCCAGCTTCAGGATCGCGTCGTCTGCACCCTTGCGGATGAGCGACATCTCCTTCTCGGCGGCGTCCTTGACCTTCTTCTTGGCGTCGGCCTTGGCACCCTCTGCCTCGAGAGCGGCGAGCTCCTCCTCCAGCTTGGCCAGGCGCTCCGCGATCTTGGCGTCGCGACGGTCGCCGAGCGTCTTCAGCTCGAGGCGGATGTTGTTCTCCTGCGTGCCCAGGTCGCGGTGACGAGCTTCCTCGTCGACCGAGATGACCATGTAGGCGGCGAAGTAGATGACCTTCTCGAGGTCCTTCGGTGCCATGTCGAGCAGGTACCCGAGGCGCGAGGGCACGCCCTTGAAGTACCAGATGTGGGTGACCGGAGCAGCGAGCTCGATGTGACCCATGCGCTCACGACGGACGGAGCTCTTGGTGACCTCCACGCCGCAGCGCTCGCAGACGATGCCCTTGAAGCGGACGCGCTTGTACTTGCCGCAGGCGCACTCCCAGTCGCGGGACGGGCCGAAGATCTGCTCTCCGAAGAGACCATCCTTCTCCGGCTTCAGAGTGCGGTAGTTGATGGTTTCGGGCTTCTTGACCTCACCGTAGGACCACGCGCGGATGTTCTCTGCGGTGGCCAGGCCGATGCGAAGCTCGTCGAAAGTTGTGGACTCGAGCACTAGTTCTCCTGTGTCGGAAATTCTGTTTGAGAAGTCTGCTTCGGTGTGCCCGGGAGTTGGACCCCCGGGCACACCCGCGGATTAGATCTCGTCGATCGAGGCGGCCTCGAAGCGGCTGGAGATGTTGATACCGAGCTCTTCCGCGGCGCGGAACGCCTCATCGTCGGTGTCGCGGAGGTTCACCAGTGTGCCGTCGGCCGAGAGGACCTCGACGTTCAGGCAGAGCGACTGCATCTCCTTCATGAGCACCTTGAAGGACTCGGGGATGCCGGGCTCCTGGATGTTCTCGCCCTTGACGATCGCCTCGTACACCTTGACGCGGCCGAGGATGTCGTCGGACTTGATCGTGAGGAGCTCCTGGAGCGCGTATGCGGCGCCGTAGGCCTCGAGGGCCCACACCTCCATCTCCCCGAAGCGCTGTCCACCGAACTGCGCCTTACCCCCGAGCGGCTGCTGGGTGATCATCGAGTACGGACCCGTGGAACGTGCGTGGATCTTGTCGTCGACCAGGTGGTGCAGCTTCAGGATGTACATGTAGCCCACGGAGATCGGGGCCGGGAACGGCTCGCCGGAGCGGCCGTCGAACATCTGGGCCTTTCCGCTCGAGTCGATCAGGCGCACACCGTCGCGGGTCGGGGTCGTCGCGTCGAGGAGACCAGCGATCTCCTCCTCGCTCGCACCGTCGAACACCGGGGTGGCGACCTTCGTACCGGGAGCGGCCTCGAAGGCCTCCTCCGGCAGACGGACGGCCCACTCCGGGGTGCCCTCGACCTTCCAGCCCTGCTTCGCGATCCACCCGAGGTGGGTCTCGAGCACCTGACCGAAGTTCATTCGACCCGGGATGCCGAGCGGGTTCAGGACGATGTCGACCGGGGTGCCGTCCGCCATGAACGGCATGTCCTCGATCGGGAGGATCTTCGCGATGACACCCTTGTTGCCGTGACGGCCGGCGAGCTTGTCACCCTCGGTGATCTTGCGCTTCTGGGCGATGTAGACCACGACGCGGCGGTTGACACCGGAGCCGAGCTCGTCGTCGCCGTCCTCGGCGTTGAACTCCTTGACCGCGATGATGGTTCCCTGCTCGCCGTGAGGCACCTTCAGGGACGTGTCGCGGACCTCGCGGCTCTTCTCGTTGAAGATCGCGCGCAGCAGACGCTCCTCGGCCGACAGCTCGGTCTCACCCTTCGGCGTGACCTTGCCGACGAGGATGTCGCCGGGGCGGACCTCGGCGCCGATGCGGATGATGCCGCGCTCGTCGAGGTCCTTCAGCAGCTCCGGGCTGACGTTGGGGAGGTCACGGGTGATCTCCTCCTTGCCGAGCTTGGTGTCGCGCGCGTCGACCTCGTACTCCTCGATGTGGATCGAGGAGAGGGTGTCGTCCTTCACCAGGTCCTGGCTCAGGATGATCGCGTCCTCGAAGTTGTAGCCCTCCCACGTCATGAACGCGACGAGGAGGTTCTTCCCGAGGGCCAGCTCGCCGTTCTCGGTGGCGGGACCATCGGCGATGACCTCTCCGACCTCGACGCGCTCACCGGCGTTGACGACGACCTTCTGGTTGTACGACGTGCCCTGGTTCGAGCGGTCGAACTTGCGGAGGTGGTACTCCTGCGTCCCGCCCTCATCGAGCATGACGACGACGCGGTCTGCGGAGACCTCGGAGACGACACCGGCCTTCTCGGCGGTGAGGACGTCACCGGCGTCGATGGCCGTGTAGCCCTCCATACCGGTTCCGACGAGCGGCGAGTCGCTGCGCAGCAGCGGGACGGCCTGACGCTGCATGTTGGCACCCATGAGGGCGCGCTGTGCGTCGTCGTGCTCGAGGAACGGCACGAGCGAGGTCGCGACCGACACCATCTGGCGCGGGGAGACGTCGATGTAGCCGATGTCTTCCGGCAGGAACATGTCGACCTCGCCGCTGCCGCCCTTGGGGCGGGCCAGGACGTGGCTCTCGACGAAGCGACCCTTGGCATCGAGCGGGGCGTTCGCCTGCGCGATGTTGAAGTCGACCTCTTCGGAAGCCGTGAGGTAGTCGATCTGCTCGGTCACGACGCCGTCGACGACCTTGCGGTACGGAGTCTCGATGAAACCGAACGAGTTGATGCGCGCGAAGGTCGCGAGCGCACCGATCAGACCGATGTTCGGGCCTTCCGGAGTCTCGATCGGGCACATGCGGCCGTAGTGCGAGGGGTGGACGTCACGGACCTCGACGCCGGCGCGGTCACGCGAGAGACCACCGGGTCCGAGCGCGGAGAGACGACGCTTGTTCGTCAGACCTGCGAGCGGGTTGTTCTGGTCCATGAACTGCGACAGCTGCGACGTTCCGAAGAACTCCTTGATCGCGGCGACGACGGGGCGCACGTTGATCAGGGTCTGCGGCGTGATCGCCTCGATATCCTGCGTGGTCATGCGCTCGCGGACGACGCGCTCCATGCGGGAGAGACCGGTGCGGACCTGGTTCTGGATGAGCTCGCCGACCGCGCGGATGCGACGGTTGCCGAAGTTGTCGATGTCATCGGTCGCGAGACGGATCTCGGCCTTCTTGCCACCGCGGATGCCCGTGAAGGTCTCCTCGGTGCCTGCGTGCAGGCGGACGAGGTACTTGATCGTGGCCACGATGTCCTCGACGGTGAGCACCGAGGAGGTCAGCGGCTGGTCCAGGCCCAGCTTGTGGTTGATCTTGTAACGACCGACCTTGGCCAGGTCGTAGCGCTTCGGGTTGAAGTAGAAGTTGTCCAGGAGGGCGCGGGCGGCCTCGGCGGCAACCTGCTCGCCCGGACGGAGCTTGCGGTAGATGTCGCGGAGCGCATCTTCCTTCGTGACGATCGTGTCCTTCGCGAGCGTCTCCTCGATCGAGGTGTAGCCGTCGAACTCGGCGAGGATCTCCTCGCTGGTCATGCCCAGCGCCTTGAGGAAGACGGTGACCGACTGCTTGCGCTTGCGGTCGACGCGCACGCCGACCTGGTCGCGCTTGTCGATCTCGAACTCGAGCCATGCACCACGGCTCGGGATGACGCGCGCCGACACGATGTCCTTGTCGGACGTCTTGTCGGGGGTCTTGTCGAAGTAGACACCCGGGGAGCGGACCAGCTGCGAGACGACGACGCGCTCGGAGCCGTTGATGATGAACGTGCCCTTGTCGGTCTGCAGCGGGAAGTCGCCCATGAAGACCGTCTGGGTCTTGATCTCACCCGTGAGGTGGTTCATGAACTCGGCCTCGACGTACAGCGGAGCGGCGTAGGTCTTGCCACGCTCCTTGCACTCCTCGATCGAGTACTTCTCCGGCTCGAGGTAGGGGTTCGTGAACGACAGCTGCATCGTCTCGCCGAGGTCCTCGATCGGAGAGATCTCCTCGAAGATCTCGCCCAGACCGCTGTTCTCGTTGACGTCCGTGCGCCCCTGCTTCTTGGCCTCGGCCACGCGCGCCTTCCAGGCGTCGTTGCCGACCAGCCAACCGAAGGATTCGGTCTGCAGAGCGAGAAGGTCAGGGACCGTCAGCGTGTCGGAGATCTTGGCGAACGAAAGACGGGAAGCTCCGCGTCCGTTCTTGGTGGTGGTGGATGTGGATGCGTTGCGAGCAGCAGCCAAGGGAATAACCTCCGTGAGCCCCGCAGGGCTTCTCGATTCCTTTGTCGTCAGGTGGAGTGTGCGCTCGAGAACTCAACGAAATGCCGACCACCATATGAGGGCAGGGAGGAGCGAGCGCAACTACCAACTATACGCACGATTGTGCGACATGGCAAGCGCAGTCCTTGACCAATGTGAGAAGCTGCGGTATGAGCCCTGGCCCGGTGCTCTCAGGACGCGATGTTCAGCTCGTTGCCGGGGATCGAGGCCAGCAGTCGACGCGTGTACGGGTCCCGCGGGTTGGTGAAGATCTCCTCCGAGGTCGCCGCCTCGACGAGCCTGCCGTCCTTCATGACGCAGACGTAGTCGCTGATCAGTCGCACCACGGCGAGGTCGTGGGAGATGAACAGATAGCTCAGTCCGTACTCCCGTTGCAGGTCGCCGAGCAGCGTGAGGATCTGGTCCTGCACCAGCACGTCGAGTGCCGAGACCGGCTCGTCGCAGACGATCACATCGGGAGAGAGCGCGAGGGCCCGCGCGATCGCGACGCGCTGCCGCTGACCTCCGGACAGCTCTGACGGATAGCGACGCAGCATCGACTGCGGCAGCGCCACGTCGTCCAGCAGCTGCCGTACGCGCTTGCGTCGATCGGCCCCGCTGCCCCTCTTGTAGAACTCCAGCGGTTCGGCGATCAGGCGCTCGATCGTGAACATCGGGTTCAGGCTCGAGTACGGATCCTGGAAGATGGGCTGCACCTGCTGGCGGAACTCGCGCGTCTCGGCCCGCGAGAGCGCCGAGATGTCCTTGCCCTCATAGCGGATCAGTCCGCTCGTGGGCTCGATCACCTTCAGCAGCATCCGCGCGGTCGTGGTCTTCCCCGAGCCGGACTCCCCCACGATCGCGACGGTCTCCCCGCGTGGGATGACCAGCGACACGTCGTCGACGGCCACGAAGTCCTCGCCACGCCCGCGCACCGGGTACACCTTGGTGAGGTTCTCGATCTCGACGATGTTGTCGGCGGGGACGGTCCCGGCGGCATCCGTCTCTGTGGCATCCGTCTCTGCGGTGCGCTCCTGCACCCGAAAGGCCTCCGGCCGCAGTCGGGCGGCGGCGACCGAGGGAGCGGCCTTCACCAGAGACTGCGTGTACGGATGCTGCGGATCCTCCAGGATCTGCCGCGCGGCCCCTTGCTCGACGACCTTGCCGCGGTGCATCACGATCACGCGCTCCGCGCGCTCAGCGGCGAGCCCGAGGTCGTGGGTGATGAGCAGCACGGCCGTTCCCAGCTCGCGGGTCATCTGCCCGATCTGATCGAGGATGGTCTGCTGCACGGTCACATCCAGGGCGCTGGTCGGCTCGTCGGCGATCAGCAGTCGCGGCTTGCACGCCAGACCGATCGCGATGAGCGCGCGCTGGCGCATGCCGCCGGAGAACTCGTGCGGGTACTGCTTCGCACGCCGCTCGGGGTCGGGAAGGCCCGCGGCCGTGAGTGCCTCCACCACCTTGGCCTGCACATCCTGCCGGGTCGCGAGACCGTGGGCGAGCAGCGTCTCGGCGACCTGCGTGCCGATCTTGGCCACCGGGTTCAGGTTCGACATCGGATCCTGCGGGACGAGACCGATGTCCCGGCCGCGGATCGTGCGCAGCTCGTTCTCGGAGGCGTGGGTGATGTCCTTCCCATCGAGACGGATGCTCCCGGAGGCCACTTTTCCGCCCCCCGCGAGAAGTCCGATGATCGCCATCGCGGTGGTCGACTTGCCCGAACCGGACTCGCCCACGATCGCGACGGTCTCGCCCGGACGGATCTCGAGGTCCACACCTTCGACGGCGTGCACGACCCCGTCCATGGTGGCGAAGTCCACGGCGAGTCCTTGGACCGACAGCAACGGCTCGGTCGACATCTGATTCTCCTTCACGGCGCGCGTCGCGCCTTCGTCGCGCGCGTTCATCGCGCCCTCGTCCGCGGGTCCATCGCCTCGCGCAACGCCTCGCCGAGGAGGGTGAAGCCGAGCGCGGTGACGGCGATGCAGATGCCGGGGAGGAACGCAAGCCAGGGGGCGATCGCGAGTTCGGACTGTGCGTAGGTGAGCATGCGCCCCCACTCGGCCGTCGCGGGGCCGCCGCCGCCGAGGCCGAGGAACGACAGCGCCGCCGCATCGATGACGGCGGTCGCGAGCGTCAGCGTCCCCTGCACGATCACGGGGCCGATGGCGTTGGGGAGCACGTGCGACATGGTGATCTTGCCGCGGCCGAGGCCGAGCGTCTGCGCCGACAGGACGTAGTCACTCGAACGCTGCTGCAGCATCGACGCACGGAGCAGCCGCGCGAAGATCGGCACCTGGGACGCACCGATGGCGATCATCACGGCGAACGGGGTCTGCCCGAGGATCGCGGCGATCGACACCGCGAGCAGCAGGTTCGGCACCGAGAGGATGATGTCGACCACGCGCATGATCAGGGTGTCGACCCACCCGCCGAACGTCCCGGCGATGAGGCCGAGGATCATGCCGCCGACAAGGCCCATCGCGGTGGAGATGACACCGATCAGGAGTGATGCCTGCGCGCCCCAGATCAGCTTCGACAGCACGTCCCCACCGAAGCGGTCGAGGCCGAGCGGGAACTCCGGCAGCTCCCCCGGACCGGGGATGTGGGTCGGCGTGATGTACTTCGCCCCGGGAAGCGCCGTCTCCGGGTACGGAGCCAGCCAGGGGGCGAGTGCGGCGACGAGCAGGAACAGCAGCACGATGACGGCGCCGATCCAGGCCGTGGGATTGCGACGGAGGCGACGGAACACGTCCTGCCAGAATCCGCCGGAGCTCTTCTTCAGGTCGGCCTGCGCGATCGCGACGGTGTCGATGGCGCCGCCGCTCTCGGCCGATGGCCCCTGGGCGGGCGGAAGAGGGATACTCATGCGACCGCCTCCTTTCGGACGATGGAGAGGGACATCACTGCACCCTCACTCTCGGGTCGATGAAGCTGTAGGAGACATCGACCGCCAGGTTGATCAGCGCGTACGCGATCGCGATGAAGATGATGAAACCCTGAAGGACCGGGAAGTCCCTGGTGAAGATCGCCCTCGCCAGGAACGAGCCGATGCCGGGGAAGGCGAACACCGTTTCGGTGAGCACCGCCCCGGAGATCAGGAGTCCGGTCTGCAGGCCGATCGTGGTGATCACCGGGAGCATGGCGTTGCGCAGGATGAAACGGTTGCGCAGCGTCGGGGAACCGACGCCCTTCGCGCGGCCGGTGCGCACGTAGTCCGCGTTCTGCACTTCCAGGACGCTCGCCCTGGTGATGCGCACGATGATCGCGAGCGGGATCGTCCCGAGCGCGAGCGCCGGCAGGATCAGGTGCAGGATCGCATCCCATGCGGCGTCGAACTCACCGGTGATGATGCCGTCCCACACATAGAACCCCGTGGGATGGGTGGCGTCTATTCGAGGATCCTGTCGTCCGTCCGACGGCAGCCAGCCCAGCTGCACGGCGAACACGTACTTCAGGATGAACGCCAGGAAGAACACCGGGATAGTGATGCCGACGAGGCTCAGCACGACCGACGCGTGGTCGGTGAACTTGCCGTGACGGCGCGCCGCCCAGTAGCCCAGCGGGATACCGATGCCGACCGCGAAGATGAGCGCCATGACGCTCAGCTCCAGCGTCGCGGGGAACCGGCGGAGGAACTCCTCCGTCACCGGCCGGTTCGTCTGGATGGACGTTCCGAAGTCGCCCTGCAGGAGTCGGCCGATCCAGGTGAAGTACTGCTGGATGATCGGCTCGTCGAAGCCGTAGAGCTCGTTGACCCTGGCGATGGCCTCGGGGGTGGCCTTCTCGCCGAGGAGGGCGACCGCGGGGCCGCCGGGAAGGGCCCTGACCCAGGCGAACAGCAGGATGCTGAGCCCGAACAGGGTGGGGATGAGGAACAGCAGTCGCCTGCCGATGGTGCGCAGCACGAAGATCTCC
>WPCJ01355127.1_pt1 | contig 10036 bp, 8 predicted proteins | sample 5399831 | NCBI WGS metagenome assembly WPCJ01 (sample SAMN12869470, study PRJNA574797) | sludge metagenome | isolation source: wastewater treatment of pH10 | place: China:Beijing | collected 2019-05-20 | reverse complement strand
CGACCGCGTGCGACACGTCCGCCGCGTCGCCCGCGGCAAAGGCATGGAAGGCGCGCCCCGAGCCGGGGTCGAAGCTCTCCATCGTCGCGCCGTTCTGCGACGCCACCGTCTCGCCGCCGATGAAATGCCCGTCCGGCAGGCCGTCGACGGTCCCTTCCGCGCGGTAGCGGGCGATCAGCGTTTCGAGATCGCCCGTCATGCGTCGAGCCTGCTCGCCTGGTAGGAAGCGCGGTCGAGCCAGTCCCGTGAAATCTCGACCCCCCATCCGGGCTCCCCGGATATGCGGACATGGCCGCCCTCGACGCTGTAAGGGTCGTTGACGAACAGTCCCTGCTCCCACGGGTAATAGTCCTCTCCCTCGATCGAAAGCTCAAGATAGTTTCCGGCGTTCGGGATCGCGGCGAGGTAGTGCATGGTGAAGATCGTCACGAGGCTGCGATTGGCGGCATGCGGCGTGACCGGAATGCCGGCCTCGGCCGCCATCGCCGCCAGGCGCATCGAGCGGGCCATGCCGCCGAGATAGAGGACGTCCGGCTGGACGATGTCGACGACACGGTCGCGGATGATCTGCTTCCAGACCGAGAACTCGCAATCCTGCTCGCCGCCGGCGACGTCGATGTCGAGCGCCCGCGTCACTTCCCGCGTCTGCTCCAGCTCCCAGTAGGGGCACGGCTCCTCGTAATGGACCAGCCCGTGCGCCTCCATCAGGCGGCCGACCTCGATGGCGCGGGCCGGGCCGAAGCAACTGTTGGCGTCCGCAAGCAGGTCGACATCGTCGCCGAGCGCCTTGCGTATGTGCGCAATGATCGCCTCCGTGCGCCCCGGCCATTCATCGGCATCGCGCCCGACCTCGGCGCCGACGCGGAACTTGAAGGCGTCGAAGCCGAATTCGCCACGCAGGCGGCGAAAGCGCTCGGCCTCGGCCTCCGGCGTGATGTCGCGCTTCATCGACGAGGCGTAGGCGCGAAGGGCCGTCGGCTTGCCGCCGAGAAGCTCCGTCACCGGCTTGCCGGCCTTCCTGCCGCGCAGATCCCAGATGGCGGTGTCGACCCCGCCCATGGCGCGGCGCAGATGCGAGCCGGGAAACTTGTGCTCGCGCTCGCCGACGAGGTCCATCAGGTCGTCGAGGTCGCAGTCGACGTCGCGGCCGAGCACCCAGGGCGCGACCTGCCGGTGCAGCACCAGGCCGGAGATATCCGCATGGTAGGGCGCGGTCTGGCCCCACCCCGTCGCGCCGTCTTCGGCAGTGACGCGGACAAAGCAGATATCGGAGTTCGAGAACGTTTCTATATTATTGATCTTCATATGGAATCTCGCGCGCCATCGCCATGTGCCACCGGGCTCGAACCTGCCGGGCGGCACGCATCGGTTGCGTTTCACACCTTGTCGTGCCGCGATACTCCGGTCATATTGGCCTTTCGATAAGAGCCACTTTGTTTATTCTGGAAAGCCATTTGCAGCGGCGGCGGAACAATCCCGCCCGCGCGAAGGACAGGTGCCGCAGTGAAGTATGCCGGAGGCGCATTGCTGCCGACGCTGCGCGTCGACAGGACGTCGGGGCGACCGATTTCCGTGCAGCTCGTCAGCGCCATTCGTGAGCTGGTCCTGTCGGGCGTTCTCGCGCCGGGTCAGCGCCTGCCGTCGAGCCGCACCTTCGCCATCGACCAGGGCATATCGCGAACCACTGCGATCGCGGTCTACGAGTCGCTGGCGGCGGAGGGACTGATCGTCTCGCAGGTGGGCTCCGGCTCCCACGTCAGCGACGTGCTGAAGGGCAAGGTCGATCCCGTCGCGGCCGACAGGGGGCTGCGCATGCCCCAGCCGACCCGCCTTGCAAGCCTTGCCCGGCGCGCCTCGGAGCAGTTCTTCCCGAGGCTGTCGCATCCCACGCAGGCCCGCCCGTTCCTGACCGGCATGCCGGCGCTCGACCTCTTTCCGATGCCGCTGTGGGCGAAGCTGACCGCGCGACACTGGCGGGCGACGCGCGGGCATATGCTCGGCTATCCCGAGCCGGGCGGGCTGAAGGAGCTGCGCGAGGCGATCGCGACGCATCTGCGCGCCAATCGCGGCATCGTCTGCCAGCCCGACGAGGTCTTCATCCTCAACGGCGCGCAGGAGGCGTTCAACCGCATCGGCAGCACGCTGCTCGATCCGGGCGATCCGGTCTGGTTCGAGAATCCCGGCCCCATCGGCGCGCGAAACAGCCTCCTGTCCTGCGGCGCGCGGTTGGTGCCGGTGCCGGTCGACGACGAGGGCATCGACGTCGGCGCGGGCCTGCGCGCGGAGCCCAATTTCCGCCTCGCCTTCGTCACGCCCTCGCATCAGCATCCGCTGGGCGCGGTGATGAGCCTGAAGCGGCGTTTCGAGCTGATCCGGGCGGCCGAGAGCGCGGATGCGTGGATCGTCGAGGACGACTACGACGGCGAGTTCTACTATTCGGGCCACCCGCCTCCGACGCTGAAGAGCGTCGATACGGTCGGCCGCGTCATCTATGTCGGCACCTTCTCCAAATCGCTGTTTCCGGGCCTGCGCATCGCCTTCATGGTGGTGAGCGGGCCGCTTGCCGAAGTGTTCGAGCGCATTGCCGGGGCAACGCTGCAGGGGGTGTCTACGGTGATGCAGTCGGTGGTGGCGAGCTTCATCGAGGAAGGCCATTTCGCCAGCCACATCCGCCGCATGCGCAAGACCTACATGGAACGCCACGACGTGCTGATCGAGGCCGCGCACAGGCGGCTGGCCGGCGCCATCGACGTCAAGCGCACCGAAAGCGGCATCCAGACCATCGGCCATCTGCTGACGGGCCACGACGAGCAATGCGTGGCGGAAGCGGCCGCCGCGCGCGAGGTCATCGTCGCCCCGCTCGGCCGCTTCTGCATCGCCCCGATCGAGGCACGGGGGTTCGGCATCGGCTTCAGCACCTCCACCCCGGTGGAGATCCGCGCCGGCGTCGACCGGCTGGCAGCGGCCATCGACGCGCTGGGTCCGGCGGTCTCTTCCGCGGCGACCCGGCCAATGGCCCGGCCGACAAATCAGAATGGCTGATGTCCGCGGCCCGGCGTCCAGGCTAGATCACCGGCATGGACAGCCATGATTTCATCATCGTCGGGGCCGGTTCCGCCGGCTGCGTGCTCGCCGACCGGCTGAGCGAAAGCGGGCGTTTCAGCGTCCTTGTGCTGGAAGCCGGCGGCAGCGACCGGAATTTCTGGGTGCAGATGCCGATCGGCTACGGCAAGACGTTCCACCACCCGCGGATGAACTGGCGCTACACCAGCGAACCCTCGCCGGGTCTCGACAACCGCGAAAGCTACGTCCCGCGCGGCAAGCTGCTGGGCGGGTCGAGCGCGATCAACGCGATGGTGTTCATTCGCGGCCAGCACGAGGATTACGACGCCTGGGAGGCGCTTAGAAACCCCGGCTGGGGCTGGAAGGACGTCGCGCCGGCCTTCCGCGCGATGGAAGACAACGCAGCCGGCGCGGACGACCATCGCGGCGCGGGCGGGCCGCTGACCGTCACCGGCATCGACGGGTCCGCCCATCCGGCCTGCCACGACTTCGTCGCCGCCTGCGAGGCGATCGGCCTGCCGAGGAACCCCGATTTCAACGGAGCGTCGCAGGAAGGAGCCGGCCTCTTCCAGAACACGACGCGCAAGGGCGTGCGCTCCTCTTCGGCGAGCGCGTTCCTGCGCCCGGCGATGAAGCGGCGGAACCTGCGCGTCGTCACCCACGCGCATGCGACACGCATCCTCTTCGAGGGACGCAGGGCCGCCGGCGTCGAGTATCGTCGCGGCGGAAAGCTCCTGACCGCGAAGGCGGGGCGTGAGGTGATCCTTTCGGCCGGCGCGATCAACTCGCCGCATCTGCTGCAACTGTCGGGCGTCGGCGCGCCCTCGCTTTGCACCGCCAACGGCATTCCCGTCATCCATGCGCTCGGCGGGGTCGGCGAGAACCTCCAGGACCATCTGTGCATCGACTACATCTACCGCGCCAGCCGCCCGACGCTGAACCAGGTGCTGCGGCCGTGGAGCGGCAGGCTCGCGGCGGGGCTGCGCTATCTTCTCACCCGCACCGGCCCGCTGTCGCTGAGCGTCAACCAGGCGGGCGGCTTCGCGCGCTCCGATCCCGCGCGCCCGCGGCCGAACCTCCAGCTCTATTTCTCACCGCTCAGCTACACGCGCGGCGTCGCCGGCAAGCGGCAGCTCATGCTGCCGGACAGGGAGCCGGGCTTCCTGCTCGGCGCATCCAACTGCCACCCGAAAAGCCGCGGCCACGTGCGCGCGCGCTCGGCGGACCCGTTCGATGCGCCGGCGATACGGTTCAACTTCCTGTCGGCGCGCGAGGATGTCGAGGAACTGATCGACGGCAGCCTGATGCTGCGGCGGATCGCGCTGGCCGAGCCGCTCGCCTCGCTGGTCAGGTCGGAGTTGAAGCCCGGCCCCGGCATCCGGAGCCGCGACGAGATCGAGGCCGACGTGCGCCAGCGCGCCGGTTCCGTCTTTCATGCAAGCGGCACCTGCCGGATGGGACCGGGGAATGCAGGCGACGTCGTCGATGCCAGGCTGCGCGTTCACGGGCTGCACGGGCTCAGGGTCGTCGACGCCTCGATCTTCCCGCTCCTGCCCTCGGGCAACATCAACGGCCCGTCGATCATGACCGGCTGGAAAGGCGCGGACCTGATCCTCGACGATCATGGCCAGAAGCCGTTTCGACGTTAAATGGCCTGCCCGTCTTTTCAGAATGGCACTGTATGAAAGGCCAAAGTAACCCAGAGTGAGCATACGGTCGGGCGGAAAGCCCCGACGGCCGAAATAACGATAAAGGGAGCACATGGGATGTTTGAGCGCAAATTGCTGAGCAAAACCGCCGCACTCGCGGCCCTGGGCGCGATGACGGCGCTGGCCGCACCGGCGCATGGCGAGGAACTGACGGCGGTGTCGTGGGGCGGCGCGCTTCAGGACGCGCAGAGCAAGACGCTGTGGCAGCCCGCCGCGAAGGTGATGGGCATCACGGTGCGCGAGGAGACCTATGGCGGCATGGCCGACCTGCGGCTTCAGGTGAAGTCGGGCGCGGTGACGTGGGACGTCGTGACCAGCGGCTCGGGCAGCGCCGCGCGCGCAGGCGCCGAGGGCCTTCTCGAGCCGCTCGACTATTCCGTCATCGACGTCTCGACCTTCCAGGAAGGCCTGTGGCAGGATTTCTGCGTCGGCGGCGATGTGTTCTCGACCGTTCTCGCCTGGAACACCAAGACCTTCGGCGACGATGGCCCGCAGAGCTGGGCCGACTTCTGGGACGTCGAGAAATTCCCCGGCAAGCGCGCCTACCGCAATTCGGTCGCAGGCGCGCTGGAACCGGCGCTGATGGCCGACGGCGTGCCCGCCGACAAGGTCTATGAAGTACTTTCGACGCCGGAAGGCATCGACCGCGCGCTCGACAAGATCCGCGAGCTGAAGCCGCACATCTCCGTCTGGTGGTCTTCCGGCGCGCAGCACGCCCAGCTTATGGTCGACGGCGAGGTCGACATGGTGACGGGCTGGAACGGGCGCTTCGACGTCGCGGCCAAGGACGGCGCGGCCGTTAAGTACACCTTCAACCAGGGGCTGCTCGACTACGACTGCTACGCCATCGCCAAGGGCGCGCCCAACAAGGATCTCGCCATGAAGTTCCTGGCCGAGATCGTCAAGCCGCAGTATCAGGCCGATTTCACCCAGTACATCACCTACGGCCCGACCAACCTCAAGGCTTACGAGCTTGGCCTGATCGAGGAGGACTACGCCAGGCAGCTTCCGTCGCATCCCGACAACGCCGCCAAGCAGCTGCCGATCGACCTGCAGTGGTACATCGACAACGAGGCCGACGCTTCCGCCAAGTATCAGGACATGCTGACCGAATAGCCCTAACGATACGGGCGACGGCGATGCGCAGGCAGCATCGCCGTCACCTTTCCATCGGCAGATGAAATGCAATGAGGCTTCGGCAATGAACCAGAGCGGCGCGCTTCCGATCAGGATCAGCGAAGTCACCAAGAGCTACGGCTCGTTCAACGCTCTCGACAGCGTCAGCCTCGACGTCAGGAGCGGCGAGTTTCTGACGCTGCTCGGGCCGTCCGGGTCCGGCAAGACGACGCTGCTGATGGTGCTGGCCGGGTTCACGCGGCCCGACGCCGGCAGCGTCCTTTTCGGCGAGCGCGAGGTGGTGCGTCTTGCGCCCCACAAGCGCGATATCGGCATGGTGTTCCAGAGCTACGCGCTCTTTCCGCACATGACCGTCGGCGGCAATATCGGCTTTCCCCTGCGCCTGCGCGGCGTCGGCAAGGCCGAGATCGCCAAGCGGGTCGAGCGCGCGCTGGAAACGGTGAAGCTCGGCGGCTATGGCGACCGGCGGATCGACCAGCTTTCCGGCGGCCAGCGCCAGCGCGTCGCGCTCGCCCGCGCCATCGTGTTCGAGCCGCGCATCCTGCTGATGGACGAGCCGCTCTCCGCGCTCGACAAGCAGCTTCGCGAGCACATGCAGGTCGAGCTGCGCCAGCTGCACGAAAGCCTCGGCATGACCACGGTGTACGTGACCCACGACCAGCGCGAAGCGCTCACCATGTCGGACCGCATCGCGGTGATCGACAAGGGCCGCATCATGCAGCTCGACGCGCCGGACCGCATCTACGAGCGCCCCTCGCGGCGTTTCGTCGCCGAGTTCATCGGCGAATCCGCCTTTCTGCCCGTCACCGTCTCGAATGGTGCCACGCTCATCGACGGCCAATCGCTGAAGCTCGACCAAACGCCGGCGGACGGTGACTGGCTTCTGATGCTGAGGCCGGAGAAGCTGCGAATCCTGCCGCCCGGCAGCCGGGACATCGGCGATTGCAACGTGATCGAGGGACAGGTGTCGCGCTTCATCTATCAGGGCGAGAGCTTCGTTCTGGAAGTCGCGCTGCCGCGCGGCGGCCGCGTCACGGTTCGCGGCATGACATCGAGCAGCGCCATGGCCAGCCTGCCGCAGACCGGCGGCCCGATCAGGCTCGGCATCGACCGGCGCGACACCTTCCTGATCCCGGCGGACAGCCGATGAGCGCGGTCGCATCCCTCCCCCACGCCGCCGATCTTTCGCGCGACGGCAAGCGCGAGCGCTGGACGCTGTTCAGCCTCAGCCTGCCGGCGCTGGTCCTCGTCGTCTGTGTGCTGGTGATCCCGGTCGGCTGGCTGTTCTGGCTCTCCTTTCTGTCGGATTCCGGCGAACTCAGCCTCGAGCACTACCGGCGGCTGGCGAGCCAGGCGTCCTATGCCCGCATCTTCCGCACGACCTTCGAGGTCAGCCTCGTCACCACGGCGCTGTGCGTGATCCTCGGCTATCCGCTCGCCTATCTTCTCGCCCAGATGCCGCGCCGGCTCGCCGCCTTCTGCATGATGGCCGTGCTTCTGCCGTTCTGGACCTCGGTGCTGGTGCGCACCTATGCCTGGCTGGCGCTGCTCCAGCGCCAGGGCCTCGTCAACAGCTGGGGCGTCGAGGCCGGCCTGTGGTCGGAGCCGCTGCCGCTGGTGCACAACCTTTCCGGCACGCTGATCGGCATGACGCACATCATGCTGCCCTATCTGATCCTGCCGCTCTACGGCTCGATGAAGGCGATCGACGGCGACTACCTCAAGGCGGCCGCCAACCTCGGCGCATCGCCGGCCCGCGCCTTCTGGTCGGTCTACCTGCCGATGTCGCTGCCCGGCCTGGTCGCGGGATCGACCATCGTCTTCATTCTCTGCCTCGGCTTCTACGTGACGCCCGCCCTGCTCGGCGGCGGCAGGGTCATCCTCGTTTCGATGCGCATCGCGACCGACATCGAGATGTTCTTCAACTGGGGCGCGGCAAGCGCGCTCGGCGTGGTGCTGCTCATCCTGACGGTGGCGCTGCTCCTGCTGGCGTCCCGCCTTGCCGGCTTCGACCGGCTGACGGGCGGCGCGCGATGAGCAACTGGTTCTCGCGCCCGGCTTCCGAAACCCAGATCACCCACGGCCGCCGCCTGTGGCTCTATGCCTACGGCGCGCTGGTGATGCTGTTCCTGGTCGTGCCGTCGCTGATCGTGATTCCGATGTCGTTCTCGGGTTCGCAATATCTCAGCTTCCCGCCGCAGGAATGGTCGCTGCGCTGGTACGAGAACTATTTCGGCTCGCTCGAATGGATGCAGGCGACCTGGGTCTCGCTCAAGGCGGGTCTGCTGACCATGCTGGTGGCGACGCCGCTCGGCACGCTCGCGGCCTACGGCCTGCATGTCTCGCGCTCGCGCTGGGTGGGAATGGCGATGCTGGTTCTCGTCACGCCGATCATGATGCCGGTGATCCTGGTCGGCATCGGCGTGTTCTACGTCTACGTGCAGGTCAAGATGCTCAACACCATGCCGGGCCTCGTGATCGCCCACGCCATGCTGGCGCTGCCGCTGGTCGTGCTGGTGGTGGCTTCGGGCCTCAAGAGCTACGACATGAGCCAGGAAATGGCGGCGCGCAGCCTCGGCGCGTCGCGTCCGCGCGCCTTCCTGCTGGTGACACTGCCGCAGATCCGCTTTTCGGTCGTCACCGCGGCGCTTCTCGCCTTCCTGACCTCGTTCGACGAGGTGATCGTGGCGCTGTTCATTTCGGGCGGCGACAACTCGACCCTGACGCGCAAGATGTTCCTTGCGCTGCGCGACCAGATCGACCCGACGATCGCGGCGATCTCCACGGTGATGATCGTCCTGACCACCGCGCTTCTAGCCGCCTCGCAGCTGTTCGGAAAATCCGACCGTTGATTTTTTGTGCCCGGCGAGGCGGTCGACAGGCCGCGCCGGACCGTTTTCGCTTAAAGGAGATCGCATGATCGAATTTCTCGCCATCCGGAACCTCGGCGGCCTCGCATTGGGCGAGCCGGCACGCAAGCCGACCTCGATCGACTGCGAGCAGTGGGAGGCGTCGCGCGAGTTGTGGGCGGCGACCGACGGCAAGCTGACCATCGGCGTCTGGGAATGCACGGCGGGCCGGTTCTCCGCCGACCGCGAGAAAGCCTCGGAAACGTGCCATCTGATCTGCGGCCGGATCACGCTTCGCGGCGAGGACGGGCAGACGCGCGACCTCGCCGCCGGCGACATGCTGGTGCTGCCGCGCGGCTGGCGCGGGGAATGGACGCTGCACGAGACGACGCGCAAGCTCTACGTCATTCACGCCGACGGCGATTGACCGTCCGGCGGCGTTCAGGACGCCGCGCGGGCGAGGATCATCTCGGCGGCCTTTTCCGCGATCATCGTCACCGGGGCATGGGTGTTGCCGCTGGGAATGGCCGGCATGACCGAGGCGTCGGCGATGCTGATGCCCGCCAGCCCGTGCACGGTCAGCCGGTCGCCGACCACAGCCATCGGATCGCCGCCCATGCGGGCGGTGGAGACGGGGTGGAAGATGGTGGTCGAGATCGCTCCGGCGGCGTGGCTCAGCTCGTCGTCGCTGGTCAGGTCCGGCCCCGGCAGCACCTCGGTCGGCGCATATTCCCGCAACGTCTCCGCCTGCATCAGGCGGCGCGCATGGCGGATGCTGTCGACCGCGACCGCGCGGTCGGCGGGATCCGAGAGGTAGTTCGGCCGGATCTCCGGCGCGGCGAGCGGGTCGCCGCTGCGGATGTGGCACGAGCCGCGGCTGCGCGGCCGCAGGTTGCAGACCGAGACGGTCAACGCCGGATGCCGGTGCAGCGGTTGGCCGAAGGCGTCGAGCGACAGCGGCTGGACATGATACTCGATATTCGCGGTCTCGTGTTCGGGCGAGGAGCGGGTGAAGATGCCGAGCTGGCTCGGGGCCATCGACATCGGCCCGCTGCGGCGCAGCGCGTATTCGGCCGCGATCCGCATCCGGCCCGTCAGGCTGGCGTTGAGGTCGTTCAGGGTCCGCGCGCCGGTTATGCGGAACACGGTGCGGATCTGGAGATGGTCCTGGAGGTTCTCGCCCACCCCGGGCAGGTGATGGCGCACGGCGACGCCGTGGCGGCGCAGCACCGCCTCGGGGCCGACGCCGGAAAGCTCGAGCAGCTTCGGCGTGCCGAT
>WPCJ01119365.1_pt1 | contig 10037 bp, 14 predicted proteins | sample 5399831 | NCBI WGS metagenome assembly WPCJ01 (sample SAMN12869470, study PRJNA574797) | sludge metagenome | isolation source: wastewater treatment of pH10 | place: China:Beijing | collected 2019-05-20 | reverse complement strand
CGGCAAAACAGTTCGAGGAAGATCGCGGCTGACAATGGCAAGGCGGGTTACCCGCTCGGCGGAACTTTCCGGCATGCCTGATCGATGATAGCTATCTTCGGTGACCGTCGCTGGATTTCGGTGCGGTTTGTCGGTTTTGTTATCCATTACCGTTTCGAGGTTGCCCGAGGCATTTGACAGCAATTTGAGATGAGCCAACTCCATATTGTCCCCTATGATGACAGCTATAGGGATGAAGTACTTTCCCTCACCATCGTGGCATGGGCTTCGGTGCTCGGGAGTGCGAATTTGGATCAGCTTCCCCGCTTCGCGTATGACGCCTTTTACCCCGAGGGCTGGCAGGCTAGGCAGACGTCGGACGTTGCCGAATTGCTTGCCACCGAGCCGGACAACATCAGCTTGGCCCTTGTGGATGGAAAGCTGGCGGGCTTTATCGGCATAAGAATCCACCCGAAGGACAGTATGGGTGAAATCCATATCATCGCTGTAGCTCCCGACCGGCAACGGCAGGGCGTCGGCAGGATGCTGCTGGCGCACGCCGAAGGTCTCATCAGAGACGCTGGGATGAAAATGGTGATGCTGGAAACCACCGGAGATGCGGGTCATGAAGCCGCACGTCGGACCTACGAGGCTGCACGATACTCGCCGTGGCCGATCTCCAGATATTTCAAGAACCTGGAATGATGGCGAGGCCACTCACCATCATCCCATGAGTTCGTTCTCGACTGGTTTAGCCGGGCTTTGCGGCCATTGAGGGGGATTGGCCGTGCAAAGGGGCAACGCCTAGAACCAGCTCAGCGACAGCCGGAACGGTCCGACCTGCAGCTGCCACACCGGGCCATCGTACCAGCCATAGGCATAGTGCAAACGCCATTTGCGCCAGCTGACGCCGCCATGCCAGCAGGAACGATCCGCCATCGTCGCGATCAGTGTCGACGGGTGCCAGTCTTCCGGGTCGGTCTCGCCGCGCAGTTTCATAGGCCGTATCGACTATATCACCCCGGAAAACTCAAGCGAGAGCGCACATTGCCAGCCGTGCAGAACGCTGATGGCCTTCGGCTTCCGCGCGCGTCGTTTCCCTTGCAGGTTGCATGGAAAATTGACTCCGGACCGGCGTTGCGGCTGAATGGGTTGCCGCTGGGAGCCCCGCATGCGTGTCGTTGTCGCCTTTGCCGTGATCGCCGCCGCTCTGGCGGGCTGTGCTTCCCCCAGGCATGCCATGGTCGGCAACGCCTCGCGCATAACCGTCGCGCCGGACCTGCCGCTCGATGGAACCATCATGCAGCGCGTCACCGCCATCATCTGCGCCAAGGCCTTCATCGACCCGCAGCCGGCTCCTGCCGACGCGCTGGCGGCGCTGCAGAATGAAGCGGCGGCAATCGGTGCGGCCGGTATCTACAACGTGAAATATGCGCAGACCGGCCTGCTCGACCGCTGCGGTATCCTGCCCGGAACCCGGGCGACGGCGATAGCCTACCGGGCGGGCGGCTAGGCCCCTAGATCGCGCATACCGTCAGCTTGAAGCGACAGGGCGCAGGAACAGCGACACCAGGCAGGCCAGCGGGGCCGGGCCAACGACGAACAGCAGCTGAAAGACCGGATAGTAGAAATAGCGATCCTGGCTCGCCGCCAGCAGGCCGCTGACGAGCAGACCGCCGACCAGGATCAGGAACACCACGCTGGACCACCAGGCGAAGCGCAAAAGCCCGGAATCCACCCGCGACTTGCTGAACCTTGCCAGCAGCAGCACCAGCGTTGCCAGCGGAAACAGCACCCATAGGCCGTAACGGACGAAGTTCAGCGCACCGCCGACCGCGAAGAAGAATGTCGTGAAAGCTTCCATCTGGCTTTTTCTGCTTGCCTGCAGTTTGTCGGCCATGCCGGCCATGGAAATCAAGCCGGGTCGATCCATCGGTTCAGGGTGTTGCCGGCCGGGTACGCTGCTTGCGCAGGTCGCCTCGCCACTGGGCCTTGAATAAACCGCAATCGCTCTCCATATAGCGATGGTGCGTCCCCGTCAGAGGTTGATGCGCTTTCCCTTCTGCCTTCGTCCGACCACGGATGTACTGGCGAGTTGATCGTGGAAGGGGTTCTCGAAAGAGACAGCAGAGCCGTTGGGAGATATCCCCAGCGGCTTTTTTGTTTTTCGCGCTCAGTACAGCGAAATCGAGGGATCGATCCGGATGCCTGCCGTCTTGACGGCGACCAGGAAGGCCGAGCGCGCGGCTTCTACGCTTGCCTTGCCGACGCTGGCCCAGGCGCATCGGTTCATGGCGTCTGTCCATTGCAGGCTGTCGTTGTCCGCCCAATTGTCGAAAAGAAAATCCGACGCGTCCGAAACATTCGAGACGAGATGGAATTTCGTAGGCAACCCGGCATAAATGACAACCGGCGTCTGAAAGGAGAGATTTTCCATAAAATACTGTACGCCCCACTCTTGAGAACAAAAAGGCGGGATCGGAATTATTTTCAGGATCACAGGGGTTCGAAAATAATCCTCGCTACTTTCCTTGCGACATCATAAGAGCGGGGATGGAAAATCCGAGATTTGACAATGTGATCACCGTCCGCACTGACCCTGCGGGTGGCAGCATCACCCTTGCCGATATTGCTGCCTGCACCAGCTTCCTGCTGCGAGAATGGCCTGGCAAGCGCGGCGACAAGCATCGGGCAGCCCTCCAGGCCTGTTCGGATGCGAGCTCTGGCAGGAAATCCGCCGACAGCGCCCGGCGCGCTTTCGTCCAGGCCGCGCGCGAGGCCGGGATCCTGATCAACCAGTGACGTGACCGGTCCGAGGATAGCCGCCTTTGGCGACGTCGGGTTCTGCAATTGCGCTATCGAGCCAGCTTTGCCGTTTCATACAAGGCCGGGATATCGCTCCAGCGGTAGATGCTTCCCGACTGCGTTGTGATCATGCAGTTGGGACGATGGCTGTCATGCATTGTCCTGACGGCGAAAATCAGCGCGGCCGAAAGGTGTTCGAACCGGATCATGTCCGTGAGGCTTAGAACGATCTTCCCCTTTTTCTCGCTGAAGGAAAGTTCGGCAGGCTCGTTCATGTCCAGAGGCCCGACGCTCACGTTCAACTCCCGCGTGAAACAAGCAGCGACCAGATCATCAATCGCGTCCGCTCACAAGGCGTGGTTTGCCGACGAAGCTGAATACAGGTCACTTCCTCGGCACGGATCGTCTTCATAAGTGATCATCCGGCAGGCTGAATTATGCGGACGAGCTGTCTTCATGAGCGCATGGTGCGCAACTGGCGGCACTGACCAGGGCAGCGTCGGCTGTGAGCATTCGTCATGCTTCCGCCCAGAAAGGAGGGAGCCATGCCTGTGCACACTCCCGCGATTGCCTACCCCGAAGATCTGGATCTTCTCAGGAATATCTACGAGGACATCTGTCGCGAACGCTGCATTTATGAAGGCAGCCACGCATCGACAGAGGTGGCGAGAGCTTTGATGTATCTGTTTTCGCAAGGCGTGCTGGACGACGCCGGCATGCGCGAAACAATGCGCATCTATTTCGATCGAAAAAGGGCGCTGCACTAGAGCATTTTGTAGCCAGGTGGAATCACTTGACGTTACAAAAATGCAATGAAAACTAGAACTTAGAGCGTTTCCGCATTTCCGTGAAAAACGGAAACGCTCTACTTGTCTGGTCGACGTGCCGTGTTACTGCACGCGACCGGACACCGCGGCTCGGCCGCGCGCTGGAATACCCTCCTCTTCGATCTGGAGCGCCCGCAGTGTGGCCAGGACCAGGGCAATCGCCGCGAAGGAATGGTCCGCCACGACAGGTACAAGGCGAAGCGGGCTATCCTCGACGACATAAGCCCGCCGGCGGCCTGCGAAGGGGTGATTGCCCCAATGCCATCCCGGCAGCACCTGTTCCGCCAGTGCGACGGCTGCGTCGAGCGAGGCGGTGTAGGCTGGCGCGGTACGGTATTGCGAGCGAACGATCTCGCCGGTTTTTCTGTGCCTGGAATAGCTGGCCCAGAGTTCTTCCCAGTCGGAAAAATACTTTTCGATCGCGTGGTCCAACTCCGGACTGGGGGCCTTCAGTTTCTGGCAATTCGAGATCAGGTCCGGCAAACCGCTCAAGCGGAGCCGCGCTGGTTTGGCGCGCTGCGTCTTCATGGCATTCTGCTTCCGGCAGTCGCCGTCCTGCGCGCAGCATCCGGCTGCATGCGTTCGGCGATATGCAAGCCTACCAAGTGATGCTGCCGAAGAAGATGTAGCCCAGATACCCACCCACGCCGGCCACCAGGATCACTGCGATGCCGGCGAGTATCTGGTCGCCTGTTCGTGCGGTTTTTGTCGTCACTGGCGTATCCATTTCGGATTGTTGGCATGGGGCATTGCAGATTGTCGCGGCGGGTGGATCGTAAGGCCTTCGCAAGCCTGCCTGTCTCGAAGATCGGACGGATGCCGGGTGCGATGTGGTCTTGCCGCCACTCAGTCATCGTTTCGGGTGTCGTGCGGAACGCGAAAGTTCCTGCTTTCGATATCGACGATATTGCCGCAGTTCCTGCATTCCATCTGGGTGTGCGTTTTCACCCAGCCAATTCTCTTCTTTGTTTCGTGGACACAGTCAGGGCACAGAACACCAATCTCGTTGTCATCAAGGTCGATCATGGCCTTTGCCTTGTCAGCGGTGGCTGGACTTGCAGTCTCCGGGCCGGACGGTGAAGTCCACACCAGTGCACGCAACTGGAAAGCCGCGCTGTTCCTGGTCAGGTAGGTGAAAAACATCGGTGTTCTTCCCTTCACGGGAAGACCAGACGCGCCTCGCGGCCTTCCCGTCGCGAGAAAATGGATCATGCGCCCGTTCAAGAAATGAGTCCATGTAATAAAAATATTTATTTTCTGATCGTGATTTTATTTTTTGTAGATTTTCAGACTCCCGAGTTGAAAGGGATATTTTTTGTTCAGGCGGAAGACATTTCCCCTGAAGGATTTGGGAGTATAAATTTATATATTTTGTGAAATTTCGTTTCAGGAAAAATCTTTATCCGTAAGAACATAGATGGGCTGGCGGCTACGAGAATATACAAAGCGCGCGACATCCTGAATCGAAGTGCGTGCCGCATCGAATGCTGCGAGGCAACCCGCTTCTGAGTCTGTTGTTGCGTTGGCCGCGCCGTTCGTTTTGGCCAGAGCTTCGGCCTCTATCAGAAACCGCACCTGCTGCATGCCGTCATAGCCGGAAAATCGTACCGCAAAACGCGCTTCATCGAAGCTGCGGCTTTGGTTTGGAAAGTCGAGCGCCATTGTGGAAGTCCTTCGGTCGTGGAGGGGCGGATTTCGTCGGTCAGGCCCGGCCTTTCGGCACGTCTCTCGTCGCAGCGTCGAGAAGTGTCGTCATCTCGGTAGCGCCCCCGGCGGCCGGGATGGGGTAGATCGTCGATGTGCGGTCCGCTTCGTTCCGCCGCCCCTGCTGATGCTGGATGGAGCCAGTAGATGTCCGATCTTTGTCAGACGGATGCGCATGATTGCGCCTGAGTGGGTCACGCTAGCACACCCTTGACCGACGCGGGTGATTAATCGGCGCTTCGGCCTCGGTGCGAAACGTCACGCGCCCGACAGCGCGTCGATCCTGGCGCGCGTGCGCGCCACGCCTTCAACGATCCGGTCTTTGTCGATGGAGGAATAGCCCATGCGGAAGAAGCGGCACGGGCCGTCCGCATCGGGGAAGAAGGGCGAGCCGGATTCGATCAGCACCCCGTCCTGCCTGAGCTCCGCCATCAAAAGGTCGGCGTCGAGACCCTGCGGGCCTTCCACCCAGAACGAGGTGCCGCCGAAGGCCGAGGAGCCGGCAATCGTGAAGCCCTGCCGTTTCAGCGCTTCGGCCATGACGATGTGGCGCTTGTGATATTCGCCGCGCATGCGATGCAGCACCGCGTCATGGTGGCCGAGCGCCAGGAAATAGGCGGCGGTGCGCTGCACATGGCCGGGCGGATGGCGCAGCATCAGCGCCCGCAGCGCGCGGGCCTCGCGGATCACCGGCCCCGGCGCCACCAGATAGCCCAGCCTCAGCCCCGGAAACAGCGACTTGGAAAACGAGCCGATGTAGAACACCCGGCCGGCCCGGTCGAAGGCCTTCAGTGCCGGCGACGGCGGCGCTAGGAAACTCATCTCGAACTCGTAATCGTCCTCGATGATGACGAAATCCTGCTCGGCCGCCGCTTCCAGCAGGTGCTGCCGCCGCTCGATCGGCATCGTCGCACCGGTCGGCGAATGGTGGCTCGGCGTCACGAAAACCGCGCCGACGCCGGCGGGGATCGCCTCCGGCGGCAGGCCCTGGCCATCGACGTCGATCGCCGTCACCTGCGCCCCGCTCAGTTTCAGCGACGCGCTCATGTCGGGATGGCAGGGGTTCTCGCAGACGGCATGCGCGCCGCGGGCGAGCAGCAGCTGCGTGACGATCCACAGCGCGTTCTGCGCGCCCACCGTCACCAGGATCTCGTCGGGATGCGCCCGGATACCCCGGCTGGGCAAGGTGCGCGAGCAGATATAGTTCACCAGCTGCACGTCGTCGGCGGCGGCGAAGTCGCCGGCCATCAGCTCGAAATCCTCGCGTGACAGCGCGCGCCGCGCACAGTCGCGCCAGGCGTTGAGGTCGAACAGCGAAGGGTCCATCTGGCCGTACAGGAACGGGTAGGGGAAGCGGCGCCAGTCCAGCGGCTTGCGCATCTGCTTGGCGACGATGAAGCTGGAGCGCAGCTTCGCCGACCAGTCCACCACCTCGCCCGCAGCCTGCGGCGTCTCCGTGGCCAGCAGCCTGAGCGGCGGGTTGTCCGAGATGCGGTAGGCGCTGCGGCTCGCCGCCTCGACATAACCCTGCGAGGCCAGTTCCTGGTAGGCCAGCGTCACCGTGATGCGCGAGATGTTGAGATAGTCGGACAGCTTGCGTGTCGAGGGCAGCTGCGCGCCGGGCTGGATGCGGCCGGCGAGAACCGCCGACACCACCGTCTCGCGGATCTGCGCCTGCAGGCCGACGCGGCTGGCGCGGTCGAGAAAGAACACCGTTTCGGAAACCGTCGGATGCGCCATGGGAGCCTTCAGCCTGATCTCGAAAACTTGCGGAGGGTATCTGTGAAGCCGCGTCCTGGGCGCAGCATTTTCTTCAGCGTTCCGGCATGGATCCCCGACACGCTCCGCTCCCTGCGGTCGCTTCGCGGTCGAGGATGACGAATTTTCATAGCTGCGCCAAAATCGCGAACGCAGGCGCTGCCGGCAACGCTCCGAACAACGCTGGCGTCATCACCAACGTTGGAGACTAGCCGAGACACTCATGACCTCCGTCATCCTCGACCTCGCAGGGAGCGAAGCGACCGTAGAGTGTCGGGGATCCATTCCGGAACGCAGGAGGAAATGGAGCCGGCGGATGCCCTGCAAGCAGGATGGTGAGCTCTGTCCGTTTCAGCCTGACATGTCCATCGAGAGTTAAACTGGAATCATTCAACTTCCAAACTGGATATAAGGCAATCGGGGTCCCTCCTTTAACCCTGTCAGTCAGAACCAAGACCGGCACATAAGCTGGCGAGTTCCCGGATCATCCGGCAACCACCAAAACAAAGAGGGTAACGATAATGGGATTTGTGCATTTCAAGCAGTTGGCCGCCGTCGCCTCGCTGGCGGCCGGCCTTTTCCAGGCGGGCTTTGCCTATGCCGAGGAGACTGTCGTCGTCGGCTACCAGCAGATCGTCGGGCCGTTCGTCACGGCCATCGCCGACGGCCGTTTCGACAAGGCCGCCAAGGAAGCAGGCTACACGATAGACTGGCGCCAGTTCTCCTCGGGCGGCGACATCTCGACCGCGCTCGCATCCGGCAATGTGCCGATCGGGGTCATCGGCTCGACCGGTACGGCCGCTGCCGCCACGCGCGGCGTCGACCTCGAGCTGTTCTGGATACTCGACAACATCGGCAAGTCGGAGGCGCTCGCCGTGCGCAACGGCTCCGGCATCGAGAAACCCGAGGACCTCAAGGGCAAGAATGTCGGCGTGCCGTTCGTGTCGACCTCGCATTTCCACCTTCTGGTCGGCCTGCAGCAGGTCTGGAAGGTCGATCCGCGCGAGGTCAACATACTCAACATGAAGCCGCCGCAGATCATCGCCGCCTGGCAGCGCGGCGACATCGACGCCGCCTATGTCTGGCCGCCGGCGCTGACCGAACTGCTCAAGACCGGCAAGACCATCGCCGATTCCGAAACCATCGGCGCGGCCTCGGTGCCGACGTTCGATGGCCTCGTCGCCGACAGGAAATGGGCCGCCGCCAATCCGAAATTCATGGCTGCCTTCACCAGGGTGCTGGCCGAGGCTTATGCCGACTACAACAAGAACAAGGCGAGCTGGACGGCCGACTCCGAGCAGGTCAAGGGCATTGTCAAGATGATCGGCGGCGACGGTGCCGGCACGGTCGAGGCTCTGAATCTGCTGTCCTTCCCCGATGCCGCCGAACAGGCCTCCGCAACCTGGCTCGGTGGCGGCGCGCTGAAGGCGCTCAGCGAAAGCGCCAGGTTCCTCGTCGCCCAGAAGCAGATCGACAAGGCGCTCGACGACTACACGCCTTTCGTCAACGCCAGCTACGCCAGTGAGGCCGCGAAGTAGGTCCTGAACGACCCTGACCGGGGCGCCGCCGGTATCCGCCGGCGGTCGCCTTCTCTCCAGGGCAATTCCAGGAAAAACGTGTAACGGTTTTCCGTCCGGAATTGTCCAAAAACAAAGAGTTAGCGTTTCCGCGTTTCCGTCAAGACGGAAACGCTCCAGCGAAATCCGCGAAAGGCATCGGCGCGATGGAAACCCTCAACGTCAGCAATGTCAGCCTGACCTACCCAGGCCTCTATTCGGACCAGGCCGTGATCGCCCTCAAGGGCGTCAGCCTCGAGATCAAGAGCGGCGATTTCGTCGTCGCGCTCGGCGCGTCCGGCTGCGGCAAGACCACGCTGCTCAATCTCATGGCCGGCTTCATGGCCCCGAGCGGCGGCGACATCACGCTGGGCGGCCACCAGGTCACCGGCCCCGGCGCTGAACGTGGCGTCGTCTTCCAGAAGCACGCGCTGCTGCCCTGGCTCAACGTCATCGACAACACCGAATTCGGCCTCAAGCTGCGCGGCGTCGACCGGCAGACGCGGCGCGAGATCGCCACGAAGAACCTGGCGCTGGTCGGCCTGCAGGATTTCCACAAGCACATGATCTACCACCTGTCGGGCGGCATGCAGCAGCGCGTCGGCATCGCCCGGGCGCTGACCTGCGATCCCGCCATGCTGTTGATGGACGAGCCGATGGCGGCGCTCGATGCGCTGACCCGCGAGACTATCCAGGAGCTGCTGCTCAAGGTCTGGCAGCTCACCAACAAGATGTTCTTCTTCATCACCCACAGCGTCGAGGAGGCGCTGTTCCTCGGCTCCCGGCTGATCGTCATGTCGCCGCGGCCCGGCCGCATCACCCACACCTACGAGCTCGACTTCAATCGACGCTTCCTCGAGGAGGGCAACGCCCGTGCAATCAAGTCCAGCCGCGATTTCATCGACATGCGCGAACAGATCCTCGGCATCATCTATGGCGACGAGCGCCAATCCGGCATCCATGGCGCCGAGCGCCAGGCCGGCAGCCCGGAACACCTCCATGCTTGAGCGCGTCTCGCGAGCCCGGCCGGTCACGCCCGGCAAGATCTACGGCGCGCCCGGCGACGGCGCCAGCGGCCATATCAGCCTCATCACCGCGCTGGTGCTGTTCGGCCTGTGGCTGCTCGTCACCGAGATGGGCTGGGTCAAGCCGCTGTTCCTGCCGTCGCCGCTGGCGGTGTGGGACAAGTTCGTGCTGGCCATGACCGAGGGCGTGTCCAATTCGACGCTGGCCCAGCATACGCTGGCAAGCCTCGGCCGGGTGCTCGGCGCCTTCGTGCTGGCGCTCGTCACCGCCGTGCCCATCGGCATCCTGATGGGCGTCAACCGCACCATTCGCGGCCTGTTCGATCCGATCATCGAGTTCTACCGCCCGCTGCCGCCGCTGGCCTATCTGCCGCTGATCATCA
>WPCJ01302555.1_pt1 | contig 10041 bp, 9 predicted proteins | sample 5399831 | NCBI WGS metagenome assembly WPCJ01 (sample SAMN12869470, study PRJNA574797) | sludge metagenome | isolation source: wastewater treatment of pH10 | place: China:Beijing | collected 2019-05-20 | reverse complement strand
GATCAGCGTCGCGCGCGTCGGCGACACCACCTTCTGCGCCCAGTTCATGGTGAGCTGTATCAGCGCGCTGATCGCCCCAAGGCCGACCGCGCAGGAAAACCAGACCCAGTGGAACGCGGGGATCGCCTCGCCCGCCACCGGCATCATCAGGAACGACATGATGCCGCCCGCCATGAGCTGCACCGCCGTGACGCGGCGGCTGTCGACGGCAAGCGCGAAGCGGCCGATCAGGATGATCTCGGCTGCGATGGCGAGCGCGCCGAGCAGCGTGGCGATCTCGCCGGCCGACAGCGTCAGATGGCCGGCGTCCGGTCCCGCGAGCAGCACGAGGCCGGTGAAGGCGAGCGCGATGCCGGCCCAGCTCATCAGCCGGGGCGGACGGCGCAGCACCAGCCATTGCAGCAGCGGCACCATCGGCACGTAGAGCGCGGTGATGAAGGCGGACTGACTGCTGGTGATGGTCTTCAGCCCATGGCTCTGGAGCGCATAGCCCAGAAACAGCGCCACGCCGATCGCCGAACCGGCCAGAAGTTCATGTCGCGTCAGCCCCTTCATCGCCTTGCGGAAGACCAGCATGGTCACCGCGCCGGCGATCACGAACCGCACGCCGACGAAGAACAGCGCGCCGCTGTGCTGCATCGCCCATTGCACGATCAGGAATGTCGTTCCCCAGATCATGGTGATGCCGACGAGAGCCAGCTCGTGGCGGGAAAGCGAAAACGGGAAGGGTTTGCGATCCGGGCGAATGTGCAGCATAATGCTCATCCTATATGAGCAATATAATGCACAATCAACCCGTCCGAAGCGACGTTCTCGCTCATGTCGGACACAATTTGCGCCGTCTGCGCCGCGAGGCCGGCATGAGCCAGGAAGCGCTCGCCGCCGCCTCAGGCATCAGCAGGCGAACCATCGTCGGACTCGAGGCCGGCGACACCAACATCAGCCTGTCCAGCCTCGACCGCCTGGCGGAAGCGCTGGGCGCCACATTCGTGCAGATGGTCAGCGACCCGGCCGCAGACGCCAAGCGGATCGAGGCGCTGATGTGGCGCGGCCGCAAGCCCGAAAGCAGGGCCGAGCTTCTGGGCAGCGTGCCCGCCAGGCGCGAGGCCCAGCTCTGGAGCTGGTCGCTCGACATCGGCGAGCGCTATCAGGCCGAGGCAGACCCGGATGGCTGGCACGAGATGGTGACGGTGACGCAGGGCCGCCTGCGCATCGAACTTGAGGATGGCCCGCTCGTCATCGAGGCGGGCGACTTCGCGATCTACAGCAGCGCCCAGACCTATGCCTATGCAAATGAAGGCGATTGCGTCGTCCGCTTCATCCGCAATCTGGTGGATTGAAGCATCCGGCCCGAGCCGTGCGCAGCCGGATCGATCCGGGCTTCCGCTCCATCCGCTGCTTTACCGGATCTGTACGAAGCCGAGCGCCCCCACCTGATTGCAAGATGCTCAGCCGACCGTCGCCTTCCCCGAAACCAGCGCCGCGACGCGCCTGTCTGCATGGCTTTCGCTTGCGCCCAGCCCCGCCGCCACACCCTCGCGGTCGGCCTCTGGCCGGTTCTGGCTCATCTTGCGCTTGCCCTCGATGCGGGCGATCGGCAGGCGCACGCCGACGATGCCGCGAAGCTGAGCCTCGACGAAACGCTCGGGCGCGTCGGTCACGGCCCACGGCTCGGCGCGGGAGGCCTCGTGAAGATCGGTCAGCCGCGTCACCGCATCGCGCAGCCGCGCCTCGTCCTCGAAGAACTCCACCGGCCCGTAGGCGTGGACGGCCGTATAGTTCCATGTCGGCACGACCTTGCCGTGCTCCTGCTTGGATGGATAGAAGGATGGGCTGACATAGGCGTCCGGCCCGGCGAAGATCGCCAGCGCCTCGCCCGATGGCTCAAGCCGCCACTGCGGATTGGCCCGGGCCATATGGCCGTAGAGCGTGCCCGAATCGCCCTCCTCCTCGACCAGAAAGAGCGGCAGCGGCGTCGCGACAAGGCCCTCGGCCGTTGCCGTCACCAATGTCGACAGCCGCGCCGCGCGCATGATGGCGCGCAGCTCGACGGGATCGTCCTCACGGAATGCCGGCGGAGTGTACATGGGCGGAGCCTAACCGCTTCGCGGCGCAACGCCACGGAAAACGCCTGTGCCAGAGACTGCGACAACAGGCCTGCCGTCGCCTTTCAATGCCCCTCGAACGACACCAACGTCCTGACCGACACGTCCATGGCCTCGAGCCTGGCGCGGCCGCCGAGGTCGGGCAGGTCGATGACGAAGCAGGCGGCGACCACCTCGCCGCCCATCTGGCGGATGAGCTTGACCGCGCCCTCCGCCGTGCCGCCGGTGGCGATCAGGTCGTCGACGAGGATGACCTTCTCGCCGGGCGCGATGGCGTCGCGGTGCATCTCCATCTCGTCCAGCCCGTATTCCAGGCTGTAGGCGACGCGCACCGTCTCGTGCGGCAGCTTGCCCTTCTTGCGGATCGGCACGAAACCGGCCGAAAGCTGGTGCGCCACCGCGCCGCCGAGGATGAAGCCGCGCGCCTCCATGCCGGCGATCTTGTCGATCTTCGACCCCGCCCAGGGATGGACAAGCTCGTCAACCGCACGGCGGAACGCCCGCGCATTGCCGAGCAGCGTCGTGATGTCGCGAAACAGGACGCCCGGCTTCGGATAGTCGGGGATCGTGCGGATGGCGGCGCTGAGCGTCTCTTCGAGCGAAGATTTCATGGCGTGTCCCGATTGTCCTGCGACAGTGATGGCCGAGAGGCTGGCAAAAGAAAAGGGGCGGCAAGCGCCGCCCCGATCCAAACCTTCCAACCCGGTCGGGTCAATGGTCGATCTTCGACCAGACCTTACGCTTGGTGAGATAGACCAGCGCGCCGAACAGCACCAGGAACACCATGACGTTGAAGCCGGTGCGCTTGCGCGCCTCCAGATGCGGCTCGGCCGCCCACATCAGGAACGCCGTGACGTCGCGGGCATACTGGTCTAGCGTCTCGGGCGAACCGTCCGCATAGGTGAACTGCTCGTCGAAGATCGGCTGCGCCATCGACAGGACCGCGCCGGAAAGGAAGTGCGGGTTGTAGTAGGTGCCCGGCTGGACGTCGACGTGCTCCGGCACATCCTCCTCATAGCCGGTGAGCAGGTTGTAGATGTAGTCCGGCCCGCTTTCGGCATACTGGGTGAAGATGTCGAACACGAAGGTCGGGAAGCCGCGCTCCACCGCCCTCGCCTTGGCGATCAGCGAGAAGTCCGGCGGCACGGCGCCGTTGTTCGAGACCGCCGCCGTTTCCGGGTTCGGATAGGGCGAAGGGAAACGATCGGACGGGATGCCCGGACGCGTGAACATGTCGCCGTCCGCGTTCGGGCCATCCTCGATCTCGTACTCGGCGGCAAGCGCGCGCACCTGCTCCTCGGAATAGCCGAGCGCCTCGAGGTTGCGGAACGCCACGAGATCCATCGAATGGCAGGACGCGCACGATTCGCGGTAGATCATCAGGCCGCGCTGGAGCTGCGCCTTGTCGTAGGTGCCGAACGGGCCGGCGAACGACCACGCCTGCGGCACGGGCTTCTTCAGCGGATACTCGGCCGCCTGCGTGGCGCTCATCGAGCCGAAGGCGATGCCGAACGCCGCCAGTCCCTTGAGAATTGTGTTCATGGTCAAGTCCTTGTCTCTTCCAGGGACGGCTCAGTTCGTCGACTGCGGCGCCGCCGCGGTCTTGTTCTTCTCAAGCACCGCCTCGGTGATCGAATTCGGCAGCTTTCGTGGCGTCTCGATCAGGCCGAGGATCGGCATGATGATGAGGAAGAACGCGAAGTAGTAGAACGTGCCGATCTGCGACATGATCACGTACGCTCCCTCGGCCGGACGCGAGCCGAGCCATCCCAGGAAGACGCTGTCGGCGACGAAGAGCCAGAAGAACAGCTTGTACCAGGGACGGTAGACGGCGGACCGGACCTTCGAGGTGTCGAGCCACGGCACGAAGAACAGCACCGCGATCGCGCCGAACATGGCCAGAACGCCGCCGAGCTTGGAGTCGATCGGGCCGATGTTGAAGGTGATGGCGCGCAGGATCGCGTAGAAGGGCAGATAGTACCATTCGGGCACGATATGCGCCGGCGTCTTCAGCGGGTCGGCCGGGATGTAGTTGTCCGGATGGCCGAGATAGTTCGGCATGTAGAAGACGAAGTACGCGAACACCGCCAGGAACACGACCATGGCGAACCCGTCCTTGATGGTCGCATAGGGCGTGAACGGCACGGTGTCGGTCTTGTGCTTGATCTCGATTCCGGTCGGGTTGGTCTGCCCGGTGACGTGGAAGGCCCACACATGCAGGATGACAACGCCGGCGATCATGAAGGGCAGCAGGTAATGCAGCGAGAAGAAGCGGTTGAGCGTCGGGTTGTCGACGGCGAAGCCGCCGAGAAGCAGCTGCTGCACCCACTCGCCGACCAGCGGGATCGCGGTGAAGAAGCCGGTGATGACGGTCGCGCCCCAGAAGCTCATCTGGCCCCACGGCAGCACGTAACCCATGAAGCCGGTCGCCATCATCAGCAGATAGAGGATGACGCCGAGGATCCACACGACCTCGCGCGGCGCCTTGTAGGAGCCGTAGTAGAGGCCGCGGAAGATGTGGATATAGACCGCGATGAAGAAGAACGACGCGCCATTGGCGTGGAGATAGCGGAGCATCCAGCCGGAATTGACGTCGCGCATGATCTTCTCGACCGAACCGAACGCGAGTTCGGTCGAGGCCGCATAGTGCATGGCCAGCACGATGCCGGTGGCGAGCTGAACCACCAGCATCATCGCGAGGATGCCGCCGAAGGTGTAGGCGTAGTTCAGGTTGCGCGGAACCGGATAGGCGATGAAGGAATCGTAGACGAGACGCGGCACCGGCAGGCGCGAGTCCATCCAGCGGCCGAGGCCGGTCTTGGGCGTATAGGTCGAGTGTCCACCGCTCATGGTCTGATGCTCTCTCTGCCTCAACCGATCCGGATGACCGAGTCGGAAATGAATTGGAATGTCGGGACCGGGAGATTGGTCGGGGCCGGGCCGACGCGGATGCGCCCGGCCGTGTCGTAGTGCGAACCGTGGCAGGGGCAGAACCAGCCGCCGAAGTCGCCCGCCTGACCGAGCGGCACGCAGCCGAGATGCGTGCACGAGCCGATCATGACGATCGAGTTTTCCTTGCCCTCGCCGGCCGAGCGCGACAGGTCGTCGGCCGGGGCGTCGGCGGCGATGTTGTCGTTGCGCGCGACGGGATCCTTGAGGTCGGCGAGCGCCACCGCCTTGGCGGCCTCCACCTCTTCATCGGTGCGGTTGCGGATGAAGACCGGCTTGCCGCGCCACTTGGCCGTCACCGACATGCCCGATTCGATCGAGGAAATATCGACATCGATCGTCGCCAGCGCCAGCGTCGAGGCGTCCGGGCGCATCTGGTCGATGAACGGCCACACGGCCGCGCCCGCGCCCACAGCGCCGGCCACGCCGGTGGCGATGTAGAGAAAATCTCGACGGTTATGTTCGGTGGCTTCGTTCGCGCTCACGGGGACCGGGTCCTTTCGCCTTAATTTCACCGGCAGGAACCCACATAACCATCGCCTGAATCGCAGTCACCTCTCCTTGCAGATGTGCTGGCGGCTGGTGACGGCTGGCGGATTCCCCCTGCATTTGGCGATGGTTTCTATGCGCGAGCCGCGCGCTTGTCCAGTATTACGACACCTTCCGGGCACATTGTCGCGGATTTCCCCCGCAAGCCTACGACGCACCCAGCCTGACCAGCACTTCGCCCGGAATATCGTAGTCGCGAATCGCATCGCGATGGCGGCGCAGGCCGCAAAGTTCGCGCTGGATGAAATAGGCGTAGACCGCGTCGGCCGCGGCCTTCAGGCATGCCGGACGCTCCGGTGCGTCCGCCTCCAGCCCACGCAGGCGGGCGAGCGCCTTCTCGACCTTCTCGCCCGCCCGGCCGAGCGACGACGCCTTTTCCGCCGCGATTTCATGGTCGAGCGGCGAGAACGTCCCCGAACCCGCCCCGCCGCCGGACAACGCGGAAGCCGAGTACCGCGAGGGTGGCCGCAGGCTCACGCGCCCTACTCCGCGGCGAGGCTCGATGCGAGGAATCCGCCCGACTGGCGCTTCCAGAGCTGGGCGTAGAGGCCGTCGTGCGCGACGAGTTCCTCATGCGTGCCTTCCTCGACGATTCGTCCCTCGTTCAGCACCACCAGCCGGTCGAGCGCGGCGATGGTCGACAGGCGATGCGCGACCGCGATCACGGTCTTGCCTTCCATCAGCCGGTAGAGATTGTCCTGGATCGCCGCCTCGATCTCCGAATCGAGCGCCGAGGTCGCCTCGTCCAGAATGAGGATCGGCGCGTCCTTGAGCATCATGCGGGCGATGGCGATGCGCTGGCGCTGCCCGCCCGACAGCTTGACGCCACGCTCGCCGACATGGGCGTCGTAGCCGCGCCTGCCCTTGGGGTCGGTGACGCCGAGGATGAAGTCGTGCGCGGACGCGCGCCTTGCCGCCTCGACGATCTCCTCATCGCTCGCGCCCGGCTTGCCGTAGGCGATGTTGTCGCGGATCGAGCGGTGCATCAGCAGCGGCTCCTGCGCCACGACACCGTACTGGGCGCGTAGCGAGGCCTGCGTCACGTCGCGGATGTCGGTTCCGTCGATCAGTATGCGCCCGCTCTCGACGTCGAACAGGCGCAGCGCCAGGTTGACCAGCGTGGTCTTGCCCGCGCCGGAGGGGCCGACCAGCGCCACCCGCTCGCCCGGCCTGATATGCAGGTCGAGATTCTGCACCACGCCCGCCCCCTTGCCGTAGGTGAAGGTGACGTCCTCGAACGCCAGATCGCCCTTGACGCGCGGCAGCACGGCCGCGCCCGGCGCGTCGCGCAGGTCGGGCCGGACCGAGATGGTGCCGGTCGCGTCCTGAACCGTGGCGAAGGAGCGGATCAGGCCGTTGATGTTGAACATCATGTAGCCGGACATCTGGTTGAGCCGGAAGACGAGGCCCATGGCGGCGGCGATCTCGCCGGTCGTGGCCGCGCCCGCCATCCAGCCGCGAATGGCGAGGATGAAGACCGCCGCCATCATGAAGCCGTTGACGATGGCGACGGCGGAACGGACGCGGGTGATCGAGCGCGACAGCGCCTTCACCGCCCCGAGAAAACGCTCCATCGCCTCGCGGACGTAGTCGTTCTCGCGCATGCCGGTGTCGAACAGCTTCACCGCCATGATGTTGGTGAAGGCGTCGACGAGCCTGCCGTTCATGATCGAGCGCTCGTCGGCGCTCCTGCGGCCGGCGGCGCGCAGCGGCGGCAGAAGCCGCCAGGCGACCAGGGCGTAGACGAGAATCCAGACGAGAAGCACCACGCCCATCGCCGGGTCGAGCATCGACAGGATCGTGCCGGCCAGAACCAGAAAGGCGAGGAAGCTCCACATCGTCTGCAGCGACGAGACGATGAAGTCGCCGGTCGCCTCGCCGCCCTGAAGGATCTTGGTGGCGATGCGGCCGGCGAAGTCGTTCTGGTAGAAGGTGTAGGGCTGCTCGATCACCCGCCGGAACGACTGCCAGCGCACGAGCTGGTAGAAGGACGGCACGATCACCTGCTGCTCGACGACCGCGTTGGCGACCATGACCGCCGCGCGCACGACGAGCACGAGCGCCAGGAACGCCGCCAGCTCGACCCAGTGGTCGGCGACGAGCTGCGTCGGAGACGATCTTTCGAGAAGGTCGATCAGCCAGCCGAGCGACCAGTAGAGCGCGGCGTCGACCGCGCCGGACAGGCCGCCGACGACCAGCAGGAGGATGAACGGCCCCTTGGCCTGCCGGGCGAAGAACAGGATGAACTGCCACGCATCGCGCGGCAGCACCTCCCTGCCCGTGTCGGAGAAGGGTTCGATGACCTCCTCCGCCTTGCGCCAGATGCGCTCGGCGAAGGCGTCGTCCTTGCGTTCCTCGATCTCGCTTCTCTCCATATCGCTCATTCGGCCGCGACTTCCTTTTCCTGCGCGCCCTGCTCTTCCTCCAGAAGGAAGCCGCCGGACTGCCTGCCCCATAGCTGGGCATAAAGCCCGCCTCTGGCAATGAGGTCGTCGTGGGTTCCCTCCTCGATGACGCGCCCCTTGTCCATGACGATGAGGCGGTCCATCGCGGCGATGGTCGAAAGCCGGTGGGCGATCGCGATCACCGTCTTGCCTTCCATCAGCCGGTAGAGGTTCTCCTGGATCGCCGCCTCGACCTCGGAATCGAGCGCCGAGGTCGCCTCGTCCAGAATCAGGATCGGCGCGTCCTTGAGCATGACGCGGGCGATGGCGACGCGCTGGCGCTGGCCGCCCGACAGCTTGACGCCGCGCTCGCCGACATGGGCGTCGAGGCCCTTGCGGCCCTTGACGTCGGAAAGTCCGGCAATGAAGTCGAGCGCCTCGGCGCGGCGCGCGGCCTCGACGATCATCTCCTCGGTCGCGTCGGGGCGGCCGTAGGCGATGTTCTCGCGCACGGAGCGGTGAAGCAGCGAGGTGTCCTGCGTGACCACGCCGATCTGGGCCCTGAGCGAATCCTGCGTCACCGCGGCGATGTCCTGCCCGTCGATCGTCACCCTGCCCGCCTCGAGGTCGTAGAAGCGCAGCAGGATGTTGACGAGGGTGGACTTGCCCGCGCCCGAGCGGCCGACGACGCCGACCTTCTCGCCAGGGCGCACCGTCAGCGACAGATCCTCGATCACGCTCTTCTTCTTGCCGTAGTGGAAGCGCACATGGTCGAAGGCGATCGCGCCCTGCGGCACGACGATGTCCTTCGCGTCCGGCCTGTCCTCGACGAGTTGCGGCAGCGAGATCGACTTGATGCCGTCCTGCACCGTTCCGATGTTCTCGAACAGCGCCGACACCTCCCACATGATCCATTGCGACATGCCCCCCAGGCGCAGCTCGAGGCCGAGCGCCTCCGCGACCGCGCCGACCGACACCGCCTCGTTGAGCCACTGCCAGATCGCAACCGCTCCGACCGCCGACAGAAGCAGCGAGTTGAGCAGATAGAGGATGCTGAACAGGCCCGTCACCAGCCGCATCGTGCGGTAGGCCGGATCGAGGAAGCCTTCCATGCTCTCGCGCGCGAACGAGGCCTCGCGCTTCGCATGGCTGAACAGCTTGACGGTCTGGATGTTGGTGTAGCTGTCGACGACGCGGCCGGTCATCACCGAGCGCGCGTCGGCCTGCTCCTCCGCCACCTTGCCGCGGCGCGGGATGTAGTAATAAAGCAGGAAGACATAGCAGACGACCCAGACAGCAAGCGGCACGGCCAGCCGCCAGTCGGCCGCCCCGACCAGGAACAGCACGCCGAGGAAGTAGACCACGACGTAGTTGAGCACGTCGATCAGCTTGATGACGCATTCGCGCACGGCCAGCGCCGTCTGCATCAGCTTGGTGGCGATGCGGCCGGCGAACTCGTCCTGGTAGAAGGTCATCGACTGGCCGAGCAGGTAGCGGTGCACCTGCCAGCGGATGCGCATCGGATAGTTGGCGAACAGCGTCTGGTGGTTGATGAACGAGTTGAACCACACGATGCCCGGCAGGAACACGAGCACGATCAAGGCCATGCCGGCGAGCGTCCAGCCCTCGGTCTGGAGAAAGGTCTGCCTGTTCTGTGCGGTGAGCCAGTCGACGACGCTGCCGAGGAAGCTGAACATCCACACCTCGGTCAGCGCGATGATCGAGGTAAGCACGGCCGATATGGCGATCAGCGGCCACGAGCCGCGCGTATAGTGCAGGCAGAACGCGACCAGCGTGCGCGGCGGCTCCACCGGCGCTTCCGGCGGAAAGGGATTGAGGAGGGATTCGAACCAGCGATACATCGTATGGGTCTTCTCTTTCAGTCTGAAACGCCCGCGGCGCACAGGTCGCCTGAAGCGCCTCCGGGCGATCCGGGTAGTTTGAAGCGCCTGCGCGCGCCCCGGCAATTCGGAGCGCGCGCGGGCGCGCATCGTTACTTGTGGCCGCTGCGCGGCCCGATATTCGGATGGCCGAGCGGGCGATCCTGCACCGCG
>WPCJ01308596.1_pt1 | contig 10044 bp, 9 predicted proteins | sample 5399831 | NCBI WGS metagenome assembly WPCJ01 (sample SAMN12869470, study PRJNA574797) | sludge metagenome | isolation source: wastewater treatment of pH10 | place: China:Beijing | collected 2019-05-20 | reverse complement strand
GCCACCGCCTCGCGCGCCTCGGCGAGCTCGGACAGGATGCGCTCGCCGCGCGCCTTGAATTCCAGCCCAGCCTCGGTGGCGGCGACGCCGCGCGTCGTTCGGCTGAGCAGGCGCGTGCCGAGATCGGCCTCCAAACGGGTGATACGGCGGCTGACGATCGATTTCGCCAGGCCGAGGCTATGCGCGGCCCGGCCGAAGCCGCCGGCGTCGACGACGGCGACGAAGCTCCTGATATCGTCGATCTCGGACATGAGGCGCCCCGCAAGCGTTCCTGGATGAGCAACAGATTGGTGCCCAATATGGGCATTCTGATGCGGCAAGTGAACCGCTACCTCTCCCTCATCAAATCCCGCTCTCGCAGGAAGGGCGCCTCAGGGGGCGCGCTCCGAGAAAACCATTCCGTTTCATCGGTCTGCCGGCGTGACACGCGTTCACAGATGAGGAAGCCATGCTCGACAAGCTCAAGAAGCGCCGTACGCAATATGCCCTCGGCAAGAATCTCCCGATCTCCGAAACGCAGGTGGACGCCCTGATCCGGGAAGCGATCCGCCTCTCCCCGTCCAGCTTCAATTCGCAGAGCTCACGCGCTGTCATCCTCTTCGGCCGGGAGAGCGACAAGTTCTGGAGCATTGCCAAGGAGGCGCTCCAGGCGATCGTGCCGGCTGCCGACTTCGCCGCGACGGCCAAGAAGATCGATGGCTTCGCCAGCGGCGCCGGCACGGTGCTGTTCTACGAGGATCAGGAGCCGGTGAAGGCGCTTCAGGCCAATTTCCCGCTCTATGCGCACAATTTCCCGATCTGGTCCGAGCATTCGACCGGCATGGCGCAGCTGGCGGTCTGGACCGCGCTCGCCGACGTCGGCATCGGGGCGAGCCTCCAGCATTACCACCCGCTGGTCGATGCCGAGGTCGCCAAGACCTGGAACATTCCCGCGTCCTGGAAACTCACCGCCCAGATGCCCTTCGGCTCCAACGAAGCGCCCTTTGGCGAGAAGACCTTCATCGACGACGAGGTCAGGTTCCGCACTCATCGCTGAACGACGCTCGGAATCGGGCCTGGTTGCCCATGCCGGGTTCGAGCCCGCCGTCCGAATAAACATTCCTGAGACACAAACACCGCCCGGGGGAACTTTCTCCGGGCGGTTTTTTTGTGCAGCGCACAGGAATTCCGACAGAAACGGGGCTGTTCTCGCCTGAATCGCGCGACCCGGCACCGATCGCGAGCCCGCCGCCCGGCCGGTGCGATCTGTCCGGCGCACGCCTCGGCGCTTGCAAAGAGGCCGCGCCTGTCGGATGCCATAGGGAAAGGGCTGCACGTTTCGCAGTTGCTCGCTAGGCTGAACGGCCGGGCTCACAGAAGGAGGGGGAGCGTAGTGAAGATCGGTTCGCCTAAGGAAATCTTCGCGGGTGAGGCGCGTGTCGCCATGACGCCCGACAGCGCGCTGCAACTCCAGAAATTGGGCTATGAGTGCCTCGTCGAAGCCGGAGCCGGCATTGCCGCAGGCTTCACCGACGACGCCTATCGGACCGCCGGGGTCAAGGTGGTCGACAGCGCCGCAGAACTCTGGGACGAAGCCGACATCATTGCCAAGGTGCGCCCGCCAGAGACTGCGGAAGCCGAGCGGCTCAAGGCCGGCAAGACGCTGATCTCGTTCTTCTATCCCGCGCAGAACAAGGAGCTCCTGGAGCTCTGCAAGGATCAGGGCGCGAACGTCATCGCCATGGACATGGTGCCGCGCATCTCGCGCGCCCAGAAGATGGACGCGCTCTCGTCCATGGCCAACATCGCCGGCTACCGCGCCGTGATCGAGGCCGGCAACAATTTTGGCCGCTTCTTCACCGGCCAGATCACGGCCGCCGGCAAGGTGCCGCCAGCCAAGGTGCTGGTGGTCGGCGCCGGCGTCGCCGGTCTCGCCGCGATCGGCACCGCGACCTCGCTCGGCGCCATCACCTACGCCTTCGACGTCCGCCCGGAAGTGGCCGAGCAGATCGAATCGATGGGTGCGCAGTTCGTCTTCCTCGACTTCAAAGGCCAGCAGCAGGACGGCGCCGCGACCGGCGGCTATGCCGCGCCCTCCAGCCCGGAGTTCCGCGAGGCCCAGCTCAAGAAGTTCCGCGAGCTCGCCCCGCAGATCGACATCGTTATCACCACGGCGCTGATCCCCGGCCGCGATGCGCCTGTGCTCTGGACCAAGGACATGGTCGAGGCGATGAAGCCCGGCTCGGTCATCGTCGACCTCGCTGCCGAGCGCGGCGGCAATTGCGAATTGACCAAGCCGGACGAGAAGATCGTCACGCCCAATGGCGTGACGATCGTCGGCTACACCGACTTCCCGAGCCGGATGGCGGCGCAGTCCTCGACGCTCTACGCCACCAATATCCGCCACATGATGACGGACCTGACGCCGGCCAAGGACGGCAAGCCGGTCCACAACATGGAGGACGATGTCATCCGCGGCGCGACGGTGACCTTCGAGAGTGCCGTCACCTTCCCGCCGCCGCCGCCCAAGGTCGCCGCGATCGCGGCCCAGAAGCCGAAGGAGAAGGCCAAGGAACTGACCCCAGAGGAGAAGCGGGCGCAGGAAGCGGCCGCCTTCAAGGCGCAGACCCAGTCCCAGCTGATGCTGCTCGGCATCGGCACGGTGCTGATGCTGATCGTCGGCGCCTATGCGCCGGTGAGCTTCATGAGCCATTTCATCGTCTTCGCCCTCGCCTGCTTCGTCGGCTTCCAGGTGATCTGGAACGTGTCGCATTCGCTGCACACGCCGCTGATGGCCGTCACCAACGCGATCTCCGGCATCATCGTGCTCGGCGCGCTCCTGCAGATCGGCTCCTCCAGCTGGCTCGTCACCTTCCTGGCGATGATCTCGGTGCTGATCGCCTCCATCAACATCGTCGGCGGCTTCCTGGTCACGCGCCGGATGCTCGCCATGTTCCAGAAGTCCTGAGGGGGCCGCAGTGAGCATCGGAATCGTTTCTGCGGCCTACATCTCCGCCGCCATCCTGTTCATCCTCTCCCTCGGCGGCCTCTCGAACCAGGAAAGCGCCAAGCGTGCGGTCTGGTACGGCATCGTCGGCATGGCGCTCGCCGTCATCGCCACGGTCTTCGGCCCCGGCAGCGGCAAGCTCTGGCTCGTCATCGTCATGTTCGCCATCGCGGCCGCGATCGGCTGGCAGGTGGCGATGAAGGTGCAGATGACGGAAATGCCGCAGCTGGTCGCGGCGCTGCACTCCTTCGTCGGCCTCGCAGCCGTGCTGATCGGCTTCAACGCCCATATCGAGCTCGCCGCGGTGATGAAGCTCGACGCGGTCGCCCGCGAGGCGCTGACGGGCTTTGCCGGCGTGCTGGCGCACAAGACCGGGGTCGAGATCTCGATCCTGAAGGTCGAGGTCTTCCTTGGCGTCTTCATCGGCGCGGTCACCTTCACCGGCTCGATCATCGCCTTCGGCAAGCTCGCCGGAAAGGTCGACGGCAAGGCCAAGAAGTTGCCCGGCGGCCACATGCTCAATGCCGGCGCCGCAGCGCTCTCGCTGCTGCTGCTGATCCTCTATGTGCAGGGGGCCGGCTTCTGGGCCCTCTTCCTGATGACGCTGCTCGCCTTCTTCATCGGCTACCACCTGATCATGGGCATCGGCGGCGCCGACATGCCCGTCGTGGTCTCGATGCTGAACAGCTATTCGGGCTGGGCGGCGGCGGCGATCGGCTTCACGCTCGGCAACGATCTGCTGATCGTCGTCGGCGCGCTTGTCGGCTCGTCGGGCGCGATCCTCAGCTACATCATGTGCAAGGCGATGAACCGCTCCTTCATCTCGGTCATCCTCGGCGGCTTCGGCAACACCACCGGACCGGCGCAGGCGATCGAGGGCGAGCAGATCGCGATCGACGTCGACGGCGTCGCCACCGCGCTGAACGACGCCGACAGCGTCATCATCGTGCCCGGCTACGGCATGGCGGTGGCGCAGGCGCAGCAATCGGTCTCGGAGCTGACCCGCAAGCTGCGGGCCGCCGGCAAGGAGGTGCGCTTCGCCATCCATCCGGTCGCCGGGCGCCTGCCGGGCCATATGAACGTGCTGCTCGCCGAGGCGAAGGTGCCCTACGACATCGTGCTTGAGATGGACGAGATCAACGAGGACTTCCCGAACACGGACGTCGCGATCGTCATCGGCTCGAACGACATCGTCAATCCGGCGGCGCAGGAGGATCCGAACTCGCCGATCGCCGGCATGCCGGTGCTCGAGGTCTGGAAGGCGAAGCAAGTCTTCGTCTCCAAGCGCGGCCAGGGCACCGGCTACTCCGGCATCGAGAACCCGCTCTTCTACAAGGAGAACACGCGGATGTTCTACGGCGACGCCAAGAAGAGCCTCGACGAGCTGCTGCCGAAGATCGCCTGATCGCGCAGGCCGTGCTCGCTGATTGATAGGTCGCGAGCGCGCGGCAGAAACAGAAAAGCCCGCCCGGCACGATCGCCAGGCGGGCTTTATTCTTGCGCGAAGGCGCTGGTTCAGGCCGCCTTTGCCAGCTCCGGCGCCACGGTGAAGGGCGCCGCCGTCTTTGCCTTGACCTCGTCGAGCGTGACGTCGGGCGCCAGCTCGATCAGGGTGAGCCCGCCGCCCTTGGCCTTGTCGCAGGCCATGACGCAGAGATCGGTGATGATCAGGTCGACCACGCCCTGCCCGGTCAGCGGCAGCGAGCAGCGCTCCAGCACCTTGGATTCGCCCGCCTTGTTGGCGTGATCCATCACGACGATGACCTTCTTGACGCCGGCGACGAGGTCCATGGCGCCGCCCATGCCCTTCACCATCTTGCCGGGGATGGTCCAGTTGGCGATATCGCCATTCGCCGCCACTTCCATGGCGCCGAGGATGGTCAGGTCGATATGGCCGCCGCGGATCATCGCGAACGAGTCGGCCGAGGAGAAGAAGCTCGAGCTCGGCAGGACCGTGATCGTCTGCTTGCCGGCATTGATCAGGTCGGGATCGGCCTCGCCCTCATAGGGAAAGGGGCCGATGCCGAGCAGGCCGTTCTCCGATTGGAGCGTCACGTCGACGCCCTCGGGGATGTAGTTCGCCACCAGCGTCGGGATGCCGATGCCGAGATTGACGTAGAAGCCGTCCTGCAGCTCCTTGGCGGCGCGGGCGGCCACCTGTTCACGGGTCCAGGCCATCAGGCAGTCTCCCTCTTGCGCTCGGTCAGCTTCTCGATCTTCTTCTCGTTGATCGTGCTCTTGATCAGGCGGTCGACATAGATGCCGGGCGTATGGATCGCCTCGGGATCGAGCGAGCCGACCGGCACGATCTCCTCGACCTCGGCGACGGTGACCTTGCCGGCGGTCGCCATGTTCGGGTTGAAGTTGCGCGCGGTGCGCCGATAGACGAGGTTGCCGGCCGTGTCGGCCTTCCAGGCCTTGACGATGGCAAGATCGGCCCGCAGCCAGGTCTCGCGGACATAGAGCTGGCCCTCGAACTCCTCGACCGGCTTGCCCTCGGCGACCACGGTGCCGACGCCGGTGCGGGTATAGAAGGCCGGGATGCCGGCACCGCCGGCGCGGATGCGCTCGGCCAGCGTGCCTTGCGGGTTGAGCTCCAGTTCGAGCTCGCCGGAGAGATATTGCTGCTCGAACAGCTTGTTCTCGCCGACATAGGACGCGATCATCTTCTTGATCTGCCGGGTCTGCAGCAGCATCCACAGGCCGAAGCCGTCGGCGCCGGCATTGTTCGAGATCACGGTGAGGTTCTTCACGCCGGAATCGCGGATCTGCGGGATCAGGCTCTCAGGATTGCCCGACAGGCCAAAGCCCCCGGACATGATCGTCATCCCGTCGAACAGCAGCCCGTCGAGGGCCGCCGCGGGGCTGTCATAGACCTTCTGCGTCATTCAGTTTCACTCCCTTTGTCGTTTGGTTGCCCCGGAAGCTTGCCGTCAGGCGCGTTCGAGCCCGATGGCGATGCCCTGGCCGACACCGATGCACATGGTGGCGAGCGCACGGCGCTTGCCGGTCAGCGACAATTCAAGCGCGGCGGTGCCGGCGACGCGGGCGCCGGACATGCCGAGCGGATGGCCGAGCGCGATCGCCCCGCCATTCGGGTTCACGAAATCCCCGTCTTCCGGAATGCCGAGTTCGCGCAGCACGGCGATGCCCTGGCTGGCGAAGGCCTCGTTCAGCTCGACGATGTCGAAGTCCGTCGGCTTGATCCCCAGCCGTTCGCAGAGCTTGCGCGTCGCCGGGATCGGGCCGAGGCCCATGACGCGCGGCGCGACGCCCCCGGTTGCCCCGCCAAGGACACGGGCCAGCGGGGTCAGGCCATATTTCGCCACGGCCTTCTCGGAGGCGACGATCAGCGCCGCGGCGCCGTCATTGACGCCCGAGGCATTGCCGGCGGTCACCGTGCCGCCTTCCCTCCTGAAGGGCGTCGGCAGCTTGGCGAGCTTCTCCAGCGTGGTGTCGCCGCGCGGATGCTCGTCGCTCTCGACGCGTACGGGATCGCCCTTGCGCTGCGGGATGACGACCGGAACGATCTCCTTGCCGAGACGGCCGTTCTGCTGGGCCGCGACCGCCTTGAGCTGCGAGCGCAGCGCGAAAGCGTCCTGGTCGGCGCGGCTGATCTTGCAGTCCGCCGCCACGTTCTCGCCGGTCTCCGGCATGGAATCGACGCCGTATTGCGCTTTCATCAGCGGATTGACGAAGCGCCAGCCGATGGTGGTGTCGTGGATCTCGGCATGGCGCGAGAAGGCGCTGTCGGCCTTCGGCATCACGAAGGGCGCCCGGGACATGCTCTCGACGCCGCCGGCGATCATCAGTTCGGCCTCGCCGGCCTTGATCGCGCGGGCCGCGGCGATGACCGCATCCATGCCCGAGCCGCAGAGCCGGTTCATGGTCGTGCCCGGCACCTCCTTCGGCAGGCCGGCGAGCAGCAGCGACATGCGCGCGACGTTGCGGTTGTCCTCGCCCGCCTGATTGGCGCAGCCGAAGATCACGTCGTCAACCGCGCCGAAATCGACGCCCGGATTGCGCTCGACCAAGGCCTTCAGCGGCACGGCGCCGAGATCGTCCGCCCGCACGGAAGACAGGGAGCCGCCGAAACGGCCGATCGGCGTGCGGACATAGGCGCAGATGAAGGCTTCGCTCATGCGGGAAAACCCTTGTTGTTTCCTCAAAGTCCACTCGTCGCCGGAAGCGACGAAGGCGATTGTCTTTTTTGGCTGGGCCGCCGGTGCCGAAGCTGCCGGCGTCTGCCTGTGCCGGGAATATGCAGCAGCGAAACTCTTATGTTAAATGAAATCACTGCCTAGGATAATAACCGGGGGGTTATCGAGCCATGGCCGAGCCACTCCTGTCGGCGATGGATCGGCGCATCAAGTTCCGCCACCTCCGTTGCTTCATCGAGGTCGCGCGGCTGAAAAGCGTCGTCAAGGCGGCTGCGGTGCTTCATGTCAGCCAGCCCGCGATCTCCAAGACCGTGCAGGAGCTCGAAGAGCTCCTGGGCGTGGCCCTGTTCGAGCCCAATCGCCGGACCATGCTGCTCACCGGCGCCGGCGAGATCTTCTTGCGCTATGCCAGCGCCAGCGTCACGGCTCTGAAACAGGGCGTGCGGATGATCGGCGGCGACGAGATGTCGCCGGAGCATGCCTTCACCGTCGGGGCGCTGCCGACGGCCTCGGCCCGGATCCTGCCGGCGACCATCGCCCATGTGACGCAACGCTATGAACGCCTGAGGCCCAGGGTCGTGACCGGGGCGAACGACGTGCTCATGACGCAGCTGCGGCTCGGCGACCTCGATCTCGTCATCGGGCGCATGGCCGCGCCGGAGACGATGACGGGCTTCAATTTCGAGCACCTCTATTCCGAGCGGATCGGCCTGGTGGTCCGGCCGGAGCACCCCTTGCTTGATGCGGAGGCTTTCGCCCCGTCCGCGATCGCGCAGCATCAATTGCTCATGCCGCCGCCGGGCTCGGTGATCAGCTCGACGGTCGAGCGCTACATGATCGCCAATTCGATCCAACCGCGCTCGGGCGTGATCGAGACCGTCTCCGACTCCTTCGCCCGCGGCTATCTCAGGCAGACCGACGCGATCTGGTTCATTTCGGAAGGTGTGGTCGCCGAGGACGTCGCCAGCGGCCAGCTCGCCTTGCTGCCCGCCCATACCGAGGACACGCTGGGGCCGGTCGGCCTGACCACGCGTGCCGACGCCGTCCTGTCCCTATCGGCCCAGATCTTCATCACGGCGCTGCGGGAGATCGCTGCCGGCTGGCGCTCGGAAAGGCCCTGAAGAGTCGTGAACGCAACGATTTCAAGGGCACTTCTTAGCTGAAAAAAAGCGCGAGTCGTCCCGGACGCAGCGAAGCGGAGATCCGGGATGACGGCGTGATGGATATCGAAGCCTGAGCTCGCGAAAACGCGCGCCCTATTTTTTGGCTGGGCCCTGACGATGAGCCCTGTCTCAAGCGCTCTCGCCGACCGCCTGCAGATAGAGGTCGAGGATCGCCTCCTCCTCCTTGCGCTCGTCGAGGTCGCGCTTGCGCAGCGCGATCACCTTGCGCAGCACCTTGACGTCGTAGCCGTTGCCCTTGGCCTCGGCATAGACCTCCTTGATGTCGTCGGCGATCGTCTTCTTCTCTTCCTCGAGCCGCTCGATGCGCTGCACGATGCTCTTGAGCTGATCGCCTGCAACCGGATCGTCCATTCTCAAAACCCTTCTTCGGAAATTGGCCGCAGGGGTTCGCAAGGATGGGCGGCAAGGTCAAGCCAGAACGACCCGCAGTTCACATCTCTAGAGCATTGCGCGAAAAAGTGGGTACCGGTTTTTCGCGTAAGCAATGCTCTAAACTCTGAGAATCGATGACGTTTTTCGCGTTTTGACGGAGCCGTCAGAATGCGACGTGATCTCGCGCCGCAGCCAGCGCTCCCGGCAGCAATCGCGCCAACCTGAAGCCCCAGGCACGGGCGGCATGTGGTTCGCCGATCAGGTCCTGCCTGATCTCGATCAGCGCGTCGAGGAGGCCGCGGCGCGTGGCATGGCGGTCGATCGTATCGCCCGGCAGGCCGCCGTTATAGGGCTCGTTGTCGCCGACGATCAGATCGCCCTCCGCCTGCAACGCCGCGATCAGCGCCTGCGCGAGCCGTCCTTCCCTGTCCCAGAGCACGCCGGCATGCCAGGGCCGCGGCACGCCCTTCCAGAAGGGTGTGAACGAGTGCAGCGAGACGATCGCCGGCGGATGGCCGGCCGCGAGCGCCGCCTCGACCGCGGCGTCGATGGCCGCGTCATAGGGCGCGTAATAGCGCATGATCCGCTCGGCGATGCCGGCTTCGTCGATGCGGGCATTGCCCGGCACGATCGCGCCATCGGAGATCCGCATCACCAGGGTCGGGTCGTCTCGGCCACGATTGGGATCGATCAGCAGGCGCGAGAAGTTGCTGAGCACGGCGGGAGCGCCGAGTGCCTGCGCCATCGCGCGCGTCATCTCGGCCGCGCCGATGTCGTAGGCGATGTGGCGTTCGAGCTGCTGCGGCGGCAGACCGAGCAGGTTCAGCTCGGCCGGGATCGCATTCGTCGCATGGTCGCAGAGCAGCAGGACGCCCGTCGCCGGATCGCCGGGAATGATCTCGACATCGCCGGGCTGCCGCACCGGAACATCGCCCTGCAAGCCCTCGTCCGCACGCATCATGACCTCGGACCACCCCGTCACATCGCGAACTGTGCCCACGCCGACGCGGCATAGCGCGCTTTGGGCTTGCCCGGAACGGCGCGCGACAAGAATTCAAGCGACCACAACATCCTGGAACATATCCTGATCGCAAATCCGGTATCCACTTTCGCCGGACATGCTCTAGTAAGAGGCCGATAAGTGGCTAAGACGAAAGTCGATGCCACCAGCAGATTCGCACGGGGACGGCGCTTGGAGCAGCGGCATGATGCAATCGCGGAGCGGCATCGGATCGCCCGCCGGATCTTCGACGCGGCCGTGGACAGAGCCCATCCGCGCAGCTGGCTCGCCGCGCATCTGCCGCCCCCGCCACCGCGCGGCCGCCTGATCCTGCTCGCGGCC
>WPCJ01240752.1_pt1 | contig 10045 bp, 6 predicted proteins | sample 5399831 | NCBI WGS metagenome assembly WPCJ01 (sample SAMN12869470, study PRJNA574797) | sludge metagenome | isolation source: wastewater treatment of pH10 | place: China:Beijing | collected 2019-05-20 | reverse complement strand
CATGCGGATATTGCCGCCATGGCGGCCGGGCTCGCGGCCGAGCGCCGCCAGATCGATGATGCGCGGATTGGCCGGCAGGCGCGCGGCGACCGGGGGCATGGACCCTGCCGCGATCCTGTCGGCGAAGAACGGGCTGTCGATCGCCGGGCCGGCATAAGGCGCTGCGCGCGCACGGCGTGGCAGGCTCAGGCCTGCGAGCGCGGCGGAGCCTAGCAGCAGCGTGGTCCGGCGGGTCGGGGGGCGGCGCTGCGTCATGGCACCAGCTCCCTGATATCGGCGCTCGGCCGCGCCAAAACGAAATGGCCGTCGCCCAGCGGGAGGGGCGTCAATGCGGTCTCGTCCGGTCCGACCCTGAAGGCGGCGCCCCAATGACTGTCGTCGGAGGCGCCGCCAGGCGCAGCCAGCTTGAAGTCGAGCTTGCGGTCGAGATCGGCAAAGGGCACGGAACGCAGCAGCGCCCGCGTATAGGGATGGGCCGGGCGGGCGAAGAGAGCATGGCGCGGCGCCAGTTCGACGATCCGGCCATTCGCCATCACCGCGATGCGGTCCGCCATGTAGTTCACCACGGCGAGATTGTGCGAGATGAACAGGAAGGTCAGGCCGCGCTCGGCCTGGAGATCCTTGAGCAGGTTGAGGATCTGCGCCTGCACGGAGACGTCGAGCGCCGAGACCGGCTCGTCGCAGATGATCAGTTCCGGATCGAGCGCCAGTGCGCGGGCGATGCCGATGCGCTGGCGCTGGCCGCCCGAGAAGGAATGCGGATAGCGGTTGAGGAAGCGGATATCGAGCCCGACATCCTGCATCAGACCGCGCACCCGCTCGTTCTGCTCGGCCGGGTCGCCGCGGCCGTGGATCACCAGCGGCTCGCGCAGGATGTTCATCACGGTCATGCGCGGAGAGAGCGACGAGACCGGATCCTGGAAGATCATCTGGACGCGCGGGCGGAACCGACGCAGGTCCTCTCCGTCGAGGCCGAGCACGTCGACCCGTTCGCGCCCGTCGTCGAAGATCACTTCGCCGGAATCGGGCGTGACGGCCCGCATCACGATCTTGCTGACGGTCGTCTTGCCGCAGCCGCTCTCGCCAACGAGGCCGAGGCATTCCCCGCGCCGGATGTCGAAGCCGACATTGTCGACAGCCTTGACGCTGGTCTGGGTGCCCTTGCCGAAGAAGCTGCGCGAGCCCGTGACATAGGTCTTGTGCAGGCCGCGGACACTGAGCAGTGGTGCCGCGTCCGCAGCGGGCGTCGGCGGAGGCGAGGCCACGACCGGGCGCGGGCGCGCCTCGCGCAACGCGACCAGCCGTTCGCCGTCCTGCATGTCGAAATGCGGGGAGGCGTCGAGCAGGGCCTTGAGATAGGGGTGACGCGGGCGGCGGAAGATGTCCTCGACCGGGCCGCGCTCCATGATCTCGCCGTGGAAGATCACGACGACCTCGTCGGCCATGTTGGCGACGACGCCGAGATCATGGGTGATGAGCAGGATCGCCATGCCCATCTCGGCCTGGAGATCGCGCATCAGATCGAGGACCTGGGCCTGGATGGTGACGTCGAGTGCCGTCGTCGGCTCGTCGGCGATCAGCAGGGCGGGCTGGCAGATCAGCGCCATGGCGAGCATGGCGCGCTGGCGCAGGCCGCCGGAGAGCTCGAAGGAGTAGAGGCCGAAGGCACGCTTCGGGTTCTTGAAGCCGACGCGCTTCAGCATCGCCTCGATCAGTTCGCGCGCCTCGGCCTTCGGCATCGGCCGGTGCAGGAGCAACGCCTCCTCGATCTGGTTGCCGATCGTATGGACCGGCGAGAGCGAGGACATCGGCTCCTGGAAGATCATGCCGATGCGCCCGCCGCGCAGCGCCCGGATGCCCTCGCCTTCGGCCGGCAGCGTCGCGATGTCGACGACGGTCTCGGGAGCCAAGGGATCGCGGAACAGGATCTCGCCGCCGGTGATGCTGCCGGCGCGGGGCAGGAGACCCATGATGGCCTGCGAGATCACCGTTTTGCCCGAGCCTGATTCGCCGACGAGCGCGACGGTCTTGCCGGCAGGGACGCGCAGGCTCGCGCCCTTCACGACGTCACGGGACAGGCCGTGGATCGTGAAGCCGATACGCAGGTCGCTGATCCGCAGGATGTCCATGCTCTCGTCGATAAGTCCCGGAAGCCTCATCGCCTCCACAGCTGTCCTCACGTCACTAGACGTCGAAAGCAACGGCTTGCCAATCGCTTTCGACGTCTGCGGCATTATCGCCCGGTGCGGGTGACACTCCTGCGACGCAGGGCCGTGCCGCAGCCGGTCGCCGCGACGCTTCCGGCAGGGCCACGGCGGCGATCACATATGTGCGATTATCGCATGGGGGCGGCACGGCGCGACGCGGAGCTGGACGGGCCCGTCGCGGCGCGCATTGCACTCGGCCGCAACCTCACCACATATGGTCGCTTCGGGCCCGCCGGACCCGGTCGAGGTCGCGCCGCGAGCGCTTCGGTACAGGGTTGCCCTTTGGAGACCAATCTCTTCCGTTACATCTGGCAGAAGAGCCGGGCCGAGCAGGTCGTCGTCCTGCTGATCATTCTGGTCTCGATCCCGTTCAACTGGGCCTCGTTCGACGTGCCCAAGCGCATCGTCAACGACGCGATTCAGGGCGGTGCCTTCAAGGACGGCCGGACTACCGCGACATTGATGGACTTCACCCTGCATCTGCCGTCATGGCTCGGTGGGGCGAGCTACAGGCTGTCGGAGGGCGTGGAGGTCGGCCAGTACGGCCTGCTGATCGGCCTGAGCGGCTATTTCCTGCTGCTGGTGCTGATCAACGGCGCCTTCAAATATGTCATCAACGTACGCAAGGGCATTCTGGGCGAGCGGATGCTGAGGCGCATGCGCTACGACCTGTTCAGCCAGCTCATGCGGTTCCGGCCCGAGGAGATCCGCTCGGTCAAGCCGGCCGAGATTGCCAGCATGATCAAGGATGAGGTCGAGCCGATCGGCGGCTTCGTCGGCGATGCCTTCATCCAGCCGGTCTTCCTGCTCAGCCAGGCGCTGACGGCACTCGTCTTCATCATGGCGCAGAGCTTCTGGCTGGGCTCGATCGCGCTTCTGATCGTGCTGGCGCAGGCAATCATCATCCCGATCCTGCGGCGCGAGCAACTCCGGCTCGGCCGCGAGCGCCAGATCGCCTCGCGCCAGCTCGCGGGCCGAATCGGCGAGATCGTCGATGCCGGCCCGATGATCCAGGGCCACGGCGCCACGGCCTATGTCCAGTCCGACATCGCAGGGCGTCTCGGGCGACTCTTCGATATCCGCTACGCGCTCTACAAACGGAAATTCGCAGTCAAGTTCCTGAACAACCTGCTCGCGCAGATCACGCCGTTCTTCTTCTACTCCATCGGCGGCTTCTTCGCATTGCAGGGGCGGCTCGATATCGGCCAGCTCGTTGCGGTGATCGCCGCCTATCGCGACCTGCCGCCGCCGATCAAGGAGCTGATCGACTGGGACCAGCAGCGCAACGACGTGACGATCAAATACGATCAGGTCATCTCCCAGTTCAACAGCGACGAGACCCTCGTCCTCGAAGAGGAGAACGGCGTCGCGACCCTGCCGGAGAAGGGCGATATCCGGCTCGAATCCGTGCAGATGCTGGATAACCGCGGCCAGCCGCTGCTGACGCCGCTCTCGTTCACCCTGACGCGGCCGGGCGTCGCCGCGGTGATCGGCCCGCAGGGGGGTGGCAAGGACGTGCTCGGCCGGATTCTCGGCAGGCAGGCGACGAGCTATACGGGCCGCGTGCTGATCGACGGCGAGCCGCTCGCGGGCATGTCGGTCGAGCGGGCGAGCCATATCATCGGCTATTCCGGCGACGAGCCCGAGATCATCGCGGGCTCGATGCGCGACAACATCCTCCTGCCGCTCCGGCGCCGGCGCCCCGACCTGAAGGCTGAAGGCGGGATATCCGCGCCCGAGCACCGCCGTTTCGTCGAGGCGATCCGCTCCGGCAACTCGCCTTTCCCGTTCGAAGCCGACTGGACGGATTATGCCGGGGTCGGCGTGGCGGACGCGGCCGAACTCGGAGCCCGGGTCCATGAACTGCTCGACCTCTTCGGCTGCACGCAGGAGGTCTACGAGCTCGGGCTCGGCGGCAAGGTGATGCGCCCCGTCAGCGAACAGGCTATCGAGCGCCTCATCACGGCGCGCCGGGTGGTCGCGGCCGAGCTCGTGCGGATCAAGCAGAGCGATCTGATCGAACCCTTCGTGCTCGACCGCTACAATCGCAATGCGCCGATCGTCGAGAACCTGATCTTCGGGACGCGAACCACGATGCGCTTCGACAGCGCGACCCTGCTGTTCGAACCCTACGCCCAGTCGATCCTGAAAGCCGAGGCACTGGTCGAGCCTTTGGCCGAGATGGGCGCGCGCATCGTCGCGACCGTCGTCGAAATCTTTGCCGGCCTGCCGCAGGGCCATGCGCTGTTCGAGCGCTATTCCTTCGGCGCGAATTTCGAGTTCGAGCGCCTGAACGAGCTGGCGGACCTGCTGGCCAAGCACGACATGCGCAATCCGCTCGACCAGGAGACGGAGCGCGATCTCGTGGCGCTAGCACTGGGCTATATCGAGCCCAAGCACAGGCTGAACCTCATCGATGCCCGCCTGGAGCGGCGCGTCCTGCGGGCGCGGGAGAGCTTCCGCAAGCATCTGCCGGCGGATGCGGCCGACGATGTCGACTTCTACGATCCCGACAAGGTGATGGTCGGTGCCAGCGTGCGCGACAACCTGATGTTCGGGCGCATCGGCTACGGCGTGCCCGATGCCGCGCGCAAGGTCGGGGAGATCGTGCTGCAGGCGCTGGCCCGCTCGGGGCTGGGCGAGGCGCTGTACCGGCTAGGCCTCGATACCGAGAGTGGTATTCGCGGGCGCTACCTGCCGGCCCGGCTGCGCCAGGCGATTCCGCTCGTGCAGGCGCTGGTCAAGGCGCCGCAGATCGCGGTGCTCGACATTTCCGCCCTGCTCGCGATTTCGGACGATTCCGAGGAGATCGTCGCCCGGCTGGAGGGCTATTGCGCGGACATGACGCTGTTTCTTCTGGTCGGAGATGCTAAACTTGCAGGAGAGGCCCCGCAACGGGTGGTGTTCCACGGAGCGACGGGGACGGTCGAAGCGCAGGGCGCGCCCGATGCGGTGAACAGGCGGGCGCCGCGCTTCGAGAACCCCGGGCGAATGGAGGCGCGATCATGAGTCTGGAAACCGATATCGGCTGTCTGCGTTGCATCCCGCTGTTTCAGGACATGCCGGCATCGCGGCTCAAGCTCGTCGCCCTGATGGGCGAGCGGCTGCAGTTCGAGCCGGGCGCCGTCCTGATCAGCCCCCAGGAGAAGCTCTCGGGCGTCTACGTCATCATGGAGGGCGAGGTCGAGATCCTGCAGCCGCGCGAGAACGGCGAGGAGCGGCGCTTCCTCAAGGACACCGGGACCATCACCGGTGATGTGGCCCTGCTGAGCGGCCAGCCCTTCATCGCCACCATCAGCGCCAAGTCGCGGGTTCTGGCACTGCGGATTCCCAAGGATCTGTTCTTCGAACTGCTCCAAACCGTTCCAGAGTTCAGCCTGGCGGTCTGCCGCGATCTGGCGGCCCGCGTTCACCGGCTCGCCTCCGTCCTGCTGCGCGAGCACGAAACCGTTTGACGAGGTCGATCAGCGCATGAACCGGCCGCAAGCTGCAGGCACGAGCCGCACCGGAATGTCGCGCGGCGGCATGGGGGCGAGCATGGACCAGGTCTCGTCCTGGAACCGGGATATCCGCTTCGTTTCCGGGCTGATCCTGCTTACCTTCGCGACGACCCATTTCCTGAATCACGCCGTCGGCATCTTCGGTCTCGAGGCCATGGAGAAGGTCCAGGACTGGCGCTACGGCTTCTGGCATTCTCGGCTCGGAACGGCCGTGCTCTACGGTGCGCTGATCGTCCATCCGGTCTTCGCGCTGCTGCGGGTGGTGCAACGCCGCACCTTCAAGATGCCGCTGCGCGAGATGCTGCAGATCGCGCTCGGCCTCACCATCCCGCTGCTGCTGGTCGACCACATCATCGGTACGCGGGTGATGGGCATCTATTTCGGTGCTGACGAGGGCTACCGTTCGGTCCTGCGCCGGCTCTGGCCGGGCGCCGCGCTGACGCAGTCGCTGCTGCTGCTGCTGGTCTGGACGCATGGCATCCTCGGCATCCATTTCATGTTGCGCGCCCGCGACAGCTATCGCCATTGGCGCGATCCCTTCCTGCTGATGGCGATCCTGATCCCGCTTCTCGCCATCATCGGTTTCTCCGTCGGCGCGCGCGAGGCCAAGCAGATGGCGCTGCCGGCCGAACTGGTCAGCGATGCGCAGGCGGCGATGTTCGTCCGCGATGTCATGTGGGGGAAGGGCGCCTTCTACGGCCTTGTCGCCTCCTTCCTGCTGTTCATCGGCATTCGCGAGATCAGGGTGCGGACGACACGCCAGATCACGGTGCGCTTCGTCGGCCACGGCACGCGCAGGCTGGCGCCGGGGCCGACGGTGCTCGAGATGTTCCGGCGCTTCGGTATTCCCCATGCCGCGCTCTGCGGCGGACGGGCGCGCTGCGCCACCTGCCGCGTGCTGGTGATGGACGGCAACGACAAGCTGCCGAGGCCGGGCCCGAACGAGGCCAAGCTGCTGCGGCGGATATCGGCTCCCGAAGGCGTCCGGCTCGCCTGCCAGATCCGGCCGCGCGAGGATCTGCAGGTACAGATTCTGCTGGCCTCGCGGCTGAATGCCGGCGCGACGCGCGCGTTCGAGCTGAACGATGCCGCCAGCAAGCGCGGTCTGACCGTCGTCGTGGCCGATCTCCGGGCGTTCTCCGCTCTCTCCGAGCGGCAATTGCCGCGCGAGCTGATCGGCCTGCTCAATCGTTTCTTCGACGAGATGGGGCAGGCGATCACCGCGCATGAAGGGCGGATCGACGCCTTTTATGGCGACGGTTTCATGGCGGTATTCGGCCTCGAGGGTCCGCCGGCCCGAGGGGCGCAAGCCGCGATCACCGCTGCGGGGGACATCGTGCGCGCGGTCGATGCGCTCAATCGCGAGTACGGCGCGGCGCTGCCTCTGCCACTCCGGATCGGCATCGGCATCCATACCGGCGATGCGATCACCGGTGCGGTCGAGAACGACAATCTCGGCCGGCGCGAGATCACGGTCGGACAGACCGTGATGGTCGCGAGCCAGCTCGAGTCGGCGACGCGGCGCGTGCTTGCCGATATCGTCGTCTCCGAGGACACGATCCGGGCGAGCGGACGCAGCTATGCCGGCACGACGACGCTGAAGATCGCCATCAAGGGACGGGAGAAGCCGTTGACGGCCTATGGCTTCGCCAGCGCGCCGGAAATCGCCCGCCGCAAGCGGGAGGATGTGGCGATGCCCGCGCCCGTGGTCGCGGGCGGCGAGGTGACCACGCCGGCAGAGGTGGTGCAGGAGCAGGGCGAGGCGAACGAAAAGGGCTGACCCTTGTGCAGGCGGCTGGTTTTTTCCGGGCGCGCATGTCTATGGTCCGCCGGCTTTTCCGGATGACGACCAACCCATGATGCCCGAACCGCCCCAAGAGGCCTTTCACGACCTGCTGCGCGGCATGGCGGCGCTCTCGGGCAACCGCATCGTCGCCGATGTCGCGCGGCTTTACGGCAAGGGTGCGCCAGCCGATCTCTCGATCGCCTGCAACCACAAGCAGATCGCCTCGAAGCAATGGCTGGTCGAGGCGTTGGCGCAGGCCTGTCCGAAGCCTGCGGGGCCGGTCTGGGTGCTGGGCGCCTGGTATGGCGTGCTCGGCGCGCTGCTGCTCGACGATGAAAGGCTCGCGATCTCCGAAATCGTCAGCCTCGATATCGACCCCTCCTGCGCAGCGGTCGCGGAGATCCTGAACCATCGCCATGTCGCGGCGGGGCGGTTCCGGGCGGTGACGGCCGACATGATGGCGATGGATTTCGCAGCGCAGTCGACCCTGCCGGGGCTCATAGTCAATACGAGCTGCGAGCATCTCGACGATGTGCCTGGCTGGCTGGCGACCTTGCCGAAGGGCCTGCCGCTGGTGCTGCAGTCCAACGACTATTTCCGCGAGCCGGACCACCGGAGCTGTGTGCCCTCGCTCGACGCCTTCCGCGAGCAGGTGGGGCTGGCGGATATCTGGTTTTCAGGCGCGCGGCCGACGAAGAACTATACGCGCTTCATGCTGATCGGGCGGCGATGACGCCGGGGGAGGCGCCGCGCATCGCGGTGGCGATGAAAGGGTATCCGCGGCTGTCGGAGACTTTCATCGCGCAGGAATTGCTGGGTTTGCAGCAGCGGGGGCTGCCCTTCGAAATCTGGTCGCTGCGCCATCCGACAGATGCGGCGAAGCATCTGATGCACCATCAGATCACGGCGCCGGTGCGCTACCTGCCGGAATATCTGCATGACGAGCCGGCCCGCGTGGTGCGCGGGATGCTTGCCGCGCTGCTGCGGCCGGGCCTGCTGCGCTTGCTGCCGGTCTTCCTGCGCGATCTCGCCCGCGACCGGACACGCAATCGCTGGCGCCGCTTCGGGCAGGCCTGCGTGATGGCGCATGAATTGCCCGATGATATCGCGCACCTGCATGTGCACTATCTGCATACCCCGGCTTCGGTGATCCGCTATGCCGCCCTGCTCGGCGGCCTGACATGGTCGTTCTCGGCCCATGCCAAGGACATCTGGACGACCGAGGACTGGGAAAAGCGCGAGAAGATCGCCTCTGCCGCCTGGGGCGTCACCTGCACGCGCGACGGGCATCGCGAGCTGGAGCGGCTTTCCGACCGGCCGGACAAGGTCGGGCTGCTCTATCACGGGCTCGATCTTGCGCGCTTTCCGGCGCCGGGACCGCGATCGGCGCGCGATGGCACGGATCCGGCCGACCCCGCGCGCTTCGTCACCATCGGAAGAGCGGTGGCGAAGAAGGGTTTCGACGATCTGCTGGAGGCATTGGCCCGGCTGCCGGCAGCGCTGCACTGGCGGCTGACGCATATCGGCGGGGGGGAGAAGCTCAAGGCCCTGCAGGCGCAGGCGCGGACGCTGGGGCTCGACGACCGGATCGTCTGGGCCGGGCCGAAGGCGCAGGACGAGGTCATCGCCGCCTTGCGCACTGCCGACGTCTTCGTGCTTCCCTCGAAAGAGGCGGGCGACGGCGACCGCGATGGCCTGCCCAATGTGGTGATGGAGGCGGCAAGTCAGGGCCTGCCGATCGTCGCGACCGATTTCGCGGGGATTCCGGAATTCGTGCGCGACGGCGCAGAGGGGCTGCTGGTCCCGCCGGGAGATGTCGCGGCCCTGGCGGCCGCGCTGGGTGAACTCGCCGGGGCGCCCGGGAAACGAGCGGCGTTGGGCGAGGCGGCTTATGCGCGCCTGACGGACGCCTTCTCGGCGCAGGCCGGTCTCGATCGGATCGCCGGGATGCTGAAGCGTTCGGCGGGTGAGGGGGCATGAGCGCTTCCGTTCTGATCGCCGTGACGCATCTGCTCGGCAGCGGCCATCTCGTCCGTGCGGCGAATCTGGCGCGGGCGCTGGTGCAAGGCGGTTTCTCCGCGACGCTGGCCAGCGGCGGCATGCCGTTGCGCGTGATGGATGGCGAGCCCTTCGCTTTCGTGCAATTGCCGCCGATCAGGACCGAAGGCACCGACTTCCGGACGCTCCTCGACGAGGCCAACGAGCCGATCGATCCGGAGCGGAAGACTGCCCGCATCGCCATGCTCGCAGAGCTGGCGACGCGATTGCGGCCCGATGTGGTTATCGTCGAGCACTTCCCCTTCGGACGACGGCAACTCGCCGGGGAGTTCCTCGCACTGATCGCGGCAGTGAAGGCGGCGCGGCCCGAGGCGCTGGTTCTGTCCTCTGTGCGCGACGTTCTGGTGACGCCGCGGCCCGACCGGATCGCCGAAGCCGAGGAGCGGATCGCCGGGGTGTTCGACGCGGTCCTGGTCCATGGCGACGCCGGTTTCCTGCCGCTCGACCGGTCATGGCCAGTGGGCGAGGGGCTCGCGGCGAAATTGCGCTATACC
>WPCJ01209268.1_pt1 | contig 10047 bp, 1 predicted proteins | sample 5399831 | NCBI WGS metagenome assembly WPCJ01 (sample SAMN12869470, study PRJNA574797) | sludge metagenome | isolation source: wastewater treatment of pH10 | place: China:Beijing | collected 2019-05-20 | reverse complement strand
CCCCTGAAAGGTAAAATTCTAGAAAATAACGAAAACTGAGGAATAGTAAATATATCTACCTTCCTCTTAGGATGATCAAGATTAATGCTTCCTTCAGCGTATTCTAATATTTCCTGAGAATATAAAAATATGTATAGTTCTATAGCTTCTTATATTCTTCATAGCACTAGACTGCCTATAGCTTAGAAGCGCATAAAATAGGCGATACAGAAAGAACCTTTTTAAGATTTTACCTTTCAGGGGCGTCGGACAAAAATAACCTTTAATTTCCTTTGGATATTTTGAATTTCAACTTTATTTATAATCGCTTCTTTCAAATTAACAGATAATACAATAACTTATCTGCCAACCAAAATCCCGTTTTTCATATATTACAGTTTTTTAACCTGACTTATAACTTATTTAACAAAAAATTTATAGATTTTTTTCTAATTATAGTTTTAGCCTAAAGGCAAGCTAGAAAGCTGCTTATTAAATTAAAATTATGAGTGATGACTATGACTAAAACTATATATGTACCACAAGGGTATTGTGCAAGAATGATATCTGCAACAAAAAGTTATGGTATTGGTGGGCTATATACAGATAGCTTTTCAACATGTAATATATTAGCTTGTATTAGCGAAGATAAAATTATCTTAGCTCATGTAGATTATCCGACTTTAATGTTTTGGAATAATAATCTAAAAGAAGAAATCAAGAGTATAAAAAACCTAGAAAAGATTGTGATTATTTCTCGTGAACATGAAAATACTCTTAAAAATGAGCTTGTAAAGTTCATATGCTCTTTTGTTTCTAAGCAAAAAGTTATAGGTAAGGAAATAGATATAAATCATGATGGTATTTATATTTCTTTTAATAAAGAGAGTAGCAATGATATACATCCAAATATAAAGATATACCCTATTGGAAATAGGGAAGGTTTGGAGCTTATCCACCATCCCGACGAGCAAAAATTTTTATCCGTACAAAAGATTCAGCAAATTATAGGAGTAAACGCAAAGTTTATTACGAAGCAGGCAAAGAATAAAAATTTTTATATATTCGACGGCCGTGCATGGGAACCAATGGATGAAGCAGAGCTGGAAGTTGATGTCTCTCATCCATTGACAAAAGAAGAAATGAATTCAATCAGCAAGGAAGAGCCATATATTGTTATAGCTGGCAGGGCAGCAGGGATCGTGGAACATTTAAAAAATAGAATACCATACACAACAAGTAGCCAAGAACTTGGAATACAGGTGGCATTTTATTTAGAAGGCTATCTGAATAACTATGATTATGTTTTGTTATTTAATAGAAATTTAAAGGATACGATTAATAGTAGTCATAACTGCCCTAGATCAAAAGAAGATAAAATTTTTAAAGATAATATAAACCAAGCTGTAAATCAAGGTGGTGACACTTTTAACGAAGTACAAAGCTTATGTAAGCTCTATGAGGATAATTCACCCGATACTGATTTTAAAAAAAATGTTATGGAAGAAATAACTACTTTTTCTAGGCATTACCAAGAGAGAAAGTATTATGATTGTTTAAAGCAAGAATATAAAGAAATTGAGAAGCAAGCTCTGCTCCTTAGTAAAAATAGTAGTATCCTATACAAACAAGGGAATTTTGCAGAGGCTGCTCAAACACTTGTAAAGTCTATAACATTATATACATATTGCAGCTCAAAAGATCATCCGAGCCTGGCTACACTTTATTTTAATTGCGGAAAGGCTTATCAGCAACAAGGCCAATATGAACCCGCGGCGTTTTTTCTAGAAACAAGTTTAATATTAAGGCAGCAGTTTACCAAACCAAGGCCATATGCAGAAATTGAAACAACTAAAAAGGCATTAAAGGAATGCCAAGCACAAATATCCAACACTCGGCATTTTGGCTAAAATAAACAAATAACTGAGTGATGTTCTAGCATTTAGATAGGCGTGTACACATGTGTACACGCCTATACCAAAGGAAGGAAGCAATTTATAGGAGGCCATTCAAAAGTTGGGGTGAGTTATGCGACAATTCTTCATCCATGCCCGGACACCAATTTGCAAAAGATTCTTTTAGTTCCCGATTTAATGTTTTGGTTCTAAGTTGGATCATTAAATGAGCTCCTTCCTTACTGTCGAGTAAGAGAGTTAAATTGCTCTAACTCCCTCCTCTAAGAACCTCGGCGTGTGAGTTTCCCCACACCGGGCTCAAGCCTTTCAACAGCCATTGGATTGACCGGGCCAATCGTTTAAATTATGGTAGGGTAAGGATTCCAGTATAATAGCCTTGCCTCTCTTTTTATTATTTTCCCGATTTTGAAAATATTTCTTAAAATCAGGGTTATAAGGATCCGCATTAGCTATTATTTTAATATGCCGCTTTATTGGAATGCGGGAGATTTTGATAAGATCTATATACTCTTTAGCTTTCTTAGTGTTGATGGTTTTTGTGTAGAATACCCCATACTACCCGACACGAGGATTAAGGAAGGTGTGAAATAGGGCATGATGTGGTGTTTGCGGGTGGTATAATATTAGCTCAGTGATCCAATCGAGACCATATCTAAAGAAGCTAAATTGGAAGCATTGCAGAGTTTTTTTGAATTTCATTGGACGTATATAGCGGTGTCGAAATATTCCTAGCAGGGTACAAATTAAATGCGCCATAGCACATAATAATATGAGGGATTTTAAACGCTTATAATCCTTCATATGAGTACTTTCAATATTAAATCCGGCAGTTTTAATTTTCTTGAAAAAGCATTCGATTTCCCAGCGTTTACGATATAGGCCCAGTGTTAGACAACGTGCAAAAACAACGGAACTCAATGTTCTTTTATGCTAATTAAAAAGGAACTTTATATGTAATGAGAATACTGGTTCAAATGGTTCTCTTCTACCCTCTAGCTCAGGTTATTTCCACAGTATTGATTCCTAATTTTTCAAAAGTTCCTAGAATTATCAGAATCGGTACTTTCATATAATATTATTACCAAAAGTTGTTATGAACCGCTCGATTCATATAGCTTAAAGTTACTAATAAACATCACACTTATCAGAAAGGAACTTAATAAACAATAAAAGAATGCTATTTCTGATAATTTTCCTATTACCTACTCATAAGCGACAAGCCTTAAAACCTGCATAAACTAAGGGGCTCAGCGCTAGAGTTCCGTTTTTGCACGTTCCCTAACACTGGTCCTTTTTTGCCAGGATCCCGGCCAAAGGTCAAATAGTTCTCATTTCCGGTTTTGTTTATGCTTCTTACTTCTTACCAAAGTTATATGCATACTCTCAACCTTTTATTCTTCTTTTTACACATTCTTCTTGATGGAAACCTTTTCTTCATAGCAGCTCGTTTCTTCTTGTTGTCTCTAGCTTATCATTACTGCCTTGCTCTTTTTATGCTAGCATTCTTATTTTAATTCTTTAGGTACATTGCAACCATACCAGGTACTTGAGCAACAAGACCGGTTGCTCTTACTCAACTATATAGAAAGAGCATATCCAAGTATAAAGATATACTCCCTCAAAAAATTAAAATCATCCATATAAATTGTACACAATGCTTTCAAGTTTTAGTTTTATCTATTTATTTATCTGATTTTGTCCTGCAGAAGAATCTTTACAAGGTTCTAAAAAGATAGTGTTCTTAGCACTTTCTGCTATATTAGTTGATTTCTTTAGTTCTAGACGTGTTTGAAGACCTGCTACCCACCGCCCTGTAATTAAGGATGGCAAATTTTCATAATAGAAAGGCTCTGTCTTTATTATTCCAAGCTCCTTATATGAAATCATTGGTGTATTGCTGCCACTTATGTACGCATCCTTTACTAATGCAGTTAATACACTTGTCGTATTTGAAGCTATAACTGGTCCCTCCGCAAGATATTGAACTTTATCCCATATAGACAGTGCACTTGTTCCTAAAGTAATTAAGTTATTACTATTAATATGATCATGTAATTTTAATGCGTAGCAAGCATCTAAGCTATTTACAGCATTAAAAGTTAAACGACTACGGCTTTCTTTTAGGAATGGATGCTTTCCTAGCTCATCAAAGCCTTTCATTGTTGTACCAATACACCAACATAGATCTGTTATTGTCCAAGGATAATAGTAACTGTTACTCTCTAGGTTTGTACGATCCTCTAGGTTTGGAGAATCATTGAGGTATATCAAAAGATACTTCTCATTGCCATGGCCCATAAAACTTAGGAAACTAATTAAATTTAATTCTTTAATTCTTAGTGTAATATTTACTGCCTCCAGTTCTTTTGCCAATTTTTGAAGCGCAGTTATTTGACTATAAATCTCTACTGTAGTCCACCTATACGTATTAGTGTAATATTGTTCAATATTTCGCTTACTTGGTAGATCGTTAAGATTCTTATGTCTAAAATGATGGTAGTTATGATCCCCTAAGCAAGTATAGTGCATAAAATATTTCCATTGAGTGGTAGAATACATAAGTTCATTTACAAACATGTGAGGGTTAATATTAGGGTATCCTCTTAAATCAGATGCAAGCGTTGGGTGATTATAATAACTCAACCCTGTAAAAAGCCCAAATCGGTATGTAAGAGGTATTTCTATTACTGTTTCTCGACCTTCTGTTCTTGCAGAAGCATTATATGCCCATGCATATCCAATGGCATTTTTTATTCTAGTCTTTGCATCAGCTAAGTTTTTTAGATCTATATTATGACCAGGTGTTATATCTATACCTACATTTTCTTGCATATACCCTATGTGGTTGAGAATTCTTGCTTTACCTTTGAGAAGGTCTAAAGCCCCTCCTTTATTATTGATAAAGTCTAAAGGCCTTGCTAGTAAATCTCCTACACATAGTGGTTCTTTTAAAATAAGTTTAGGAGGAATAGTCAATACTTCTTGTGTTATATAGCGGGGCTCATGATTATGTATAACAGGTCTATAAGTATAAGAAATATGCGGAGTGTCTGGAGTGCACGAAGTAAAAAAATCATATATATCATACGCCAGCCAAGCAACAAGAACAACATCTGCAATTTGACCTACAACCGGAACCACCTGTACAGCTAATAAAGCCGCTCTTACTCCTACTCTCGCTCCTATACGTTCTGCCCCAGATACTAATAACTTTGCTCCTACACGTTCTGCTACGTTAGTTGCTGCTCTCTTCCCTACATTTCCTGCTGTTTTAGTTACTACTTCTTTCCCTATACTTTCTGCTGTTTTAGTTATTCCCTTCTCCAGTAAATATTTTCTCATTTCTGCAGTTGCTGCTTTAGCTGCTACACTTGTACCTCCAGCTGTTAAGATATGCGTTGAAGCACTTGACTCTTTAACTTCCGGTTTACCTTCTTGAAGTTCGAAAATTGATTCTTCTATCTCTTCCACATCAACATCGAGGTATTCTTTACTTTGATGATGCGTAATAAGCCCGTTTTCTTCAAGAACCTTTTCTCCTTCTAATATATAATGCTCATAATCTCTAATTAGTTCAAATATAGTAATGTCATAAGTAGATGATTGAACTCTACTTATCATTTCATCATCGTAATTAAGTACTGACTCCAAACTATTTTTGCTAAATAAGGTTTGATGAGTTGTCATAATTATAGCACCAGAAGCTAAATGCGCTTTCACAGATCTTATCTTTGAAACTTCATTTGCCAGATTCTGTAAAATTTCTATCTTCTTAGCATTATTAACATAATAGTTAAGATTTTGTAGAAGAAATTCCTCCTGAAGAATTACTATTTTTTCAACCGAATCTTTAAATGATTTAATTAAATGAATATATGGTGCTTCTTTGATTAAATGCCCAAGTCTAATAGCTTTTTCATGGGCTATTTTAATTGCAGAAAAAATTGATTTCTTATAGCTGTTAAATTCTGATTGTAGCTTCTCATTGCTCTGTTCATTAACTAAGCTATTTACAGTACTTTTAGCTTTAGAAAAAGCTGAAATTATTACTTGTAATTCTTTAATTACTTCTTTCTTAGTATTAGATATTTCTTTTTCAATTGGGTCTGCAGGTGGCTGCTTATCTTCAAATAAAGAAAGTCTTTGAGTAAGAACATTAACACTTCCTTCTGCTTTAACTAATAAGTTTTGTATTTCTCTTTTTGCTACCTCTAGAGAAATTGCATCTTTTTGTGTAGATATTATATTTAATAACCCTTGTACTTCAGATAACCATATACCTAGCTCTATTGCATGCTTACTTGCTAGTTTTAGAGAACTTTTATGGGACATAATAGGTAACTGTAAACTACAGCTTTTTGCAATAAATTTAGTAGAATCATCAACTCTAATTTCCGGTATTGAACCAATACTAGCACCTTTATGTCCTAGAATGCCTCCAAATTCAGAAAGTTGTATTACACTGCTCCCACACATTTTGAGATATTCGATTATAATTTTTTCATATTGAGAATTACTAATTGGTCCAACTTGAGCAATTGCAATAAATGTCCCTACTGCTAGGTTATCAATAAACCTAGTAAATTTCTTAACTCCTTCTTCATTAATTTCAAACACGTTATCTTTATATAAATATTTTTTATAATTATGAGAATGGTGTTCAAAAGTAACCACTATAAGAGAATTAGATGTTGCAGAGAATTGATCAGAACCAATGCTAGCAGTTTTTGTATAAGTAACTGGATCTGATGTTATGCTTAGAGTAACAGACTTTGTATCAACTTGCTCATCTAATTTACGATGGAACCATATTGATTGATAGTTATGCAAGCATAAATTATAGATTGCAGCGTTATCTAGTTGAGTTTTAGATAATGTAAACCATTGCAAAGATCGTTTATCTCTTGGTATAAAACATGCAGCATAGCTTGAAGCAGTAACCTGAGTATCTGAATGAAACTCTGCTAAAAAAGCTAGATCTTTACCTAATCCATTTGCTGCTATTATTAAAAAATTATTATAATTGAGATTGTCCCTTAGTAAGTCCTTAATCTCTTCATGTATATAAGTTTCATTCTGCTCTTCACCTTTTTCACCTATGCTTAAATGTCTAATTTTATAATCTTTGACAGATATAATATTACCTTCTTCATCAAATGTAATTATATTTAAGTTATCGTTGTCTTTATGGTCGACAACTAAACTTCTATCCTCTATCAAACCATAATTGATATAAGTTCTATTTTCTTGAGAATTATAAAAACATCTTGCTTCCCTATAAGGATTAAAATGTCTAGGAGAAACAAGTGCAAAATCTTTTTGTATTATACTTGTTCCAGATGCATTATACATTTCAAGCGCTATACCAGTGCTGCTTCCTTTTCTAGCTATTAATGCATAAGATTGGCTAGAATCATTTTTTATCTTATATGCTTGCCCACTGCCTAGCTGCTTTAATAAGTTAGTAAGGTCCGATAAACTGCTGCTATCTTTGAATTCTAACCCTCCTTTTAAAGCTAAGGCTATTATAAAACCAGTAGGTATATCTTGTATAAAATCTTTTAATTTTCCAATCTCACTGTCATTTAAATTAAGTACTTTAGTATCAACTACTGTACCCCTTTCATTATCTATAACAGCTATATTCAAACCTTTGGAGGTATCTTGTAGTACTGAGATTGAGTTGCAACCAATATTAACTTCATCTTTAGATGATTTTACTGTTACATCGTAAGTTGCTACTTTGTCTATATTTCGACTACTATAATGATATTTAGTTATTGATAAACCGTCTTTAGAAGAAGATTCCATTATTTGTGGGGTTGGCGTTAGCAAACCAGTAGCAATGAATGTCCATACTGCACCTTCTTCTACCTCTTGGATATGACAATTACCTAACTTCTTTAATAAGTCGATTATTTTATTGTATTTTTCATCGGTACTTTTTTCATAAATTGCTCCTGCAACTATAATATTCATATTAAGTAAGTTTTCTAAATAAGAAATAATCTGGTCAGCTTTTGTCATATCCAAAAGCTCTTTCTTATTTGTATATGGATCAAGCACCATAACATTTAATCCTATACTTCCTTGTGGTGATATTGACACTTCTCCATTAACCGCAAATGCAGCCCTATTAGGTGCTTTTTTAGCAATGACTTCTATATCAAAATTTCTTTCTATTATCGGAATAGCAATTTGAGTAGGTCTTGTTTTGCCTGTTAGTTGCAATATAGTTTTTTCTAGTTCCGTTTCAGCTAAAACTCTAATTTTACTGCTTTCATGACTTTTACAAAGCATGTTAGCTGTATGGTCGGCTGTAGAGTTCACATGCTCGCTTAATTGAGCTTCATTAATTGTACCAATATATATACCTTCTGGTATCTCTGAATTAAAACCCGATGGAATATTATAATGATCATTATCACTATAAGATTGCTGCTCATATTTTCTTAAGAATTCTCTTAGTTGGCTAGGGTGGGTTACATACCTATAACTTACAATCACTTTATTACTACTTATATCTTTTTTAATGTATGCAATTAAAACTGAATTATAATCTTGTAATCTTTGTTCATGCGTATGATCTGTAAACGACACTAAGAACGCATCATGAGCTCCTTCTTCTTTACTTCTTACAGTTCCACTAGTTTCACTACTTATTGGGCTTAATAATATATTAAATAACTTTTCTTGACCTAATATTGGTAGCTCATAAGTAAATCTTGGTAATATAGATAACTCTTTGCTTATCTCAACTGTACTTATACTTTCTAATAAAGGGACTTGTAACCCTTTCTTACTAATTAATATCCAAGATTTTTCACCACCTAGATGCCTAATATCCCTACTTCCAAAGCTCTCAATTGCCGCAATACAACGTTGGTTAACCGAACTAGAAACGCAGTCTATCTTACCTTCGTGTGTAGAATCTTCCAAGCCATTAATATACTGCGAACACCGCCCTGAAGCTGCCATAGTCACAATTCGGTGCTCTGGAACGCTTTCTAAGTAATCTGCAAGCCTATCTGCCTCTTTTTTACTTTCTTCAGCTCTAAATAGCCTACTCTCTATCATTGATAAATCATATTCATCAATGACAGTTATTAACATACCTTCATTATTGTATAACGCTTGAAACTCGTCTTTAGTCTCAATCAAACTAGTATCAATTGTTTTCCCATCGTCTATTTGCAACTTAGCGTAACCTGATTTTCTACTCCCACTTGAGGTAATCTTTATACTTTTAACGTTTGCTTTTAATTCAACTCCTATTCCTAATTCACAACTTACCACTTCACCGCTTCTGCTACTAATTTTTTCTTCTAAAGCTTTTCCATTTTGTGATATCAGGACCCAACTATACCTATATTCTAGTTGTCTTATATGTTTACTTCCTAACTTTTCTATGGCTTCTATGCACCTCTTATTAGGCGAACCAGCGACACTTCTACTAATATAATCAGAAGCTTCATCGCATACAGTTAATACAACTATTTTTTCTTTAGGAATTGTTTCTATATAATCAGCAAGCGCATTTGCATTTTCCAGGTTAGCATGTGTATCAAAAACCTTTTGATCAAAAAGTGAAAAATTGCTCTCATCAATTACAGTAACTGCCATACCTCTAGCCTTCTGCTCAAGCTCTGGTATAAGCTTTTTATTATCTATCAAAACTTGTGAGAAACCTGGACTAGAATCAGAGTAACCCTTAGAATAGCATTTTATAACTTTTTTAATTTTAGGAGTGACTCTCACCCTTACTTCTGACTCACAGTCTCCTTTGTACTTGGTCATCTCATTTAACTTTCCTACTCCCTTTTTAGCAATGAGTGCCCAACTTTCCCTATAATTCAAAATATTTATGAATTCGCCACCTAAACCTTTTATAGCTGTTAAGCACTTGTTGTTAATTTGCCCTCCTTCTTTCCCTGTAATATATCTAGAAGCATCATCGCATACAGCTAATGCCACTATTCTTCCATTTTGTATATTATCAATATAATCAGCTAGTGCATTTGCATTCTCTATATTAGCATGAGTATCAAATACTTCTGTATCTACTACAGTATAAGTATATTCATCAAGTACTGCTACAGCGATCCCTCTATTTGCTTCTTTGCCATTATTCTGATACAATATGGTAGTATCA
>WPCJ01213237.1_pt1 | contig 10049 bp, 5 predicted proteins | sample 5399831 | NCBI WGS metagenome assembly WPCJ01 (sample SAMN12869470, study PRJNA574797) | sludge metagenome | isolation source: wastewater treatment of pH10 | place: China:Beijing | collected 2019-05-20 | reverse complement strand
GCCCGTTGCCATGGTCGAGATGATAGTCAGCTATCAGCACATCCGCTTCGCCCTTTGAACCGACATGCGGCAGCGCCTCCTCCAGGCTGGCGGCGATCGTGACGCGGCAGCCCCAGCCTTCGAGAAGGCGCTTCATGCCGTCGAGGATGGCGGGTTCGTTGTCCAAGACCAGAAGCCGCATGCCGGCGAGTTGTCCGGCTGGAGCGTGGCGGGGCGCGGCTGCGGTGGTCATCGCCGGCAGTGGTGCGGCGCGTGGGACCGAGACCGAGAAGCGCGTACCCCGTCCGGGCGCCGAATCGAGTGTCAGCCCGTGGTCGAGCGCGCGGGCGATGCGTTGCACGATCGAGAGCCCGAGACCCAGGCCTCGCGCCACCTTCGCGCCCTGGTCGAGCCGCTGGAATTCGCGGAAGACTGTCTTCTGCTTGCTCTGGGGGATGCCGAGGCCGGTATCGATCACCTCGACCGCGACCTGGTTGCCCCGGCGCCGGCAGCCGATCAGAACCTTGCCGCTCGGAGTGTACTTGATCGCGTTCGAGATCAGGTTCTGCAGCAGGCGGCGCAGCAGGCGCCGGTCCGAGCGCAGGGTCAGGCTGGTCGGCATGAAGACGAGCTTCAGGCCTTTTTCCTGCGCGCTCGGCTCGAACTCACGCTGGAGCTGGCGCATCAGTTCGTCCAGCCGGAAGGAGGAGAGCTCCGGCTTGAGTGCCCCGCCGTCGAGCCGCGAGATTTCCAGGAGCGCGGTCAGGATCTCCTCGACGGCGTCGAGCGAGGCGTCGATGTTCTCGGCGAGTTCGGGCTGGCCGCTGCCACGGTCGCGCTCGACCAGGGAGGTCGCATAGAGCCGTGCGGCGTTGAGGGGCTGCAGGATGTCATGGCTGGCGGCGGCGAGGAAACGGGTCTTCGAGGCGTTGGCAGCCTCGGCCTCGGCCTTGGCGCGCTGCAACTCGGCATTGACGTGCAGCAGCTCTTCGGTGCGTTCGGCGACGCGACGTTCGAGGCTCTCGTTCGCGCGTTCGAGTTCCTCCTCGCCGGCGACGGTGTCGGTGATGTCGGTATAGGTCGTGACGAAGCCGCCATCCGGCAGCGCGTTGGTGCGAACCTCGATGACCTTCTTTGACGGGTAGAGCTTGAGGCGGACGGGTTCGCGGTCGTTGATGAAGCTTTCGAGCCGCGCTGCCATCAATTCGTCGCGCGCGCCGGTGCCATAGGCGCCGCGCCCGGCATTGTAGCGGACAATCTCGTCGAGGCCCGTGCCGAACCGGACCAGCGAGGCCGGCAGGTCGTAGAGCTGGATGAAGGCCTGGTTCCAGGCGAGAAGGCGCAGATCCCGGTCGAGCACGGTGATGCCCTGGCCGGCATGATCGAGCCCGTGCTGGAGGATGTCTCGATTGTACTGGAGCGCGGCAGAGGCATCGTCGAGCAGCTTGAAGGCGGCTTCGGTCGAGAGGTTGCGCCGCTTCAGGAGCAAGGACAGCACGAGGCGCGAAGAAGCCGCGCCGATGGCCGAAGACAGCAGGTGCTCGCCGAAACGCAGCAGATGGATATCGGCCTGGCGTGCGCTTTCCGAGGCTTCGCCGCGGCCGCTGTTGAAGCCTTCGAAGGCGCGCTGGGTGCGCTCCGCTCCGAGATAGCGCGCGATCGTCGATTGCAGCTCGCCCTCGGTGATCGTGGTGCGCCAGAGGGAGAAGGATTGTGCCATCGTCGTCGGTTGTGACTCGACGAAGGCATTGGCCTGCAGCCGCTCCATCGCGTTTGCGGGCCGCAGCAGCGAGAAGCCGATATAGGCGAGGATGTTGAAGCCAAGGCTCCAGAAGACGCCATGGGGCAGCGCTTGCCATTCCAGTCCGAACATCGCTTCCGGCCTGAAGATGCCGACCCCGAACGGGCCGTTGGATACGATGCTGCTCCACCAGCCGCCGGGCAATGCGAGGCTCGGCATCAGAAGCGTATAGGCCCAGACCAGCGTCCCGATCGTCAGTCCCGCTGCGGCGCCCAGCGCCGTGCCGCGCCGCCAGAACAGGCCGCCGAAGAAGGCCGGTGCGATCTGCGCCGTCGCCGCGAAGGAAAGCAGGCCGATCGAGACGAGCGCGGCCTCGCCGGAGGCACGGTAATAGAGATAGCCGAGCAGGATCACGAGGAAGATGCTCAGCCGCCGGATGATCACGACCTGCGAGCCGAGGTCGCCGCCGAGATTGCTGTTGCCGGTGCCGCGCCCGCCGAACAGCCGGACCGTTCGCCCCGGATCGCTCAGCCCCCGCTGCCCGCGCAGCAGCAGCGGCATCACGAGATGGTTCGAGATCATGATCGCGAGCGCGACGGAAGCGACAATCACCATCGCCGTCGCTGCCGAGAGGCCGCCGACGAAGACCAGGAGCGCGATCACCCCGGCCTCGCGCTGCAGCGGTAGCAACAGCACCGTCATGTCGCGGTCGATGCCGCTGCCGGGAATCAGGATCTCGCCCGCCGTTGCCAGCGGCAGCACGAACAGGTTGATCAGCACGAGGTAGAGCGGGAACATCCAGGCCGCCCGGCGCACGTCGCGCACGTCGCGGTTCTCGACGATCGTCATGTGGAACTGCCGCGCCAGCAGGAGCGCGGCACAGCTCGACAGGAGCGTCAGCGTCAGGAAGTTCGGCCAGTTCGAGGTCCGTTCCCAGATCGGCAGCGCGTCTCCGGCGGGTTTCGCCGCCTGTGCCAGCAGGTCGCCCGGACCGCCGAACAGTCCATAGACGACGAAGAAGCCGATCACGAGGAAGGCGACGAGCTTGATCAGCGACTCGACCGCGATCGCCAGGACGAGTCCGTCCTGGTGCTCGGTCGCATCGATATGGCGGGTGCCGAAGGCGCAGGCGAAGCCGGCGAGCACGATGGCGACCAGGAAGGGCAGGTCGCTGAGCACGGGCACGTCCGGCGTCGGGGGATGGCCGCCGGTCGCCGCCAGGAAGACCGAAAGCGAGTTGGCGACGGCCTTGAGCTGCAGGGAGATATAGGGCAGGGCGCCGATCACCGCGACGATGCAGACCAGAGCGGCGACGCGCTCGCTCTTGCCGTAGCGGGCGCCGACGAAATCGGCGATCGAGGTGATGTTCTGCGACTTGGCGATGCTGACGATGCGGGCGACGAAACGATGCCCCAGCCCGATGACGAGGATCGGCCCGACATAGATGCCGAGGAAGTCGAAGCCGGCGCGATTGGCGAAGCCGACAGAGCCGTAGAAGGTCCAGGAGGTGCAATAGACACCCAGCGCCAGCGCGTAGATCGTCGTCCGCGCCCGGCCTGTCATCAGCTTGCGCCCGGACGTGTCGGCCATGTGCGCGACGGCGAAGAGCCCGCACAGATAGGCAAGCGCGACCAGTACCACTGACCAAGCGGGGATCATGCCAAACTCACGGAGGCTGTATGCCAAACAGGCCGGGGTACAGGCGTCATGGTTTTCCGCTTCGGAATTCTCCGCAGAGTATCGGACGGTCCGTCGGCTCGCCATAGGTCATTGGCCCAAGCCTTCGCGACGGATTCATCCCCAACTCTTTGCGTTTCACGCGCCGTTGGGCCGGCTTCGACGTGTTTTCGGGCTTTCCCTGTTCTGCGCGGCTGGTCTAGCGTCGAGCTCAGGCTGTCGGGGTAGCCTTGCCGATTCTCAAGGGGTGTTTCATGTTCGAAGAATTCAAGAAATTCGCCCTGAAGGGCAATGTCGTCGATCTCGCCATCGGTGTCATCATCGGTGCGGCCTTCAGCAAGATCGTCGACTCCCTCGTCGCTGACATCATCATGCCCTTTATCGGCGCGCTCGGCGGCGTCGATTTCTCGAACTACTTCATCGGTCTCAACAGCGCCGTCACCTCGCCGATCCTTTCCGAGGCCAAGAAGCAGGGTGCGGTGCTCGCCTATGGCAACTTTGTCACGGTGGGCATCAACTTCCTGATCATCGCCTTTGTCCTCTTCATGGTGGTGAAGGGCATCAACAAGCTGCAGAAGCAGCAGCCGCCGAAGGAAGAGGCTCCTGCGGCCAAGGCCGAGGACGTCGTCCTGCTCGGCGAGATCCGCGACCTGCTGAAGCAGAAGCAGGTCTGATCGCAGCCTCGCGCGGCCGTGAATCATCACGGCCGCCGATCGACCCGATCTCGCGATTTCATGCCTCGCCGCGCCGCGATCGGCTAAAGGTGGGCCATCGAGTTTCGCGAGGCCGAACCTATGAACAGCGCCATCCTGCCGGGCAGCACCCTGCTTGCCGAGCTTCGCCCCGAGGCCCGCAACGCGCCGGAAAGCGGGATCGTGGAGGTGGTCAATCACGGCCGGCTGAAGCCCGGCCTGATCCCGCTCTGGGTCGGAGAGGGCGACCTCTCGACACCCTCCTTCATCGCCGATGCGGCAGCGCGCTCGCTCGCGGCGGGCGAGACCTTCTACACTTGGCAGCGCGGTATCCCCGAGCTGCGCGAGGCGCTCGCCCGCTATCATCAGCGCCTCTATGGCCGTCCATTCTCACCTGAAAGCTTCTACGTCACCGGCTCGGGCATGCAGTCGGTCCAGATCGCGGTGCGGATGATCGCCGGCCCCGGCGACGAGATCCTGATCCCGACTCCGGCCTGGCCGAATTTCGGCGCCGCAGTCTCGATCAGCGGCGCGAGCACCGTCTGCGTTCCGATGGACTACGCTCACGGCCAGTTCACTCTAGATCTCGACAGACTCGCCGCTGCGATCACGCCGCGCACCCGCGGCATCCTCGTGAACTCGCCGTCGAACCCCACGGGCTGGACTGCAACCAGGGCCGAGCAGGAGGCGCTGCTCGCGCTCTCGCGCAAGCATGGTATCTGGATCGTCGCCGACGAGATCTACGGCCGCTTCATCTATGATGGCTCGGAGCGCGCACCTTCCTTCCACGACATCATGGAGGCGGAGGACCGCGTCATCTTCGTCCAGACCTTCTCGAAGAACTGGGCGATGACTGGCTGGCGCATCGGCTGGATCGAGGTGCCCCTCGCTTTCGGGCAGGTCGTCGAGAACCTGATCCAGTATTCGACTTCCGGCTCGCCGGTCTTCGTCCAGCGGGGCGCCATCGCCGCCCTCGACGAGGGCGAGGGCTTCGTCGCCGAGCAGATCTCGCGCGCGGCCGAAGGGCGCCGCATCGTGTTCGAGGGCCTGAAGGCGACGAACCGCGTCACGCTCTCGGCCCCGGTCGGGGCGTTCTACCAGTTCTTCTCGGTCGATGGCCGCGAGGACTCGCGCAAGCTCGCACTCGATCTGGTCGACAGCGCCAATGTCGGCCTTGCGCCCGGCACCGCCTTCGGCCCCGGCGGCGAGACGGGCTTGCGCCTCTGCTTCGCACGCAAGTCCAGCGATCTGGTTGAGGCCGTCGCGCGTCTGCAGAAGGCTCTGGCCGCCGCCTGAGTTCGAGGCGGGCGGCGCATCGCCGCCCTGCATGCGGTGGGCAGCGGGTCGGTTGACCCGTCGCCGGGCCATCGCCATGAACACCCGGCGCCGCCCGTTCCCGGCGCGACGGGAACGCGATGAAACCATTCGGCTATCCTACGAACCGGCTGGTCATATTCTGGCGGGAAGCCCTCGTCATCGGGCTGGCGACTGTCGGGGGCGGAGCCTTCGCCCTGCTCGGCATGCCGGCGGCCTGGCTTTCCGGCTCGATGCTGATCAGTGCCGTCGTCGCGCTGGTGCGCCCGCTGCCGAATCTGCGCCGGCCCTGGTTCGACTCGACCATGGTGCTCTCCGGCGCGATCCTCGGCTCGGCGGTGACGCCGGAGGCGCTCGCGGCTGTGGCGCGCTATCCGACCTCCCTCGTTCTCCTGCTCGTCGGCGCCACCGTGATCATGTTCGCCACCGGCGCCTATCTGCGCCATGTCGCGCGTTGGCCCTGGATCGACGCCCTGCTGGCCTCTGCGCCCGGCGCCCTGTCGACCGTGCTGGCGGTGGCTCAGGAGAAAGGCGCCAATATCGGCCGCATCTCGGTCGTGCAGTTGTTTCGCCTGCTCGTGCTGGTGGCGCTGCTGCCGAGCGTCATGCAATTGAGCGGCGCCGCTGCCGGTATGCCGGTTCCCGACATCAAGTCGGTCGATGCCGGCACCATGTTCGGCGTGGCCATGGCGGGGCTGGCGCTCGGGCTCGTCTTCGAGCGGCTCGGACTCTCCGCGCCGCTGATGTTCGGCGCGACCTTCGCCAGTGCCGCCCTGCATGGCAGCGGCCTTGTCGAGGGCGCTCTGCCCATGCCGATCCAGATCGCGGTGCAAATCCTGCTCGGTGCCACCATGGGTGGGCGCATCGCACATATTCCGCGGGGCGAGCTGAAGGGGCTGTTCCCGCTCGCCATCGGCGGTTTCGCCGTCTCGATCGGCGTCGCTTTTCTCTTCGCCTGGCCGGCCGCCTGGCTCGCCAATGTCTCCTATGCCAGCGGTATGGCGGCCTTCGCGCCGGGGGGGCTGGAGGCGATGGCGATGCTCGCCTTCGCGATGGGGCTCGATACGCTCTATGTCGGCGCGCACCATCTCGTGCGTTTCGTCGCGATCGGGCTGGCGATGCCGCTGGTTCTGAGCCGTGTGAAGAGCGCGCCGCCGCGTTAATCGCCAGCACGAGCGTCCTTAGCCCGGCTGCTGCGCTCCGTTCGTATGGGTCATGACGGAGTAGAGCGAGGTCGTGCCGCAGATGAACAGGCGGTTGAGCTTCGGTCCGCCCCAGCAGACATTCGCGACGATCTCCGGGATCGCGACCTTGCCGATCAGCGTGCCGTCCGGATGGTAGACATGGACGCCATCGGCGGCACTGGTCCAGATTCGGCCCTCGATATCGAGACGGAAGCCGTCGAACAGCCCGGCAGTGCAGGTGGCGAATACCTTTGAAGCGCCGAGTGTGATGCCGTCCCGCCCCATCCTGAAGCTGCGGATATGCCGCGGCCCGTTCTCGGGATCATGGCTTCCGCCGGTATCGGCGATGTAGAGGATGCTTTCGTCCGGCGAGAAGGCGAGGCCGTTGGGCTTGACGAAATCATCGGCGACAACGGCGATCTCGCCGGTTCGACCGTCGATCCGGTAGACATGGCAGGCGCCGATCTCGCTCGGGGACTTGTCGCCTTCGTAATCGCTGAGGATGCCGTAGTCGGGATCGGTGAACCAGATCGATCCGTCGGATTTCACCACCGCATCGTTCGGCGAGTTCAATCGCCTGCCGCCGAAATGACTGGCTAGAACGGTGATCGAGCCGTCATGCTCGGTGCGCGTCACCTGTCGCCCGCTATGTTCGCAGGTCACGAGGCGCCCTTGTGCGTCGACCGTGTTGCCGTTGGAATGGCGCGCAGGCTGGCGAAAGGTGCCGACCTGGCCGCTCAGCGCGTCGTAGCGCAGCATGCGGTCGTTCGGGATGTCCGACCAGATGAGCGTGTTATGGGCAGGGAACCAGGCCGGCCCCTCCGACCAGCGCGCACCTGTCCAGAGCCGCTCAACCCGGGCCGAGCCCGGAATGACGCGATGGAACCGCGGGTCGAGGACCGTAACTCCCGTGCCTTCGAGCAGGCCGAACATACCAAACCTCCCTGAAATTCAGGCTGGAGCATCACCGCCCGCGCGGGACAGGGCAATGCCCTACAGCGCAAGCCCCGCATCCCAATAGGGCGTGGCACCGTAGAGCTCGCCGAGATAGTCGACGAAGGCGCGCACCTTCTGTTCGAGGTGCCGACGGCTCGGATAGACCGCATAGACCGCGACGCGCGAGCCGACCGCATAGGCAGGCAGGACGCGCTGCAGCGCTCCCGATTTCAGCTCCGGCCCGACATCCCAGGTCGAGCGCAGGGCGATGCCGACGCCACCCAGCAGAGCCTCGCGCACGACCTCGCTCGAATTGGTCCTGAGCGGGCCGTTGACCCGCACCGAGATCGGCCCTTCCGGCCCGTCCAGCCGCCAATGATCGGCATTGTGCGCAATCAGCGTATGGCGCGGCAGCTCGGCGATATCGGCCGGAGTACCATGCTCCGCGAGATAGCCTGGTGTCGCGCAGAGCACCCGATGGTTGCGGGCGAGGCGCTTGGCGACGAGGCTCGAATCCTGCAGATCGGCGATGCGGATCGCGAGATCGAAGCCCTCTCCGACGACGTCGACGAAGGCGTCGCTGAGCACGAGCTCGACCGTCACCAGCGGGTTGGCATCGAGGAAGCGCTTGAGATGCGGCGCGACATGCATCCGGCCGAAGGAGGTCGGTGCCGATACTCTGAGCGTGCCGCGCACCTGGCCGGCACCGCTCGATACCCAGGATTCGGCCTCCTCGATCGAGGACAGGATCGAGACGACGCGCTCGTAGAAGCCCTGTCCCGCCTCGGTCAGGGCGAGCTGCCGCGTAGTGCGCTGAAGCAGCCGCACGCCCAGCCTTTCCTCCAGCCGGCGGATGCGCTTCGAGATCACCGCCGGCGACAGGTTGAGCTGCCGCCCGGCTGCCGACATGCTCTTTGTTGTCACCACATGAGCGAACACGTCGAGATCGCCGAACCGGTCCATAGCTGCGCACCTTTTCCAATCTGGAAATAATGGCTGGCTTTGACCGCGCTGCAAGTGCCATTGAATTGCTCTAATCTGTCGCACAGACAGAACGCGTGCGTAGCGTGCCGCGAGTCATGGAGGTCGACGGGAGAGATGAGCGCGATAGCCTTTCCGGTGCCGGACGCCGGCATTCTCGCCCGCCGCGAATCGATCGTTGCCGGCCTCGCGCGCCTTGTCCCGCCACAGGCCCTCATCACCAGCGAAGACGAGCGCCGCCCTTATGAAACGGATGCTCTGACCGCCTATCGCCGCATGCCGCTCGCCGTCGTCTTGCCCTCGACCACGCGGGAGGTCGCGGCCGTCCTGCGCTATTGCCGGGAGGAAGGCGTGCCGGTGGTGCCACGCGGCTCCGGCACTTCGCTCGCGGGCGGCGCGATTCCGCAGGAGGATGCGGTGGTCATCGGCGTCTCCAGGATGAACCGCATCCTCGAGATCGACTATGCCAACCGCGTCGCACGGGTCGAGGCCGGCGTCACCAATCTCGCCGTCACCGGCGCGGTCTCGGCCGAAGGCTTTTTCTACGCGCCCGATCCGTCCTCGCAGCTCGCCTGCTCTATCGGCGGCAATATCGGCATGAATTCGGGCGGGGCGCACTGCCTGAAATACGGCGTTACAACCAACAATGTGCTCGGTGTCACGATGGTCATGCTCGACGGCTCGATCGTCGAGATCGGCGGCTCCCATCTCGACGCGCCCGGTTATGACCTGCTTGGCCTGATCAACGGTTCGGAAGGCCAGCTCGGCATCGTCACAGAGGCGACCGTCCGCATCCTGCGCACGGCTGAAGGCGCGCGCCCCGTGCTGTTCGGCTTCCCGACCAGCGAGCAGGCGGGGGCGGCGGTCGCCGCCATCATCGGCGCCGGCATCATCCCGGTCGCGATGGAATTCATGGACAAGCCGGCGATCGAAATCTGCGAAGCCTTCGCCAAGGCCGGCTACCCGATGGATGTCGAGGCGCTCCTGATCATCGAGGTCGAGGGCTCCGACGACGAGATGGACGCTCAGCTCGCCCGCATCGTCGCGATAGCGCGGGAGCACGGCGTCAGCACCGTCAAGGAATCGAAATCGGCGATGGAGGCTGCGGCGATCTGGAAGGGTCGCAAGTCGGCCTTCGGCGCCACCGGCCGCATCGCCGATTATATCTGCATGGACGGCACGATCCCGACCGGGCAACTGCCTTATGTGCTCCGGCGCATGGACGAGATCGTGAAGGGCTATGGCCTGCGCGTCGCCAACGTCTTTCACGCCGGCGACGGCAATCTCCACCCGCTCATCCTCTATAATTGCAACGACCCGGTCGAGGCGCAGAAGGCCGAGGATGCGGGCATGGACATCCTCAAGCTCTGCGTCGAGGTCGGCGGCTGCCTCACCGGCGAGCACGGCGTCGGGATCGAGAAGCGCGACCTGATGACCTTCCAGTTCAACCCGGAAGACCTCGCCCAGCAGATGCGGGTGAGGGCGGTGTTCGACGAGCGCTGGCTGCTCAACCCGGCGAAAGTGTTCCCGCTGGAAGGCAGGGTG
>WPCJ01172255.1_pt1 | contig 10054 bp, 7 predicted proteins | sample 5399831 | NCBI WGS metagenome assembly WPCJ01 (sample SAMN12869470, study PRJNA574797) | sludge metagenome | isolation source: wastewater treatment of pH10 | place: China:Beijing | collected 2019-05-20 | reverse complement strand
GCATCCCTCGGGACTTTCTTTGTGGTGCCACAAAAAGCCTGCGTCCCAGTTCCGCTCGAGCTCCGATTGTCGGATTTAATGGTTAATGGACGCTTAGTGAACAACAAATGAGGAAACACCATGGCAAAAAAGCCACACACGTGCATCTATTTTCGCCATGGTTAAAAAATTATTAACAGTCTTTAATCCGCAACACCACCTGCGAGGAAGGACAGTGAATCTATTATAAATGACTAAAATTCAAACAGTTACATGCAGTTTTGTCAGCTGGCGGCACGGTTGAAGGGGGTGGCTTCACCCTCTTCTTCACCTCCCGGTCCCTTGCCGGAAATCGACGCCACATCGATGCCATATTCCTTGAGTTTCCGGTAAAGCGTGGTTCTTCCTATCCCCAGGCGCCGGGCAACTTCGCTGATCTGGCCGTCATAATGAGCGATCGCAAACCGGATCATTTCCTCCTCGGCTGCGGCAAGTGTGCGCACTTCGCCTGCCCCGTCGATCCCGCTGAACACGCCCGCCGCGCCACTCACGCTTGGATCGTGATCGACAAGATTGAACCGGGCGGATTGCTGTGCAGCCCTTGCCGCCTCGGTTCCCAAACCGATCTGAGCGAAATCAGCCGCCGTCAGTTCGCCAGTCTCGCAGAGAAGTACAGCGCGATAAACGGCATTTTTCAGCTCCCGCACATTGCCTGGCCAATGATAGGCCTTTAGCTTTTCCAGCGCATGGGTGGTGATCCCGGTTATATGCCCCATCCGCTCCTCGCTCACATAGCGCATCATGAACTGGTGCAGCAGGATCGGGATGTCTTCCAGACGGTTGCGCAACGGCGGCATGGCCACAGCAAAGGAGCCGAGCAAATGGTAAAGCCCGGCATGGAAACGTCCCATATGGACGAGATCGGCCAGGGGGCGACTATTCGATGCCATGATGCGGGCATTGGAGAGAGCGCGCTCGCCTCCACCACCAGTTTCGAACTGGCCAGATTGCATGGCAGCGAAAAGCTTGATCTGCGTGTGGCGCGGCAACGCACCCACTTCATCGAGGAAAAGTGTACCGCCGTCGGCTTCGGCAAGTTTTCCGATGCTACGGATTGCATCATCGTCGCGACGGTCGCGGCGTGCTGTCGAAACGCCAAAGAAGATTTCGTCAGCATTCTCGATGGTCAGACTACGGCAATCGACGGCCACGAAAGGGCCGCGCCAACGGGCACCGCCGCTGCAAATGGCACGTGCCAGCGTCTCCTTGCCGCTGCCGGGCTCTCCCTCGATCAGAAGCGGGGCATCCAACGCCGAAGCTCGTCGCGCCAGAATGCTGACCCGTTCCATTTCCGGACTTTTAATCGCCATGTCGGAAAGTGTCAGATGAGCTTTCAAGGAGGACCGGGCGCGACGGATTTCCTGCGTCAGCGCATCGATCTTCAGGACATTGGAAACGGAAACCTGCACACGCTCGAAGACCACAGGCTTGGTCACGAAATCGGCCGCGCCCATTTTCATTGCCTGTAAAACCGGCTGGAGATCATCGTTTTGAACGAGAACGATAACGGGAACATTATTTCCAGCTTCGCGCATCCGACGTAAAACAGTCAGGCCGTCCATATCGGGCATCGACAGATCCAGCAGCATCAGGACTATGTCCTTACGCTGGCTTACAAAGCCGAGCGCGCTGGCTCCACCGTCAGCAAGAATGGTCCGATAGCCCATGCGCATGACTATCGCTTCCAGATTGCGTCGATGAATCGGATCGTCATCCGCTATGAGTATGCGCGTGGCCATTAACAGCTATCATCAACCTATGGAGTTCCCACGCCCAGAATATTTAAACAGTTTAAATGTCTCATATTCTAGGCGCGTTATTTGGGGCCAAGCCTTCATCGAATGCAAGGTACTAAAATGCGCCTCAGTGTCCCATTCACAAAATTGTATCCCGAATACGTTTTCCAATTCAGATATTTGCCGCCCAGCAATCCTTCGTTGGGCAAGCCATCACGAAAATTCGGGGCGCTTTTCCCAGCTCTTGGCGATCCTGGCAAGACATGCGAGAAGAGACCGAATAGGAGAATGTTCATGACCCGTTTTTCAGAATCCGTTTCCTTTAACAAGGTTTTGCACGCACCTGTCGGCGATGCGGCTGCAGCCGGAAAGATTGATCTCGGCAACCTGCCGGAATGGAATCTTGGCGATCTCTATCCGTCCGCGGACAGTACGGAGCTGAAGAGCGCCATCGAAAAGGCCATGAGCGATGCCGCAGCTTTCGAGGGTCGCTGGAAGGGCAAGCTCGGTGACGAAGCAGCCAAGGCCAAGGGCGGCAATTTTGCCGATGCGATCAAGGAATTCGAGGCTCTGGACGAACTGATGGGCCGCATCGGCTCCTTCGCAGGCCTTTATTATTATGGCGATACGTCCGATCCGAAGCGCATGAAGCTTTTCGGCGACGTGCAGCAAAAGCTGACCGATGCCAGCACCCATCTCATTTTCTTCGGCCTGGAACTGAACCGCATCGACGACGCGGTCCTGGAAAGGGCGATGAGCGACAATGCGGCCATCGGCCATTATCGCCCATGGCTGACCGATCTGCGTATGGACAAGCCGTACCAGCTCGATGACAAGCTGGAACAGCTCTTCCATGAAAAGTCGATTACCGGCTATAGCGCCTGGAATCGGCTGTTCGATGAAACCATGTCTGGTCTCCGTTTTGACATCGACGGCAAGGAACTCAGCATCGAGCCGACACTGAACATGCTTCAGGATGCCGATGGCGCTGTGCGCAAAAAGGCGTCTGAAGCTCTCGCCAAAACTTTTGCAGCCAATCTGCGCACATTCACGCTGATCACCAACACGCTCGCCAAGGATAAGGAAATATCCGATCGCTGGCGTGGTTTTCAGGATATCGCCGATAGCCGCCATCTCGCCAACCGCGTTGAGCGGGAAGTGGTGGACGCGCTCGCCAAGGCAGTGGAAGATGCCTATCCACGCCTTTCGCACCGCTATTACGCCCTGAAAGCCAAGTGGCTCGGCCTCGAAAAGCTTGAAAACTGGGATCGCAACGCGCCCCTGCCTGAAACCCCGCAAGCGCTAATCCCCTGGGATGAGGCACGCGAAACCGTGCTTTCCGCCTATGGCAATTTCGCGCCTGAAATGGCCGAGATTGCGAAAAATTTCTTCGACAAGAACTGGATCGACGCGCCAGTTCGCCCCGGCAAGGCGCCCGGCGCATTTGCGCATCCGACTGTTCCGTCTGCGCACCCTTACGTGCTTCTCAACTATATGGGCAAGCCGCGCGATGTGATGACGCTGGCACATGAGCTTGGCCATGGCGTGCATCAGGTTCTCGCGGGCGGTCAGGGCGCTCTCATGGCGTCAACGCCGCTGACGCTTGCCGAAACTGCATCCGTGTTCGGCGAAATGCTGACCTTCCGTTCGCTTCTGGAGCGCACGAAGGACAAGCGCGAGCGCAAGGCCATGCTGGCGCAGAAGGCCGAAGACATGATCAATACGGTCGTGCGCCAGATCGCCTTTTACCAGTTCGAGCGCCGTGTACATACCGAGCGCCGCGAAGGTGAATTGACTGCAGAACGCATCGGCGAAATCTGGATGGATGTTCAGCGCGAAAGCCTTGGCGATGCCGTCAATCTCAATCCGGGTTACGAGACCTTCTGGACCTATATCCCGCATTTCATCCATTCGCCGTTCTATGTCTATGCCTATGCCTTCGGCGACTGTCTGGTAAACTCGCTCTATGCCGTCTACCAGAATTCGGAAAAGGGCTTCCAGCAGAAGTATTTCGACATGCTGAAGGCTGGCGGCACCAAGCACCACAAGGAATTGCTTGCGCCGTTCGGTCTGGATGCAAGCGATCCCGATTTCTGGAGCAAGGGCCTGTCGGTGATCGAAGGCATTATCGACGAGCTTGAAGCCATGGAAGACTGAGCACTTGCGTGTTTCACCAAAGCAATAAGCCGCTTATCCTGTTCCGGGACGACAAGGCGGGCCGCGATGTGCTTTTCACGGCCCCCTCATCGATCATCCGCGCCGACACGCCGGATGAATTCGAACCTGCATGGGATGCGATGCAGGCGGCCCATAATGCCGGGAAATGGCTCGCGGGTTATCTATCCTATGAAGCCGGCTATCTGCTGGAACCGAATTTGAAACCGTTGCTGCCCCAGGGGCGCAAAGCCCCGCTTCTGTGCTTCGGCGTTTTCGATGGCCCCTCCGACGAGTCGATGCACAACCGCAGCGAAGACAATGCCACCTTTCTGCGCGATCCGCTCGCGCAATGGTCGTTCGACGATTACGCGCCGCGTTTCGAACGGCTCCACCGTCATTTGCGCGAGGGCGATTGCTATCAGGGCAACCTTACCTTTCCGATCCATGCTGAGTGGGGCGGCGATCCGCTGATCCTGTTCAATAGGCTCGCCAAGCGTCAGCCGGTCCGCTATGCGACCTATTGCGATCTCGGGGGCCCCATTGTCCTGTCGCGCTCGCCGGAACTTTTCTTTGAAGTCGATGGCGACGGATGGATTGAAACCCATCCGATGAAAGGCACCATGCCGCGTGGTGCGACGCCGGAAGAAGATGAGCAGAACCGGCAGTTTCTGCTGAACGATCCGAAGAACCAGGCCGAAAACCGCATGATCGTCGATCTGCTTCGCAACGACATTTCGCTTGTCAGCGAAGTGGGATCGCTGGACGTGCCGGAACTCTTCCGCGTCGAAACCTATCCTACGGTTCACCAGATGATCAGCCGCGTGCGGGCCAGACTGAAAGAAAGCCTGCCGCTGCGTTCGCTTTTTGCCGCCCTTTTCCCGTGCGGCTCGATCACCGGCGCGCCGAAGATCAGCGCCATGGAAATCTTGCGCAAGCTGGAGACCGGGCCGCGCGACATTTATTGCGGCTCGCTCGGCTGGATCGAGCCCAGCGGCCGGATGCGTTTCAACGTTGCTATCCGGACGATCTCGCTTCTCAATGAAAATCGTGCGATCTTCAATGTCGGGGGTGGCGTGGTCTTCGATTCCACGGCGCAAGCGGAGTACGAGGAATGTCTTCTGAAAGCACGGTTCGCGGCACTGTCGAGCCACACGGGGCACGGGCTGTGATCATGGAGCCGAATTATCAGCTGATCGAAACCATGCGCTGGGAACCGCTCTCAGGCGTTCTGCGCTTCGATCTGCATATGGCACGCCTTGCGAATTCTGCCCGTGAGCTTGGGTTTTCGTGCAATATGGAAGCCGTCCGTCAGAAGGTTGCGGAACACGGTACTGGCGAACAAGCCCTGAAACTGCGGCTGACGCTTGCACCGGACGGAGTTGCCACGGTCACCAGCACGCCATACGAACCGCTGTCATGCCAGACGGTCTGGCAAGTCGCAATCGCCCGGACGCGCCTCAATCACAACGATCCCCTGCTGCGCCACAAGACGACAAGGCGGCAGGTCTATATCGCCGCACGTGAGGAGTATTCACCGGCGGAGGTTGATGAGGTCATCCTGCTCAATGATCGGGGCGAAGTCTGCGAGGGAACAATTACGTCGATATTTCTCGACGTTGGAGGCACGACCTGCACGACACCCGCTCTTTCATGCGGTCTGCTTGACGGCGTGTTGCGCCGCGAATTGCTGAACAACAATGTCGTCGAAGAGGGTATCGTTACCGTTGAAGCGCTCAAAAGCGCGCGCAACATTCTCGTCGGCAATTCGTTGCGCGGTATGATCCGCGCGAAGCTGGTCGAGGCTTAAAAAGCTAAAACACGTTAAACATGTATTGATGTCATGAGCTTGTGACGTTTCTTTCTTTCTATGAAGTTGTGTTATCGTTCCCGCGCATAAGCTAAACCGGGGTAAGGATAACCCGACACCGCAATTCTGCGGCTATCAAGAGGAAGAAAATGGCGAAAGCGAAATGGCAAGTCTATGGCGAGATAACCGGCCCCGTCATCATGATCGGCTTTGGGTCGATCGGGCGCGGTACCCTGCCGCTGATTGAGCGTCATTTCAAATTCGACAAATCGCGCATGGTCGTGATTGATCCGAGCGAAGCCAATCGCAAGATCCTCGACGACAAGGGTATTCGCTTTCTCAAGGAAGCGATCACCAAGGATAATTACAAAAAAGTTCTCGGGCCTCTTTTGAAAGAGACAGAAGGCCAGCCTTTTATCGTTAATCTTTCCGTCGATACCGGATCACTTGATCTGATGCGTTATGCCCGAGAGCATGGCGCCCTTTATATCGACACGGTGGTGGAACCCTGGCTCGGCTTCTATTTCGATACCGATGCTGACAATGCCTCGCGCACCAATTATGCGCTGCGCGAAACGGTTCGCGCTGAAAAGCGCAAGAATCCCGGCGGTACGACCGCCGTTTCCTGCTGCGGCGCCAATCCCGGCATGGTTTCGTGGTTCGTCAAGAAAGCGCTCGTCGATCTTGCAACTGAACTGAAGCTCGATTTCACCGAACCAGCAGCCGATGATCGGCACGGCTGGGCGAAACTGATGAAAAAGGCAGGCGTCAAGGGTATTCATATCGCGGAACGCGATACCCAGCGCGCAAAAGAGCCGAAGCCTTTCAACACGTTCTGGAATACATGGTCCGTCGAAGGCTTCATCGCCGAAGGCCTGCAACCGGCAGAACTTGGCTGGGGCAGCCATGAAAAATGGATGCCCAAGAACGCCCGCAAGCAGAAGAAGGGCAACAAGGCCGCCATCTTCCTCGAGCAGCCCGGCGGCAATACCCGTATTCGCACCTGGTGCCCGACGCTCGGTGCCCAATATGGTCTGCTGGTCACCCATAATGAAGCGATCTCCATCGCCGATTTCTTCACGCTGCGTGACAAGAAGGGCAAGCTCGACTTCCGCCTCACCTGCCATTACGCTTATCATCCGAGCAATGATGCCATTCTGGCGCTTGATGAAATGTTTGGCGCTGCTGGCCGGGCGCAGCCGGTGCAGCATGTTCTTGAAGAGCATGAAATTCTGGACGGCAGCGACGAACTCGGCGTGCTGCTCTATGGCCACGAAAAAAATGCCTATTGGTATGGCTCGCAGTTAACCGTCGAGGAAGCGCGCAAGCTCGCGCCTTATCAGAATGCAACCGGACTGCAGGTTTCCTCGGCTGTTCTGGCGGGCATGGTCTGGGCGCTGGAAAATCCACGAAGCGGTATCGTCGAGACCGACGAGATGGATTACCGTCGCTGCCTCGAAGTCCAGATGCAATATCTGGGCCCATTGAACGGCTATTACACGGACTGGACACCACTGGAAGGTCGTGGTCATCTGTTCAAGGAAGACCTCGATACCAAAGATCCATGGCAATTCCGGAATATTCTGGTTCGCTAAACTGATTAACTGCCCGGCAAGGCCGGGCAGTTTTCATTGCGGCAGTTTCGCAACAATCGCGTAATCCTCACATTGAGGGCTTGTTTTCGTGCAAGTTTCAATACATCAAACTAATCATCCCCGAGCGGTTCCAATCACCACGGAATCGTTGAAGCCGCTCTAAATACTTGGTTTTACGCATTTCAAAGGCCAGCCGTCGTACAGTTTTGGCCCGGAGATGTTCTAATGGAGAGCATGGATATGAAACGCTTCCGCATCATTGCCCCTCTTGCAGTCATGTCGCTGGCGTTGGCCGCGTGCGAAACGACTGGCCCGGTTGGCGGCAATGCCCCGACCGTCTCTCGCGCCCCGGCAGGCATCGAAGGCAGCTGGGTTGATCCGAACGGCATCGTTTCGTCATTCAACGGCGGTATTTTCGAGACCCGCTCCACCGACACGAACGAAAAGCTTGCCGAAGGCAACTACCGTTACCAGTCGCCGCAGCTTGTTGAAATCGACATGCGCTCCATCGTGCGCGGCACCTCGTCGAAGGTGAACTGCGCACTCGTCTCGCCGTCGCAGCTCAACTGCACGTCGTCATCGGGTTCACGCTTCTCCCTGACGCGCAAGGCGGTAGGGTAAGCACTCGATATCTTGGGTAAATTTCAAATACTTACGGCGCGGAAAACATCTGCGCCGATAGAATTTCGCCAGCAGTAATTGTCAGGATTGTAATTTGTCTTTTTTTCTCTAGTTTTCCGGCTGAACAGGAGTCGGAAGATGAGTGAGATGGATAAAGTGCAGGAGAAACCCAGCCAGACAACCAAGCCGGAGATGCAGGAAAAACTGCCAAAGGTCGGTGTTCTGCTGGTTAATCTTGGTACTCCGGATGGCACGAACTATGGCCCGATGCGCCGCTATCTGGCCGAATTTCTCTCAGATCGCCGTGTTATCGAATGGCCACGGCTCATCTGGTATCCAATCCTTTACGGCATCGTTCTCAACACTCGCCCGAAGCGTTCCGGCAAGCTTTACGACCGCATCTGGAATCGCGAGAAAAACGAATCTCCGTTGCGGACTTATACGCGCGCCCAAGGCGAGAAGCTTGCCAAGGCACTTGCCGACCATCCAAATGTGGTCGTGGACTGGGCGATGCGCTATGGCCAGCCATCCATTGAAAGCGTGACCGACCGCCTGCTGCAGCAGGGTTGCGAGCGGATCGTCATGTTCCCGCTCTACCCGCAATATTCGGCAACGACGACAGCGACGGTCAACGACAAGTTCTTCGAAGCGCTGATGAAAAAGCGTTTTCAGCCAGCAGTGCGCATCGTGCCGTCCTATGAAACAGAACCCGTTTATATCGAAGCACTGGCCCGCTCCATCGAGAAGCATCTGGAAACACTTTCCTTCAAGCCGGAAGTGATCCTCGCATCCTATCACGGCATACCGAAAAGCTATTCGGACAAGGGCGACCCCTACCGCCAGCAATGTCTTGAAACATCACGTCTTTTACAGACCCGGCTGGGCCTTGATGATAGCCAGTTTCGCTCCACATTCCAGTCCCGCTTCGGGCCTGAAGAATGGCTCCAGCCCTATACCGACGAAACGGTGGAAGACTTGGCCAAACACGGGGTCAAGTCGATGGCCGTTCTCAATCCGGGTTTCGTTGCCGACTGTCTGGAAACAGTGGATGAGATCGGCAATGAGGCCGCTGAAGAATTTCTTGAAAACGGCGGCGAAAATTTCAGTCATATTCCTTGTCTCAACGACAGCGAAGACGGCATGAAGGTCATCGAGACACTGGTGCGTCGCGAATTGCAGGGATGGGTTTAGATTGAAGTGAGTAGGGGAGTAAGGGAATAGGGCAGTATGTTCTGACCTATGATAGACTCCACCTACTGCTTTATTGACCTACTGTCCTATTGCCTTAAGGAAAGACAATGACCGGTTTCGATATTACGCTGCTCATTCTGGCTGCACTGGTTCTGGCGACGCTGTTTGCCGGTATCAAGACCGTGCCACAGGGATATAATTACACCGTCGAGCGGTTCGGTCGCTATACGCGTACGCTCAATCCAGGACTGAACCTGATCGTACCGTTTTTCGATCGTATCGGTGCGCGTCTCAACATGATGGAGCAAGTGCTCGATGTGCCGACGCAGGAGGTCATCACCCGCGATAACGCTATCGTCGGTGTTGACGGCGTGGCTTTCTATCAGGTGCTGAATGCAGCGCAGGCGGCCTATCAGGTAGCGAACCTGCAATATGCGATCCTCAACCTGACCATGACCAATATCCGTACCGTCATGGGCTCGATGGATCTCGATGAACTGCTATCGAACCGCGACGCGATCAATGACCGCCTGTTGCGGGTTGTCGATGAGGCGGCCCATCCATGGGGCCTTAAAATGACGCGCGTGGAAATCAAGGATATCAATCCGCCAGAAGATATCGTCACCTCCATGGCACGCCAGATGAAGGCAGAGCGTGACAAGCGCGCGCAAGTTCTTGAAGCCGAGGGCGATCGTAACGCACAGATTCTGCGCGCCGAAGGTCAGAAACAGTCACAGATTCTCGAAGCTGAAGGCAAGCTGGAAGCAGCCAAGCGCGAGGCAGAGGCACGCGAGCGCCTCGCGGAAGCCGAAGCGAAAGCCACCACCATGGTTTCCGATGCCGTTGCCAACGGCAATGTGCAGGCGCTTAACTACTTCGTTGCGCAGAAATATACGGAAGCTCTCAGC
>WPCJ01090405.1_pt1 | contig 10054 bp, 10 predicted proteins | sample 5399831 | NCBI WGS metagenome assembly WPCJ01 (sample SAMN12869470, study PRJNA574797) | sludge metagenome | isolation source: wastewater treatment of pH10 | place: China:Beijing | collected 2019-05-20 | reverse complement strand
TCGCTAGCTCCTCGGCCGCCTGTTCCGCCCCACGCCCGCCGCCACCGCGCCTCGAGCCACGGCCCCGCTTGGAGCCGTCGTCGTCGCGCTGCCGGGGCGGTTGCACGCCGGGAAGCGAGTCGTAGCTCGTGAACTCGTCACACGCGGCGGCGAGGGACTTCGCGGTCGACCCCGCGACGCCAACGCCAACGACGTACCTGCCGAGACGCTTACAACGCTGCGCGAGCGGCACGTAGTCCGAGTCGCCGGCGACGATGATCACGTGAGTGAGATCCTCGAGCCTGAACATGTCCTCGACGGCGTCGACCGCCAGCCGAATGTCGGCGCCGTTCTTCGCGTAGGCCGCGGCCGGGAAGAGCTGCACAAGGTCGACGGCACGCGCGACGAGCTGCGAACGGTACTCCGCGTTCATCGGCGCCGACCAGTCCGCGTACGCGCGCGTGAGCACGAGGGTGCCGAACGAGGAGGCGTAGTCAATGATCGCGCCAACGTCGACGACTGCAGCCTCGAGCCGTGCGGTGATCTCGGGGTCGCGGTCACCCTCGGCGATCCGCTGCCTGTCGCGCGAGAACGAGTTCCTGCCGTGCACGCGGTCGTACCACGAGAGCACGATGTTATCGAAGTCGAGGTAGACCGCTACGCGACCGTTTTGCATATCAAGCACCCCTCCAGTGTCGCAGGTTCTCGTGCATGTTCACAGCTCACATGCGGCAGCACTCCAGCGGTCGCACTCGAGTTCACCCAATGCAATCGGCAAAACGAATGCCGGGTGCGAAGCGCACCCGGCATTCAGATTGCAGATCTCAGGGCGTCTGCGTGAGGCCCGGGACTACTCCCACTCGATAGTCCCCGGGGGCTTCGAGGTGACGTCGAGCACGACGCGGTTCACGTCAGGCACCTGGTTGGTGATCCTGTTCGAGATGCGCGCGAGCACGTCGTACGGGACGCGAGTCCAGTCGGCGGTCATCGCGTCCTCGCTCGAGACGGGGCGCAGCACGATCGGGTGGCCGTAGGTGCGACCGTCGCCCTGAACGCCGACGGAGCGGACGTCGGCGAGCAGCACGACGGGGCACTGCCAAATCGAGTCGTCGAGACCGGCTGCGGTGAGCTCGGCGCGCGCGATCGCGTCCGCCTCGCGAAGGATGTCGAGACGCTCGCGCGTCACCTCACCGACGATGCGGATCCCGAGGCCGGGGCCAGGGAACGGCTGGCGGCCAACGATCGCCTCGGGCAGGCCGAGCTCGCGCCCGATCGCCCGAACCTCGTCCTTGAAGAGCGCGCGCAGCGGCTCGATGAGCTCGAAGTCGAGGTCCTCGGGCAGCCCGCCAACGTTGTGGTGGCTCTTAATGTTCGCGGTGCCCGCTCCCCCGCCCGACTCGACGACGTCGGGGTACAGGGTGCCCTGCACCAGGAACTTGATGGGCTCGCCCTCGGCCTTCGCCTCGGCGACGAGGTCGAGCTGGACCTTCTCGAACGCGCGAATGAACTCGCGGCCGATGATCTTGCGCTTCTCCTCGGGATCGGTGACCCCGGCAAGGTGTCCGAGGAAGATGTCGGCGGCGTCAACGGTGATGAGCCGCACGCCGGTCGACGCGACGTAGTCGCGCTCGACCTGCTCGCGCTCGCCCTTGCGCAGCAGCCCGTGGTCGACGAACACCGCGGTGAGCTGGTCTCCGATTGCCTCGTGGACGAGCGCGGTCGAGACGGCCGAATCGACGCCGCCTGAGAGTGCCGAGATCACGCGGGCGTTGCCGACCTGCGCGCGAATCGACTCGATCTGCTCTGCGATGACGTTGCCGGCGTTCCAGTCGGCCGGGATACCGGCGACGGTGTGCAGGAAGTTCTCGAGGATGCGCTGGCCGTGCTCGGAGTGCTTGACCTCGGGGTGCCACTGCACGCCGTACATCTTGCGCTCGGGCGAGCCGAAGGCCGCGACGGGCGTGACGTCGGTGCTCGCGAGCACGTCGAAGCCCTGGGGTGCCTGCTGCACCGCATCGCCGTGGCTCATCCAGACGAGCTGATCCACAGGCTGGCCGCCGAGGATCGCGCCGCCGTCGCCGAGGACCTTCGCCTCGGTCGAGCCGTACTCGCGGTCGCCAGTGTTCCCGACGGTGCCGCCGAGCGCGCGCGCCATCACTTGGAAGCCGTAGCAGATGCCAAGCGTCGGGATGCCGAGGTCGAAGATTGCGTCGTCAAATGCCGGCGCGCCCTCCTCGTACACGGACGACGGACCGCCCGAGAGCACGAGACCCGCGGGGTTCTTCGCGCGGACCTCGTCTGCGCTGATGGTGTGCGGGACGAGTTCGGAGTACACCCCGGCCTCGCGCACACGCCTGGCGATCAGCTGCGCGTACTGCGCACCGAAATCGACGACAAGGACGGGCCGATGCCCGTCGTGCGCTTCTTCTGTCATGCTTTGCCTTCCTGGCGATCTGGGTCAGCGGCTGCTGCGGAGTCGGCGATGGCCGCCTCCTTCGCATCCAAAAATTGCGTCACCTCGCGGGCGATACGGCCCTCGAGGATGAATGAGAGGAACGGGATCACGCCGCCGAGCGCGAGCAGCAGGAACTTCGCAAAGTTCCAGCGCATCGGGCTCCAGAGCATGAAGTTCGCGATGAGGTACACCACGTAGAACCAACCGTGGGCGATGAGGATCGCCTTGAACAGGTCGAAGCCTTCGCGAACGAACTCGGCTTCCTGGCCCTTCGGGATGGTCGGGAGGAACTCGGCGACGCCGTTCGGGGTGAACAGGAACAACTCGACCTTGAACACGTACTTCATGACCATGACTGCGCAGAGCAGCAAGAGCATGATTCCGGTGATGACCGAGGTCACCTTGTAGACGCGCAGCGAGCGGCGAATACGTGGGTAGTCCTCGGGCTTGGGCTGGAGTTGCATGGCTTCCATTCTATGGTTTGGGCGTGGTGCCGGCGTCACCGGCGGATTCTGCGGCCTCGGCCTCGGCGGTGAGCAGCAGCATCTCGTGCTCCTTCTCCCACGCGTCTCGCGCGAGCCGGTACCAGAGGAACAGCGCAACGCCGGCAAACACCACCCACTCGATGGCGTAGAACACGTTGAGCCAGCTCACCTTTTCCGGGGCGCTCGGCGCGACCGAGTCGATCGGCTCAAGCCCAACTTCCGCGAGGGCTGGGGCCTGCGCGGTGTCGTGCATGACGAGGTAACCGCCGTAAATCGGCCCGGTGGGCGTGTGCCCCCACTCGTTCGCGAGGAATGCGGGGACCATCGTGCGCATGTACCGCGAGTCCGCGTCAGGGCGTGGCACCTCGGGCGCTTCGGCAGGCAGGTACCGCCCCTCGAGCGCGCGCTCCGACTCGGGGAGCTCGGTGAGGCGCTCGACGGCGCGCTGCGCGTCCGCGACGCTCGGAGCCCAGCCGACCGCGACCGCCAGGCTGGCGTCGTCGAGCTCGGTTCGCACGAGGTGCCCGACAACCCAGGCACCCTCGCGGCGCTCTGCGCTCTCGTCGGTGCCCTGGTTCATTCGCTCCGCGATCACCGAGAAGTCGCCCGGCACGAATGTTCCCTCGACTGAGACCACCGCCCCCGCTGCGATCTCAGGGATCCCGGCGATCGGCTCGGTGAGGTCGTCGATCGGGCGCACGGTCTCGGTCGCGGTGAGGTCGTCGACGTTGTCGCGGATCGCGTTGCCCATCTGCCACTGGCCGAGCCAGGCAAACACGGCGGCGACGATCATCGCGAGCAGGAGCGCGGCGATCCACTGGGGCCGCCGCATGATCTGTCCGAGTGTCGGCTCTCCCAGGTACTCGGGCGTGCGCGAGGCCACGACTACCGCTCAGCGTGAACGATGTCGACCCGCTGGAACTCCTTCACGTCGGAGTAGCCACTCGTTGCCATCGCGCGGCGCAGCGCCCCCAACAGGTTCGCGCTGCCGTCGGCGATGTGGGCGGGGCCATTCATGATCTCGGCGAGCGGTGCGATCTGCTCGACAGCCACGCGGCGCCCGCGCGGCAGATCCTCGTGGTGGGCCTCCTGGCCCCAGTGCCAGCCGCGGCCCGGGGCGTCCGTTGCGCGCGCGAGGGCGGCACCAAGCATCACGGCGTCCGCGCCGCAGGCGATCGCCTTCACGAGGTCACCCGAAGTGCCGAGGCCGCCATCAGCGATAACGTGCACGTAGCGCCCGCCGGACTCGTCGAGGTAGTCGGTTCGTGCACCCGCGACGTCTGCGATCGCGCTCGCCATTGGCGCGCGGATGCCGAGGGTCACCCGGGTGGTCGAGGACGCTCCCCCACCGAAGCCGACGAGCACGCCGGCCGCGCCGGTGCGCATGAGGTGGAGCGCCGACTGGTAGGTCGCGGCGCCGCCAACGATGACGGGGACATCGAGTTCGTAGATGAACTGCTTGAGGTTCAACGGCTCACGGTCGTCGATCGACACGTGCTCGGCGGAGACCGTGTTCCCGCGGATGACGAACAGGTCGACGCCGGCCTTCACCACGGTGTCGGTGAACTCGGCGGTCCGGTGGGGCGACAGCGCGCCGGCGACCGTCACGCCTGCGTCGCGGATCTCTGCGAGGCGATCGCGGATCAGCTCGGGCTTGATCGGGGCGGAGTACAGCTCGCGCATCCGCTTCACCGCAGTCACTTCGTCATCGACCCGCGCGATCTCCTCGAGCAGCGGCTCGGGGTTCTCGTGCCGGGTCCAGAGCCCCTCGAGATTCAGGACGCCGAGGCCGCCGAGCTGACCAAGCTGAATCGCGGTCGCAGGCGACATGACCGAGTCCATCGGCGCGCCGATGACCGGGATGTCGAACTGGAACGCGTCAATCGTCCAGGAGGTCGAGACGAGTTCGGGGTCTCGGGTACGGCGCGTCGGCACAATACCAATCTCGTCGAATGTATAGACACGGCGGGCGCGCTTTCCGCGACCAATCTCGATCTCGTTGCTCACCCAGACAGTCTATCGGGTGCGCGACGGGCGCATCCTGAGTTCCCAACAGTGCGCACGCGGGGCGACAATATCGCTTACTTAAGCTATCATCGCTAGTAAGCGATGAATCTTTCGACGAGAGGACGGACATGGGCATGGGCCACAACCACGATCACGGCGCCGGAGGGCTCCAAACCGCGACCGGAGCACACAAGCGACGGCTCTTGATCGTCCTCTCGATCTACGCGACGATCATCGTCGCGCAGATCGTCGGCGCGATCGTCACGAACAGTCTCGCCCTCGCCGCCGAGGCGATGCACATGGCTGTCGACGCGAGCGGGATCCTCATCGCCCTGATCGCGACCGTCCTCGCGACACGGGCCGCCACGAAGCGGCGCAGCTACGGACTCATGCGCGCGGAGATCGTGGCGGTGCTCATCAACTGCCTGCTGCTGTTCGGGCTCGGCGGCTTCATCCTGTTCGAGGCCGTCGAGCGCTGGTTCAACCCCTCCGACGTCGCGGGCGGCGGCGTCATCGTGTTCGCGATCATCGGCCTGATTGGCGCGGCGACGTCGCTCATCATCCTCAACCGCGGCGCGAAGGAGAGCCTCAACGTGAAGGCCGCGTTCCTCGAGGTCATGAGCGACGGGATCGGGGCGGCGGCGATCATCATCTCCGGCATCCTCAACGTGACCCTCGGCTGGAACCGCGGCGACGCGATCGCCGCCGCCGCCATCGGTGTCATCATCCTGCCGCGCGCGTTCGTGCTCCTGAAGCAGGCGATCAACCTCATCATGCAGGGCGTCCCCCAGGGCATCGACCTCGACGAGGTGCGTGGCGCCATCGTCGACGCCAAAGGGGTCGAGGCGGTCCACAGCCTGCACGTCTGGGGCCTCACGAGCGGCGTGGCGGTGATGTCGGCGCACGTGGTGCCGACCGCCGAGGCCGAGCACGCACCGCTCCTCGACGAGCTCACCGCCGCGATGCGCGAGCGGTTCGGGATCGAGCACTGCACCTTCCAGCTCGAAGAGCGGGCGCACCTCGAACACGAGGGGCTGCTCAACCGCGAGCTCGCCGGCTCCGCCGACGGCCACTAACCGGGCAACAGGCGCGCCGGGCGGTATCATCGAGACATGGCGATCACTGCGGGGACATCAGACGGCGACCGGGCTGCGGAGCTCGAGATGCTGCTGCCGGCCACCTGCCTGTTCCACAGCCTCAGCGATCCGTCACGCCTCGTGATCCTGCAGCACCTGCAGCTCGGCGAACACCGCGTGGTCGATCTCACCGAGCACCTTGGGCTTTCGCAGAGCACGGTATCGAAGCACCTCGCGCGCCTGAAGGATGCGGGCCTCGTCGAGTCTCGGCCGCAGGGTCGTGCCTCGGTGTACTCGCTGCTCCACGGCACGGCGATCACCGAGCTCCTCGCCGCCGCCGAGCGGCTCCTCGGGCTCACTGGCGACACCGTCGCACTCTGCCCCGTACACGGCAAAAGGGCCGCAGCGGAATCGAACTGATTCGCTGCGGCCCTTCGGCCAGGGGCTCACCTACTTGCGGTAGTTCGGCGCCTCGACGACCATCTGGATGTCGTGCGGGTGGCTCTCCTTCAGCCCGGCCGAGGTGATGCGCACGAACTGGCCGCGCTCCTTCAGCTCAGTCACGGAACGCGCGCCGACGTAGAACATCGACTGGCGCAGGCCGCCAACCATCTGGTGCGCGACGGCGCCGACGGGGCCGCGGTACGGCACCTGCCCCTCGATCCCCTCGGGGATGAGCTTCTCGTCGCTCGGCACATCAGCCTGGAAGTAGCGATCCTTCGAGTACGACGTGCGCTCGCCGCGGGTCTGCAGGGCGCCAAGGGAGCCCATACCGCGGTACGTCTTGTACTGCTTGCCGCCGACGAACACGAGGTCGCCGGGGCTCTCGTCGGTGCCTGCGAGGAGCGAACCCATCATCACGGACGATGCGCCAGCGACGAGCGCCTTCGCGATATCGCCCGAGTACTGCAGGCCGCCGTCAGCGATCACGGGAACACCAGCCGGCGTGGCAGCCTTGGCGGCCTCGTAGACGGCGGTCACCTGGGGAACGCCGACACCGGCGATGACGCGGGTCGTGCAGATCGATCCCGGGCCGACCCCAACCTTGACGGCGTCGGCTCCCGCGTCAACGATCGCCTTCGCGCCGTTGTAGGTCGCCACGTTGCCGCCGATCACGTCGACACCGGCAAACGCCGGGTCGCCCTTGATCTTCGCGATGATGTCGAGCACGCCCTTCGAATCGCCGTTCGCGGTGTCGACGACGAGCACGTCGACGCCGGCTTCGAGCAGCGAGCCCGCGCGCTTCCATGCGTCGCCGAAGAAGCCGACGGCCGCGCCGACGCGCAGCCGACCTGCGTCGTCCTTCGTCGCGAGCGGGTACTGCTCTTCCTTGTCAAAGTCCTTCACGGTGATGAGGCCGGTCAGTCGCCCCTCGCCGTCGACGAGCGGCAGCTTCTCGATCTTGTGCTGCTTGAACAGCTCGGCGGCCTCGTCGCGGGAGATCCCGGCGGGCGCGGTGATGAGCGGCATCCGCGTCATCGCCTCGGACACGCGAACGTTCGCGCGATCCTTCGGATCGATGAAGCGCATGTCGCGGTTCGTGATGATTCCGAGCAGGATCCCCGCGGAGTCAACGACGGGCAGACCGGACACCCGGTACTCGCCGCAGACCGCGTCGACCTCGGCGACAGTCGCGTCGACCGTCGTGGTCAGCGGGTTGGTGATCATCCCGGCTTCCGACCGCTTCACGCGGTCGACCATCTCCGCCTGATCCTGAATGGAGAGGTTCCGGTGCAGAATACCGAGGCCGCCGTTGCGCGCCATGGCGACGGCCATGCGCGTTTCGGTCACGGTGTCCATTGCCGCGGAGATCAGCGGCATTGCAAGCCGCACGCGCCTCGTGAGCTGCGTCGAGGTGTCCGCCTCGCTCGGAATGACGTCGGTGTGCGCGGGAAGCAGCAGCACGTCGTCGTAGGTGAGTCCTGTGAACGCGAAAGGGTCACGCTGTTCCATACAACCTCTTTAATGCTCGTGGCGTCGTCGAAGACTATCTAGTCTAAGGGAATAGGACCTGTGTGCGGCTGATGGGCGAGGTCCGCGCTTGGCGAACGCCGCAGCCTGACGATCATGTCGGCGATGAGGAACATCAGCGCGATCCACACGGCGATGAAGCCCACCCAGCGCTCGATCGGGAGTTCTTCATGCATGATGAAGTATCCAAAGAGGAACCCGAGCACCGGCGTCAGGAACTGCAGGAATCCGACGTACGTGAGCGGGAGCCTGCGCGCGGCCTCGCCGAAGAGGATGAGCGGGATCGCCGTCAGGAGCCCGCTGACGAGCACGAGCGCGGTGGTCACGCCGCCGTGCGAGAACGCGGTCAGGCCGGCAACGGAGCCGACGATGGCGAGCTGCGCGAGGCCGATCGGCACCGAAACGAGCGTCTCGACGGTGAGCCCGGTGACGCCGTCGACGTCCTCGATGCGCTGGTGCACGACGCCATACAGGCCGAAGGAGAGGGCGAGCCCGAGCGCGATCCACGGCACGCGGCCGTAGGAGATCGCGGAGAACAGCACGCCGGTGCCCGCGACCACCACCGCGATCCACTGAAGCCGCGAGAGCTTCTCGCGCCAGAAGATCACCCCGAACAGGATCGTGAACAGCGGATTGATGAAGTAGCCGAGCGACGTTTCAAGCACGTGACCGGAGATCACGCCGATCACGAAGATCTGCCAGTTCGCGTAGAGCAGGATCGACGAGAGCGCGAACAGCCCAAACGTCTTCGGTTGTTTCAGCACCTCGCCAATGCGGCGCCACCTGCGGGTCACCGTGACAATCACGGCGCAGACGAGCAGCGTGGTGACGACGCGCCACGAAACGACTTCGAACGGGTTGACGACCGCGATGAGCGTGAAAAAGAGCGGGAATCCGCCCCAAATCAGATACGCGCCGATTCCATACCCTAATCCAGCACGAGTGTCCTTCACCGTGACAGTCTACGCCGCCCCGCGGGTACGAAAAAGCCGGGCCCCACCGCAGTGGCGGGGCCCGGCTCGTTCAGCGGTGGTTAGCGCTCGATGACGGCGAGGATGTCGCGGCTCGAGAGCACGAGGTACTCTTCGCCGGCAGCCTTGATCTCGGTGCCGCCGAACTTCGAGTAGATGACGATGTCGCCCACGTTGACGTCGACGGGGATGCGGGTGCCGTTGTCCGAGACACGGCCGGGGCCCACTGCAACAACCTTGCCCTCCTGGGGCTTTTCCTTCGCGCTGTCAGGGATAACGAGACCCGAAGCAGTAGTCTGCTCAGCCTCGACCTGCTGGATGACGATGCGATCCTCGAGCGGCTTAATGGCGACCGACACGGTTGACCTCTTTCCAAAGCTGTTAGTTTCGCACTCTTGCGAGCGCCTCTGTACGAGATTCTATGACCCCTGTTGGCACTCATGCAAGGTGAGTGCCAACTGTGACGGGGCCGAATCGCGGACAGCGAACACCGGCCCAGAAGACCCCACAGACCCTGTCGGTACACTCTGGGGTACACCCACAACGACTTGGAGCATCATGAGCACCACCGAGCCCACAGGGCCAACCCAGCACCAGCCCTCGCAGGCATCGGAACAGCCGACCGTGCAGCTGCCGTACGGCGCACCGTCTGCCGACGCCGCTGGCACCGCTGGCACCGCTGGCACCGCTGCGCCGCAGTATGGCTACGAGGCACCGGCGTACGCCTACCCCGCACAGGGCGCGACCCCGCAGCGCACCACGGTAAAGGACACGAACACCTACGCGCTCGTCGCCATCGTCCTCGCCTTCATCGCCCCCATCGCCGGAATCATCTTCGGCCATCTCGGGCTCAACCAGATCAAGCGCACGGGCGACGCTGGCCGTGGCCTCGCGTTGACCGCCGTCATCTACGGCTACTGCGCGATCGCCCTCGGCGTGCTCTTTGTCGTGATGTACATCGGCTTCATCGTGATGATCGTCGGCGCCGCAGCAAGCGGGAGCTACTACTACTAATGAGCGGCGCAGGCAGCGACAGGCCCCGGGCACGCCGCCCGGGGCCTGCTGCGTCCCCTCCGGGATGGGACGGGCTCACCAGCCAGCACGGCACCG
>WPCJ01315651.1_pt1 | contig 10055 bp, 4 predicted proteins | sample 5399831 | NCBI WGS metagenome assembly WPCJ01 (sample SAMN12869470, study PRJNA574797) | sludge metagenome | isolation source: wastewater treatment of pH10 | place: China:Beijing | collected 2019-05-20 | reverse complement strand
TATACGATTTTACAGGCAAGGTAAATGTGGCACCATCCCTGGAATAAGTACCTTCCCCTTGTTTATAGTTCACTGCTAATTTTTCTTTTCCATCATCACCATCAATGGTCAACTTCGTACCCGAAATCGTGTCTCGAGGATCAATCTTTCCTTCCGCAGCATATTGCCATTGCGCTTCCGTAGGAAGGCTAAAGGTCAATTGGTAGCCACTCAGATAGGAGTTTTTCATCAAGTTTGCCATCATTTCCTTACCTCTCCAATCCGAATAACCACGCGCCTGTCTCCATGAAACACCGACTACTGGATAAAAATCAAAGGATTGGTGGTTGAAATAATTGGCATCTAGGGAGGTTAATTGTGCATTTGGAAAATCTCTAGACCAAATGTCTTCTGCTGGGACAACCGACACCGTATCGGTCACATATTCTTTTTTCAGGTTTCCTTTAGTCTTCAAAAAGGAGAAACGATATTTGACCACTTCCGGATTTAAAGCCCTGGTTGAACCTTTCATTTCCAGCATCGGAGCGATACGTTCTGCAATCGTAGGATCTGAACTCATCCAAATAGGTGAAATGCTCCTTACCTTTTTCCAGTTGATTCGCTTCCCTTCACCGCTTTCACTTGCAACATCCAAGAAATACTGGTCATCCTGCAAGTAATCCGTAACCGCGATAGAATCTGCTACCCAGTTTACGAATTGGCGATATTGTTTGTTGGTTACCTCGGTCTCATCGATAAAGAAAGCACTCAAACTGACGTTCTTACCCACATTTCCACTGTCCAAAGACCCTTTGAACAAAATGGTTCCCGAAGGGATATACACCATTCCCGGAGGAGCTGGCAATTTTCCGCCACGGAATGCAGATACTTTAGGTGCCTTATAAAAATTATTTGAAGAGTTACAGCCTGCAATAGCAAAAACAAGCAATAAGCATGCTGCAGTATATATTCGATTTAGGAATACTCTATTCATACTTTCCATTGTTTAATTTTATAGTATTTGATAATGATTGATTTAGGATCCCTTATTTTCTTTGAAACAAGGCGTATTTAACACCTAAAGAGATATAGCTATAGTGATCTTGTTTACTATTGATCACCCCGTCCAAATTATCCTTGGTAGTGATCGTATGCTGATAATTCAAGTTGATTGCCCATTGTGGACCGTACAAACCTCTACCAATCGGGAAATCAACACCAAGATTGACTGGAACTACAAATTGGAAACCATCTAGGTCTTGGGAAATTTCACCGCCTTGTGCTACGACAGCACTTTCATAGTTAGGAGCAATGCTGTTTTTGATGTTATTCTTGATCACTCCGGCACCTGCACCTAAATAGATATTTGCAAGTATTTTATGGAAAGGATCTGATTGGAGATTATAATAGCTATAATTATCCGGTAGGTTCATAAATTGACCAATCCTGACCTTTGCATTTGCGTTAAAAGCATAGTAGTCATTCTTAAATGTGCTGGCATAACCATTTCCACTTAAAGCACCTTTTTCTGCATGAATACCGGCCGAAATAAAGGGAGTGATCAACCCATCTACATCAATATGCCCCGCTAAATTGGTCTCGACGTTCGCCAAGTCGGTCAAATTGATCGTAGGTCCTGCTCCAATACCAACACTAAGCGGACGAGAAAATTGTGCTTGCGCTGATTTAAAACCACAAACTGCAAATAATAGTAAAGAAAAAATAGTTTTTTTCATGTTAAGAATTCTTGTTAGCAATACAATACATTATTATTTAGACGAATTTTGAGGCCCTTTATTGTAAGTTCAATAAAATTATAGGCTCAAAATTATTAAGTCGTAAAATTTTACCAGCATTTCTTGTCACAAGAATCTTACCAAAAGATGTTAAACGAAAATGGCAACAACAGGATCTGAGCAAAATTTTCTTTTCAGAAAAATGCAAAAAACCGCATTATAAGTATAGCTAGACATCATTTTGGAACATATACGTTTAAACATATATTGGCTCAAAATTATTTTCCTTTTTTTATTTGAGACAATATTCCAAAGCAAGAATTAGCCTGAACAAATTTTATTTGTTCAAACTTGTACCGCATGTTTTCTTGATAATCGGCAAATAAAAAATTGAAAGAGCATTAGTCTAAGCTTGGGTATATTTATCCATATATCAACCTAAAATTGTAGGTTGTATATTATGGATATTTTTATAGCTATTGGATATATTTTTACCGTATCTCAACAAAAAAAGAGGTGCCCTTTTGGACACCTCTTTACATTATTTATTATTAACTATTATTGACTGTTCTTAGTAACCTGGGTTTTGAACAAGTACGCCGTAAGACAAGTCCATCTGAGACTGAGGTACAGGCATCAAATACAATTTATTGTCCCAAATACGTTCTTGCGCCAATGAATTTTTCAGGTTATAGATATTCTTCATCACATCAGGTGCAGTTTTCCAACGGCGGATATCCAAATAACGAACTCCTTCCAATGCCAACTCAACCTTTCTTTCCTGACGGATTGCATTTCTAAGGGCTTCCTTGCTTCCATACTTCGTACGGTCAAGCTTAGGCATTCCAGCACGCTCACGGATCTGATCAATAGCCGCATAAACGGTTGCATCTGGTCCAGTTGCTTCATTCTTAGCCTCTGCATAGTTCAAGAGCACTTCAGCGTAACGAATCAGGATCACATTGCTATGGTTGTCTAGGTTATCTCTATTCGCCTTAGTATCGACCATTTTCCTGAAGTTATAGCCTGTCTTAGACATATTGCTCGCTCCATCTACCCAAGAGAACTTGTATCCACCATCGATGGTCAAAGCATTCCAAGGCGCTGTTTCAAAAAGAATGGAAGCATAGAAACGTGGATCTCTATTTTTGTATTCCTGAAGAAAAGCAGTCTTGTCTTTATCGGCATAACGTTGCGCACGCTCTTGATTGCTCGGTACTGCAACGGCTTCACCCGTCTTGAAGTTTTGGTAGCTATTCACCAATTCTTGAGTCGGAGTAAGTGAACTCCATCCTCCAACACCTCCTTCTAATAAATAGGTATTTAAGTAGTTAGGCTGTGCTTGTTGGATATACTGTCTTTCCAGGATAACTTCTGAATTTCCTTCGTTTGCCTGATGGAAAATCCCCTCATAACTACGCAGTGCCAATCTAAATTTCTTTTGTTCATCAGCATTAGCGAAATCGACCAACTTACTGTAATCGTCTTTTTGATCAATCTCAGACTCTTGGGAAGTCTTGAATAATTGATAACCCAGACCCATTACTTCCTGAGCAGCTGCAGCCGCTTCTGCATACTTAGCTTCATTCAAAAGAATCCTTGATTTCAAAGCCAAGACTGCACCTTTAGTGATTCTGCCTTTTTCATTGTTCTTTCCGCCAGCATAAGAATTTGGAAGAATATTGGCAACCTCATCCAATTCCTTCAGCACAAAAGAAATCACCTCATCTTTGGAAGCTCTAGGCACGTTCAATTCCTCTTCTGTAAATCCCAAAACCTTAGTGATCAAAGGCACTCCACCAAACTTACTAGCCATGTTGAAATAGCGATAAGCACGCAAAAAGCGAACTTCTGCTTTATAACGATTCTTTAAAGCTTCGTCCATGGTCGCCTTGTCCACATTCTCCAGGAAATAATTGCTCTTACGAACGATCTCATAATTCCATCCGGCATTCAAGGCCGTACTTACGATTCCTGAAGATACCGAAGTTGCCGTGCTCTCCCATGGGTATTGGGCATGTGCGATGTCGGATGCTCCATCCTCGTAAATGATGCCATCACCTGGCAATGTTGCATATATTCCATTTACCGCTAGGTAAACATCATTTTCAGTTTTCCAAAAGGTCTCCTCCGAAACGGAATTCAATGGAATCCTATCCAAGAATTCATCCTTACAGGATGTTAGTGTAAGGGCTGCAAATAGACCGATATATATAAATCTTTTCATTGTTCTAATAATTGTTGCTGGTTAAAAATTAGCATTCAAACCGATAGAGAAAGTTTTCACGCCTAAGAAGCTTGCTCTTCCTGAACCTGTTTCTGGATCATAATCGGATAATCTCTTATCTGCCATGAACGTAAATGGATTATTTGAGGAAGCAAACAACCTTAGGTTAGACATTTTTGCCTTTTCGATCAATTTCTTGTCGAAAGTATAGCCTAATGTAATGGCACGGATCCTGAAATAATTTCCACTGAATAACCAGAAATCAGAAGTAATGTAGTTTTGTTGAGCATCACCAGTTAAGGTAATACGAGGGAATGGCGCATTTGCCGAATTGTTCTCCTCAGTCCAACCTTGTAACCATTCTTTTTTGATGTTACCACCGTTAAAGAAAGGATGTGCAGCCTCTTGCTCAAAGTATGTTTTCACGCCTCCAACACCATAAGTAAGAACGTTCAGGTCAAAACCTTTGTAAGATGCGTTTACCGCAAAACCATAGTTGAACCAAGGCACATCATTACCTAGGATCGTTCTGTCTTTTGGATCCAAAACGCCATCACCATTCACGTCTACATATTTGATATCTCCGATCTTAGAGTTACCAGCGATACTCTTTTGGCTAGGGTGGTTGTCGATTTCCTCTTGGGAAGTGAATAGACCATCTGATTTATATCCGTAGTAATCACCAACTGATCCGCCAACACGGTTAATGTAATAACCACTCACGATCTCATCTCTACCTGTACCTAGGTTGATGATCTCATTATTGATCTTCGAGATATTTCCGGAGATTGAATATTTAAATTCTTCACCAACTTGTCCATTGTAAGTAGCAATCACCTCGATACCTTTGTTCTTGGTTTCACCTTGGTTAAAGTAAGCTGCTGTTCCCCATCCTGAGGTAGCCAAGAATGTAGGCTGCAATAAGATTCCTTTGGTATTCTTGATGTAATACTCAGCAGTTAAGTTCACTTTACCATTGAATAAAGTCGCATCCAAACCTACGTTTGATTGGTACACTTTTTCCCATAGCGCCCCTCTGTTTACTGCAGCAGTTTGTAAAGCACCATCAACTGGAACACCTTCAAAACTATATAGCGAGCTGATACTGATCAAATTGAAGTAGTTGCCAATTGCAACCGCATCTTGGTTACCCAATGAACCCCATGAACCTCTTAATTTCAAGGCATCAATCCAGTTCACGTTTTGCATAAACTGCTCCTTATCAATACTCCATCCTGCTGATAGGGATGGGAAGAATGCTCTGCGGACCTCAGGCGCAAAGCGAGAAGAATAATCTATACGAGCGTTCGCTTCGAATAGGTATTTCTCTTGATAGTTATAGTTGAAACGACCAAAGAAAGAACGGATTGACCATTCATCCTGAATCGTTCTATTCGCTAGTCCAGTTCCATCGCTACTTACATCTGTTTGTGCAGAAGAACCATTGATAATGGTTTCTAGATCATTGTTTACAAAGTTTTTACGACCTAAGAAAGCCTCTCTGTATACATTAGACTCTTGCGTCACACCGGCAGTAATCTTACCATAGTGATCATCAAAACGTCTTTCGTAATTAGCCAATGCCTGAAGCAATAACTCCTCACGTTTACCCCAGTATTCCTTCAATTCATTGATCGGAACTGCCGTTGATGGTAAAGGCTTTTGCGTCAAGAAATCCGTCAATGGATTTAATCGATTGATGAAATCCCAACTATTTGTATTGGTATATTTCAAGGATACCAATCCGTCCAATGAGAAACCTTCAAAAGGAGTCAAAGAGGCATTACCGGCCAATTGCAAGTAATTATCTCTGTTTCTTCCCTGTCCAGCTTCACGGATATTTCTCAATTGGTTGTTCTTCGCGATCGTCGCATTGGTTACTCCATTGGAAATGGTACCGTATTCACCATTCGACTGCTGCATAACTGTCATAGGCAATGCTCTACCCATCTCAACCCAACTGATTTCACCACCTTGACGGTCGTAATCTTGTTTTAAGAAGGAAATGTTCGTCCCAACTTTCAACAAGTTTTCGATCACATCACTCTGTGTATTCAACTTGATATTGATACGGTCCTGTTTCATACCGGGCACGATGGAGTTTTGATCGAAATAATTTAAACCTAAATAGTAATTAGCCAATTTTCCAGGCGCATTAATATTTAAGTTCACATCCCTCTGTGGAGCAGATTGATCGATGATTTCATCAAACCAATTGGTATTCGGGTACATGTCCTTATCAGAACCAGATCTGTACTTTTCGATGATATCATCGGTAAAGATGGTTTGTTTACCGGCATTTTTCATGGCGCGGTTATACAATTCGATATATTCCAATGAGTTCGCAAAGTTCGGCAGGAAGGTTGTGCTTTGCCAACCTTGGTTTGCGGAGAAACCGATGATGGCACGGTCGCCGCCACCACGTTTTGTATTGACCAATATGACCCCGTTAGCCGCTCTAGAACCGTAAAGGGAGGCCGAAGCTGCATCTTTCAATACCGACATGCTGCTAATATCCGCTGGGCTGATTGCTGCAAATTCTGCTCCTGTAGCAGGAATCCCATCGATGATATACATCGGTCCTGGTGCGCCTAGGTTGGAACGTCCGCGGACAGTTAAGGTCGCATTGTTTCCTTTTTTAGGTGCCATTGGTCTACTGATTACCGTAATTCCTGGAGAGACCCCTTGTAAAGCATTTTGTAATGAAGTCACTGGTCGCTCTGCCAATTGCTTTGGCGTAACCGAAGCCACCGAACCTGTTAAGTTCACTTTCTTCTGGGTACCAAAAGCAACTACGACAACCTCGTCAATATCTTGGTTGGATGAGCTTAATTGAACATTGATGCTATTGGAATCCACCACTTTTTCTTGGATAGCATAGCCAATAGCTGAAAAGACTAAAGTTTCTCCTAAAGGTACTTGGATCGAAAACTGTCCATTTTCATCCGTTGAAGTCGCAACTCGGGAATTGTTCTTCAGACTTACAGTCGCTCCAGCGAGTGGTCCGTTTTCATCTGAAACCGTTCCTCTTACAGTTTCTTGATTTTGAGCAAACAAAGGGCTTACGTCAAACTTAGGCGTTGTGGCAAATCCATAATTCGGCATGGTAATTCCGAGTATAAGGGCTGAAGCTAAGTAGTAAGATTTGTTTACTAATGATTGCTTAGTAAACCTTTTTTTCATTATTAACAGTTATTATTATAAAGTTTAGATTGGTTTAAAATAATTATTAAATTAATGTTGCTAAAATATTAAGCTAACTCAAACGTTTGCGTATTTTGCGCAATCGGTTGTTTTAATAATGAAAAACTTTTAATTTAAAACTAAATAACATTTCAACTCGCAACCACTAAACTTATAACTACCTATAAGTCAACAAAAATCTATCACAATACTGTGTAAACTGTATTTTCGGAAGGATGAATTATGAATTTGCTAAAACAGAAAGGCAATAAAAAGTAAATCCGCTAATTTTTTAGGAAAATCAGCTCCATATTTTGGACTTCATTGGCACCTCATTCGAGACATATTCCGAAAACACCAGAATGGTCCAAAAAAGGACTTGAACCATCCCCGAAGGATTCTCGAATATGTCTCGAATATGCCTCGAATAAAACCCCTATTTTTTGGTCTAAAAAAACAGGGAAATCTTACGTTTTTATTACTTCTTTTTGAAGGTTAATTCCTTGAAGGAATTCTCGTTCTTAAAGTTGTCATCGACCCAGGTCGGCTTCAATTTAAACTGGGTTCCAGAAACAATAGTCAGCGTCCCTTTCATAATGGAGTTTCCCTTAAAGAACAATTCCATGTTACCTGAATTTGAATTTTGGCTACTGTATTTCCACGAACCTAAGGTCTTGATCGTTTCACCTTCAACAGGTCTCCATGAAGGGGTTGTTCCGCCTGATCCAAGATAGGTAACCGGATAAAAATTAATGGAACCATTTGAATTCAGTTAATAGACTTGGCTGATCATCTTGAAATTCCCATCCTGCGCCGCAATAGCTTCCCACTTACCTACTAATGGTTTATATACATCTTCGGGTTTTTGCATGTTGGAATATTTGCGGCCGCGATCGAAGCCAAATTGGTCTTTAACAGAACCATTGGCGTTATATACCGTAAAGTCTCCGTCCAGTTCGCCTATAGAGTACGCTCCTTGAGCTAGAGGTTTATCATTGGATGCCCATAATGCCTTTCCATGGAACATATAGGTATTGGTATTTTCAAGTTCGGAAACATTTACGGCAAAATGCAATTGATTATTATCGATTCGGTAATATTCATAAAAGAAAAGCAGGACTGGCGTTCCTTTGAAATACTTGCGATCTTCCCAATAATTTCCGGTCTCATCATCATTAGGGACGATATCCCGGCCTAATAAATCCCTTTTCAAATAGTAGACCGCCTTGCTCTTTTCAACCTGCCTCAGGTTTTTATCGACGTATACCTTATCCTCCGTCTTTGCATATTCGCCGAAGGTGGCGAAACTCGTATCAAAACCTAATTTTAAGTCTGGTTGGACTTGATTTTCAGGGTTTGCATTCGAGTCTTTGGAGCAAGACATCAGTTGGAGCAGCATTGGCAAAATCAGGAGTACCCAAAATTTGGGCCGTGTAACTTTTAAAGCTTTCATATCAGTGCGATTATTGTACCCATGATTGGTTACAAGAATGAAATTAGGCCTTTCTATGATTTTATTAAGCATGTAAAGGGCTCAATATCTGACACATTTATATAATTTGCTTAGGCTTTTTCGATATATTAAACAGGCAAAAAAGAGAAAAGCGAGCATGAAGCTCGCTTTCCAACCATCTATATAATAACTAACAAACCAGCTATTCTCTGATAAAATATTAAGGTCTTACCGGTCTTTCCGCAGTGTATCCCGTTCCTCCTTTTATCCATTTTGCAGACTCTCCGGTTAACCACAGATAATGATCGGTAGGAAGGTCGTTTTCAATCCCGACAAACCTGTATTTATCTCCATTCAATGGCGTATCCTGTTCTCTTGCCGATTTAAAAATGGCTGTACCTTCGTCGATTTCATCAAACATGGCCACATACAGGGACATGGCTCCTGCTGAAATCGCATTGGACATCTGCTTCCAGATGAAATCGCCTTTCAGTCTTGGGATTTGATAATAGAGCTCTGGATTTTTCTGCAGGTTCCCCCAACTAAAGCCAGGGAATACCAATGGCACATAATCGACCTTGTTTTGCGCAGCCCACTGCATATCTTCACGTACGATATTCGGATTGAAATCTTCCATTTTGTAACGACCTACCGCCCATGGCATAATGATATCTGCCTTTTTGATCAATGCATGCAATGCAGGGTCGGCTTCGGTGTCTCGGTCCAGCGTACGCCAGTAATATGGGATCCCCAACATGATGGAAACTTTCTTCTCTCCAGCTTTCAGTTTATCTACTAGCTTATCTACATCTTGGACCGTATATCGACGATCATCACTAAAGCCGACGCCCCAAATGGTCATCAGGGGTTTTCCATTATGCCACAGGTAAGTTGGATTAGCCTCCTTATCATAAAGCTTGTGGGTCTCAACCAGTTCTTTCCAGTCTTGTTCCAATGCGGCAAAGTCTTCAGGACCTGATCCGCTCAGATCGTACATGATGCTGATCGCACGGTCATACTTCTTAGCAGCTTTCAAGGCGCTGGTCAAGACCTTGTTGAAATGAGCTTTTCCAGAAGGATTACTCGGTTTCACCTCGCCCAAGAAGCGCTGCATGTGCACCCCATCAATCCCATAATCTTTCATCCACTTGAAATGGAGATCAATGGTTTCTTCGTCATTGGAACTGAAAAGGTAGGCATCAGAACCATCGGCAAATTTGAAAGGAGACTTGTACTTCTTGGTATATTCGGTCATGTCTGGCCAAAAATCCACTTTGGTCACTCCGGGTTCAAACACATTGTTGTCGCCTTGGTAATGGTACCAACCTCTATTGGCTCCATCGCCTTCGGCATTGAACCAGCCTTGGTAGCCAGCCATCACCAATCCTTCATACTTTGGGTACAATAGACCCGAAGTGTCGTAGCCATCTGTAGAGTCTACGGGATTAGATGCCTCTGGCTCTTCTTTCTCCTGATT
>WPCJ01019957.1_pt1 | contig 10057 bp, 12 predicted proteins | sample 5399831 | NCBI WGS metagenome assembly WPCJ01 (sample SAMN12869470, study PRJNA574797) | sludge metagenome | isolation source: wastewater treatment of pH10 | place: China:Beijing | collected 2019-05-20 | reverse complement strand
ACGATCGCGCTTGTCGACGACGACCGCAACATTCTGACTTCGGTTTCCATAGCGCTGGAATCCGAGGGCTACAGGGTGGAGACCTACACGGATGGCGCTTCGGCGCTGGAGGGGCTGGCCGCCCGTCCGCCGAACCTCGCTATCCTCGACATCAAGATGCCGCGCATGGACGGCATGGAGCTTCTGCGCCGGCTGCGCCAGAAGACCGATCTGCCGGTGATCTTCCTCACCTCCAAGGATGACGAGATCGACGAGCTGTTCGGCCTCAAGATGGGCGCCGACGATTTCATCCGCAAACCGTTCTCGCAGCGCCTGCTTGTCGAGCGCGTCAAGGCGGTGCTGCGCCGTGCAGGCGCGCGCGAAACCGCCGCCAAGACCCCGAACCAGCAGACCCGTTCGCTGGAGCGCGGCCAGCTGGTGATGGATCAGGAGCGCCACACCTGCACCTGGAAGGGGGTGCCGGTCACGCTGACGGTGACGGAATTCCTCATTCTGCATTCGCTGGCGCAAAGGCCCGGCGTGGTGAAGAGCCGCGACGCGCTGATGGATTCGGCTTATGATGAGCAGGTCTATGTGGATGACCGCACCATCGACAGCCACATCAAGCGCCTGCGCAAGAAGTTCAAGATGGTGGACGACGACTTCGAGATGATCGAGACGCTTTACGGCGTGGGCTATCGTTTCAAGGAAGCCTAGAGCATTTCTGCTTTTCCCGGAATTGCAGAAACGCTCTGACCTTTTGTTTTGAGGCAATTCCGAACGCAAAACCGCTGCGCATTTTTGCTGGAATTGCTATAGGCGCGGCACGCATGAGGCTGCGGGGGCCATGGTCAGCGAAGCACAGCTCAGGAAGCAGGGGGGTGTATCGAGACGCCCCGTGCGCCGTCTTTCGGTGCTGTCGCGGCTGACCGTGCCCGTGCGCCGTTTCCTCGGCCACCATGTCTTTTCCAGCCTCACGCGGCGCATCCTGTTCGTCAACCTTGCCGGCCTTGCCGTCATGGTCACCGGCATTCTCTATCTGAACACGTTCCGCGACGGCCTGATCGACGCGCGCGTGGAAAGCCTGATGACGCAGGGCGAGATCATCGCCAGCGCCATCGCCTCTTCGGCCACGATCGAAACGGATTCGATCAGCATCGACCCGGAAAAGCTGCTGGAACTGCAGGCCGGTGAAAGTCTCGCGCCGGGATCGGACCAGCTCGACAATCTCGATTTTCCGATCAACCCGGAGCGCGTCGCGCCCCTGCTGCGCCGGCTGATCTCGCCCACCAACACGCGCGCGCGGGTCTACGACCGGGACGCCATCCTGTTGCTGGATTCGCGCCGGCTCTACTCGCGCGGCCAGATCCTGCGCTACGACCTGCCGCCTCTGGAAGAGGACAAGCCGAACTTTCTTGAGCGGGCGGAGCGTTTCGTCTTCGACCTGTTCAGGAACCGGGACCTGCCCGTCTATCATGAGCAGCCGGGCGGCAATGGCGCCGCCTATCCGGAAGTGATGAAAGCGCTGACCGGCAGCCCCTCGACGATCGTGCGCATTTCGGAAAAGGGCGAGCAGGTGGTTTCTGTCGCCGTGCCGATCCAGCGCTTCCGGGCGGTGCTGGGTGTGCTGATGCTGTCCACCGAGGGTGACATCGACAAGATCGTCGCCGCCGAGCGCAAGGCGATCCTGCGCGTGTTCGGCATTGCCGCGCTGGTGACGGCGCTGATGTCGCTGCTGCTGGCTTCCACCATCGCCAATCCGCTGCGCCGGCTGGCTGCCGCTGCCGTGCGCGTGCGGCGCGGGGTCAAGAGCCGCGAGGAGATCCCGGATTTCTCCGACCGGCAGGATGAGATCGGCAATCTTTCGGTGGCCGTGCGCGACATGACCAATGCGCTCTATGCCCGCATCGACGCCATCGAAAGCTTCGCGGCCGATGTCAGCCACGAACTGAAGAACCCGCTCACCTCGCTGCGCAGCGCGGTCGAGACCCTTCCGCTTGCCAAATCCGAAGCATCGCGTGAGCGGCTGCTGGAGGTGATCCAGCACGATGTGCGCCGGCTGGACCGGCTGATCACCGATATTTCGGATGCGTCACGCCTCGATGCTGAACTGGCGCGCGAGGATGCGGACAGCGTCGACCTGAAGAAATTCATCACCGATCTGGTGGCGGTCTCGCGCGAGGCGTCGGGCCACAAGAAGCCGGTCGATATCAGGCTTCATGTTGCCGATCTGCCCGCAGGTTCCAAAGGCTACCGGGTAAGCGGCCACGAATTGCGGCTTGGGCAGGTGATCACCAATCTGATCGAGAACGCACGTTCCTTCGTGCCGGAAGAACACGGCGTTGTTTCGATCTCGCTGGCACGTAAGGGAAACTCTAACGTCATCACCATCGATGATAACGGCCCGGGCATCCGCCCCGATGCGGTCGAGCGCATCTTCGAGCGGTTTTACACCGATCGCCCGTCGAGTGAGGCATTCGGTCAGAATTCGGGCCTCGGCCTGTCGATCAGCCGCCAGATCGTGGAGGCGCATGGCGGCACGCTGACGGCCGGTAACATTCCGGCCGACAAGCCGGGCGAAGTGCTGGGGGCACGGTTCACCATCGTGCTGCCGGGCGAGCTGTGAGCGCCGTCGTGCAGGCCGGGCCGGCGACCAATGTCCATGGCACGGCTGTTGTGGTCGCCGAAAAGGGCGTCCTGATCACCGGCCCGTCAGGGTCGGGCAAGAGCACGCTGGGGCTTGCCCTGATCGACAGGCTTGGCACGCGCGGGCGTTTCTGCCGACTGGTGGCGGACGATCAGGTTTTTGCAAGCGGCCATGGCGGGCGGCTGGTTTGCCATGCTCCCGACACGATTTCGGGGCTGGCTGAAGTCTGCGGCATCGGGCCGCAAAGGCTGGCGGCCAGCGAAGATGGCGCCGTGATCGACCTGATCGTGCGGCTGGTGCCCGATACGGAACTACCGCGCCTTCAGGAGGAGGCGCATGAAACCGTCGCCGGATGCGTGGTGCCGCGCATTGATCTGCCGGCCCGGAATGTCGTTTGTGCGCTGCAGATGCTGGCCGCCTGCCTGAAATTGCCGCCTTTCAGGGCAGAATGATGCTGCAATGCGGCAATATGGCCACCCGAGGTGCACTTTAGGGCTTGTCAACGCGCCACGTCTCGACAAGATAGCGCTCCCAAGTCGCCGGGGTGGCGAGTATAAAAAGCGCTTGTGAAGGGGCCATGACGGGAGCCATCCAACGATGATCGGACTCGTGCTCGTGACGCACGGTCGACTGGCCGAAGAGTTCCGCTATGCGCTGGAACATGTGGTCGGACCTCAGGAACAGGTTGCAACGGTGTCCATCGGTGCCGATGACGACATGGAGCAGCGCCGCCGCGACATTGTCGAGGCGGTGGCCGAGGTGGACACCGGAACCGGCGTCATAGTTCTCACCGACATGTTCGGCGGCACGCCCTCGAACCTTGCGATTTCGGTCATGGAGGCCGGCCGCGCCGAAGTGATCGCCGGCATGAACCTGCCGATGCTGATCAAGCTTTCGAGCGTGCGCAAGAATGACGACATGCAGGCAGCCCTTGAAGAGGCGCAGGCGGCAGGCCGCAAATACATCAATGTCGCAAGCCAGCTGCTGGCCAGCAAATGAGCCGGCACATGAGCATTGAAGCCGATAACATGGAAGAGCTGGCGCGCGACGTGAAGATCGTCAATCAGCGCGGCCTTCATGCGCGCGCTTCGGCCAAGTTCGTGCAGATGGTGTCCGGTTTCGAGGCGGAGATTTTCGTCGAGAAGGACGGCACCCGCGTCGGCGGCACCTCGATCATGGGGCTGATGATGCTGGCTGCCAGCCCCGGCTGCTCGGTGCGCGTGATTGCCCGCGGCGCTGATGCCGGCGCGGCGCTGGATGCGCTTGAGGAACTGATCTCCAACCGCTTCGGCGAGGAATGCTGACCGCCGGGGCCAGGCAAGCGCCTCACGGTTCCAGTTCGACATCCCAGTAGAGAAAATCCATCCAGCTTTCGTGCAGATGGTTGGGTGGGAAGAGTCGGCCGTTGTTGTGCAGGTCCTGCACCGTGGGCTGGTAGGGCTTCTGCTGAGGCCACATTCTGGCCTGAGACGGCAGCATGCCCCCTTTTCGCAGATTACAGGGGGAACAGGCGGCGACTATGTTCTCCCACGTCGTCGTGCCGCCACAACGACGTGGGATGACGTGGTCGAAGGTCAGATCCTCGGTCGTGTTGCAATACTGGCAGCGGAAGCGGTCGCGCAGGAACACGTTGAAGCGGGTGAAGGCCGGGTAGCGGGAGGGCTTCACATAGGTCTTCAGGCTCACCACGCTCGGCAGCTTGATGGAGAAGCTCGGTGAGGAGATCGCATGCTCATATTCGGCGACGATGTTGACGCGTTCGAGGAACACGGCCTTGATGGCGTCCTGCCATGACCACAGCGACAGGGGATAGTAGCTGAGCGGGCGATAATCCGCGTTCAGCACCAGCGCGGGAAGCCCATCCGGAGATACGGCGACCGTCACCTGTCCAACCTCCTTTGCTGCGTTGATCATGCTCTGGATGTCGCGGATATTCTACGCCTCCCATGACAGTCATGTGAAGCGGATTGTGCAGGTCGCGATGCCTGCAAAAGGCCTGTTTTGCGCGGTTTTTCGAGGTTTCAGGCGGGAGGTGCGGCCTCGCGCCCCTTCAGTTCGCGGTAATAGGCCCAGAAAAGGCGCGCCGCCACGCCCCGCCAGGGGCGCCATGATTCGGCCAGCCGCAGAAGCGGCTTTTCACCCGGGCGCGGGTCTATGGTCAGGGCATGGCCCACTGCGGTCTGCAGCGCGACATCGCGTGCGGGAAAGATGTCGGGATGGCCGGCGGCAAACAGCAGGTAGCAATCCGCCGTCCATGTGCCGATGCCGGAAATGGCGGTAAGGCGGCGGTGCGCCTCGTCGGCATCGAGCCGGCAGAGCCCGTCGAGATCGAGGCCCTCCGCCACCGCCGTCGCAGCAGCAAGAATGGAGCGTTGCTTGGGGCGCGAAAGGCCAGCGGTGCGGAAGATGGCTTCGTCGGCCTCCAGCACGGCCTGCGGCGTCAGCGGATCGAGCATGGCGGTGAGGCGGCCGAATATGGCATCCGCACTGGCTCGCGACACCTGCTGGGAGATCAGGATCGAGGCGAGGCTGTGAAAGCCGGGCTCGGAAAGGCGCAGCGGCACGTCGCCGGCGCGTTCGCGTACCATGGCGAGGCGCGGGTCGAGCGCATCGAGGCCCTGCGTGATATGCGCCATTGTTTCGATGCGCTGCATGGGAATGCTTGTGTTCGGGGTTTGCTTGTGTCGATTGCCCGGGGAGAGTAGCAATCGGCGAGAGCGCCGCACAACCCGATTTGCCGCAGCAGCATGACAGCACCGATCTTTCGCTTCGCACCCAGCCCCAATGGCGAACTGCACCTTGGCCATGCGCTTTCCGCCATGCTCAACGACGATCTGGCGAAGATGGCTGGCGGCAGGCTGCTCCTGCGCATCGAGGACATCGACACCACGCGCTGCACACCACAGTTCGAGGCCGGCATCTATGAGAATCTGCGCTGGCTCGGCATTGCCTGGGAGGAGCCGGTGCGTCGCCAGTCCGCCTATTTCGGCGCGTATCGGGAGGTGCTCGCCGAACTCGTCCAGCAGGAGCTGGTCTATCCGGCTTTCATGAGCCGGGGGGAGATCAGGGCATTTGCGGAAGCGCGGGAAGGGGATGGCACGGGCTGGCCGCGTGACCCGGATGGCGCGCCGCTCTATCCGGGGCTCGACAAGACGCTTGGCTCGCAGGAACGGCAGCGGCGCATCGATGAGGGCCGGGCCTTCGCCTGGCGGCTGGATATGGCGGCGGCGCTCGCCCAGATCGGGCGGAAGCTGTCATGGCAGGAGTATCAGGACGACGGCCTCGCCGAGGTGGCAACCGTGGAAGCCGATGCCGCCGCATGGGGTGACGTCATTCTGGCGCGTCGTGAAATCCCGACCAGCTATCATTTGTCTGTAGTGACCGACGATGCGCTGCAGGGCGTAACCCATGTGGTGCGGGGCCGCGATCTTTATCATGCAACCGCCGTCCAGCGTCTTTTGCAGGAGCTTCTGGCCCTGCCTGCGCCGCTTTATCGCCATCACCGGCTGATTCTGGGCGATGACGGGCGCAAGCTGTCGAAAAGCATGAAATCGACCGGACTTTCCGCCCTGCGGACCGCCGGCGCCACGCCGCAGGAAATCCGGCGGCTCGTCGGCCAGTAAGCCCGATGGCCTACAGGTTTTGCTTTGCCTGACAGGGATGAGGCCGCTAAGCCGTGAACAACAATGCCGGTCTGACCGGCTGAAAGGTTTACGATGAAGCGCTTCATCCCATCGCTGTTCGTGGTTCTGTGGGCGACAGGCTTCATCGGCGCCCGCTACGCCATGCCATGGGCGGAGCCGTTCACCTTCCTCGGTGCGCGTTTCGTCATCGCGGCCGTCATCTTCGCCTTCCTCGCAATTGTCCTGCATGCGCGCAGGCTGCCGGCGCGCACGGCCGGTCACGCCATGGGCGCAGGGGTGCTGATGCACGGCGTCTATCTCGGGGGCACATTCTGGGCGGTGCGCCACGGCATGCCGGCCGGCCTGTCGGCGCTGGTGGCCGGCCTCCAGCCGCTGGTCACGGCGGTGATGGCGGGGCAGTTGCTCGGCGAGAAGATCCAGCCGCGCCACTGGCTGGGGCTTGGCATCGGCCTTGTCGGCGTCATCCTCGTGCTGTGGCCGAAATTCGGAGTGGCGGGCAGCGGCATCACCCCGGCCACGCTCGGCGCATCGATCTGTGCGGTTCTGGCGATCAGCGCCGGAACCATCTGGCAGAAGCGCCACGGCTCCGGCGGCGATCTGGTGACGGGAACCTTCTGGCAATATGTGGGCGGCGCGGCCGTCGCCGTGCCCATCGCTCTCCTGTTCGAGACGCGCACCGTGGTGTTCAATGGCGAACTGGTGTTTGCCATGACGTGGCTGGTGCTGGTCCTGTCGGTGGGCGCGATATTCCTGCTGATGATCCTGATCAGGGACGGCGAAATGTCGAAGGTCGGTTCCCTGTTCTATCTCGTTCCGGCGGTGACCGCCCTGATGGCATGGGCGCTGTTCGGGGAAACGCTCACGCCCGTCCAGATCGTCGGCATGGCCATCACCACGCTGGGCGTTGGGCTGGCCACGGCGCGTGCTCAGGCGCCGACGCGGGCGCGCGCTTCCTGATAGCGGCTGATGGCGGCGTTGAGTTCACCGCCGAGGATGAAGATCGCCGAGACGATGTAGAGGAAGACCACCGCGATCATGATCGAGGCGAGTCCCGCATAGGTCGAGGCATAGGACGAGAAATTGTCGATATAGGCGCCGAAGATCATCGAGCCGACAACCCATGCCACGAGGGTAAAGCCGATGCCGGGCAGGATGGACAGGAAGCTGCGCCGCCCGGTCGGCAGCCACATATGCACCGCCAGCAGAGCGCCGATGATGACGGTGGCGGCGATGGTGTAACGCCAGAAGGTGATGGTGCCCATATAGGGGCTGATCCATTCGAAATGTGCCTCGGCCAGCCGCGCCAGCAACGGCGCGAACACCAGAAGCACACTGATGGCGAAGAACACGGCGGAGCCGATCAGCACGAAAATGAGGCTTTGAATGCGCCGGTAGATGATGCCGCGATCTTCCGTCACCCGGTAGGCGCGGTTCAGCGAGGTGCGCAGGGCCTCGATGCCGTTCGAGGCGAAGAAGGCGGCCAGCAGAACGCCGTAGGTCAAAAGGTCCGTGCGCTGCACGGTCAGCACGTTGAGGACTTCGTTGGCGATGGGCTTTGCGATTTGTTCCGGCCATGTGTCGAACACCAGATGCACGGCGGTGTCGGCGAAGGCCTCCGCACCGAGGAACGATGCCAGCGTGGTCGCGAAGATCAGGAACGGGAACAGCGCCATCAGCGCCGAAATGGCCAGATGACTGGCCATGGACCATCCGTCGTCGTCGTTGAAATGCCCGAGCGCGTCATAGAGAACGCGTTTGACGGCTACAATCCTGCGTAACAATGGCTGGTCCCGTGATTGAATCAAGGCCGCGAATATGGGAAAGGTTGCCCCTGAAAGACAAGCCCCGGGGAAGAATGGCCGGTCCTGACGCACAGTTGCCCACCATCATCGTCACCGGAGCATCTTCAGGCATCGGCGCTTACTGCGCCCGCGCGCTGAAGGCCGATGGCTGGCGGGTTTTCGCCACGGCCCGCAAAAAGCAGGACATCGAAGCGCTGGAAGCCGAGGGTTTCGAAGCCTTCTATCTCGACTATCGCGAGCCAGCCTCCATCGAAGCGCTCGTCCGGGACGTGATGGAGCTAACCGGCGGGCGTCTCGATGCGCTCTACAACAATGGCGCCCACGCACAGGCCGGGGCGGTGGAAGACCTGCCGGTGGAGGCCCTGCGCGAACAGTTCGAGGCCAATGTGTTCGGCTGGCATGACCTGACGCGGCGCGTGCTGCCGGCGATGCGCGCACAGGGGCATGGCCGGCTGATTCACTGCTCCTCGATACTCGGCCTGATGCCGGCGCGGCTGCGCGGCGCCTATTGCGCCTCCAAGCATGCAGTGGAAGGGCTGATGCTGACGCTGCGTTTCGAACTGAAAGGCTCGGGCATTCATGTCTCGCTGATCGAGCCCGGCCCGGTGCGTTCCAACATTCACAGGAACGGCATGGTCTGGTTCCTCAAGCATGTCGACTACGGTAATTCTTCCTATCGCGACGATTATCGCGCGCAGATGGAGCAGGTGCGCAGCACCACGGACAAGGTGCGCTCGGAGCCCGCCGTCGTCTACCAGGCACTGCGCCATGCGCTTGTGTCGCAACGCCCGCGCGCGCACTATGTGGTAACGATGCCCGCCAGGGTCGGCGCGCTCATCAAGCGGCTGCTGCCGGCGAACCTGTTCTACCGCATACTTTCGCGGGCCGCCTGAACCCGAAAGCCCGATACAGCAACGGACATCTGCATATGGCAACCGCTTTCAACATCATCGCCGTCGTCTTCATGTTCGCCGTGGTCGTCGTGCTCATCCGCGGCCTGATGAACATGATGCGCGGCGGGTCGGGCAACACGTCCAACAAGCTGATGCAGGCGCGCATCATTCTGCAGTTCGTGGCGCTGGTCTTCCTGCTTCTCGCCGTCTACATCGCCGGCAGGTAGCCGGACTGAGGTTGTCCCAGAGTTTGCCCCGGAGGTCGTCATGGTCAGGCTCAACAAGATCTACACCCGCACCGGCGACGCCGGCACCACCGGGCTCGGGACCGGCGAGCGGCGGCTGAAATGCGACCAGCGCGTGGAAGCCTACGGCGCCGTGGACGAGGCCAATGCCTGCATCGGCATGGCCCGTGTCCACACGGCATCCGCACATCCTCTCATCGACGCCATGCTGGGGCGCATCCAGAACGATATGTTCGACCTCGGCGCAGACCTTTCGACGCCGGACACCGGCCGGAAGCTGGACTACGAGCCGCTGCGCATCGTGGCCTCGCAGGTCGAGCGCGTCGAGCAGGACATCGATCTTCTGAACAAGGATCTCCAGCCGCTGCGCTCCTTCGTGCTGAACGGCGGAACGCCGGCCGCCGCCGCGCTGCATCTGGCGCGCACGGTGGCCAGGCGCGCCGAGCGCGAGATGGTGGCGCTGGCGCAGCAGGAGGGCGAGCACGTCAATGCCGAAGGCATCCGCTACATCAACCGCGTGTCGGATCTGCTTTTCGTTGCCGCACGGGCCGTCAATGACAACGGAAACGCCGATGTGCTATGGGTTCCGGGCAAGAACCGCTGAGCCCGTATCCACAGGAGCCGCATGTTCATCCCGCTTTATGACACCAACCGTCTGCACCACATACGGTTTGCCTATGTCACGATCGGGCTGATCGCGCTCAACATCGTCGTCTATTGCGTCACGACGCTGGGCGGCGAGGATTTCTCCAACGCCGCGATGCTTGGGCTGGGCTTCATACCGTCGGTCGTCTACCACTATGCCGAGCTGGCGCCGCAGTTCATCGTGGTGCCGGAGCGCTGGAGC
>WPCJ01196790.1_pt1 | contig 10059 bp, 5 predicted proteins | sample 5399831 | NCBI WGS metagenome assembly WPCJ01 (sample SAMN12869470, study PRJNA574797) | sludge metagenome | isolation source: wastewater treatment of pH10 | place: China:Beijing | collected 2019-05-20 | reverse complement strand
GCTGCGGCGACGTCGCCGAAGGCGGCACGGACGCGGTCATTGGCTGCATTGCGCACATATTGCGAGGAGTTGATCAGCGCGGTCGCACCCGATGCATGCACCTCGCCAGACAGCAGGTTGAATGCAGCGTTGGCTTCAGCGGCATTCAACAACAGCAATGTGTTGTAGAGCGCCAGCGAACTTCCATTTTGCGGCAGCGAGTTCAGGGCGACCGCCGTCTCGTACTGGTTGTGCGTCTCGGTCACATCATCGAACGGACCGCTGACATTCGGACCGGGACGCGAAGGCTTGCTCGGTTCGCCGGGATTGCCTGGGTTACCAGGATTACCGGGCTCGCCAGGATTGCCGGGGTTACCGGGCTCACCCGGATTTCCAGGTTCGCCTGGGTTGCCAGGTTCGCCCGGATTTCCAGGCTCGCCGGGGTTGCCGGTGTCCTTCACCTTGATCTTCAGGTCGACCTGATTGGCTTGCTGATCCAGCGACACGTCCAGGAAGGCCGACTGCGAAATCGCCTGCGCAAATTGGCCCGTAATGCCGCCCGCCGCCGTCAGGATCGTATAGGTCTGACCGGACTGATAGCTTGTAGCTGCGTCCAATGCAGTGACCCGAACATTCACATCGCTGGCGATATAGACTGTCCCCAGACCATCGACGGTCATCGGGTTTCCATTACCATCGAAGCCGGATGACTGTTTCAGTGTTTCCACGACGAGCCTATCGCTTGCACCATTGCTCGCGATATCAACGTCGTACAACGAACCCGTGGCGAACTGCGCCTGCCCTTTGACAACAATCGTGCCAATCCGGCTGTCGGAGGTTCCCGGCGACACAACCGCATTTTTGTCCACGGCAAGGCCGCCTATCGTACCCCAACCTTCAAGCCTTCCGATCGCGGTCGGCACATTACGAGCTGTGTTTATGCTTTCGCCCCAAACCTCCACCTTGCTCGTATAGGTTTCCGAGCCCAGGAAATTGGTAACCACCTGACCCGTCTGTCCGCCCAGGACCAGGGCGCCTTCCCTGACCTGCATTCGGCTGATGTAAGGCGAGAGTTTGTTTGAATCGATAGCCGCTCCAGCCGTGCCAAGGTCCGTTTTGAGGACCAGCCTGGCATCCTTGCCGTCGATGACGATCCCGCCATAGCTGTTGGTTGCATAAAACCGCGTGAGATCACCGGTCAGAACGGTTTCACCATGCAAGGCCGTGATCACACCATTGCCGACCAACGTGTTCGAGAAATCATACCCCGTCTCGGTATGATTGAAGACAAGACGTCCACCTTCATTGTCTCCCGACCCGAACGTGATGACCGCGTCCTTGTTGATGTGACCCGCAGCCTGGGGATCAAGCGCTTTCGGTTCGTCGGTAAAGCTTTCCATGTCGATCTTGCCACCGATCGTCACGTAGCCATTGTCCTCGGACAGATCGATCCCGCCAACCACATTCAGATTGGCTCCGTTGGCAACCGAGACATTGCCGGGTCCCATGCGAAGAACGCCTGAGACATTTACCGAGGACTTGTCGCCCGTGATGTACAGCGTGTTTTCGCCGATGGAGCTGTTCCCCACCTTGAGTGTGGAGGTGCTCAGGAGGCCGCCGTCTTCGACGGTCATGTCGCCTCCCAGTTCGAAAGTGCCGGTGTTGATCCACTTCGAGCCCCCTCCGGTGATGAACACGTTCGAACCGTAGGAATTGTCACCGCCGTCACCACCCGTCGAAACGTAATTGGTGGCGATGGAACCACCATCGCTGATCGTTAAGGTGCTGCCCTTGGCATTGTCGATCCATGTCCTGACATAGAGCTCGTCGGTGCTGAGAAGGGACCCCTGACCGGTAACGGTAAGGTCTCCCCTGCTCTTCTGGCCATCGCCGATACGGGTCCATTTCGCGTCGACCTTGCCGCCCTTCTCGACGACCAGTGTGCCGTCACCGCCGTAGACGCACATGACCGAATAACCGTTGCAGCCGCCGCCGACATAAAGGGTGTTGCCCAGTATGTCGTTCGTACGAATGACATTCAGTTCGCTTCCTGGACCACTTACCGTAAGGGTTGCCTGCGACCCTGCCATGCCAGCGATGATCGCCCGATTCTGGACATAGATCTTCGCGCCATCCCTCACGGTGGCCGCGATGCCCTTGTTCTCCAGGCCGATGATCAGATCATCCTGGAATGTCTGACCCGTCGACCAGGAATATGTGCCCGGCGTGTCGATGACCGTGTCGTTGGGATCGAGCGCGAATGCCGGGCTGATCCCGCCCGTCGCCGCCATCGCAACAGACAACGCAACCAAAGATGCGATGCCGGCAGCGCCGTTGCCCAGGATTGTGGAAGCCAGAAGAATTTTGGTCCAGCGCGCTGCGCCGGATTTTCCGATCGTTTTTCCGATCAAGACACGTCCCTCGTTCGATGCAAGAAATCTGCTCTGCAACAAAACGCGACCGTCCAAGCCCGCCCGCCTGACGATCACGATCAACCGCAACGATCAAATTTTGCCTGCGCTGCAACCGGGGAACAATTGCGACAGGTGTCCTAGTCGCCGGTGGCGGGAATACGGAACAAGCAGCGCTGGAGACAACGCTTGCGCACAGCCCCACTGCTGTATCGCCTCAGAATCTGGTTCCTATGAGAATCACAACTGGTTCTCACCCCGCATGAAGGAGCGCGACTAGGACCAGCCAACAAGAACAAAAATCATCTCAGAAAGAGAAGCCGGGACGACGAAGGCACAAGCAGGTCATCGGCACCGCGAGACCTGTTTCGGAGGCAAGGCGACGTTGGCGCCTTGCCGACCTGGAGCCACCAGCGAGCCCGGTCAAAGTGCGGCCCCAGCTTCGAACCGCCCCCGGGCAGCCATCGGATTGATGATGTTGCCGCGCGGAAAGACGCTTCGAAGAGGACAATCTGTCCATCATGTTCGACCCGGCGGGTGGAACATGATGATCGCGCCGACTGCCCGCATGTCAGGCGACGTCCAGGTCGCCCTCCTCAACGGCCATGTCTTTCTGCCGCGCACTATCCACACGAAAGCAGCGAGGAATGCCGATGACCATGACGGTACCAGACACCTCAGCTGTTAGCCTCAATGTGTTCGGCAGGTTGCGCGACCAGTTCCGGTGGCTGGTCGGGAACGGCGTCGAAAACACGGATGCTGAACGTGGCCAAGCCGTCATGCGTGTGGTCACCGTCCCGCCGATCGACGCTTACGTGCTGACCACCCTGCTCGTGACCGGTGCTTACGTGAACTGGATCGTCGCGGCGATGGTTATCTATACGCTGCTGTATATACCGGGGTCGTGGGCGCTTCTTTGGCACATAGACAAATATCCGGGGTACAACTTCAAGAGAAGAGTCTTCACGATATTCAATGATTACCTGGCCATGACGTTTGCCATGGCAGTCGGTGGAGCGATTACCGTTCCGGTCTTTGCCATGGTGTTATGGGTCACTGTCGGAAACGGCCTGCGCTACGGTTCACACTATCTCATCGCCGCCACCTTCTGTGCGCTGGCATCGATATCGGTGGCGGCTCTGTTCAACGAATACATGCAGGCAAACCCCTTTGTCGTCCTGACGCTGCTGCTCACCATCATCCTTGTGCCGGCCTATATCTACGGTCTTCAGAAGCGGCTGCAGACGGCTTATGCGCAGGCGCTGGAAGCCAATCTGGCCAAGTCGCGTTTCCTGGCGCAGGCGAGCCATGATCTGCGCCAGCCTATCCACGCCATCAGCCTCTACACGGCCTGGCTTTCCGACGCTGGATTGAAGCGCGAGGCGCGCAAGATGGTCGAAAATATCGACCGTTCGCTGCACAGCGTTTCCAGCTTGTTTCGATCGCTGCTGGACATTTCCACGCTGGACAGCGGCAGCGTCACTCCGGAGAGACGACCTGTCGCGGTCGGCGACGTGATCAACGAGGTCGTGCGCCAGAATGCTCATGTCGCCGCCTGGTCAAAGGTGACGCTGCGCGTCGTACCATCAGCCTGCTACGTCGACACGGATGAAACCCTGCTCACCACGATGGTGCAGAACATCGTCAACAACGCCATCAAATACGCCCCAGGGAGACCCGTTCTGGTCGGTTGCCGCCGTCACGGGGACAGGCTGTCCATTGACGTCTATGATCGGGGCGACGGCATCGCGGAAGAACATCTGCCTCGCCTGTTCGAGGAATTCTACCGGGTGCGGGAACGCGGCGACCGTGATGTCGAAGGCGTCGGGCTCGGCCTGCCCATCGTTCAGCGCCTCGGCAGGCTGATGGGCCTCACAGTCGATATCCGATCCAGGAAGTACAAGGGAACGGGCGTCTCCATAACCGGCTTGCCGATTGTCGCGCAGCCGGCACAACAGTCAGCGCAGGTGGATCCGGTCGCCCCGGCGCGTCTCCACGGTCTCCGTGTCCTTTTGGTCGAAGACGACAAGGAGGTGCTGCTCGCGACCGCCGCCCTGCTGGAGAAATGGGGTTGCATTCCCCAGGCAGAGCTAGAACCGCCGACCAAACCCGGTGAATGGGACGTGCTGGTGACAGACTACGATCTGGGCAACAGGCAGACGGGAAGCGATTGCATCGCGCGCGTTCGCACGCTCAAGAAACGCACCATACCCGCCATCATCATGACCGGACATGACGAGGCCAGAGTACGTGCGGACGTCGACGACATCGACATCCCGATATTGTCGAAACCCGTTCGGCCCGCCGAACTGCGATCGACGCTGACGACGCTGTTGCTGACCGGTTCAAGCGACTGACTGGCGGCAAGTCAGCAGCGTGGCATGCGAGCATGCTACCTGGCCGACATTTCCGCGGCCTTCAGCCAATCCGATGGCTTGAACACGTCCTTGCCCGTCTTCTCATGCCAATGGCTCAGGCGATCGACGATCCCGGACAGTCCCTTCTGGCGTGCCCAGAACATCGGCCCGCCCTTGCCGAGCGGGAAGCCATAGCCGTTGACCCAGACCAGGTCGACATCGGATTCGCGCGCGGCAATTCCTTCTTCCAGGATGCGCGATCCTTCGTTGATCAGCGGATAGAGCGTGCGTTCGATGATCTCCTCGGCCGAGATGACACGCGGCGCAATACCGAGCCGCTTCGCTTCATCGGCGATGTGGATGGCCAGTTCCGGGTCTGGTTGCGCGGTGCGGCCATCGGCATAGAGGTAGAAACCGCGGCCGGTCTTCTGGCCGAAACGGCCCTGTTCGCACAGCCAGTCGGCGATCAGCGCTGTCTTGCCCAGCGCCTTGCGGTTGCGCCAGCTGATGTCCAGCCCTGCAAGGTCCCACATCTGGAAGGGTCCCATCGGCCAGCCGAAATCGGTGAAGGCCTTGTCGACGTCCGCCGGGCTCGCTCCCTCCAGCAGCAGGGCTTCGACATCGGCGCCACGTGCCGTCAGCATGCGGTTGCCGACGAAACCATGGCAGACGCCGACCACCACCGGCACCTTGCCGATTGAGCGCGCGAGCGACAGCAGCGTCACCAGAACATCCGGAGCCGTGTCCTTGCCACGCACGATCTCCAGCAGCTTCATGATGTTAGCCGGCGAAAAGAAATGCATGCCGGCGAAATCCTGAGGCCGGCTGACGGAAGCGGCCAGTGCATTGACGTCGAGGTAGGAAGTGTTGGTGGCAATGATCGTGCCCGGCTTGGCCACCTTGTCGATCGACGCGAGCACCTCTTTCTTGACCGCCATGTCCTCGAACACCGCCTCGATGATCAGGTCGCAGTCGGCAAGCGCCGCATAGTCCGTGGTACCGGAGAGCAGCGCCATGCGTGCCGCCTTGGCGGCCTCGCTCAGGGAGCCACGCGAAACCGAGATCGCATAGTTCTTCTCGATGCGCTCGAGCCCGCGTTGCAACGCCTCCTGTGCCGCCTCGACCAGCGTGACGGCAATGCCGCCATTGGCGAAAGCCATGGCGATGCCGCCACCCATGGTGCCGGCGCCGATGATGCCGATCCGGCGGATGGCCCGCGGCTTCACCGACTTGTCGACACCCTCCACCTTGGCTGCCTCGCGCTCAGCGAAGAACAGGTGCCGCTGCGCCCTGGACTGATCCGAGGTGACCAGCTCGACGAACAGCGCGCGTTCCGCGGCCAGGGCCTCATCAAAAGGCAGAAGCACGGCGTTGCGCACCGCTTCCGCGCAGGCGACGGGCGCCCGCAGACCCTTGGCCTTGGCGATAACCGCCTTGATCCGGGCTTCCAGCTGCTCGCGGTCAGCGGCTTCGATCTTGTCGCGCCGGCTCCGCACGGCAACGAAAGGCCCGCCTTCCGCGGCCTTGACCGCTGCAAAGGCAGCAGCATCGGCAACGAGCCCGTCGGTGGCGAGCGTGTCGACGAGACCCGCTTCGAGCGCCTCGCTGGCTGCGATCGGCGTACCGGACGTGATCATATCCAGCGCCTTGAGCGGACCGACAAGGGCTGGCAGGCGTAGCGTGCCGCCGGCACCGGGCAGGAGGCCGAGCTTCACTTCCGGCAGGCCAAGCTTGGCCGCCTTGTCGGCAACCCGGAAATGACATCCAAGTGCCAGCTCCAGCCCGCCGCCCAAGGCGGTGCCGTGGATGGCAGCGACCGTCGGCTTTTCGATCGCTTCCAGCAGCGCGATCAGCGCGCGCAGGTCCGGGTCCTGCATCGGCTTGCCGAATTCGGTGATGTCGGCACCAGCAATGAAAGTGCGGCCGGCGCAGGTCAGGACAATGGCAGCCGTGGCCGCGTCGTCGCGCAGCCTGACAAGCGTATCATGCAGCGGCTTGCGCACCGAAAACGACAACGCGTTCACCGGCGGGTTGTCGATCGTGACGATCGCGACGCCGCCGCGATGCTCCACGCTCACCTTGTTTTCGGACGAAGCTGCTTCAGCCATGGTCGCACCTCTTCCCTTGCGCAGGCGATACCGCTCATATTTACAAACCGGCTGGCCGGTAATAAAACTTGACCCATGCCCCGTCAACAGTCCGATCAGGTCAAGTCAGCGAAAGCGCCGGTCGGTCGGCCACCGAGCATGCCGGCGCCGCGCGCCACCATCCTGGATGCCGCGGCGAAACTTTTCGCCGCGCATGGTTTCGAAGGCGCCTCGCTCAACGATGTCGCGCGGGCGGTCGGCGTCACCAAGGCAGCCGTCTATCACTACTTCCCGACCAAGAAGGACATCTTCGACGAGATGATGATCGACCTTCTGGAACGGCAATACGCCGCCGTCAGCACCGAAGTGAATGCAGCAGCAACCCCACCTGACAGGCTGAAGGCCTTCATGCGCGCGCAGGCGGAATTCCTCGAAGGCAACCACGCCGCATTCGTCGTCATGCTGCATGGCTTCGGCGGCATCGAAAAGAACCACTGGACTGAACAGCAGCTGGCGCTGCGGGATCGCTATGAAGCGCTGCTGCGCACCCTGCTCGCCGACGGCAAGGCCAGCGGCGCCTTCGCCATCGACGATGTCGCCACCGCGGCCCGTGCGATCCTGTCCTTGATGAACTGGATGGTGCGCTGGTTCCGGCCGGAGGGCAAAACCCGCGCCGTCGACTTCGCCCTGCAATATTACGCCCTTGTCGTTTCGGGCCTGCAGCCGAGAAGCTGACCCAAGAACTCGAGCAGGGATTGTTTCGCGCAAGCCTTCTCTCCTAGGTTTGCGTGAAAATCAAAGTGCCGGAGCGTCCTCGTGGATGCCCCGGGGTGGAGGCTTGTCGATGAACTACGCGCGCATGGTGATCGAGAAAGAAGCACCGGAGGAATACGGCTACGACCGCATCCGCTACAATCTCTCCGAAAGCTCCATCGCCGACCAGAAGCTTTCCGATATCGGGATCAAGCTGCCGGACCTCACCCTCTTCTACGGTGAACATCGCGGCGACCGGGCCTTGCGCGAGCTGATCGCGGCCCAGGACAACGGCCTGACATCGGATGATGTGCTGGTCACTGCGGGCGCGGCCGGCGCACTGTTCATCATCGCCACGACGCTGTTGTCGGAACGCGACCACCTGGTCGTGGTGCGGCCGAACTACGCCACCAACATCGAGACCCCCAAAGCGATCGGCTGCGCCATCAGCTACATCGATCTCGCTTTCGAGGATGGTTTCACCATCGATATCGAGCGCATTGTCGCCGCATTGCGACCCGAGACCCGCTACATCAGCGTCACCTGCCCGCACAATCCGACCGGAACGATGATGAGCCGCGCCGATCTCGACCGGTTGATCGCGCTTGCGGAGCAACACGGCTGTTATCTCCTGGTCGACGAGACCTATCGCGATCTCAGCTATGGCACCAGATTGCCCGCCGCCGCGTCGCTCAGCAAACGCGCCATCAGCGTCTCCTCGCTGTCCAAGGCCTTCGGCATTCCCGGTATCCGTATCGGTTGGCTGATCACGCGCGATAGCGCGCTGCAGGAAAAATTCCTGGCGGCCAAGGAACAGATCGGCATCTGCGGCAGCGTCATTGATGAAGCGATTGCCCGCGTCATGCTGGAACAGCGCGATGCCTTTCTGGGCAGATTGCTGCCTGAGATGGCAGCGCGACGTGCCATCGTGCAGGAGTGGATCGACAACGAACCCCTGGCCGACTGGGTGCAACCGTCAGGCGGTGTCGTCGGTTTCCCGCGTATCGACGTTGCCCCTGATTTCGATCTCGACGCCTTCTATACCAGGCTGCTCGAGAAACATGGCACCTATGTCGGCCCCGGCCACTGGTTCGAGATGCCGAAGAGCTTCTTCCGCGTCGGTTTCGGCTGGCCGACCGCCGACGAACTTCGCGGCGGTCTCGCCGCCATCTCGACGGCACTACGCGACTGACAGGACAGACTTTTCATCCCGATCGCATGCACGGCGAAAATTATCCGCGCGCGACGCCGCAAACTGGTTTATAGCTCCCGGACCGGAACAGCGCCCATGGTGGAAGAGCCCGGCCGGCCTGTGTAAACCACCAAGGGCTGAATTCGATGTCTCCCGAATCCCGACCGTCTCCGGATCAGCGTTATGCTGCCTTCCGTCACGCGGCATTCCGCAATTACTGGGCTTCACGGTTCCTGCTGACCTTTGCCACACAGGTCGTTTCCGTAGCGGTCGGCTGGCAGATCTACGACCTCACCCGCGATCCGTTCGACCTCGGCCTGGTCGGCATCGTGCAGTTCCTGCCGTCGCTGCTGCTGGTTCTGGTCACCGGCGTCGTCGCCGATCGTTTCGGCCGCCGCAGGATCATGGCGCTGGCAACACTGATGGAGGCTGCCTGCGCACTGGTGCTGTTGCTTTTGACCTGGCACGGGCTTTATTCGCCGTTGCCGGTCTTCGGCGTGCTGCTGCTGTTCGGCATCGCTCGTGCCTTCTTCGGCCCCGCCTCGGCTTCGCTGGTCGCCAACCTGGTGCCACCGAAGGACTTCGCCAACGCGATTGCCTGGAACTCGTCTGCCTGGCAGACCGCGACAATCATCGGTCCGGTTGCCGGCGGCCTGCTCTACGGCCTGTCGTCGGAGATCGCCTATGGCACCGCCGCCGTGCTGATGCTGTTCGCACTCCTGCTGATCCTTGGCATTCCAAAACCCGCACAACGCAGCGAAACCGACAAGCCCAGCCTGGCGACACTGTTTGCAGGTTTCCACTACATCTGGCGTGAGAAGGTCGTGCTGGGCGCGATTTCGCTCGACCTGGTGGCGGTCTTGCTTTCCGGCGCGACCGCGTTGCTGCCCGTCTATGCCCGCGATATCCTCGACCTCGGGCCTTGGGGTCTCGGGATGCTGCGCTCGGCTCCCGGAATCGGCGCCCTGTGCGTCGCCGTCTGGCTGGCCGGCCATCCGTTGCGTGACCATGCTGGTGCGGTCATGCTGTTCTTCGTCGCGGTGTTCGGCGCCGTCACGGCCGTGTTTGGCCTGTCCAGCATCACCTGGCTCTCGATTGTCGCGCTCGCGCTGCTCGGCGCCACTGACATGGTCAGCGTCTATATCCGCGAGACGCTGATCCAGCTGTGGACGCCGGATGAGGTTCGCGGCCGCGTCAATGCCGTCAACCAGGTTTTCGTTGGTGCTTCGAACGAAGTCGGCGAATTCCGCGCCGGCACCATGGCGGCGCTGATCGGCACC
>WPCJ01006951.1_pt1 | contig 10059 bp, 9 predicted proteins | sample 5399831 | NCBI WGS metagenome assembly WPCJ01 (sample SAMN12869470, study PRJNA574797) | sludge metagenome | isolation source: wastewater treatment of pH10 | place: China:Beijing | collected 2019-05-20 | reverse complement strand
GGCTGCCGCCACCGAGGCTCCGCCACTGAGCGACAGCGCCGCCGAGGCCCTCGACCGCATCAGCATCCCGGAAGACGCCATGGCGCAGATCGCCGACGCGATCGCCAGCGGCGGCTCGATCATCGTCTCCGACCAGAGCATCAAGGCCGGCGGCGAAACCGGCCAGGGAACCGAATTCGTGGTGCCGCTGCGCTGATGCGGGCAATGCCTTGACGCCTCGTCTCGCCGGGACCACCTTTCCCGCATCCGACGCATGAGGCGCGCCATGATCAATCGCAGACATCTGCTGACGACGCTGCTCGGCGGCGCGGCTGCCGCCGCTACGCTGTCGCCTGCCCGCGCCCAATCCAGCCGCATCACCGCCTATGGCTTTTCCTTTCCGGGCCTGAAGGGCGGAGAGATCAAGCTGGCCGACTATGCGGGCAAGCCGATCCTGGTGGTCAACACCGCCTCGCAATGCGGCTACACCCCGCAATATGCCGGGCTGCAGGAACTGTGGACCGAGTTCAAGGACCGCGGCCTGATGATCATTGGCGTTCCCTCCAACGATTTCGGCAATCAGGAGCCCGGCGGCCCGCACGAGATCGACGACATCGCCCATGGCCGTTTTGGCATCGGTTTTCCGATTGCCGCAAAGACGGTGGTCAAAGGCCCCAACGCGCATCCGTTCTACAAATGGGCAGCAGAGGCCCGCCCGCGCGATTTGCCGCGCTGGAACTTTCACAAATATCTCGTCGGCCGGGACGGCTATCTCATCGACGCCTTCGGCTCGGAACAAGAGCCGACCGATACGCGGGTGAAGACCGCGGTGGCGCGATCGCTGACGGTGGTGTGAGGCCGTAGCCCGGATGGAGCGAAGCGCAATCCGGGGACCGGCGTTTCAGCACGTTCGACATCCCCGGGTTACGCTACGCTCCACCCGGGCTACGCCACCGAGTTACGCCGCCACGACCTCCCTCGGCTGATAGATTGCGATATGCTGGCAACGCGCCACCGGCGTCACGCCGTTGGCGACCACCAGAGCGTCCAGTTCGACGAAGCGGTGCCCCTTCTTCTCATAATTGCCGGTCACCTTCGCCCGCGCCACCAGCTCGTCATCGACACCGGCCGCCGCCAGCAGCTGCATGCGGCTGCCGACGTGAATCCACGGACCGAGGATGGCATTATCCACCAGCACCTTGTTCATGATCCGCTGCAGCACGCCGGGATGCACGAGGCCCTCGCGCAGATAGCGATCGTCGGTCTCGCGCACCTCATCCAGATATTCGGCAAGGCCGTCCTCCGGCCACACGCGGGGTGCGGAGCCGAGCCATTTGTCCTGCACATAGGAATCCGGGCTGACGGGCAGCCGCTTTGAAACGGCCGGCGTATCCGGGAAATCATCCAGCGCCGGAACCACGGGAAACGCCGGCAGGGACGCCGAACCGGTGGCCCGGACATCGCCCTGGCCCTCGACCGAAAGCGTCAGGCCCTCGCCGGCCGCCTCGGCCATCACATCGACGGTTTCGCCGTCATAGACCGGCTTGATGAAGCGCGCTTCGATCAGCCCGCGCTCCAGAAAATCCCGTCCCCAGTGCTCCACGGCCGGATGGACCATATAGGCCAACACGTCCACCCCCGGCACCAGTCCGCCGGTAAAGCCGAACTTCCGCGCCACGGTATCGTCATGCATCTTGTTTTCGGACAGTTTGGCCGTGTTGAAGGCCTCGACCCGATAGGGCGCGATCCGCTGTGTCATGTTCCCTCCCGAACGCTTGCGAATATTGGTATTCACATTCAGGAGATGATACCCCTCACCCCGCACGAGGCAAGGCAAGGCCGCGGGAACGCCGTCCCGTCCACGCCGCCCGGCCCCGGCGAAAACGACTGACGTTCTCGCTGGCATTGTGACATCCGGAGCACAGGCACCACTTGAATACCCACATCTATATCGACGCCGATGCCTGCCCGGTGAAGGACGAGATCTATCGCGTCGCTGCGCGCTTCAATCTGCCGGTCAGCGTGGTGGCCGGGACCTGGCTGCGCGTGCCGCAGGACCCGATGATCGAGTGCATCGCCGCCGGCTCCGGCATGGACGCCGCCGACGATTGGATCGCGGAACGCGCGACCATGGGCGATGTGGTCATCACTGCCGACATCCCGCTGGCGAGCCGCTGCATCAAGGCGGGCGCCGCCGTCATCGCGCCGAATGGCAAGCCGTTCACCGAACAATCCATCGGCATGACGCTGGCGATGCGCAACCTGATGACTGACCTGCGCTCTTCCGGCGAAATCACCGGCGGCCCCAAATCCTTCGCGCCGCGCGACCGCTCGGCATTCCTCTCCGCGCTCGACCAGACGATCCGCCGCATCCAGCGCGATCAGGCCGCAAGCGCTCCGAAACAGAGTTGAACTGACTTCATGGCTCCTCCACTCATCCAGCTCAAGGATATCGCGCTGACCTTCGGCGGCACGCCGCTGCTCCAGGGCGTCGAACTCACGGTGTCGCAGGGCGATCGCCTCTGCCTGATCGGCCGCAACGGCTCCGGCAAATCGACGCTGCTCAAGATCGTCGCCGGCACGGTGGAAGCCGACAGCGGCAGCCGTTTCGTGCAGCCCGGCGCCACCGTGCAATATCTGTCGCAGGAGCCGGACTTTTCCGGCTATCCGACCACGCTGGCCTATGTCGAAGCCGGCATGGCCGATGGCAACGATCACTATCAGGCGCAATATCTGCTCGAACAGCTCGGCCTCACCGGACAGGAAGATCCGATGCATCTCTCGGGTGGTGAAGCACGGCGCACCGCGATTGCGCGAGCGCTGGCGCCCTCACCCGACATCCTGCTGCTCGACGAGCCGACCAATCACCTCGACCTCACCACCATCGAATGGCTGGAAGGCGAACTGCTCAGCCGCCGCTGCGCGCTGGTGCTGATCAGCCATGACCGCCGCTTTCTCGGCAATCTCTCGCGTTCCACCGCCTGGCTCGATCGCGGCCAGATCCGCCAGATCGATCGCGGCTTCAACTCGTTCGAGGAATGGCGCGACGAGGTGCTGGCTGAAGAAGAGCGCGATCAGCACAAGCTCGACCGCAAGATCGTCGAGGAAGAGCACTGGCTGCGCCACGGCGTCTCCGGCCGCCGCAAGCGCAACGTCAAGCGTCTCGCCGGCCTGCACGAGCTGCGCGCCCAGCGGCGTGACTATCGCGGCGCACAGGGCAATGCGACGCTGGCGGCGGCAGAGGCCGACAAGTCCGGCAAGCTCGTTGTCGAGGCCAAGGGCATCTCGCGCGTCTATGGCGAACGCAAGATCGTCGATGAATTCTCGATCCGCATCCAGCGCGGCGACCGCATCGGCATTGTCGGCCCCAATGGCGCGGGCAAAACCACATTGGTCAACATGCTGACCGGCGCGGAGCCACCGGATTCCGGCAGCATCCGCTTCGGCACCAATCTGGAAATGGCGACGCTGGACCAGCATCGCGAAAGCCTCAATCCCAAATGGAGTCTCGCCGAAGCGCTGACCGGCGGGCGCGGCGATCATGTGATGGTCGGCGGCAAGCCGAAACACGTCGTCAGCTACATGAAGGACTTCCTGTTCGCGCAGGAGCAGATGCGGACGCCGCTCGAAGTTCTCTCCGGCGGTGAGCGCGGCCGGCTGATGCTGGCGCGAGCGCTGGCAAAGCCCTCGAATGTGCTCGTGCTGGACGAACCGACCAACGACCTCGATCTCGAAACCCTCGACGTGCTGGAAGACATGCTTGGCGATTACGAAGGCACGGTGCTGCTGATCAGCCATGACCGCGACTTCCTCGACCGCGTCGTCACCTCGGTGATCGTGCCGGAAGGCAACGGCAAGTGGGTCGAATATGCCGGCGGCTATACGGACATGCTGACCCAGCGCGGCGCCGATCTCACCCGCGACGGTGTGAAGGGCGGCGGTGAGCCGGTGAAGGCTGCGAAGGCGGAAGCTGTCGCTGCCGCGCCTGCTGCCAAGAAGAAGCTGAGCTTCAAGGACAAGCACGCGCTGGAAACGCTGCCGGCAACCATGGCGAAGCTGCAGGACGAGATCGCGAAACAGCAAAAACTGCTGGACGATCCCGCGCTGTATACGAAAGACCGCAAGAAATTCGACGCGGCGAGCGCTGCGATTGCGACGGCGCAGCAGCAGTTGAGCGAGTCCGAAGAGAGATGGCTGGAGCTGGAAATGCTCCGTGAAGAGATCGAGAGTGCATAACACCGTCATTGCGAGCGCAGCGAAGCAATCCAGTTCTTTGCCAAAGACTGGATTGCTTCGTCGCTTCGCTCCTCACAATGACGACTGAGAGGACAGAGAACCGATGACCACATCCCTCGCTGCAAAAATCGCCCGCGACTACGGCACCCCTGCCCTTGTCATCGACATGGACCGCGTGGAGCGCAACATCGCACGCATCCAGAAGGTCTGCGACGATGCGGGGATCGCCAATCGTCCGCATATCAAGACGCATAAGAGCCCGGTGCTCGCCAAGCTGCAGATCGAGGCCGGCGCCAAGGGCATCACCTGCCAGAAGCTCGGCGAAGCCGAGATCATGGCGGATGCGGGGATCGACGACATCCTGATCAGCTATAATCTGCTCGGCGACGAGAAGATGGCCCGCCTCGGTGCGCTGCAGGCGAAGGCGACGATCACCGTCGCCGCCGACAATTCCGTCGTCATCGCCGATCTGCCCAAGGCCGCTGCGATCTCCGGCCGCGACGTCAATGTCGTCATCGAATGCGACACCGGCCGCAAGCGCGCCGGCGTCGAGACGCCTGCTGAAGCCATCGCACTGGCGCGCGAGATCAAGGCGGCGAAGGGCCTGAATTTTGCGGGCTTCATGCTCTATCCGACCGAAGACGGATGGCTTGAGGCGCAAAAATTCTTCAACGAGGCGCTGGCCGGCGTGCGCGCCGAAGGGCTGGAGCCGACCATCGTCTCCACCGGCGGAACGCCGAACCTGAAGAATGTCGGCTCGCTCAAGGGCGCCACCGAACATCGCTTCGGCACTTACATCTATAACGACCGCATGCAGGTCGCCGCGGGCTCCGCGACCTGGGACGACTGCGCGCTCAACGTCTATTCCACCGTGGTCAGCCGCGCCGGCCCGGAGCGCGGCATCCTCGATGCCGGCTCGAAGACGCTGACGCCGGACACCGGCGGCCTCGATGGCTATGGCCTGATCCTGGAACATCCCGAAGCGAAGATCGCGAAGTTCGCCGAAGAACACGGTTTCCTCGATCTCACCCGCAGCAATACGCGGCCGAATGTCGGCGATGTCGTCCGCATCGTGCCGAACCATGTCTGCGTGGTGGTAAACATGTTCGACGAGGTGGTGATGGTGCGCGGCGACGAAATCGTCGGCACGCTGCCGATCGCGGCGCGCGGGAAGCTAAGGTAAAGCACGACCTCTCAGCCGTCATTGCGAGGAGCGCAGCGACGAAGCAATCCAGTCTTTGTCCAAGAACTGGATTGCTTCGCTACGCTCGCAATGACGAATTGAGCCATCCGAGCGCGCCCGTCCCAGCCGCTACACCCGTCGCGAACGACGCCTGCAACAGATAGCCGCCGGTCGGCGCCTCCCAGTCCAGCATCTCGCCGGCGACGAACACGCCCGGCACGCGCTTCAGCATGAAGGCCTCGTCGATCTCGTCGAATGCGACGCCGCCAGCCGTGGAGATCGCCCGCGCCATCGACGCGATGCCGGTGAGCGCGATCGGGATGGCATTGATCAAAGCAGCGAGATCATCGGATGAGAGCGCTGCGAGCTGCCGTCCTTGCGCAATCGCCGCCTCCTGCAGCAGCCCGATGGCCACCGGCGACAGATGCAGCGCCTTGCGCAGGAAGTTGGAGAATGACTGCTTGCCGCGCGACGCTGCGAGCTTTGACGTCAGTTCCCCGGCATCGAGATCCGGCCGCAAGGCGATGTGAAGCACGGCCTTGCCACCCGCCATCACAGCCTCGCGCAATACCGATGACAGCGCATAGATGCCGCCACCTTCGATGCCCGAGCGCGTGATCATCGCCTCGCCGCGCACCGATCGCGTGCCGAAAGACAGCGCGATGCCCTTGAGCGGCTGGCCTTCGAAGCGGTCCTTGAAGATATCCGACCACGCGACATCGAAGCCGACATTGGCGGGACGCAACGGGGCTATGACGATGCCTTTCGCGGTGAGCATATCGACCCAGGCGCCATCCGAGCCGAGCTTGGCCCAGCTTCCGCCGCCAAGGGCGAGCACCGTCGCTTTCGCTGATACTGACCGCGGCCCATCAGGCGTGTCGAGCTTGAGCACGCCTTCGGCGCTCCAGCCGGTCCAGCGATGGCGGAATGCGAAGGTCACGCCCTGCTCGCCCAGCCGGCGCAGCCATGCACGCAGCAAGGGCGACGCCTTGAATGCCTCGGGAAATACGCGCCCGCTGGAGCCGATGAAGGTGGGCTGGCCGAGCGCCTCGCTCCATGCGCGCAGATCGGACGGCGTGAAGCCTGCAATCGCCGGCGCAAGCCGCTTTTCCGTCACGCCGTAACGCGCGAGAAAATCTGGCAGCGGCTCGCTATGGGTGAGATTGAGCCCGCCGCGGCCGGCCATCAGGAATTTTCGCGCAGCCGAAGGCATGGCGTCGAACACGGTGACGCCGACCCCACCTTTCGCCAGCACTTCGGCCGCCATCAGGCCCGCGGGGCCGGCGCCAATGACCGCGACGTCAATTTTCAGAAGATCCGTCACGGTCATCCATAGGTGCGTCAGGGATCAGGTCTTGAGGCCGAGCCTCTTCGCTGCCTGCTCAACATATTTTTGCGTCTGATGGAAGGCGCCATCCAGTGCGCGGGCGTTGGACATGTCGCTGATGTCCTTGAAATTGGCGGCAATGGTATCGGCGGTCCACTGTTCCTCGGGGAAGTTCACGCCCTCGCTTTCGAGAACGCGGATCACTGCGAAGGAGCCTGCGCCCGCCCCCATGATGGTCTTGGTCGGCGCGTTCTCGCTCAGCATGTATTCGACCGCCGGCGTGATCGCCTCGGGCTTCATCAGCTTCAGCGCTTCGGGCGGCAGCAGCTCTTCTGTCATCCGCGTCGCCGCGGTGGGCGAGACGATGTTGACGCGGATGTCGGTCTTGCGGCCTTCCTCGGCCAGCACATTCATCAGACCGACCATGCCGGTCTTGGCGGCGCCGTAATTGGCCTGGCCGAAATTACCGTAGAGGCCCGATGAGGAGGTGGTGAGCACGATGCGGCCATAGTTGCGCGCACGCATCCCTTCCCACACGGCCTTGCAGCAATAGAAGGTGCCGACCAGATGCACGTCGAGCACCTTCTGGAAATCGGCGACTTCCATCTTGGCGAACGACTTGTCGCGCAGGATGCCGGCATTGGCGCAGAGCACATCGACGCTGCCCCATTCCTTGGTGGCTTTCTCCACCATCGCGGTGACCTGCTCGAAATTCGAGACGTCAGCGCCATCGGCCATGGCAGTGCCGCCGGCCGCGCGAATTTCCTCGACCACGGTTTCGGCTGCCGTCATGGATCCGCCGCTGCCATCGCGCGCGCCGCCAAAGTCGTTGACGACGACCTTGGCGCCGAGCCTGGCGAGACCGAGCGCGTGAGCGCGGCCAAGGCCGTTGCCGGCGCCGGTGACGATGGCCACGCGGCCGTCAAAGCGGATGGTCATGATGCATGCTCCTCAATTGAAATAGACGAGGCCGAGCCAGTCGGCGACCAGCGCCGGCTTGTCCTCGCCTTCGATCTCGACAGTGGCGGATGTGCGGGTGAAGAGCTCGTTCGGCTTGCGCAGCGTCGCTTCGGTCAGCACGAAGCGGCCGCGCAGGCGCGAGCCGGCCTTCACCGGCGAAATGAAGCGGATCTTGTCGGTGCCGTAATTCACGCCCATGGCGACATCGGCGAGTTTCGGCAGCGCCTCATAGGAAAACACCGAAAGCAGCGACATGGTGAGAAAGCCATGGGCGATGGTGGTGCCGAAGGGGGTCTCGCGCGCCCGAGCGGGATCGACATGGATGAACTGGTGATCCTCGGTGGCTGCGGCAAAGGCATCGATCCGGGCCTGATCGACCAGATGCCATTCGGAGACGCCGACTTCCTTGCCGACCATGGCGATATAGGCTTCACGTGAGATCATCGCGGGGTGTCATTCCTTGTTCGTTGCGCGCGCAGATTCCACAAAGAGCGCGCCGCTGCCAAGCCCTTCGCACTGCACCTTTCGGCCTAGCCGCCCGAGACACCCGAACCGCCACGCATCGCCTGCAATTGCGGGAAATCCTCCTCCCTGAACTCGATGCCGCGCAGGGCGTCGCTGCGGTCATTGTCGTGTTCGAGCCGGCGCAGCTGGACGCGGCGAATCTTGCCGGAAATCGTCTTCGGCAATTCGGTGACGAATTCGATGCGGCGGATGCGCTTGAACGGCGCGAGGCGTTCCTGCAGATGCGTGTAGATCGACAGCGCCGTCTCGGCATCGGGCTTGGCGCCCCCGACCAGCATCACATAGGCTTTCGGGATCGCCAGACGGATCGGATCGGGGCTCGGCACGATGGCAGCTTCGGCGACGGCATCATGTTCGAGCAGGACGCTTTCGAGCTCGAACGGGCTGATGCGATAGTCCGACGACTTGAACACGTCATCGGCGCGGCCGACGAAAGTGAGATAGCCGTCGTCATCGACGAACACCACATCGCCGCTGCGATAGAGCTCGCCGCTCGCACCGCTGACGCTGCCATCTTCGGCCTGATAACCCTGCATCAGGCCGGCCGGGCGATCGGCGCCGAGCACGAGACCGACCTCGCCCTCCTTCGCTGGCTGCCCATCGGCATCGATCACCCTGACCTTGTAGCCGGGTAGTGGACGGCCCATGGAGCCGACCTTCACCTTCTGGCCCGGCGAATTGCCGGCGAGCGCCGTGGTCTCCGTCTGGCCATAGCCGTCACGGATGGTCAGCCCCCATGCCCCCTGCACCTGCTCGATCACTTCGGGATTGAGCGGTTCACCGGCGCCGCAGACCTCGCGCAGCGCGACCTTGAAGGTGGCAAGCTGCTCCTGAATGAACAGACGCCACACGGTCGGCGGCGCGCAGAGCGTGGTGACACCGCAACGGCCGATGGTGGCGAGAAGGCTTTTGGCATCGAAGCGCGGCTGATTGACGACGAACACGGTCGCGCCCGCATTCCACGGCGCAAAGAAGCAGCTCCAGGCATGTTTGGCCCAGCCGGGGGAGGAAATATTGAGATGGACGTCGCCGGGCTGCAGGCCGATCCAGTACATGGTGGAGAGGCCGCCCACCGGATAGCTGCGCTGGCTGTGGCGCACCAGCTTCGGCTTCGCCGTGGTGCCGGAGGTGAAATAAAGCAGCATCGGATCGTCGGCCCTGGTCGGTCCGTCTGGCGTGAACGTCTCGGGAAATTCTGCCGATGTCTCGAAAGCGAGCCAGCCGTCGCGCGACGTCGCCGCATTCACGACGATCTGCCCAACACCTGCGGTCCTCAGGCTGCTGAATTTGGCAATCTGATCTTCGCCTGCGACGACGACTTTCGCCCGGCCGCGATCGAGGCGGTCCTGTAATTCGTCCGATGTAAGAAGCGTCGTCGCAGGAATGACAACCACACCCAGCTTGATCGCCGCCAGCATGGTCTCCCACAGCGGTACGACATTGCCGAGCAGCAGCAACAGATGATCGCCGCGCTGTAGCCCTTGCGCGCGCAGGAAGTTGGCGACCTGATTGGAGCGGCGTGAGAGCACTTCAAACGATAGTCTGGTCTCGCGACTGGCGGCAGCGTCGACGATCCACAATGCCGTCCGCGACCGGCTCGCGGGATCACTGGCAAGCTCGGCGTCGAACCAGTCGAGTGCCCAGTTGAAATCGACGGGATCCGGCCATCGAAAACCGGCGACAGCCTTGTCGTAGTCGGAACGGTGCTCAAGGAGAAAGGCGCGGGCCTGCTTGAACGTGGTCATGCTTCCATCCCGTCGTTTTTTATGTTGTCGCCTTACACTCCGCCCTCATCCTGAGGAGCCGCGCAACGCGCGGCGTCTCGAAGGATGGCCCAGAGCTCCTCGGC
>WPCJ01100261.1_pt1 | contig 10063 bp, 12 predicted proteins | sample 5399831 | NCBI WGS metagenome assembly WPCJ01 (sample SAMN12869470, study PRJNA574797) | sludge metagenome | isolation source: wastewater treatment of pH10 | place: China:Beijing | collected 2019-05-20 | reverse complement strand
CGCGGCGCGGGCAAGACGCGCGCCGGCGCCGAATGGGTGCGCGCGCAGGCGCTGGGAATCGCGCCGTTTGCGGAGCGCGCCGCCGAGCGCATCGCGCTGGTGGGGCAGACCGAACACGATGTGCGTGAAGTTATGATCGAGGGCGTGTCGGGCATTCTCGGTGTGCATCCGCGCGCCGATCGCCCGGCGTGGTCGCCGTCGCGCAAGCGGCTGGAATGGGCGAATGGCGCGATCGCCGAAGTGTTTTCCGCGGAGGACCCCGAGAGTCTGCGCGGGCCGCAATTTCACTGTGCATGGTCGGACGAGATGGCGAAGTGGCGACAGGCCGAGGCTGCCTTCGACATGCTGCAATTCGGATTGCGGCTCGGCCAGCAGCCGCGGCAACTGATCACCACCACGGCGCGGCCAAGCGCGCTGCTGAAGCGCCTGCTCGCCGATCCCTCCACGGCGGTGTCGCGGGCGGGGACGGCGGCGAATGCGTTTCATCTCGCGCCGACCTTTTTGCGAAACGTGATGGCGCGCTATGCCGGCACGCGGCTCGGGCGACAGGAGCTGAATGGCGAGATCATCGACGACCGGCCGGATGCGCTATGGTCGCGCGCGTTGCTGGAGCAGTGCCGCGTCGATGCGGCGCCGCCTCTGCAGCGCATCGTCGTCGCCGTCGATCCGCCGGCGACATCGACCAAGCGCGCCGATGCCTGCGGCATCGTGGCCGCGGGGCTGACCGATGGCGGCATCGTCCATGTGCTGGCCGATGACAGCGTGAGCGGCGCGACGCCGACGATCTGGGCGAACAAGGCGATCGCGCTGTGGCGGCGGCTCGAGGCCGATGCGCTGGTGGTCGAGGTCAATCAGGGCGGCGACATGGTGCGCACGGTGATCGACGGGATCGAGGCGGGCGTGCCGGTGACGCCGGTGCGCGCCACGCGCGGCAAGTGGCTGCGCGCCGAGCCGGTGGCGGCGCTCTATGAGCAGGGCCGCGTGAAACATGTCGGCGCCTTCGCGGCGCTGGAAGACGAGATGTGCGACTTCGCGAGTTCGGGATTGTCCTCGGGCAAATCGCCGGATCGCCTGGATGCTTTGGTCTGGGCCATCGCCGCGCTGGCGCTGAACCGGCGCGGCGACGGGCCGCGGATCAGGATGTTGTGAACCGTAGCCCGGGTGAAGCGTAGCGTAACCCGGGGACCGGCGTTTCCATTCACGCGACATCCCCGGATTGCGCTGCGCTTCATCCGGGCTACGAGGATCGCATTCATGTTCGAACGCCTGAAAGCCTATCTTGCGGCGCCGGAGACGAAGGCGTCGCGCACCGCAAGATTTCTTGCGTTTCAGTATGAGGGAAAGGCGCGGTGGACCGCGAAGGACTACACGTCGCTGGCGCGGGAGGGCTACATTGCCAATGCCGTCGTACACCGTGCCGTCCGGCTGATCGCCGAGAATGCGGCGGCGTGTCGCTTCGTCGTGTTCGACGGCGCCGATGAAAGCGAGGCGCATCCGCTGGCGCAACTCATGACGCGGCCCAATCCGCGGCAGGATGGCGCTGCGTTCTTCGAGACGCTCTATGCGCATCTCCTGCTCGCCGGCAATGCCTATGTGGAAGCGGTGACGCTGGACGATGCGGTGCGCGAGCTGCACGCGCTGCGGCCGGATCGCATGAAGCTGATCGCGGGGAGCGATGGCTGGGCGGAGGCCTACGAATACAGTGTCAATGGCCGCAGCCTGCGCTTCGACCAGGCCGCGAGCCATGTGCCGCCGATCCTGCACCTGAGCTTTTTCCATCCGCTCGACGACCACTATGGCCTCGCGCCCATCGATGCCGCCGCGACGGCGCTCGACACGCACAATGCATCGGCGAAATGGAACAAGGCGCTGCTCGACAATGCCGCGCGGCCATGCGGCGCACTGGTTTATGCCGGGCCGGACAGCGCGGTGCTGTCGGACACGCAATTCGACCGGCTCAAGCGCGAGCTGGAGAGCAATTACCAAGGCGCGGTGAATGCCGGCCGGCCGCTGCTGCTGGAAGGCGGGCTCGACTGGAAACCGATGGCGCTGACGCCGAAGGACATGGATTTCCTCGAGGCCCGCCACATGGCCGCGCGCGAGATCGCGCTCGCTTTCGGCGTGCCGCCGATGCTGCTCGGCATTCCCGGCGACAACACCTATGCGAATTTCGCCGAGGCCAATCGCGTGTTCTTCCGCCAGACCGTGCTGCCGCTCGCGGCGCGCACCGGCAATGCGCTGGCGCAGTGGCTGGCCGGCAATCATGGCGAGGACATCCGCATCGAGATCGACACCGACCGCATCGATGCGCTGGCAAGCGACCGCGTCGCGCTGTGGGAGCGCGTCAATGCCGCGGCGTTCCTGACCCTGAACGAAAAACGCGCAGCGGTGGGCTACGCGCCAGTGGAGGGCGGGGACAGGTTGGGGTGACGATTGAGGATGGAGACGCGCTCTCGAAATCACCTGGGTCGAGAGTGGCATCGTTTCCAGGCCAAGAATGATCTCGCACGGCCGCTGGTGTCGCCGCAGATCGATTTGTCCCCTGTAAGGGCGTCGAGCCATGACTGATCGTGACCTCATCAATGCACAACAACATCAGCGCGTCATGCGGCCTGACGTGGCACGCTTCATACGACCCGACGCACAACGCTATATCAGGCCTGACATAGCCCGCTTTCTCGCACCTCGATTTGAACTTTCAGGTCTGGATCGCAAATATCGCTCCACGCAGCGTCGGGTCCCTGCAGGGCAAACGGGCGGCGGACGCTGGGTGAATGAGATCGTCTCGGCAGGCCAGAGTCTGTTCTCCGGCCTCCTTGTCGATATGGTCGTAGGTGGCATCGGTAGCGCATTGGGGAGTGCGGGCCGTGCGTTGGGCGGCATTGGTGGAAACACAGGCGCGGCATCGAGTGGACTGGCCGACCTTTCACTTGGCGACGCAGAATCTGGCGTCGGCGATGCAGCTATGGCGTTCGATGACACTAGCACAACCAATCCTTGGACTGACTTAATCGGCAACGATCCTGCCGCGCCGGTGCCGATCCCGAATGCCGCAGCTGAGGATATTCCGGCCAATCTCGAAGAGGTTAATGCTCGGCGCGGCAATTCGCCAAATGGCTACTTCCCTGGGGCATCCACAGAGCAACTGGTGCGGCTCGACCAGGCCATTGCACGTTCAGAAAACGCGCTCACGCAGATCAGGCAATATGACGCCGGGTGGCGGCCAAGCGAGACGAGCGCGCAGGCTCCGGGCAGCATCGAAGGCACGATCCGGAGCGCGGAAGCCCGGGCGACCCAAGTCGAGACCCGGCTTTATGAACTGCGCTCCGGGATCGGCGGAAATTTCCCTCCGACGCCCACAACCCCGCCGCAGCCTGCTGCACGTACGCGCGTATTCGATGGCGGAGGATGGATCGATGCCTATCGCGGAATCAACAACGCGCCGGATCTGTTTGGGCGTGCGGTTTGGCCGGTGGATAAGGGGACGGTAGCCGTTGGAGCGATCGACGGGAATATTCACTTTGGCGTCAATTCGACTGCTCCTGGTTACTCTGATGCCGATTGGAATGTGGCCACTCGGATGCGGCAAACTCTGATCGACAAGTATCCACTGATGATGAACACAACTGACTTGGGGCAAATGCCAAATGACGGACTTTTCCACGCCGAAGCAACGTTTTTGCTCCGCGCGGCGAAGGATAGGGGAGGAAATCTGGAAAATCTGTCGATTGAAATAATGGTGGACCGGGACATCTGTCGGAGCTGCGGGCGCATACTGCCAAATCTGGGCATGGAGCTCGGAAATCCTTATGTTGTATTCACGGAACGCCAGTCAGGAATCCGTAGCGAGATGTGGAATGGCCGCTGGTTGTCTGGGAGATATCGATGAAGCGGACGATCTATTTTGATCACTTCAGGTGGTCCGATTGGCCATCGCCGGACGAACTTGCGTCGTTCTTTCTAGCCCCTCCTGGCAAAGAATGGTCATATCGTGGCGGTAACGACAGCTGGGGACTTGATGTTACGGGTCTCTACGGCACCGCGGACTTGCCCGAGGCACAGCAGGTCGGTGTGTCCTTGACGATGATCGGAAACCCGCGTCACGGCGTTTTCCTCGATTACAAAAAATGGGACGGGCGAATTCGCAAACAGTACAGCTATAACTCAAAAGGGGACCTCGCTCGTCTCGGCGAGTTTGTCGAGTCGCTGCACGAAACGCCGTTATCAATCGGTTTGTTTGTGCCCTTTGCTGCAGCGTGGAAAGCCGTGAAGCAATTTATGCAGACTGATGGCGAACTGCCGGATAGCATTGAATGGGTTGCGGCAAGTGATTTGCCCGAAGGAACGTTTCCCGGTCCGGGACGTCCGTGAAACTGAGTGCGGCCGCGCCGCAAGAGTTTGAGATGTCTGCTACTTACGTCATCCCCGATCTGCATGGCCGCAGCGATCTGCTGGACCTCGCGCTGGCGCGCATCGACGCGCATGCAGCCGGGAGTGCGCTGACGCTGGTGGTGCTCGGCGATTACGTGGACAAGGGGCCGGATTCACGCGGCGTGATCGCGCGGCTGCGGGCAGGGCTGCCGCTGCTGTGGCGCACCGCGATGCTGAAGGGCAATCACGATGCGCTGATGGTGGCGGCGCTGCGCGGCGAGATCGCCATGGATAAATGGCTGGCGAAAGGCGGCGATGCGGCGCTGGCGTCCTATGGCGGCGATGCCGCCGAGGTGCCGATGCACGACATCGCCTGGCTCGACGGCCGGCCGCTGTTTTTCGAGGATGCCCATCGCATCTATGTGCATGCCGGCGTCGATCCCGCGCTGCCGCTGCGGCGGCAGGACACCTTGGTGCTGCTGACCAAGCGCTATGCCGATGATGATGACAGCGGGCTCGCCGGCAAACATGTGGTGCACGGCCATGACAGGCATGCGGACGGGCCGCTGCTGCTCGCCAATCGCAGCAATCTCGACACCAATGCCTGGGCCACCGGGCGGCTGGTGATCGGCGTGTTCGACGACGACGTGCCGGGCCGGCCGATGGAGCTGATCGAAGTCACGCTGTGACCGTGAACGCGTTGTGATCGGGATCGTCGGCGCTGCCGTCTAGGCAGTTTCTTTTCTCACCATTGGACACCGTGCACGCTGCCCCGGGAGGGGCGGGAGTGTTCGATGCTGCGTGAATGCCATGACCGTGATCTCCGACTTGATCGAAGCCTTTCTCGCCCGCGGCGATCTCGCGCATCTGGCGCTGTTTCTGTGGGCCTCGGTGGCGAGCCTTGCGGCGCTGTTCGTGCTGCGCGAGCTGGCGGGCGCCTCACGGCGGTTCGACGAATTCGTGCGACAGCTCGCTTTGTTCAATCGCCGGATCGGGCGGCGCGGGCGCAAGGCGGAGAGCGATGAGCGTGACAGCGATCGCGAATGATCGCGCTTTGAGGAGTGCGACAATGGACAGCCTGCATGCGATGCTGCGTTCGATCCGGCCGGAGACGAAGGCAGCAAAGAGCCCGATCAGCGTGATCAGCGAATTCCTCGATCACATCGAGCGGCTGCAGCGCCAGGTGCCGCGAATATCGCCGCCCGCCAGGCCGAAGCGGCGCGGGAAGTAGTTCTTCTTTTCCCTCCCTCAAGCGGCGCAGCCGCGCAGGGGGAGGGAGCCCTCATCACATCTTTGCTGCTCGATCAGCGAGGCTGCCCATGCTTGCCCCGTCGCCTTCTCCTGCGCGTCTGGCGCTGACGCCGGACGGGATCATCGAGGGCTATGCCTCGCTGTTCGGCGCCATTGACCAGGCGCGGGACATGGTGATGCCCGGCGCCTTCAGGCTGACGCTGCAGCAGCGCGGCTTGCGAAAAATCCCGATGCTGTTCCAGCACGACCCGTCCGAACCCATCGGCGTCTGGCTGGAGCTGCGCGAAGACATGCGCGGGCTGTGGGCGCGCGGCAAACTCATTCCCGATGTGGCGCGGGCGCGCGAACTCCTCGCGCTGCTGCAGGCCGGCGCGGTGGATGGCCTATCGATCGGCTATCGCACCCGGCACGGGGCCATCGATCCGAAGACGCGCATTCGCCGGCTGCATCAGGTCGATCTCTGGGAGATCTCGCTCGTCACCTTCCCGCTGCTCGACGGCGCCCGCGTCGAAGCCGTGAAGCAGTCGCGCCTGCGCACGGCAGCCGAGCGCGAATGGCAGCAAGTGATCGGTTCAGGCGTCGGCGCGGATGCACCGCCGGCGGCTGTAAGGCGCGGGAGGGTGGCGGCTTGCTCGCTGCATTCCCGCGCCGCTCGCAAAGCGGCGCTGCGCAGTGTACGTGCCAGTCTTGCACTGGGAGCAAGATGATGATGCGGTATATCGGCGGATTTTCCGGTATCCTATTGAGTGAGGTTCGCCACTAGGAGCGGGGGATGGGGGATTGGGAGCCTTTGCCGGATGATCCGATATGGACGCTTCTGCGTGATCGCGTCGTCGCATATCTTAGCGAGCTGGGGCCTCGTTATGAGCACTATGAGGGAGATTGGTATCTTCTCGACGAAGACACCGGTCAACAGATGGTCAAGATCGAACTCGTCAACAACGACCTTTTGCGCCCCGACATTGTCAAATCACTTCAAGCCTTGCTGAAAGGCTATCCGGATTGGGCCATAGCGCTTCAGGTCGATGGCGTCGATGCAGACGGACAGCGTCGCGGCATGGGCCTCTGGATCGAAGAGGACAAGGTGTCTGACGAACTGCTGCGCGAATATTTACCGCAAATCTTTCGGGAGATGCGTTTCTAGAGCGAAAACCCGGTCGTGGCTGGATCTTGAGTGAAGTGTTGCACACAGGACAACAACGGGACTGGCAGCTCCTTCATGATGCGATAACGCACATTCTTGATTGCTATGGCATGAAGAATGCGTCCGGAAAAGGTGACTACTGGCTGCTGGATGAGAACTGGGGGCGTTATTCCCAACAACTCGAATTCCAGAATCTCGATCTCTTTCATCCGATTATTCTCCAGCTTCTGCAGAATCTGCTGCAACGTTTTCCGGACTGGTACATCACGATCCGTGTGGACGTGGTCGGCAAGGAAGATGTGTGGCCGGGCATGGGTGTCATCGTCTATCGCGATCGGATCGTGGACGATCTCAACCGCGATTTTCTCCCGCCAAGGTTTCGAAACATCATGTTTGGTGAAACGCCGGCGGCGGTGGCCGAAAGAACCGCTGAGCGGGTCAGGCAGCTGATGGCTGCGACACGGCAGAAGCGAAGCCGCTAGATTCGCGGTCCATCGATCCATTCTCGATATCTGAATTGAGAGCTCGCCGTTAGGGCGAGCGCTAACGGCCGCCCGCGTTCTCGCATTTTCGCTTCCATCGCTGGATCTACTGACCGTATCGCATCGTCGAACATCAAATTTCCACGCAACCACTACTACAAGGAGTCAACCATGAATTTCGAGCTCACCGACGCCGCCCCCGAACATAAAGCCGGCTTCGCCGCGCCGCGCGAAAACTATGACGAACTGCGGCAGACTTTCGAGGATTTCAAGGTCGCAAATGACGAGCGCCTGGCGCGCATCGAGCATAAGCGCGGCGATGTGCTGCTCGAGCAGAAGGTCGATCGCATCAATGCGGCGCTGGACGCGCAGCAGCGGCGGCTGGACGATATTTTGCTGCGGGGGGCTCGGCCGGGGATCGGTGGTTCACGCGCCTCGCGCGATCATACCGCGCGCGAGCACAAGAGTGCCTTCGATGCCTATGTGCGCGCCGGCGATGTCGAGGCGCTGCGTGCGCTCGAGACCAAGGCGATGTCGGTGGGTTCAAATCCCGATGGCGGGCATCTGGTGCCGCCGGAGCTCGAGCGCACCATCGGCGCGCGGCTGATGGCGATCTCGCCGATCCGCAGCATTGCCTCGGTGCGCGAGATTTCGAGCAGTGTCTACAAAAAGCCTTTCATGACCGCGGGCCCCGCCGCCGGCTGGATCGGCGAGACCGATGCGCGGCCGCAGACCGCGACGGCAAATCTCGATGCGCTGTCGTTCCCGGCCATGGAGCTCTATGCCATGCCGGCGGCGACGGCGACGCTGCTCGACGACAGCGCCGTCAATCTCGATGACTGGATCGCCTCCGAGGTCGAACTCGTCTTCGCCATGCAGGAAGGCGCAGCTTTTGTCAGCGGCGACGGCGTCAACAAGCCGAAGGGCTTTCTGAACTATACGGCGGTGACGAATGCATCGTGGAGCTGGGGCAATCTCGGCTATCTCGCCTCCGGCGCTGCCGGCGCGTTTCCGGCATCCAATCCATCCGATACGCTGGTCGATCTGATCTATGCGCTGAAGGCCGGCTATCGTCAGAATGGCTCCTTCGTGATGAACCGGAAGACCCAGGCGACGATCCGCAAGTTCAAGGACTCGACCGGCGCCTATCTGTGGCAACCGCCCGCACAGAGCGGCGGTCGCGCGACGCTGATGACCTTCCCGGTGGTAGAGGCCGAGGACATGCCGGATGTTGCAGCGAACGCTCTCGCTGTTGCGTTCGGAGATTTCCAGCGCGGCTATCTGATCGTGGACCGCGTTGGAGTCCGTGTGCTGCGCGATCCCTACAGCGCGAAGCCTTATGTGCTGTTCTATACGACCAAGCGCGTCGGCGGCGGCGTGCAGGACTTTGATGCGATCAAGCTGCTGAAGATGGCGGCAAGCTGAGAGAGCCACGATTGGCGCGGGCGACGTCGCGTCGCCCCGTCGTCGTAGAATTCAGCAATAGGTGAAATAGTTGCAGCCGAACTGCGGCCGGCCAATGAGCAGGTCCTGCGGCGCGCCATAGTGGCTGTAATAATAGGAAACCTCGAAAAGCGGACCGCCGTTGCGCGGGTAGGCCTCGCGCGAAGCGAGATCTACGATAAATCGAATGTTGTCAGCATACCGCGGTTGAAGCACTATCAGATCACGGGGTGGTTTCAGAGGGCAAACCCACAGTTCGGCGGTCTTTCTCCGCGGCAGTATCTGAGCGACAAGGGCATTGCCGAACGTCGCGCGGTGGGTCTCTATGCTCTGGAGCTCTATAAGGTGCTGAAGCGATGAGGATGAAAGCCATCACCGGGATGACCACGTCGGAGCTGGTTGAAAACTTTGCCGAGATCGCCATTGCCCAGGATGAAGCGGAAAGGCACGGTCAAATCGCGAAGTATAATCGTCTATTCAAGCAGATGATGAGTATCGAAGGCGAGTTGAAAAACCGGAACGGTGATCAGAGGCGTGAGCTTACCAGGTTGTTCGATCATCCCAATCTACATGTCCGTGTCCAAGCCGCTATGTTGACATTGGCGGTCACTCCCTTGGAAGCGCGTGTCCAACTCGAGATGTTGGCTGCGTCGGATCGACTTCCCTATTCAGCTGATGCGGGGATGTGCCTATGGAACCTAGATCGCGGCGTGTTTAAACCGACATAACCGTCCTCGCCACACCGTCAGACCCGTCAATCTTCCGACCCATCCTTCAACACAAACTTCTTCCTTAGCTCCACGGCGACATCGTCCGCCATCTTCTGCGCATAGGTCGCGTGTTTCGGGGCGGTGATGACCATCGCCCGCCAGCCGAGCAGGGGATCGGGGCGGACGGAGACATAGACACCACCCACGACGATACGCTGGGCGATCATCTCCTCCAGTTCGGCTTCGGTCTTTTCTTGCCTGCCCAAGTGGCTTTCCTCCCGGCGGTGAAAGCTACTCATTCATGTGGTGACGCGTTTCGGATTTGTCCGTTCACAAAGCCTTGAGGCCGCGGCGCGCGCAGGCGCTCAGCAATAGCCATACCAGCCGCAGCCATAGGGCGCGCGGCTGAAGATCGTCTCCGGCCTGGTGCCGTAATAGGAGCGATAATAATACGAATTCGGCTTGCCGTAATAGCCGTGAACGATCGACGGAATATCGACTTCCGGCGCATAGGTGACGATGGGTTCTTCCACCGGCCGTTCCTTCTCGGCCACCACCACGCGGCGGGTCTTCGGCAGCGGCTCGGCGAACACGGCGCCGAGGCGGCTGTGGCCGGCGAGATCGGCGGCGTCAGCCGGCGCGGCGCAAAGCGCGCAGGCGGC
>WPCJ01096200.1_pt1 | contig 10063 bp, 9 predicted proteins | sample 5399831 | NCBI WGS metagenome assembly WPCJ01 (sample SAMN12869470, study PRJNA574797) | sludge metagenome | isolation source: wastewater treatment of pH10 | place: China:Beijing | collected 2019-05-20 | reverse complement strand
AGGCAACTTATCGAGTACTTCATTAATCTTATCTTCTCTTGTTTTTCCGCTATGTTCAAGCTTAAGTTCAATTATATTACTTTTTTTGGTTTTTGGTTTTTCTGTCCAGATCTTATCAACCAAATTTTCTTCAATTGGTATAAATTTAATATTAAACTCGCTAGCTAATCGGATATAGTGGTCATAAGTTGATTTAGTCATTAAGTTGGGGTCAAACCCTAGTTTATAACCTTCAATGTCGCTAAAAAATTGTTTATACTCCTGATCAATCATGTTAAATACTTTAAAATCTTCAGCAAGTTCTAAGCTTGCTTGGGGTAGATAACGACCATCCGTAAAAAGATTTTTTTTGTCATTTAGTATGATAGCGAGTCCATTAGAACCAGTGAATCCGGTCAGCCAGCTTAAACGCCTCAAATGTTTTGGTGAATATTCATTATTAAACTCATCAAAAGAAGGAATTATATAACCATTAATATCATTTATTGAAAATAAATTAATTAAATCTTGAATTTTATCTCGCATAGACTTCCGTAGATTAAAAAAAATGTTAATATTCAATTGAACTTATTTTAATTATAATGCAAATTTCCCATAAAAAAAGCGAAACTCCAAAGGTATTAAAGAAGCTTTATACTCTTGATCTTAAAAGTTTCATTGCAAAGAGCTTCGAAACTTTACATCCCCAACAAAAATTTATCGATAATTGGCACCTTGACTTGATTATTGAATATCTTTTAGCAGTCGAAAAAAAACAAATAAAACGGTTGCTTATCAATATGCCCCCAAGATCATTAAAATCATTTTGTATCAGTGTTGCCTGGCCGGCATGGATTTTAGCTAATAATCCCAGTAAGAAAATTATAGTTGCTTCTTATAGCCAAGCACTAAGTAATAAGCATTCCCTAGATTGTAAAAATATTATGGTGGCTGAATGGTTTCAATCTTATTTTACTAACTTTAAAATTATGCATGGGCAAAACCAGAAGCATAAATTTTCCACCACCGAGCATGGTTTTAGATTTGCAACTTCTGTAGGAAGCATGCTAACCGGTGAGGGTGCAGATATTATAATAATAGATGATCCTATTTCTTCATTAAAAGCTATGAGCAAAACCGAGCGTTTAAAATGCATAAATTGGTATGAGCAAACACTTTCCTCTAGATTAAATGATAAGAGAAATGGGGCAATTGTTTTAGTTATGCAAAGATTACACCAAGAAGATTTAAGCGGTCACTTATTGAGGAGAAAAATTTTCAAGCACTTAAAACTTGAGGTAGTCTCAAAAAAAGATGAGGAGATAAAATATAACAGTTTTAATTATTTTAGGAAAGCCGAGGAAATACTTAACAAGAATATAGATACAAAAGAAAGCTTAGAAGTTTGTAAAAAAGAATTAGGTGGCTATGCATTTGAAGCTCAATATCAGCAGAATCCGATTACTACCGACTCAGGGATCATCAAACCGAATTGGATATTAAGATACGACAATTTGGAAGATATTGATGAAGTCTATCAAAGCTGGGATACAGCAATTAAAGACGGTAAGCAAAATGACTATTCAGTTTGCACTACCTGGGAAGTAAAAGGAAATCACTATTACCTAACAGATGTCTTTCGAGAAAAACTTGAATACCCAGCTCTAAAAAACCATATAATAAAAATGCAACAGAAATTTAATGCAAAAGCAGTGATAATTGAAGATAAAGCAAGTGGACAACAGCTTATTCAGGAATTAAAAGCTTCAGCTATAAATATTATAAAAGCTATTCCTAAATATGATAAAATAACTAGGCTTGTTTTAACCTCGGTTTTATTTGAAAGCGGAAAAATATTTTTCCCAAAATATTCATATTGGCTTCATACCTTAGAGGAAGAATTATTTTGCTTTCCGAATGGAAAAAATGATGACCAGGTTGACTCCATGACTCAATTTTTACTTTGGGCAGGAAATAAAAAAGAAGTAGAAATGAGTCTGAGAAGAGTATAGAATTGTAACCAATTAAATCAAAGTAGGGAAGCATGTCAGCAAGCAAGAAGAAATTTTATATTACCACCCCTATTTATTACGTGAATGACGTACCGCATATTGGGCATGCATACACAAGCCTTGCTTGCGATGTTTTAGCAAGGTTTAAAAGGCTGGATGGATTTGATGTCATGTTTTTAACTGGCACTGATGAGCATGGTCAAAAAATTGAGAAAGCTGCCGCAAGAGTAGGTAAAGATCCGCAAAAATTTACTGACGAAGTCTGTACCAGCTTTAAAAACTTATCAAACATTATGAATTTTTCTAATGACGATTTTATAAGAACATCTGAAGAAAAACATAAGAGGTATGTAACAGAAATTTGGAAAAAACTGGTTGATAGCGGCAACATTTATTTAGGAAAATATTCAGGATGGTATGCAGTTCGTGATGAGGCATTTTATACAGAATCTGAACTTGTTGACGGAAAAGCTCCCACTGGTGCAGAGGTAGAATGGGTAGAGGAGCCTAGTTACTTTTTTAATCTCTCTGCTTGGCAAGATAAATTACTAAAATTTTACGATGAAAACCCTGGCTTTATAGCTCCAATTTCCAAAAGAAATGAAGTCATATCATTTGTTAAAGGCGGCCTTACTGACCTTTCAGTCTCCAGAACATCGTTCAAATGGGGGATACCAGTTCCCGGGGATGAAAATCATGTAATTTATGTATGGCTGGACGCTCTATTTAATTATTTATCAGCAATAGGTGGGGAGAATTCCCATTATTGGCCATGTGACTTGCATATGGTAGGCAAAGATATTTTACGCTTTCATGCGGTATACTGGCCAGCATTTTTGATGGCGACAGGAATAGAACTACCAAAGAAAGTTTTTGCCCATGGTTGGTGGACAAATGAAGGAGTAAAGATCTCAAAATCTTTAGGCAATACTATTGACCCATTAAAACTAGTTGAAGAATTCGGTAAAGATTACGTGCGTTATTTCATGATGAAAGAAGTGCCCTTCGGTAATGACGGAAATTATTCCAAAGCAAGTTTTATAAGTAGAGTTAATGCTGATCTCGCTAATAATATAGGTAACCTAACCCAAAGAGTGCTTTCCTTTATCTATAAAAACTGCGGGGGGAAAATACCTTCAACCAAAGAACTAAATAACAACGACATAGAATTTATAGATTTTACATATCAATCGATTGATAAAATAAGAAAAGAGATTGATCAACAAGCGATACACTATGCAATACAAATTATTTTAGATTTGGCGATAAGGGCAAACGAGTATATTGATAGGGAAGCACCCTGGAACTTAAAGAAAACTGATTTGAATAGGATGGAAGCAGTTTTATATACTTTAGCAGAAGTGATAAGGGTGATAGCTGTATTACTACAACCCGTTATGCCTAACGCTGCAGAAAAGATATTAGAAATATTAAATATAAATAAAACAGGATTTGATACATTAAATAAGAACTTTTCTTTGAGGGAAGGTCACAAAATTAATGAACCGTTTGGAGTCTTCCCAAGAATTGAGGATAAATGACTATTTTGAATTGGAATCCTTTTTAAGAATAATCATTATATCGTTTTTGCCAGCTAACCCTAATTTTTTTCTGGCGAGCTCATCTAGCATGTCGAGATCAACTTTATCTTTGCTAATTAGCTTTACTTTATTTTCTAATTGAGCTTTCTCAGCAGATAATTTATTTAAAATTTCTCTTTTGGTCTGGAGTTCTTTGGAGAGCCTTTGATATGCAAATATGCCGCGTTCTCCATTTAATGAGTGATAAATGAAATAAATAACTAGCAAATATATAATAAGATTTAGCCCAATAATACTTAAATTATCGGATTTTTTATTTTTTTGAGGTTTTTTCATGAAAAATTATTAATATAAAATACTCAAATGAAAGTTGCAACTTACGCTTAAAAATACTATTATGCTTAACAATTAGCATAGCATGGGAAATATGGCAACAATACTATTAATCTTACAAATCTTTATTGTTCTGGCTTTAGGGGTAGTCATCCTAATGCAGAAAACCGGTAACGACGGACTTTCTGGCTTATCAGGAGGCGGGCATAATTTATTCTCCGGCCGTGCAACTAGTAATATTTTTTCTAAGATGACTATGTTCTTAGCTATAGCTTTTATGGTAAATAGTTTAGCTTTAGCAAAGTTGGTAATTATGGAGAGGAAAGAAGCAAGGTCAATAATAGATTCAATAAGTCATGAGCACTCAATTACCGATGAGAAGCATAATCATGAGAAAGCACCTGAAGCACCGATAGCTAAATGATATTAATATGACAAAATTTATCTTTATTACAGGCGGCGTAGTTTCTTCCCTTGGTAAAGGCTTAGCATCAGCATCACTAGGCGCATTGCTACAAGCAAGAGGATATAAAATTAGGCTAAAAAAACTTGATCCTTACTTAAATGTTGACCCTGGAACGATGAGCCCTTATCAACATGGAGAAGTTTTTGTTACAGATGACGGAGCTGAGGCAGATCTCGATTTGGGGCATTATGAGAGATTTACGGGAGTCCCGGCTAGAAAAGGGGATAATACTACCGCAGGAAGAATATATTCCGAGTTGCTCTCTAAGGAGAGAAGAGGAGATTATCTCGGTGGGACTGTTCAAGTAATCCCGCATGTGACGGATCTGATCAAAGAGTTTATTAAAGACGGAACTGAGAACGTAGACTTTGTTCTTTGTGAAATAGGGGGAACCGTAGGTGATATTGAAGCACTGCCGTTTTTTGAAGCGATTAGGCAACTTGGCTATGAGTTTGGTAATAAAAAATCAATTTACGTACATTTAACATTAGTCCCTTATATAAATGCTGCTAAAGAACTTAAAACAAAACCGACTCAACATTCAGTAAAAGAATTAAGATCGATTGGAATACAACCAAATATATTATTATGCCGCTCTGATAGAGAAATTCCACTTTCTGAACGCCGAAAAATTGCATTGTTCTGTAATATCCCGGAAGATTCGGTAATTCAAGCCTTAGACCAGAAAAATATATATCGAGTTCCTGTCGCATATCATGAAGAGCAGCTAGATAAGCAGGTTCTCAGGTGTTTTGATCTCCCCTATGATATAAAACCTAATCTTGAAAAATGGCATAAAATTATAGAATCTGCAGAAAATCCTGAGGGAGAAGTCAAAATTGCTATTGTTGGAAAATATAATAAGCTTAAAGATGCATATAAGTCATTAATAGAAGCTTTTGATCATGCAGGAATCCATAATAAGTATATTGTTAAGTTAAGTTGGGTTAACGCTTCAAATATCAATGACTTAAATGTTGGAGAAAAACTTAAAGGCGTCCATGGTGTAATGGTGCCGGGTGGTTTTGGAAGCCGTGGCGTGGAAGGAAAGATTGCAGCAATAAAATATGCAAGGGTTAACAATATCCCATTTTTTGGTATCTGCCTTGGTATGCAACTCGCCTTGATTGAAGCGGCAAGAAACTTACTTGATATTCAAAACGCAAGTTCCACGGAATTTACTGAGCATTGCACTAACATTATTGGCTTACTTATAGAGTGGGAGAATAGCGGCAAAATTGAAAAACGCAGCTTAAATGAAGATTTAGGCGGTACTATGCGCTTAGGAGCATATGATTGTTTATTACAAACTGCTACTCTTGTGCGCAAGATCTATGGAGCTGAAATGATTAGCGAAAGACATCGTCATCGCTATGAGTTTAATACAAATTTTAAGGAAAAATTAGAGAAAGTCGGAGTTATTTTTAGCGGAATGTCGCCGGATAAAAAACTTATGGAGATCATAGAACTCAAAGAGCATCCTTGGTTCTTAGGTGTTCAGTTCCACCCGGAGCTAAAATCTAAACCTTTTGATCCGCATCCTCTCTTTACTTCTTTTGTAAATGCGGCAATAAATAATAAGAGTGGGAATTTATAAATTAAGGTAATGGTAGAAAACGCCGCTATGGAGAGAAGTAAACTAAAAAATAACGCACCTCCTCCGATTAGCTTTGGGGGCATTGCAATTACCGTTGTTGTGGTTGCTATTGCTATCTTTTCTACTCATACATTATTTTTAATTCTGTTTGGAATGCTACCGGGATTTATCGCAAGTATAGTGGATCGCTATTTATCCAGGGATTTAACAAAGATAGTTATTCTATTTAATTTTTCAGGAATTTCTCCATACTTAGTGCAGATTCTTTTTCATACTGATCAAGTTCAAGAAATAGCAATAAAATTGATTCTTACCCCTCACACATGGTTATATATTTATACCTTCAGTGCTGTTGGTTGGATTGTATACAGGAGTTTTCCTAACATAAGTTTGCTTATAAAAAATATTACAATACAGCTAAGAATCAATGAATTAACTAACGAGCTTGAAAAACTTACAGATGAGTGGGGCAATGAGGTGAGGAGAACACCTGAAGAATAATATTAATTCCTAATATCCTCAGGATATATGTTCTTTAGCTCATAATACTTATTCCCATAAACAATTGCATAATAAACACAAAAGTTAGAAAAATTTGAATAATTACCACAAATGCTATTATTAGTATGGCTAGCACAGCTTCTAACTTTGAGGCTTCTTTAGAGGGAGAGCCAAACCCATTTTCACCTTTAGTACCTGGGATAATCCAAAGTGCAAGAAAAAGTATTTGCCCTACTACGGGAATAAAACATAACAACCACCACCAACCGCTAAGGTTAATATCATGTAACCTTTTAGTAGTTAATATGACCATATTAACTACTAAAACGGATGTTAATATAATAAACAAAGCTTTAAGTATGGCTGACTCACATATAAAAATAGTTACAACCGCAGCAGAAGCTAACAATGTGTTAAAGAAGTATTTTACAATAAATTTGATTCTGCTCACCCTAGGTGAAAGCACAAGTAAACCGAACTTTGCACAAATACGTTTAATCTTGTTCATAATATTACATATAATAAAGTTAGGATTTATTTAAAATTGCAAAAAAGAGATTGTAATTACAAATAACATGTTTGTTAAAGCCATAATATATTCAAATCTTGAAGCTTTTTCAGGGGGCGGCCCAAATTTATTTTCACTTTTATTGCCCGATGCGAAGCAAAGCACTAATTCAAATACAAATCCGATTATAGGAATAAAGTACAACAACAACCATAATCCTTTGAGATTTATATCATGAGACCTTTTTATTTTCAACAAAATAGAATTATATATAAAAATAACGGCAGGGCCAAGAACAATAATAAGAAAGGCATTACCAAATATTTCTTTTATAAAAACTATGAAAGGGTTGGTAGTTGAGGCGAAAGTTTGGTCAAAAAAAAGAGAATATAGCAATAAAACTATAAAAATCAATACAAAAGAGCTTAACAAAAATCTTTACGTACGTGTTCTATCAACTGAGTGTACACAGTTCAGGGCTCTGATCGTGGTTACTATGTTGCCAAGCTGTTGCGTACCTTTTACTTCTATATCTATTATTAATTCAAAAAAGTCTAAAGAACGGCCAACCAGCTTAATATTGGTGATATTTACGTTAAGAGAGGCGATACAACCGGTTACAGCTGCAAGACTTCCCATCTCGTTTGCAACTATAATCTTGATTCTCCCGACATATATTCCTTCACCTGTACCTTCCCAGCCTACATCTATCCAACGTTCCGGGGTGCTAGAGAAGTTTTCTAACATTTCGCAATCAACCGTATGGATAGTAATCCCTTTCCCAGTGTTTACTATTCCTACGATTCTATCGCCCGGGAGAGGATGGCAGCAACCTGCAAAATGCACTGCCACACCGGGAATTAAGCCTTTTATAGGCAAAGATTGGTTAACTTTATTTATTTCTTCCTTTTTGGACTTGAAGCGCAATAATGAAAGCGGATTTAAAGACTTCTTGGCAGGTTTCTCTTCAGGATAAATAGCTTTTAAGATATCAAGCCTATTTATAAGCCCGTCTCCGACTGAAACCAAAATATCATCTGCCGTTTTGCATTGAAAACCTTCCAGGATCTGCTCAAAATCTTTTTCAGCATATACTTTCCCAGCCTGTTCAAATGTTTTACTCAAAATAGCCCTACCAAGATTGATATATTCCTCACGTTGTTTTAAGCGAATAAATTTTCTAATTTCTGCCCTTGCTTTACCAGTTATAACTAACTTCTCCCATGTTGGAGAAGGCATAGGAACTTTAGAACGAAGGATCTCAACTTGATCCCCGTTTTCAAGTTCGGTTTTTAACGGAACAATTCTGCCGTTAACCCTTGCGCCTATACAACTTAAGCCAACATTCGAGTGCACGGCAAAAGCAAAATCGATGGGGGTAGCACCTTTCGGAAGTGCGATTAAATCTCCTTTGGGAGTAAAACAAAAAACCTGGTCATAATACATCTCAAGCTTAGTGTTTTCCAAGAATTCTTCCGGGCTAGAAGCATTTTCTAAAATATCAAGGAGTTCACGTACCCATCTAAATTGAGTGCCTTGATGCGCATGAGAACTGCTCTGCTTATAAGCCCAGTGTGCTGCAAGACCAAGTTCGGCAACCTCATGCATCTCATAAGTTCTAATCTGTATTTCAATACATCTACGCTCCGGACCCATCACAACAGTATGCAAAGATTGGTAACCATTGGCTTTTGAAGTGCTTATGTAGTCCTTGAATGTTCCAGGTATTACATGATAATTTGAATGCATCACACCTAATGCATGATAACAATCTGCAACATCATCAACTAAGATCCTAAAGGCTATAATGTCGGATAACTGTTCAAAGGTAACGTTTTTACGCTCCATCTTCCTCCAAATTGAGCAAGATGTCTTCTCTCTTCCATCTACTTCAGCTTTAATCCCAGCTTCATCAAGTATATGGGTAATTTCTTTTACGATTGTCTCAACTAATGAAACTCCTTCTTTTCTAAGAAAGGTTAGTCTACTCATAATCGATTGTCTAATATCCGGATGTAGTTCTGCAAATGCTAAATCTTGAAGTTCATTCTTAAATTTATGGATACCAATTCTTTCAGCGAGCGGCGCATAAATTTCCATAGTTTCATGAGCGATTCTAAGCCTCTTATCTTTGCTGCCCATATGGTTTAAAGTGCGCATATTGTGCACTCTATCAGCTAGTTTAACAATTAACACTCTAATATCTTTTGAGATGGCAAGTAGCAATTTTCTAAAATTTTCAGCTTGTTTGACATTTTCCGGCTGATTTTCAATTTTGGTTAATTTTGTTACTCCTTCTACTAGCTTTGCTATCTCTTTACCAAAAGTTTTCTCAATTTCTTCGCCAGTAATATGTGTATCTTCTACGGTATCATGGAGTAATGCAGTTATGATCGAAGCGGTATCAATATTGAGCTCGACAAGAATGTCCGCAACGGCGGTTGGGTGAAGTATATAAGGCTCGCCCGAATCGCGAAATTGGTTTTTATGCGCTTCATAAGCCATTTTAAAAGCATCTTCAATTTTAGCTATATTTGCTTTAGGGTTGAGCGAAGCAATTCTTTCAATTAATTTCTCTTTCTCTTGTAAAACAATTTGTTCCATTTTTATGCCTGATAAGGGGAGTCTGATAACTATACAAATTTATATTACAACTAATCACAAGAAAAGAAAACCTTAGGATAACTTTAAACTCAAATTGCAAAAATTTTTATTTGGTATTAATAGTATATATAAAAATAATCCTGTTAAAAAATCATGAGTTTAAATCAGATCCAGTTAGATGAAATCAAAGAAGCAAGAGAAGCTAAAAGGCATACCTCAAGAGTGACGGTTGACGCACTTGAAGAGATACTTTATGAACCGATTAAGGTTTTAGATCACGGCTTTGTAAGAGTAATAGACTACATGGGTGATGATTCAGCAATTGTCCAGGCTGCAAGGGTATCATATGGTAAAGGTACAAAAAAAATCAGTGAAGATAAGGGACTAATCAACTATTTAATGCGTCATTGGCACACCACACCATTTGAAATGTGCGAGATTAAGCTGCATGTCAAGCTCCCTATCTTTATTGCAAGGCAATGGATAAGACATAGAACAGCAAATGTTAATGAATATTCAGCA
>WPCJ01331587.1_pt1 | contig 10072 bp, 7 predicted proteins | sample 5399831 | NCBI WGS metagenome assembly WPCJ01 (sample SAMN12869470, study PRJNA574797) | sludge metagenome | isolation source: wastewater treatment of pH10 | place: China:Beijing | collected 2019-05-20 | reverse complement strand
GAGGCGCTGGCCGCGCACGTCCACGCGCCCGGCGACCTCGCCGCGCCGGTCGCATCCGGCTCGTTCAGGACGGACGGCATGATCGTCGTCCCCTGCTCGATGCGGTCGCTGGCGGCGATCGCCCACGGGCTGGGCGACAATCTGCTGACGCGCGCCGCCGACGTGACGCTGAAGGAGAAGCGGCGGCTGGTGATCGCGCCGCGGGAAGCGCCGCTGCATGAGGGGCATCTGGAATCGATGCTGAAGCTCGCCCGCATGGGCGCGGTGATCGCGCCGCCGGTGCCGCCCTTCTACACCCGGCCGACATCCATTGAGGCGATGGTGGGCGAGATCGCGGCGCGGATGGTCGAATGGGCCGGCGTCGACCCCGGCGACAGGCTGACCCGCTGGACCGGCGGCGAGGCTTAGGCGTCGCCGCCAACCCGACAGAAGAAAATCATCCTGCTTTCCCGACGCATGGTCCATGTGGTGGACCATGATGCAAGGTAACTTAGCCTCTGCTTGACAGCCGAACCAATGAGGCACAAAAGCAGGCAACGGAACCTGACCGGCCGTCCGCTCTTCTTCGGAGGAGCCTTATAAAGCCGCAAGCCATGCCGGGCCGGTTTCACAATCTGGTTTGCGCGAATGGGAGGTATTCACACATGCAGCAGTTCCTGAAGCGTTTCTCTCCGGCGGCCGCGGCCGTCGCGTTCTCGGTTGTCGCTTTCGCCGGCGCGGCGAATGCCCAGCAGGAGAGCAAGCTCGGCTCCGCGCTGGCGACGACGTCGCACTACGGCGTCGCGGCCATCAAGTGGCAGGAAGTGGTCGAGGCCGAGACCGACGGCCGTTTCGTGTTCCGTCATTTCCCGTCGTCGGGCCTCGGCGGCGAGCGCGAAGTGATCGAGGGCGTGCAGATCGGCACCGTCGAGGCGACCATCGTTTCCTCCGGCACCCTGTCGAACTTCGTGCCGGAGACCGGCGTTTTCGACATCCCGTTCCTGTTCCGTGACCTGAAGCACGCCCGCACCGTGCTCGACGGCCCCATCGGCCAGGACATCCTCGCCAAGTTCGAGTCGGCCGGCCTGGTCGCGCTGGCGTGGGGCGAGCAGGGCTTCCGCCACATCACCAACAACCGCAACGCCATTGTCGCGCCCGCCGATGTCGCCGGCCTGAAGCTGCGCACGATGGAGAACCCGATCCACATCACCGCCTTCCAGACGCTGGGCGCCGCGCCCACGCCGATGGCGTGGCCCGAAGTGATCGGCGCGCTCGAGCAGGGCACCATCGACGGCCAGGAGAACCCGCTGTCGGTCATCACCTCGGCCAAGCTGTCGGAAGTGCAGAAGTACCTGACGGTTTCGGGCCACGTCTATTCGCCGGCCATGCTGCTCGTCTCGCAGGATCTGTGGAACGGCCTGTCGGACGAGGACAAGGAAGTGTTCAAGAAGGCGGCGGCCGAAGCCGTGGTCGCCATGCGCGGCTTCGTCGACAACGCCGAAAGCTCCGGCGTCGAGACGCTGAAGGCCGCCGGCATGGATGTCGGCGAGCTTTCCACCGAGCAGAAGGCGGCCTTCCAGGAGGCGCTCGTGCCCGCCTACGAGCAGTACTACAAGACCTACAGCAAGGACATGATCGACCAGATCATCGCCACGGAGTAACCCGCGTTCCGACGCGGATGCCGGAGGCCGGCGGGGCGTCGCCCCTGCCGGCCGCATCAGGGGGAGAAAGTGCCTTGAGGAAGCTGGAGAACGCTTTCGTCGAGCTCAACAAATGGGCCCTGATCCTTCTTCTGGGCGCGATGTCGGTGATCGTGTTCACCAATGTCGCGTTGCGCTACCTGACCAATTTTTCACTGCCGTGGGCCGAGGAAGTCGCGCGCTACATGATGGTGTGGATGACCTTCATCGGCGCGGGACTGACCCTGCGCTATGGCGGCCATGTGGCGATCGGCAATCTGATGGACGCCCTGTCGCCGCGGGCGCAGCGGGTGCTCAGGACGGTCATCGTGATCTGCCTGCTCGCCTTCTTCGCCATTATGATCTGGGTCGGCTACAACTACGCCATGCGCATGCGTTTCCAGCTTACGCCGGCGACGCGCATACCGTTCAGCTACGTCTATGCCGCCATTCCGGTCGGCTTCGCGCTGCTCGTGGCGCATCTGCTCCTGGTCGTGCGCGGCTATGTGGCGGAGAACCGCTTCAAGGAAGCGGCCGACGTGCCGGGCGACCTGTCCGGCAGCCTCAGCGCGTAGGCGCTCATAAGAAGACCGCATCGGAGGCGCGCGCGTGGCCTGGATACTCTTCATCAGTTTCGTGGTCCTTCTGGCGGCAGGCTTTCCCGTCGCCTTCACGCTGGCGATTTCCGCCTTCGTCGCGGTCGTGCTCGGCAGCAACTATCCCTATCTGGTCGTGGTCAAGGAGATGTTCTCCGGCCTCGACTCGTTCCCGCTGATGGCGGTGCCGTTCTTCATCCTCGCCGCCGAGCTGATGACCGGCGGCGCGATGACCCACGTGCTGCTGCGCTTCGCCTCGCAGTTCGTCGGCCACCTGCGCGGCGGTCTCGGCTATGCCAACGTCATCTCCTCCGGCCTGTTCGCGGGCATTTCCGGCTCCGCGCTTGCCGACGCGGCCGGACCGGGCGCCATGATGGTGCGGATGATGGAAAAGGGGGGCTACGACAAGTCCTATGCCGGCGCGCTGACGGCTTCCGCCGCGGTCGTAGGGCCGATCATTCCGCCGTCGATCATCATGATCATCTACGCGCTACAGGTCGAGCAGGTGTCCGTCGGCGCGCTGTTCATGGCCGGCATGGTTCCGGGGCTGCTCATCCTCGCCGCCTTGTGCGCAGCCAATTTCTACGTGTCGAAGAAGCGCAGCTATCGCGGCGGCGATCCCAGGCCGTCCGGCCGCGAGATGGTCAAGACGACCTTCTACGCCCTGCCGGCGCTCTTGCTCATCGTCATCATCATCGGCGGCATTCGCGCCGGCGTGTTCACACCGACGGAGGCGTCGGTCGTCGCCATCTTCTATGCGCTCGCCTGCGGCATGTTCATCTACCGCTCGCTTCGTATGCGCGACATTCCGTCGATCATCTTCCGCGCGGCGCTGGTCTCCATCGCGGTGCTCATCATCCTCGCCGCCGCGCGCGCCTTCGCCTGGGTTCTCATCATCGAGGGCGTGCCGCAGCGGCTGGCCGAGACCATCATCTCGTGGGAACTCAGCCCCATCGTCTTCCTGCTGGCCGTCAACGTGCTGCTGCTCGTCTTCGGCCTGTTCATGGACCCGCTGCCGGGCGTGATGGTGCTGGTGCCGATCCTGGCCCCCATCGCACATTCGCTCGGCATCGACCCGATCCACTTCGCCATGGTGGTGATCCTGAACCTGACCATCGGCCTGATAACGCCACCAGTGGGGGCGTTGCTGTTCGTTGTTTCCTCCGCGGTGAAAGTGAAGGTCGGAGACATCATTCGTGAGATGCCTCCTTTCTTCATCGCTCATATTGTGGTGCTTCTGCTTCTCACCTTCATCCCGTCGCTCTCGACCTGGCTGCCGCGCGTCAGCGGCTTCTGACGACAGGAACGCAGCAAGGAAAAAGCCCGGCCGCCTGACGCGGACCGGGCTTTTTCATTGCGATTCAGGGCCGTCAGGCGGCGATGCCGTGGGCGGGGCCGGCCTCGTCGGCGTAGCGCCTGCCGAAACGGTTGGCGAGGAAGTCGGCGAGCGCGATCTCCTCCTGCCTGACGAAGCCCTTCTGCGGCAGTTTTCCGGTCGCCAGCAGATCGAGAACCGCGCAGATGCCGGCGGCGGTGGTGATCTGGATGGCGCTGCGCGGCTGGCCTGCGACGAAGCCGCTGTAGATCTTGTGGGCGTAGGTTTCCTGCATCAGCCGACCGTCCCTGATGCCGCTGACGGTGACGAAGACGATCACCACGTCCTGCGCGGTGGCGGGCAGCGCCTGCTCCAGAATGTCCTTCAGCATGTCGCGGCGGTTGCGCAGGTTGAGGTCGTTGAGCAGCGTTTTCATGATCGCCGCATGGCCGGGATAGCGGATGGTGCGGTAGTTGAGCGTGCGCACCCTGCCGGCCAGCGTCTCGCAAAGCGTGCCGAGGCCGCCCGAAGTGTTGAACGCCTCGTAGGTGACGCCGTCGAGCGAGAACTCCTCGCGCTCCTCCATCGCCGGCACCTGCGTCAGGCGGCCGTCGACGATGGCCTCGCACGGCTCGATATACTCGTTGATGATGCCGTCCGTGCTCCAGGTCAGATTGTAGTTGAGCGAATTCGACGGGTACTGGGGCAGCGCGCCGACGCGCAGCCGCACCGTGTCGAGACGCTCGAACCGGCTGGCGAGGTCGTGGGCGACGATGGAGATGAAGCCGGGGGCGAGGCCGCACTGCGGAATGAAGGCGGATCCCGCGTTCTTCGCCAGTTCCTTCACGCGCCTCGTCGAGGCGACGTCCTCAGTCAGGTCCATATAGTGGACGTTTGCGGCCGCCGCCGCCTCGGCGATCGTCGTCGTAAGCTGGAACGGGGCCGCGCTCAGCACCGCGAACCTGCCTTCGAGCAGCGCGCGCAGGGCCTCGCCGTCGGCGATGTCGACGGTGGCGGTTTCGATGGAGGGGTGCTTCTCCGCCGCGTCGAGCTGCGCCGCGTCGCGGTCGGCCAGAATCACGCGGTAATCGCCGGACCCGGCCAGCATGAGGGCGATGGTGGAGCCGATCTTGCCGGCGCCGGCAATGACGATTTCTTTCATGGACTTCCCCTCGATATCTGAATCTCCTTCAGAGAAGGCCATGGAAGACCATGCGTTTCAAACCGTGGAACTTATGATATTCGTGGCTTGAACATGCAAAATGACGAGGGATTTCGTCGGAATGAAAAGTATCGACAAGGATCAGCTGCTTTTGTCGCTACTGGCGGAGAACGCGCGCGCGCCGGTTTCGGAGCTGGCGCGCCGGCTCGGCCTGTCGCGGACCACGGTTCAGGCGCGCATCGAGCGGCTGGAGCGCGGCGGCGTGATCTCCGGCTACACGGTGCGCATGAGCACGGCGGCCGAGCGCGCGCTGGTGCGGGCCTGCGTGATGATAACCGTGAAGCCCAAGCACGCCGTGCCGACCGTCGCCGAGTTGAAGGACATTCGGGAGGTGCGCACGCTGCATTCCATCAGCGGCGAGGTCGACCTGATGGCCATGGTCGCGGCCGGCTCGGTTGCCGAACTCGACGCCGTCGTCGACCGCATCGGCGCGCTGGAGGGCGTCGAACGCACGCAGACCTCGGTCATCATGGCGACCAAGTTCGATCGGTAGGGACTTTCACGTCTGCGCTGAGCCGCCCCTCACCCTTACCCTCTCCCCGCAAGCGGGGAACGGAAACGTTGCGGCCATCGCCCTTCTCCCCGTTCACGGGGGTCCGAAGGACGGGTCGAGACAAGCGGCTCGACCCCGGCAGATGCCGGCAGGCGGATGAGGGGCCGTTTCCGCGCAACCTTAAACGATCCAGCGGTTTCTCCAGCGCCATTGCGCCGGCCATGCGCTCGGTGGCACAGTCCGTCAAACCGGAGATTCATCCATGCCCGCCAGGACGAAGACGTCGTTTTCCCGCCCGAAGCCGTGGACGGAGGTTGCGCCGCATCTCGTCGACGTGGCGACGGGCCGGAAGCCTGCCGATCTCGTCGTTCGCAACGGGCGCTGGGTCAACGTCCATTCGGGCGAGGTGATCCCGGCGACCGACATCGCTATCGCGGGCGGCCGCTTCGCCTATTGCGGACCGGACGCCTCGCACGCCATCGGCGAGGGGACGAAGGTGGTCGATGCCGGCGGACGCTATCTCGTTCCCGGCCTGTGCGACGCGCACATGCATGTCGAGAGCGGCATGGTGACGGTGACGGAATTCTGCCGCGCCGTCATCCCGCACGGCACGACCTCGATGTTCATCGACCCGCACGAGATCGCCAACGTGCTCGGCCTCGAAGGCGTGCGGCTGATGCACGACGAGGCGCTGGCCATGCCGGTCAACGTGCATGTGCAGATGCCGTCCTGCGTGCCGTCCGCGCCGGGGCTGGAGAACGCCGGCGCAGTACTCACCGCCGAGGACGTGGCCGAGGCGATGGGCTGGGAAAACATCATCGGGCTGGGCGAGGTGATGAACTTTCCCGGCGTCGTGGCCAACGACCCGCTGATGGTGGCCGAGATCGCGGCGACGGTGAGGGCGGGCAAGACGGTCGGCGGCCACTATGCCTCGCGCGACCTCGGCCTGCCGTTTCACGGCTATGTCGCCGGCGGGCCGGAGGACGACCACGAGGGCACCACCGTCGAGGACGCCGTCGCGCGCGTCCGGCAGGGCATGAAGGCGATGCTGAGGCTGGGGTCGGCCTGGTACGACGTAGCGAGCCAGATCCGGGCGGTGACGGAGAAGGGGCTCGACCCGCGCAACTTCATCCTGTGCACCGACGACAGCCACTCCGGCACGCTGGTGCAGGACGGCCACATGGACCGCGTGGTGCGCCACGCCATCGCGCAGGGGCTGAAGCCGGTGACGGCGATCCAGATGGCGACGCTCAACACCGCGCAGCATTTTCGCCTTGAACGCGAGATCGGCTCGATCGCGCCCGGCCGGCTTGCCGACTTCCTCATCGTCTCCGACCTCGCCGCGCTCGCCATCGACGAAGTGTTCGCGCGCGGCGTGCGGCTGGCGAAGGGAGGCAGGCTGGAGGTCGACATTCCGCCCTACGACTATCCCGCCCGCGCCAAGAAGACGGTCAGGCTCGGCAGGAAACTGGCCGCGGCGGATTTCGACATCGTCGCGCCCGAGGGCGCGAATGAGGCGCGGGTGCGCGTCATCGGCGTGATCGAGAACCAGGCGCCGACGCGGGCGCTGGAGGCCGACCTTGGCGTCGCCGACGGGCTGGTGGCGATGGATCGCGAGAACGACGTATGCCAGATCGCGCTGGTCGAGCGGCACCGCGGCACCGGCGGCGTCACCAACGCCTTCGTCTCGGGCTTCGGCTACATGAAGGACTGCGCGCTCGCCTCGACCGTAGCGCACGATTCGCATCACATGATCGTCGTCGGCACCAGCAAGGCCGACATGGCGCTGGCCGCCAACCGGCTGGGCGAGGTGGGCGGCGGCGTGGTGCTGTTCTCGCAGGGCAGGGAGATCGCGCTGGTCGAGATGCCCATCGCCGGGCTGATGTCGGACGAGCGCGCCGAGGTGGTGGCGCGCAAGGCGGAGAAGCTGACGGCGGCGATGCGCGACATGGGCTGCACGCTCAACAACGCCTACATGCAGCACTCGCTGCTGGCTCTGGTGGTGATCCCGGAGTTGCGCATCTCCGATATCGGCCTCGTCGACGTCACCCGGTTCGAGAAGGTCGACCTGTTCCTGTAGGTTGCCGCCGCGCCATCGCGAGGGGAAAGGCGCGGGCCGTCAGCGGCGGCCTCCGACCGCGATGTTGATGACCTCGAGCGGCGTCGTGATGACGATTTCGGCGGCCGAGCCGAGGGTCTGGCCCAGCCCCTGGGCAAGGCTGTCTATGCGGCGCGAGACGTCGTCGGTGCTGCCGGCGAGCATGTCGTCCTCGTTCAGCCGCTGGCCGAGCAACTGCACCATGAGCGGGTTGTCCGCGAATTTGGCATGGTTGAGCGGGTCGCCCGACGAGATGGAGGAGATGTCGATCACCGTCACGCCGAGTTCGGCGAGATCCTTGTCGTCGCCATAGTCGCCGACGCGCGGGCGGTTGCCGGCGATGATCGAGGAGGCGAGCAGCGCGCGGTCGTCGCGCGAGACGATGACGAAGAAGGGCCTGTCGGGCTTGCCGATGCGGCGAAGCTGGCTCTTGAAGACATCGACGTCGATGTCGGGCGAGGCGAGGATGATATCGCCAAGCACGCCGTCGACGTCGCGGTCGGTGGCGAGCGCGAACTGGCGCAGCGCCTCCATCGTCAGCCAGTTGCCCATCGAATGGGCGACGATGTCGATGCGGGTCGCGCCGGCCGCGCGCAACTGGCGCAGCGTGTCCTCCAGCCCGTCGCGGGCGAGGGTAGCGGAGTTGTTGTCGTAGATGTAGTCGACGGTCCTCCCCGTGGAGGCCCAGGAGAACAGGACCGGCGTGCCGCGATAGCCGGAATCGTGAACGATCTGGCCGGCGCGATAGACCGAACCGTCGAACGGCGTGCGATAGCCGTGCACGAAGATCAGGGCGCGGCCGTTGGTCTTCTTGAGGCTCTCGCGCAGCGCATTCCGGAACCCTTCCGGCGCAGGGTAGAGCGCCACCTCGCCGGCGGCGAAATGCCTCGCCGGGTCGCGCCGCGCGCCGGAGCGCGGATGCTCGACCCTGCCCGGCTCGTGAACCTTGGGGATCGTGACGTCGACGCGGGCGAAATTCACGTCGACGCTGCGCTCTCCGCCGAACACCTCCTTGCGGTCGTCTGCGGCGGCGCGCGTGGTGGCGACGAAGATGCGATGCGTGGCGAGGATGGATTGCGGCTCGGCGGCGACGGCGTCGAGCAGCCGTTGCGTGGGTCCGCCCGCGCAGCCCGAAAGGGCGATGGCGGCTCCCAGCATGACGGCTGTCGCGACGTAGCGTGCCCGGCTCACCGAAAACTCCTCTGCCGACCGATCGTCCTTTCTACCCGCTATCGCGGCCGGCGTGCGATGGCAAGCCGTCACCTGCGCCAGAAGACCGGCGAGAAGACGACGAGGACGGCGAGGATTTCCAGCCGGCCGAGCAGCATGCCGAGCACGAGCAGCCATTTGGCGGTGTCGGGGACGGCCGAGAAATTGCCCGCCGGCCCGATCACCTCGCCGAGGCCGGGGCCGACATTGGTGAGGCAGGTCAGCGCGCCGGAAAGCGCCGTCAGGATGTCGAGGCCGGTCGCGGTGAGCAGCAGCGTCAGGATCAGCCAGATGACGACGAAGGCAGAGATGAACAGCACCACGGCGCGCTGCATCGTGTCGTCCACCGGGCGGTCGCCGTAGCGTACGGTGACCACGGTGCTGGGGTAGACGAAGCGCTTGAGGCCGTTGGCGAGCAGCTTGAACAGGATGAGGAAACGGTAGGCCTTGACCCCCCCGGAGGACGAGCCGGAGCAGCCGCCCAGCACGGTCGCCACCAGCGCGCAGCCGGCGACGAACGGCCCCCACTGGGTGTAGTCGCCGGTGGCGAAGCCCGTCGTGGTGATGAGGGAGACGAAGTTGAAGGCGGAGAATGTCAGCGCGTCGGCGAAGGGTACGTCGCCGCTCAGCCTCAGATAGAGCGCGACCGCCAGCACGAAGGCCACGACATAGCCGGTGAACACGCGGATCTGCGGGTCGCGCAGCGTGTCGAGCCGCCCTGATACAGCCAGCAGCATGATGATCGAGAACGGCAGCGCGCCGACGAACATGAACACGACCGCGATCCACAGGATGGCGTAGTTGTCGGCGTAGACGCCCATCGAGGCGTCATGAGTCGAAAAGCCCGCCGTCGAGATCGTGGTCAGCGCATGGTTCAGCGCGTCGAAGCCGGTCATGCCGGCCGCGGCGTAGAGAACGGCGCACAATATCGTCGCGGCAGAATAGATCCCTATCAGGCTGGTCACATAGGTCGAAAGCCGCTCGAACGGCCGGTCGGTGATGTCGGAGGATTCGATCCTGAAATAGGAGATGCTGCCGACATTGAGGAACGGCAGCACGAAAAGCCCGAGCGCGATGACGCCGAGGCCGCCCATCCATTGCAGGATCGAGCGCCACAGGAGCATGCCCGGCGGCAGGTGGTCGAGGCCGTTGATGATCGTCGCGCCGGTGGTCGTGATGCCCGAGACCGCCTCGAAGACGGCTTCGCCCAGCGTCAGGTCGAGCGAGGCGGCCGCATAGAGCGGCACCGCGCCGACGGCGCTGGTGGTCAGCCGCAGTAGGTTGACGACGAGAAATCCGAAGCGCGAGGAGATCGCCGGCGGGCGTCCTTGCGTCGCCAGCGTGCAGCCCAGCGCCAGCCCCCCGGTGAAGAAGGCGGAGAAGGCGAAGACCTTCCAGTCCTCGTTGCCGTAATAGAGGTCGACGGCCGCCGGCGCGAGCATGGCGAAGGACAGGTAGATCGCGAATACCGAGGCGACATG
>WPCJ01130787.1_pt1 | contig 10077 bp, 10 predicted proteins | sample 5399831 | NCBI WGS metagenome assembly WPCJ01 (sample SAMN12869470, study PRJNA574797) | sludge metagenome | isolation source: wastewater treatment of pH10 | place: China:Beijing | collected 2019-05-20 | reverse complement strand
AGCAGGTGCGCAGCGTCGTCGCCCATCTCGCGGGCGATCAGGAGGCGGCGGCTCGCAACGAGCTGGTCCTCCCGGCCACCGGAGTGTGCGGGGGATCCGGTGATTTCGATGCCGCTGCGGGTGGGTGCTGTGCCGCTCCCTCCGTGCTGCAGATCGGCGCGCCACCGCTCAGCCGATCACGTCACGTCGCTGCAGCGCCCATGCGCTCCCCGCGATGAACGCGAGGCTCAGTGCCCACAGGGCGACTGCCCCGCTCGGGCTGAGCCCCTCGGCGAGCGGAGGCCGGTGGAAGGCCCAGGAGTAGGGGGAGATCGTCCGGAGCCATTCCGCCGCCTCGATCTGGTTGGCAATGGCGTTGAAGGCGTATCCGGCGACGGCGATACCCGCACCCGCTGCCACCGCCCACGAACGGCGACCGACCAGAGCGCCCACGAACAGCGCGACGCTCCCCGCCAGCGCGGTGAGCCCGACGAAGACGACCGTGGCATCGACGATGTGGATCGGCGTGATGTCGAGTGTGGCGGAGTCGTTGAGCAGCGCGACGACGATGCCCGCGAAGACACCCAACCAGAGGAGCCTGACCAGGATCGCGGCGGCGGACTCCAGTGCATACCGCACACGCCCGACCCCGTGGGCGAGATCGAGTTCGAGTCGGCCGGACTCCTCCGCGCCGGCGATGGCGCCCGCGCCCCAGGATGTGGCGGCGATGGTCAACAGCAAGAAGCCGATGAGCCCGTAGAACGTGCCCTGCGCGTATCCCGCACCGGTACCGATCTGGTCGTAGCCGAGTGCTCCGACCAGCTCGGGCGGGAGGCTGTCGATGATCTGCTGCATCTGGCCGTTGCCGCCGATGCTGGGGAAGAGTGGCAGGTACATGAACAGCACGGCGGCGACGCCGATGGTCCAGCCCAGGGTCCCGCGCCAGTCCTCGCGGAGGGAGCGCCGGAAGACGGGGAGTGCATCACGCATCGCGACCACCTTCCTCCGACTGGGAGGGTTCGCCGTAGAGCCTCAGTACGGACTCTTCCAGGTCTGGTTCCTCGATCGCCAGATCGATGACGCGGTGATGGGCGAGCACCTTCACCAGCGGATCGATGTCGCCTTCGACGGTGGCGCTCACGCGCACGGTCTCGGCCGCGCCGCGCACCTCGAGATCCGTGACCTGTGGCAGTGCGCCGAGCTGCTCGCGGATCGTCGACTCGTCCGTCGCGAGGAGGCCGGCCCGCACTCGACGGACAGCCCCCAGTCGCAACGACGCCACGTCGCCTTCCGCGACGACCTTCCCCTGACTGAGGACTGCGACGACGTCGGCCGTCTGTTGGATCTCGCTGAGGACGTGTGAGCTCAGCAGCACGGTCTGGCCCCGATCCCTCGCGTCGGTGATGAGGTGGAGGAACTCGCGCTGCACGAGGGGATCGAGTCCGCTGGTCGGCTCGTCCAGCACCAGCAGCGGCGGCTCATGCATGAAGGCCTGGACGACACCGAGCTTCTGCTTGTTGCCCTTCGAGAGGGCATGCACCGGGCGGCTCAGATCGAGGTCGAGTCGGTCCGCGAGTTCGCCGATCATGCCGGGCCTCACGGGTCCGGACACCTCGGCGTAGAAGTCCAGCATGCGCCGTCCGGTCGCTCGGCCGTCGAGTCGGAGTTCACCGGGGATGAACCCGATGCGCCGTCGAAGGGCAGGGCCTCCCCGGCGCGGGTCTTCTCCCAGGACCCGGATGGTCCCCTCGGTGGGGCGGATGATGTCGAGGATCATGCGCAGCGTCGTGGTCTTGCCTGCGCCGTTGGGGCCGATCAGGCCGAACACGGTGCCGGGCTCGATGCTCAGATCCAGGGAGTCGACGGCCGTGTGCCGGCCGTATCGCTTGCGGAGGCGGGTCAGTTCGATGGCAGGGGTCATTTCCCTGCTCCTTTCGGATGGGTGGAGAGGAATCGGGTTCGGGCTTCGCGTCAGCGCGGCGGATCCGGATCCTGATTCGGGTCGTTCTCTCCTTTGTCGGACCGAGGGCCGCTGCGTCTGGACAGTGCTTCCTTGGCGGCGACGAGCAGCCGGTCGTCGGCGTAGAGGCCGTGCGTGTACAGCTCCAGGACCGGGATGGTCGAGCGTTCCAGCAGGGAGGTCGTCAGCGTGGTCTCGCCGAAGGCGCGGGCGAGTTGGCGTCGCAGGATGACGGGGCCGAGGCCGTAGAGCGTCATGTACACGGCGGTCGCTTCGAGGTCGGATTGTGGGCGCATCGTCCCCTCGGCGATCTGCTCGCGCAGCATTTCCCTGGTGGTGGAGAGGAACGTGTCGAAGAGCCGGTCGGACGCGCCGGAGTCGTCGACGAGCATCCGAGCGAGGTAGTCCAGACCGGCGTTGCGCTCCTCCAGCGAGTCCAGTGCCTGGCGCATCAGCCGGGAGGCGTCAGCGCCGGTCATGCCGTCGCGCTCGGCGACGAACTCGTTCACGACGTGGGCGTCGCACACTTCCCTCAGCCCCTTTTTGCTGCCGAAGTGGTGGAGGATGAGCGCCGGGCTCACGCCGGCATCCTGCGCGATCTGTCGCACGCTCGTGCTCGCGAAACCCTGCTGGCCGAACCGCGATATCGCGGCGTCGCGAATGCGGGCGCGTGTCGTGCGATCCTCGGCTGCTGAACGCATAGTCAGGATGCTAAACGGTTGTTCAGTCACGCGCAAGAGGTGGTTGCATGCCAGTGATGTTAGTGACTAACATCACTGGCATGGCCCGCACCTCCGCCACCGCCGAACGTCTGCGGGCGTCCGCCCTGCGATTGTTCTCCGAGCACGGCTTCGACGACGTCACGGTCGAGCAGATCGCTCGCGACGTCGGGGTGTCGCACATGACCTTCTTCCGGCACTTTCCAACGAAGGAGGACGCGATCCTCGACGATCCCTATGATCCGTTCATCGCGGAGGCGGTGGCGGCACAACCCGCCGACCTGCCCTCCGTGGAGCGGGTGCGAAGGGGCCTGTTGCGCGCGTGGGATTCCGTGCCGGCGGCGACCCCGGAGGAGACGCGCACCCGAGTGACGATCATCGCGGGTCACCCACGGCTGCGTGCCAGGGCCTGGCAGAACACGCAGCAGACGGAATCCCTCATCGTCGAGGCCCTGACCGCTCAGGGGACGCCGAGACGCGAGGCGGTCGTCGCCGCGGGCGCCTGTCTGGGGGCGGTGATGGCGGCGCTTCTGGAATGGGGGTCGGAAGCGTCCGACACGCCCCTCGGCCCGACGATCGTCGATGCGCTCGGCCTGCTCGCCACCGGGGCGAGGCCGTGACCGCGACGAGAGTGCTGCCGGTGATGATCGCCGCCCGGCAGGTGCACAAGCAGTACGGAGACGAGGTCGCGCTGCGCGGGGTGAGCCTCGACGTGCACGGCGGCAGCATCCACGCGCTCGTCGGCTTGAACGGGGCGGGAAAGACCACGCTCATGCGCTCGATGCTGGACATGATCCGCCTCGATGCCGGACGGGTGAGTATCCGGTGCGAGGACGACCTGGTCCCGGTGGAGAGGCTGCCGCGACCGGAATGGCGTCACGTCGGCCACATGATCGAGACGCCCTTCACCTACGCGGAACTCACGGTCACGGAGACGATCGTCGCTGCGGCCCGACTGCACGGGGTGTCGCGTGCGGATGCTCCGAAGGCCGCGCAGGCCATGATCGATCAGCTCGAACTCGGTCAGTGGGCGCATCGGCGAACGCACTCCCTGTCGCTCGGGAACAGGCAGCGCCTGGGGCTGGCCGGCGCGCTGGCACATCGACCCCGGCTGCTGATCCTCGATGAGCCGGCCAACGGTCTCGACCCCGCAGGGGTGCACGTCGTTCGCAGGATGCTGCAGCAGGCCGCGGCGAGCGGTGCCGCGATCCTGATCTCGAGCCATCACCTCGACGAGATGGCCCGCATCGCCGACACCATCAGCGTGATGCACCGCGGGTCGCTCATCGGAACCCTCCCGCCACAGGGAATAGACATCGAACGGCAGTTCTTCGACATGGTCACCGTCCATGACGGCGTCGACGGGGGAGGAGCAGGATGAGGGCTGCGCTCGCCGTGGAATGGATCAAGTTCCGCAGGGCGACGACGGTGCGGATCGCGACCGTCCTCATCACGCTCCTCGTTCCCGCGATGAGTGCGGGTTTCCTCGTCGTGGTGCGTTCCGACTCGGACAGCGCGCTCGCGATCAAGGCTGCGGCACTCCTCACCGATGTGGGGTGGACGGGCATCACCGGTTTCTCGGCGCAGATCATGTCGGTGGGCGCCCTGCTCGCGGTCGGCGTCGTCGTCGCCTGGGTGTTCGGACGGGAGTTCACCGACCGCACGTTCGGGGCGCTCTTCGCCGCTCCGACGTCTCTCGGCGCCCTCGCCTCCGCCAAGACGCTCATCACGATGGTGTGGGGCATCTTCGTATCGGGTGTCGCCGCGACGCTCACCCTCGCGGCCGGCGCGCTGATCGGACTCGGTATCCCCGATGCGGATGCCGCGGCCGGGGCGGGGCGGATCGCCGTCGTCGGAGCGCTCACCGTCGTGCTCACGCTGCCGCTGGCACTGGTCGCCAGCGCTGCCCGGGGCTATCTCCCCGCGATCTCCGCGCTGCTCGCCGTGGTCGTGATCACGCAGGTCGTTGTTGCGCTGGGCTCCGGGGCGTGGTTCCCGTATGCCGCTCCCGGCATGTGGTCCGGGTTAGGCGGCGCGAGTCTCGCCGAAGCGGTCACACCGCTCCAATTGCTCCTCGCGCTGCCGATCGGAGCAGCCTCGGCCGCCGCGACCTGGTGGTGGTGGCAGACGGCCGAGGCGCGGTGACGCCACGGCGTCCGAGGCTCAGGACTCAGCGTCCGCAGCGTCGAGTCGGCGGTACCGGCGGTTGCGGATGCCGAGGAGCACCGAGGCGGCGAGGGCCGCGACGACGGATGCCGTGAGGATGGCGACCTTGGCGTGGTCGTGGTGCTCGCTGCCGGCGGCGAAGCTCAGCTCCGCGACCAGGAGGGAGACCGTGAACCCGATCCCGGCGAGAAGGCCGACACCGACGATGTCCATCCACCTCAAGGAGGGGTCGAGGTTGATGCGCCGGATCCTGGTGATGATCCAGGTGGCCGCCGTGATGCCGAGGGGCTTTCCGACCACGAGGGCCACGACGATCCCGACGACGACGGGGTCCGTGAAGGCCGAGACGAAGCCCTCGCCTCCACCGATCGCGACGCCGGCGGAGAAGAACGCGAACACCGGTACCGCGAACCCTGCGGACAACGGACGGAAGCGGTGCTCGAACACCTCGGCGAGACCAGGACCCGAGTCGGGTCCTCGGTCGGCCTTCTTGTGGAGTACCGGGATGGTGAAGCCGAGCAGCACGCCCGCGATCGTCGCGTGGACGCCGGACGCGTGGACCAGTGCCCAGGCGACCAGGCCGATCGGCAGGAGGATGAGCCAGGCCGCAGTGGGACGCAGGTGGAAGAAGTCGCGATACCGCTGGGCGATCACGCCGTAGACCGCGATCACGACGAGGGCGAGCACGAGGGGGAGGACCTCGATCGTCTCGGTGTAGAACAGCGCGATGATGCCGATCGCGATCAGGTCGTCGACCACCGCGAGGGTGAGCAGGAAGATCCGCAGCGCGCTCGGCAGGTGGGATCCGATGATGGCGAGCACGGCGACGGCGAACGCGATGTCGGTCGCCGTCGGGATCGCCCACCCGTGTGCGGCTTCCGGCGAGCCTGCCACCACGGCGAGGTAGATCACCGCGGGCACGATCACGCCGCCCACTGCAGCGACGATCGGAACCACAGCGGTGCTGAACCTGCGCAGATCGCCGGCTACGAACTCGCGCTTGAGCTCGAGACCGACGAGGAAGAAGAAGATCGCGAGCAGACCGTCCGCGGCCCAGGCGCCGAGACTCAGACGCAGATGCCAGGGCTCGTATCCGATCTCGAAGTCGCGCAGCGCGAAGTACGACTCCGCCCAGGGCGAGTTCGCCCAGAGCAGCGCGATCGCGGCGAGCGACACGAGGAGGATGCCGCCGACGGTCTCCTTGCGCAGGATCTCGCCGATGCGGCGGGACTCGTCGCGGGAGGAGGAGGGGAAGACGGCGCGGACTTTGGCGAGTCGCGGGGAGGGCTTGACCATGCGAGAGCTTTCGGGTCGATGAGCGTGTGTTCGTCGACCAGGCTTCCCGACACTCCGCCTCCCAGCTTACCCGAACGGTGGAAGCCGACGTGCGCGCCCAGGAGCCTTCCCGGGGCGTGCAGCCCCGTGTCGCCACCCGATTCCGCGTCCGACCGCTGCTGTACTGTGAATGGTCGGTGTGCCGGGAGTCGGCTCGGCGACCCGACAAGGAGCCTGTGGTGACCACCAGTCAGCCCAACGTCCGGACCGCGCGATTGTGGGCGCCGATCCGCTGGATCGCCGACTTCCCCCGTCGTTCGCCGGCCCGTGCCTCGATCGCAGTGTTCGTGCTCGCGGCGGTGCTCTTCACCGCGCTGTTGCGCCTGCCGTTCGCCGCGGCGGACGGTGTCGCTGCGCCGTGGGAGGATGCGACGTTCACCGCGTCGTCCGCCGTGACCGTGACGGGGCTGACCTCCGTCGACACCGGGACGTCCTGGTCGCTGTTCGGGCACATCGTGATCCTGCTCGCCATCCAGACCGGCGGGCTCGGCATCGTGACCGTCGCGCTGCTGCTCACCCAGGCCGTCACGCGCAGGCTGGGGCTCGGCGGACGCGTTTTCGCCCAGCAGGTGATGGGGGCGACGCCCCTGGGCGACGTCAAGCGGCTCCTCAAGATCGTCGTGCTGACCACGTTCATCATCGAGGGTGCGCTCTGCGCGCTGTTGCTGCCGGCGTTCATCGTCGAGGACGGCTGGGTGCGAGGCCCGTGGCACGCTCTGTTCTACAGCATCTCGGCCTTCAACAACGCCGGGTTCGTCCTCGATCCCGGCGGTCTCGCGGTCTACAGCCACAACGTCTGGATCATGGGGGTGCTCATGGTCGGCGTGATCGCGGGCAGCCTGGGATTCCCGGTGTACCTCGCCGTCATCGCTCATCTGTGGGGGCGCGGACGGTGGTCGCTGCACACCAAGCTGACCGTCACGACGACCCTCGTGCTGTTCCTGGTCGGCGCGGTCAGCTGGGGGGCGAGCGAGTGGAACAACGCCGCGACCATCGGCACCCTGAATCCGCTCGATCGGATCCTCCATGCGCTGTTCGCGTCGACGATGATGCGCTCCGGAGGGTTCGCGATCGTCGACACGGAGCAGTCCACCTCGACGACCCTCCTTCTCACGGACGCGCTCATGTTCGTCGGCGGCGGTTCGATCTCGACCGCCGGGGGTATCAAGGTCACCACCCTCGCCGTGCTGTTCCTCGCCATCGTCGCCGAGGCCCGAGGCACCAGGGACATCGCGATCTTCGAAAGACGACTCCCCGAGAGCGTTCTCCGTGTCGCGATCTCCGTCACCTTCCTCGGGGCGTCCCTCGTCCTCGCGGGGACGGTGCTCCTCACCCTCACGAACAAGGCGCCGCTCGACCACATCCTGTTCGAGGTCATCTCCGCTTTCGCGACCTGTGGGCTCTCGGTCGGACTGTCCGCCGACCTCGACCCCTTCGGCAAGTTCGTCCTGTCCGCACTCATGCTCGCGGGACGAGTGGGCCCCATCGGTCTCGCCGCCGCCCTCGCCGTGCGACAGCGCACCGAGCACTTCACCTACCCCACTGACCGTCCGATCCTCGGGTAGTCGCCGACACGCCTGAGCGCGAAGAGGCGTCCGGTGCATCCGGCCTAGACTTCCGTGCAAGCCCGCAGGTCGGGCGGGAGAGCCGGGAAGCCTGGTCGGCACCACTCTTCGACGACCGGAAGACCTGATGCACACCACGATCGCGTACAGGGGCGACATCGCAGACGCCCATCCCTCGCCGTCCGCCGCGCCCGAGGCAGCCGACGCGCGCTGTCTCGTGTGGTCGATCGACCTGGCCGGCATCGAACGCCGTCGCGAGGCCGGACGCCTGCTGCGTGCGGGGGCGGCCGAGGCGCTCGCGGCCAGTGGCTCCTACGGAGACCTGAGGCACCTCGTCCTCACCTATCGCGGCCCCGACGCGAGGCGTCGATCACTGCGCTTCACCGCTCGGGGCATCGCACGGCGGCTGCACAGCGAGCTCGAACGAACCCGGGGGCGATACGTCGACGTCGTCGTCATCGACCTGTCAGGGATCGATCGTCGCGGGCTGCTCGCGCAGCGCGTCGACGAGCTCGCGAGCACCGGCCGAGGGATCGTCGGGTACGCCGCCATCCCCTGGGAGGACCTGCGCGGCGAGAGCATCCGTGACACCTGCACGCGCGACGTCATCTAGCGGGGCGCGGCGGGCTTTCGGTCGCCGAGAACTGCGCGAGCTGGGCGAGGAATTCGTCCGCCATCCCCACCTGGTTCGCGAGGCGTTCGCGGCGGGCTGTCGCTTCCTGGCGAAGCGCGCTGAGCCGCTCCTGGAGATCTTCGCTGTCCGGCTCGTCGGCGAGGGCGTCGACCACGTCCAGGACCGCCCGCATCTCATCCAGCGTGTAGCCGAGCGGCTTCATCCGTCGGACGATCATGAGGCGGCCGACGTCTTTCGGGGTGTAGAGCCGGAAGCCGCCGTCCGTGCGGCCGGTCGGGATCACCAGCCCGACATCCTCGTAGTGACGGAGGGTACGGAAGGACAACGACGTCTGGTCGGCGACCTCGCCGATGCGCATCGTCTCTTCGTGCTCCACGGATCGGCGTCCTTTCCCTGACTCGACAGCAAACCTCACGTTACGTTAGAGTCTGCGTGCGCGCATTTCTGCGCATACCCCATTCTTCCGTGCCGAGCTCCGTGGCGCATGCGCACGGTCCGTGCGCGCCCTCCGCTCCTTCGCAAGCCCCTCCAGGAGAGCACATGACTGCTGTCGTCCCCGCCCCGGAACGCCCGTCTCGCTACCGCATCGAACCCACCGTCATGCAGGCGCTGCGGAACCCGCGTCTGCTCACCCGAGAGGTCCTCGCCGGGCTCGTCGTGGCCCTCGCGCTGATCCCCGAGGCGATCGCGTTCTCGATCATCGCCGGGGTCGACCCCCGGGTCGGCCTCTTCTCCTCGTTCGTGATGGCCGTCGCGATCTCGTTCCTCGGCGGACGCCCCGCGATGATCACGGCGGCCACGGGGGCCGTCGCCCTGGTGATCGCGCCGGTCGCGCGGGAGTACGGGATGGACTACTTCATCGCCACCGTGCTCCTCGGCGGCGTCATCCAGATCGGCCTCGCCCTGCTCGGTGTCGCCAAGCTCATGCGATTCATCCCCCGCTCGGTGATGGTGGGTTTCGTGAACGCGCTGGCGATCCTGATCTTCACCGCGCAGCTGCCCCAGCTCTGGGACGTGCCGTGGCTGGTGTATCCCCTCGTCGCCGTGGGCCTCGCCATCCTGTTCCTCATGCCGCGCATCACCAAGGTCGTGCCGGCCCCGCTGGTCACGATCGTGCTGCTCACGGGCGCCGTCGTCGTGTTCGGATGGACCGTGCCGAACGTGGGGGATCAGGGCGAGCTTCCCCAGAGCCTGCCCGAGCTGTTCATCCCGAACGTCCCCTTCACGCTCGAAACGCTCGGGATCATCGGCCCGTTCGCTCTCGCCATGGCGGTGGTCGGGCTGCTCGAGACGCTCATGACCGCCAAGCTGGTCGACGACATCACGGACACCCACTCGCGCAAGACCCGTGAAGCCTGGGGCCTGGGCGTCGCGAACGTGCTCTCCGGAGCCTTCGGCGGGATGGGCGGATGCGCCATGATCGGCCAGACCATGATCAATGTGAAGGCGTCCGGTGCGCGCACGCGCATCTCGACGTTCCTCGCCGGTGTCTTCCTGCTCATCCTCGTGCTCGCACTCGGCGACGTGGTGGCGGTGATCCCGATGGCGGCCCTCGTCGCCGTGATGATCCTCGTCTCGATCTCGACCTTCGACTGGCACAGCATCCGCCCGTCGACGCTGCGCCGCATGCCGAAGAGCGAGACCGCGGTCATGGTGATCACCGTCGCCGCGACCGTCTGGACCCACAACCTCGCGATCGGTGTCGTCCTCGGAGTGCTC
>WPCJ01040852.1_pt1 | contig 10077 bp, 12 predicted proteins | sample 5399831 | NCBI WGS metagenome assembly WPCJ01 (sample SAMN12869470, study PRJNA574797) | sludge metagenome | isolation source: wastewater treatment of pH10 | place: China:Beijing | collected 2019-05-20 | reverse complement strand
CCGCCGCCGGGCAGGCGCGAATCGACCATGGCGATACCGAACGGCAGCACCGTCCGGCCTCGCGCCCCCCGGCCCTCGATCCGTTCGATCCTGTCGCGCAACGACTGAAGGGCGGGCTGAGACCGCAATCGGGTGATCCGTCGATGAGATAAGTTCCCTATTTGTTCTCTCAATTTGGCGCTTAGAGTCAAGCTTGTTGATCGGCGTCCCAATCAAACCGGGGTGCAAAGGCCGATGCCGGACGCCGGCGTTTGGCAAGATCAGCGGCATTCCGTGAGATTGGTGGCGTAGTTGGTCGTACACCGGGGCTCACCGGTCCCGCAGGCCGCCAGTGCCAGGCAGGCAAGCGTCATCAGGATGCGCGTCGCGCCAGAAATCGTCGGCGAAGGCGCTAGCTTCCGATCCATTGCCGCCGCTGGAAGAAGACGGCCCACTCGTCAGGACTCCGGGCGATTTCGCCTTTGGCGTCGAACTGGTTTGGTTTCAACTCGTCGATTTCGTTCCATTCGACCGGGCAGGCGACTGTCGCGCCAGGGCGGGCTCGCGTCGAGTACGGGGCTATCGCCGTGGCGCCCCGGCCATTGCGGAGATAGTCGATGAAGATGCGGCCGCGCCTGGCTTTCTTCGACAAGGTAGCGGTGAAGCGCTTCGGCTGGGCCTGCTCCATCGCCTTGGCGAAATCGCGGGCGAACTCCTTGATCCGCGGCCATTCGGCCTTCGGCTTCAATGGCACCACGACGTGGAAGCCCTTGCCGCCCGAGACCTTGAGCAGGCTGTCGAAGCCGAGATCGGTCAGCCGATCGCGGACGGTCACGGCCGCATCGCGCACCGCCTCGATGCCGACGCCGGTGTCCGGATCGAGATCGAAGATGACCTGATCGGGCTTCTCGATGTCCTCGATGGTCGAGCCCCAGATATGGACCTCGACCGTACCGAGCTGGACCAGCGCCGCCAGCCCGTCGAAATCCTCGATGTAGAGCAGATCCACGCCATCGATGTCGCGCATGCGTCGCACTGCTGCGTTGAGCCCCGGCCCGGCATGCTTCTGGAAGAAGGTCTGGCCGTCGATGCCGTTCGGCGCCCGCAAGAGGCTCAAGGGGCGGCCCACAACTAAGGGCTGCATCAGCGGCCAGACCGAAGCATAATAGTCGAGCAGGCCCTGCTTGGTCGGACCGCCATCCGGCCAAAGCGGCTTGTCGGGGTTGCTGAGCTTGACGCTCGTCTTGGCGGCTGCCGGCTTCGACGGGGGCCTAGACTTCGCAGCCTTGGCCGGCTTGGCTGGCGGCTCAGGCGTCGTCTCATGCACGACCTCGCTTGCCGCCTTGTCCTCGCGCAACCCTCGGAACGAGGCGTGCCGCAGGGTTCGTGACACGGTCCAGGCCCGAAAATCCACCTCAGCGACGAGCTCAGGCGATCTCGTAGCCCTTGACCTCGTCATCGTCGGCGACCGGCTTGCCAGTGACGCCGTCGATGTATTGCCGTCGCACCGTGTTGCCGGTCTTGCGGTTGATGACGCGGAACGAGACCTTCTCGCTCGCCGTGGTCGCGCCCGTCAGCTCGACGGCGCAGGAGACAAGCGAGAGCTTGAGATAGCCCTTCCAGGCGGGACGCGGCGCCATCAGGAGGCCCGTCGAAGATGGTGTGTGCCACCATGAGGCTTTGCCACGACCTGCTCGGCCCAGGCCAGATCGTCAGCTGTCACGACCGGGATCGGGTCTTCCAAAATGGCTGTCAGCACCTCGCGGTCGAGCTGGCCGTTGCGGATCACGAACGCCAGTGCTTCCCGCGTCTCCCGCTCGGCCCGCAGTTGGGCGGCCAAAGCCGCGATTAGTTTATCCTTACCTGAGATGGGCATACGCGACTCCCCGTGCTTTATCGCCGATGAACCGGTGGCCGCGCTCTGGGTTCCACTGGTGAGACAGAGCGCCGATATTCAGAGACTGGGCCGTCTAACGCATGTCCGAAGGAAGCCGTTCCGCCGATCGACGAACTGCCCGTGATCGGCGCGGCACGAGGGAGATCGGGGGATGACGACAGACGCCGATAGCTGGCCGCATCACGTCTTGATTGCGGTGGGAGCGGCAGAATTCGACGCTCGTCTCCGCGATGTCGAGACATGGCTGGCGGAGTGGGAGATCCCTCATCGGATCGGCTCCACGATGATCGGGCTAACCGGCAGCCTGCGCGTCTGCCTTGCCGAGGCGAAATTCGCCAGAGCCGTCCAGTCGAAGTTCGGCGGCGTCATCGTACCGAGCGATGGCGTTGCCCGGAGCCTCGCCGCCGACGCGGCCGACGAGGACCGATATGATGCGCTGGCCCGGGAATACGACGTCGACGACTGATCACCACTCGCTCTCGGGCCGTCCGATCTTGCTGTGGCCGGGAACGAGACCGGTTCGGTCGGCGACCTGACGGGCGACACGGGCCCAGAGCTTCGCGGTTTCGGTGTCACCCTGCGCCACGGCGAGTCGGCCGATCTGGCGGGCAGTGTAGTAACCGGCGCCGCCTTCCGTCTCGATCAGCCGGGTTGCCTCGGCCGTCACGAGAGCCTGATAGTCGCGGCGTCGGGCGAGCCAGGAGCGGATCATGTGCAACCTCTACAGCCATACTCGCAATGTCGAGGCCATGCGCAAGCTCTTCGCCGGATTCAGCGATCCCGGCGTCAACATGCCGGTGCAACCGACGATCTATCCCGACTACACAGCGCCCATCATTCGCAACGATGAGGGTGGGCCGCGTCTGGCCATGACGCGGTGGGGCATGCCGACGAGCAGCGATCTCCTGATCAAGAACGCGACCGCCCGTGCCGACAAGCTAAAGGCCAAGGACAAGCCGTACGAGTTCAAGGAGCTGCTGCGGATGGAGCCGGACGGCGGCACGACGAATGTCCGCAAGACGACCTCCAGGCACTGGACGCGCTGGCTCGGGCCAGAGAACCGATGCCTGGTGCCGTTCAATGCCTTCGCAGAGCCTGATCCGGACGGCGGCAATGCGTGGTTCGCGATCGACGAGAGCAGGCCCACCGCATTCTTCGCCGGGATCTGGGTCGGACAGTGGGAAAGCGTGCGGAAGATCAAGACCGGGATGGAGACGATCAACCTCTTCGGCTTCCTCACCACCGATCCCAACGCCGAGGTGAAGCCGATCCACTGGAAGGCGATGCCGGTCATCCTGACCACGCCGGAGGATTGCGCGGCGTGGATGACCCAGCCTTGGCCGGCGGTCTCTCATCTCCAGCGCCCGCTGCCGGACGGATCACTGACGATTCTCGCGCGGCAGGTGAAACGTGGCGAGGAGCAGTCCGTCGGCGGGCCTCTGGAGTAATTGGCGATCTAGAAGGGGCCCGGCTGTATTCACGCACATTGCGAACAAAACCAGAAAATGATCGAATCCCGATCATGCTCGCCATCGATTCGCCACCACTCGCGACGCCCTATCTCGACACCCTGAACCCGGCTCAGCGGCTGGCCGTTCTCCACGGCGCCGGGGCGGCCGCGGCCGCCCCGCGCCGCGTCATCGCCGGCGCGGGTTCCGGCAAGACCAACACGCTGGCCCATCGCGTCGCGCATCTGCTCGTTGCCGGCGCCGACCCGCGACGCATTCTCCTGATGACCTTTTCGCGTCGCGCGGCAGCGGAGATGGGCAAGCGCGTCGAGCGGATCGCTCGAAAGGTTCTCGGAGACGGCGCCGGCGTGCTGGCCGATGCACTGAGCTGGGCCGGCACCTTCCACGGCATCGGCGCACGGCTCCTGCGCGAGCACGCCGACCAGCTCGGCCTGGATCCGGCCTTTACGATCCATGATCGGGAGGACGCCGCCGACCAGATGAACCTGGTGCGCCATGAGCTCGGCTTCTCGAAGACCGAGAACAGGTTTCCGACCAAGGGCACCTGCCTCGCGATCTATTCGCGATGCGTCAACGCAGAGGTACCGATCGAGGACGTGATCGGCCGCTCGTATCCGTGGTGCGTCGCATGGTCCGTCGAGCTGAAGGAACTCTTCGCAGGCTACGTCGAAGCCAAGCAGCGCCAGAACGTGCTCGATTACGACGACCTCCTTCTCTACTGGGCGCAGGCGATGACCGATGCCGGCATCGCCGCCGAGATCGGCGACCGCTTCGACCATGTGCTGGTCGATGAGTACCAGGACACGAACCGCCTCCAATCGTCGATCCTGATGGCGATGAAACCGGACGGCCGCGGCCTCACGGTCGTGGGCGATGATGCCCAGTCGATCTACGCCTTCCGGGCCGCCACGGTCCGCAACCTCCTCGACTTCCCGGCCGCGTTCTCGCCACCGGCCCAGGTCGTGACGCTCGACCAGAACTATAGGTCAACGAGCGGGATCCTGTCGGCAGCCAACGCGGTCATCGACCTCGCGGCAGAACGTTTCACCAAGAATCTCTGGACCGACCGGGCGGAGGGAGCCCCGCCCCAGCTCGTGCATCTACGCGACGAGGCCGATCAGGCCCGTTTCATCGCCGAACGCGTTCTGGAGAACCGGGAGAGCGGTTCCATGCTCAAGCATCAGGCGGTGCTGTTCCGGACCTCGCACCACAGCGGTCCGCTGGAGATCGAGCTCACCCGCCGCAACATCCCCTTCGTGAAGTTCGGCGGGCTGAAGTTTCTCGACGCCGCGCACGTCAAGGACCTGCTCGCCCTGCTGCGCTTCGTCGAGAATCCTCGTGATCGGGTTGCTGGCTTTCGTCTCATGCAATTGATCCCCGGCGTCGGTCCGACCTCGGCGCAGCGCGTGCTCGATCACATCGCCGCGGCTCCCGACGCACTCGGCGCCCTCGCCGACGCTCCCGCACCTCCGCGCTCCGGCGACGATTGGCCGGAATTCCTCGCGGCCATCGCCGATCTCGCCGGGAACCGTTCCGCATGGCCTGCTGATATCGAGCGCGCGCGGCGCTGGTACGCGTCGCACCTCGAACGCCTCCACGAGGATGCGTCGACCCGTCAGGCCGACCTCGTGCAGCTCGAGCAGATCGCAGGCGGCTATCCGTCTCGCGAACGCTTCCTGACCGAACTGACGCTCGACCCGCCGGATGCAACGAGCGATCAGGCCGGGGTGCCGCATCTCGACGAGGACTACCTGATCCTGTCCACGATCCATTCCGCGAAGGGCCAGGAATGGAAGTCGGTCTTCGTCATGAACGTGGTCGACGGATGCATCCCGTCCGACCTCGGGGTTGGTACCAGCGAGGAGACCGAGGAGGAGCGCCGCTTGCTGTACGTCGCGATGACGCGGGCCAAGGATGACCTGCATCTCGTCGTGCCGCAGCGCTTCTTCACGAGCGGCCAGTCCGGGACCGGCGACAGGCACGTCTACGCCAACCGCACCCGCTTCATTCCCGACAAGCTGCTAAACCGGTTCGAGCGCGTCGTTTGGCCGATCTCGCAAAACGGTCCAGGGCGGATCTCGACCGGTGGTCCGAAGATCGACGTTCGGGCTAAGATGCGAGGCATGTGGTCTTAGGCTGAGGCACGGCTGCATGGGTGTTTCGGCTGGTGGTATGCGCCAATGGACTAAGCCGCTCTCGCGGCAGTGCGCTGCGGCTCGGTAATTGCTGAGATTTTGCCTGTGAGGCGCTGCATTCGAGGATTTCAGGGTCGTTTTCCCTGATCCTCGGAGGCTTCCATGATCGATCCCGTCACCGTCAGTCCGCTACGCCAGCGGATGATCGAGGACATGACCATCCGCCGGTTTAGCGAGCACACGCAGCGCGACTATGTCCGGCAGGTGCGTGAGTTCACGGCCTTCCTTGGCTTGCCGCCGGACCGGGCCGAGCCGGAGGACCTGCGGCGCTATCAGCTTCACCTGGCCTCGCTCGGCGCCAGCTACGCCCGGATGAACCTGGCATGCACGGCGCTGCGGTTCTTCTTCCACGTCACGCTGGGCCGGACCGGCTTCGGTGACCGCATGGCGCGGATCCCGACGCCGGAGCGGTTGCCAGTCGTGCTGGACACGCAAGAGGTGGCGTTGCTGCTGGCCCATGCGCGGAGCCTGAAGGACCGGGCCGCGCTGAGTATCGCCTATGGCTGCGGCCTGCGCGTGTCGGAGATCGCCAACCTCAAGGTTGCCGACGTCGACAGCGCGCGCATGCTGATCCGGGTCGAGCAGGGCAAGGGCCGCAAGGACCGCTATGTCATGCTCGCGCCCGACCTGCTCGACCTCCTGCGGCAATGGTGGCGGGTGAAGCGCCCGCGTGGCTGGCTCTTCCCCGGCCAGCAGCCGGGCCAGCCGATCACGACGCGCCAGCTCAACCGGGCCTGCCATGCCGCGGCCGTCGCGGCGAAGCTCGACAAGCGAGTGTCGATGCACACGCTCAGGCACAGCTTCGCCACGCATCTACTGGAGCGGAAGACCGATATCCGGGTGATTCAGGTCCTGCTCGGCCACAGGAAGCTCGACACCACCGCCGTCTACACCCGCGTCGCGCTGAAGACGCTGCGCGAGGTGACCAGCCCGCTCGCGCTGCTGGCGCCGCCGCCGCCGCCGTAACGCTCCGCGCCGATCATGGCGCGGCCTTCGCTGGAGGTCGCGGACATCCTGAACCGACATGGCGACGCCTTCCTCGCGCGCCATCGGCTCAGCCGTGGCCAGCTCAAGGTGATCGGTGCAATCCGGGCCTGCCGGACGGCTGCGCTCGGCGGCCATGTCATGGCCTGCGGCGACTGCGATCACGCGACGATCGCCTATAACTCCTGCCGCAACCGGCACTGCCCACGATGCCAGGGCGCGGCGGCGAAGGACTGGCTCGCGGACCGGCAGGCCGACCTGCTGCCCGTGCCCTACTATCATCTCGTCTTCACCCTGCCGGCACCGGTCGCGGCCATCGCCTTCCAAAACAAGGCCGCCGTCTACGGCCTTCTGTTCAAGGCAGCAGCCGAGACGCTCGCCACCATTGCGAGCGATCCCCGGCATCTCGGTACCCGCATCGGCTTCACCTCGGTGCTGCACACCTGGGGATCGGCGATGACCCATCATCCCCATCTCCACATCATCGCACCCGGAGGCGGATTGTCGCCTGACAGCGCTCGCTGGATCCCGTGCCGGCCTGGCTTCTTCCTGCCCGTGCGCGTGCTCTCGCGGCTGTTCCGCAGGCTCTTCCTCGAAGGGCTCGCCGCTCTCAATGCTTCCGGGCGGCTCGCCTTCCATGGCGATCTCGCCCATCTGGCCGAAGCCGAGGCCTTCGCCACCGTGCTGGCGCCGCTGCGACGAGCCGACTGGGTCGTCTATGCCAAGCGCCCCTTCGGCGGACCTGAGGCCGTGCTGGCCTATCTCGCCCGCTACACCCACCGCGTCGCCATCGCCAACAGCCGCATCATTGCCATGGATCGGCACGGGGTCACGTTCCGCTGGAAGGATTATCGCGCCCGCTCCGCCGGCGAGACCTGGCGCAAGACCATGACGCTGACGGCCTTCGAGTTCATCCGCCGCTTCCTGCTCCACGTCCTGCCCGACGGATTCCACCGCATCCGGCATTATGGATTGCTCGCCTCGAGCCGGCGCGCCGGCACCATCGCCCGCATCAGGCAGATCTTCGCGGCGGAAGCGCCGGTCGACATCGCGAGGGACGACGTCCTGGTCGCCGCAGAGGAGCCCGAGCAGGCCCCTGAGCCGCATCCACCATGCCCCTGCTGCGGTGGCCGCATGATCCTCGTCGAGCGCTTCGCACCGGGCATGGCACCGCGCACCATCCTCGCCGTCAGGATCGACACCTCATGACCGCGGCTCCACTTCGCCATCTCGCCAGACCACACCCGGTCTCCGCCAGAGCCCGGACGACGTCTCCTGCGCAACCGGTGTCGGGCTCGATCAATGAGCCACCCAAGCGCCCACGCGAGCGGCAAAATCGGGTCGGTTCGACATCCAGATCGGGCGGGCATTCTCCTGCCGAGCCCTGCGCGACACCCCGCAGACCAAGCGGCGCGGTGAAATCCCCATAGCACGGCCCCGGGCCGCGGCTTCCTCCCCTGGAGGCTCTCAGACGCGGGCCCAGGAGCCCTGCCATCGCCGCTGCGCAAGGGCCCGCATCTGAGACCCTTCACACTTCCAGACATTGGCACGTTGCCGGAAAGCGGACTTAGGGGTCCGTCCTATAGCGCAAAGCGCTTACCAGGAGTCGAAAGGCTGGCGAGGTCTGGCGGCGGCTGGCGTAGTAGAGATGGTAGCCCGGTAATGGCGGCATCCACTCGGCCAATACCTGGATGAGCTTGCCTTTGCCCAGATGGCCTTTGACCTGATCGAGCGGCAGATAGGCCAACCCCATTCCGGCAAGGGCAGCATCGAGGATCAGTTCGATCGTGTTGAAGACCAGCGGCCCGTCGACGCGAACACGAATCTCGCGATCGTCATGGACCAGCCGCCAAGCATTGACCGTGCCCGGCGTCGGCAGCCGCAGATTGATCCCGCGATGGCCGGCGAGATCGTGCGGCGTCGCGGGACCGGATGGTCGTTCAGGTAGCCGGGCGCACCAACGATCGCCATCGGAATGTCCGGCCCCATGCGAACCGCTACCATATCCTTCGAGACATGCTCGCCGAGGCGCACGCCTGCATCAAAGCCCTCGGCGACGACGTCAGCGAGCTCATAGGTCGCGACGACCTCGACATTGATATCAGGATAGTCGGCGATAAGCTTTGCGACGGCAGGGAGCAGAAGCGTCTTCGCGGCATGCTCGACGCTGGTGATCCGGATCGTCCCTAATGGTTTGTCGCGGAACTCGCCGAGCGCGATCAGGCTCTGGTCGAGATCACGCAGCATCGGTGCCAGCGTCTGCCAGAGGCGCTCGCCAGCAGGAGTCGGCGCGACGCTGCGCGTGGTGCGGGCGATCAGCGGCACGCCGAGCCGCTCTTCCAACCTTTTAACGATCTGGCTCAGCGCCGATTGCGAAAGGCCGAGCTTCGTGGCGGCGCGGGTGAAGTTGCGCTCGTCCACGACGACGGCGAAAGCCGCCAGATCGGCCATATCCTCGCGGCGCATTCATCACCTCAGTAATAGGTTCAATCGGATTACTGCCATAGTGTGATGACTGCCGCGAGCCTATCTTTTCGATGTCGCGCCGCCCTGGCGCCCCTTCACACCGAAACGGAGGAGACGACGATGGCTCGTAAGATCAGCTTCCAGAACAGCAACAACCCGACGATCACCATGTCGGCCGTCATCAACCTGCCCGAGGGTTTCGACGAGAAGGCGAGCTATCCGGCAATCGTTGTTTCGCATCCGGGCGGCGGCGTGAAAGAGCAGACCGCCGGCACCTACGCTGCCGAATTGGCCAAGGCCGGCTTCGTCACCATCGCCTATGACGCCTCCTATCAGGGGGAGAGCGGCGGCGAGCCGCGCCAGCTCGAAAACCCGCATATCGGGACAGAGGACGTCAGCGCCGTCGTCGATTATCTGACGACGCTGCCCTATGTCGACAACGACCGTATCGGCGAGAGCTTGGCGGTGGAACTTTCTTGGGCGAGTTGCCGTTTGGTTGTTCATCGCGGCGAACGCCGCCGCCTGCCCGATGGAGACCATCATGAAGAAGCTGCTCATCGCCACGTTAATCGCCTCCGCGACGTCCTTCGCCGCCATGGCCCAGACGTCGACGACTTCGCCCATGCCGGCGCCCAAGGCCGACGCCGACAAGAACGCCCCCCTGCCGGGCGCCAACAGCTTCACCGAGGGCCAGGCCAAAAGCCGCCTCGAGTCCAACGGTTATTCCAACGTCGGCGCCCTGAAGAAGGACGACAACGGCGTCTGGAAGGGCACCGCCACTCATTCCGGCGCGCAGGTCAACGTGTCCGTCGACTATCGCGGCAACATCACCCGCAACTGATCTTTGCCGCCCGCGCCCCGAACTTTGGAGAACGACATGACCCGCACCCTGACCCGATCCTACGACAACCACGCCGCCGCCCGCTCCGTCGTCGAGCAGTTGGAGGCAGCCGGCGTTTCGAGCAGCGACATCAGCATCGTCGGCCGTGACGGCGAGACGGGCGAGACCAATGCCGCGGAAGGCGCCGGCATCGGCGCGGGCGTCGGCGGCGCCGCTGGCCTGCTGACCGGTCTCGGCCTGCTCGCC
>WPCJ01192947.1_pt1 | contig 10087 bp, 10 predicted proteins | sample 5399831 | NCBI WGS metagenome assembly WPCJ01 (sample SAMN12869470, study PRJNA574797) | sludge metagenome | isolation source: wastewater treatment of pH10 | place: China:Beijing | collected 2019-05-20 | reverse complement strand
CAAAGGAATCTTTCCGAAGTCATGTGTTTCTTTGTCAAATTTAAATTCTGCAGCAAACATTCCCATCGCAGTCAAACTAATAAATGCAATCAATACTGCACATATACTTGTAATCTTTTTCATTGTTTCAATTTTTTCGTTGCTTTAATCAATCAAATCTAAGACCATTTTTATAAGAATACGATTCTTTAATGAAATTTTGAAATAATTCCACAAGAATATTACAATCTTGATATTAGATAATGCCTTCTTTTAAAATGTCTTGCAGATGGATAATGCCCGCATATTTTCCTTCAGCTGTAACCACTAATTGTGAGATACTGTTCTGTCGCATGAGGTGGAGTGCATTTGCAGCCAATTCTGTTTTATCGATTGTCTTCGGGTTTAAAGACATGATATCTTTCGCCTGCAAACCGGATACATCCTCGTATTTGCCCAGCATCCTGCGGATATCACCATCGGTTATGATTCCCAAAATCTTTTCATCTTCGATGACTACCATAGCGCCAAGTCTATATTCAGTAATACTTATCAATACGGAGCGGATGCTCGCATCTGCGGTAACCATTGGGATTCCGTTATGATCGGAAAGATCGCTTACTTTTAAATAAAGCTGTTTTCCTAAAGCTCCTCCTGGATGATATTTAGCAAAGTCCTGATCGGTGAATTGTCTTTTGGTTTGAAGGCAGACAGCAATGGCATCGCCCATCGCTAGCTGTACCGTGGTACTGGTTGTCGGAGCAAGATTATTCGGACAAGCCTCTCGAGTAATACTGGTATCGAGAATATAATCCGCTTGCTCAGCTAAGAAAGATTCATGATTTCCAACCATTGCTACCAGAATATTCCCAGTTTGCTTTAAGTATGGAACTAAAACTTTGATTTCTGGGGTATTCCCACTTTTGGAAATCGCGATGATCAGGTCATCCTTCTGAATAATTCCGAGGTCACCATGGATGGCGTCTGCGGCATGCATAAATATTGCAGGCGTTCCGGTGGAATTTAGGGTAGCGACAATTTTTTGAGCGATGATTGCACTTTTTCCGATTCCGGTCAATATTACCCTTCCTTTAAGTGTCAAAATCTTCTCAATAACCTCTACAAAATCGTTGTCGATTTTTTCGGATAGAGCCAATACGTTAGCGGCTTCAAGTTCAAATGTGCTCTGTGCCAACGATTTGATATCTATATTGTTTTTCACGTAATATTTCCTTAATTTTATATATAAATATGATGTGTTCGCTACAAAAATACATTATTTAGCACGTATTATTCATACCGTTATTACATCTATTTATTTTGCATAGTCAATGGAAATAGAAAAATCACTTTTCGACAATCTTCAAGATTTTTTTGGGTTCGACACTTTTAAAGGCGATCAAGAAGCAATTATTACCAACGTTCTGAATAGGAAGGATACATTTGTGATAATGCCTACAGGTGGCGGGAAATCAATCTGTTATCAGTTGCCTGCTTTGATGAGCGAGGGGACAGCAATTGTTATTTCACCGCTTATTGCTTTGATGAAGAATCAGGTCGACCAAGTTCGCGCTTTTGGAGGCAGAGACAGCATTGCTCACTTTTTGAACTCCTCCCTTACCAAGAACGAAATTCAACGTGTCAAGCAGGATGTACAAGATGGTAAAACCAAGCTTTTGTATGTCGCTCCTGAATCTTTAGCCAAAGAGGAAAATGTTAACTTTTTAAGAAGTATAACAGTTTCATTTGTAGCTGTTGATGAGGCACACTGTATTTCAGAATGGGGGCACGATTTTAGGCCGGAATATCGCAAGATCCGTCAGGTAATCAATGAAATTGGGGAGGATATCCCAATTATTGCATTGACTGCCACCGCTACCCCAAAGGTACAGTCTGATATCCGGAAGAACCTTCAAATGAATGATGCGACTTTATTTAAGTCTTCGTTCAACCGTACAAACCTGTACTATGAGGTGAGGCCTAAGGAAGATGTAATCAAGCAGATTGTCCGTTTTATTAAAAGTAATGCCGGAAAAGCCGGTATTGTGTACTGTCTAAGCCGCAAGAAGGTAGAAGAGATTGCTGAGGTATTAAATATCAACGGCATTAAAGCGCTTCCTTATCATGCTGGATTGGATGCCAAGACCCGCGCTGATACTCAGGATAAGTTTTTGATGGAAGATATCGAAGTAATCGTTGCAACGATTGCTTTTGGAATGGGCATCGATAAACCTGATGTCCGTTATGTCATCCACCATGATATCCCTAAATCGATGGAAGGTTATTACCAGGAAACTGGTCGTGCTGGACGTGATGGCGGGGAAGGCTATTGTTTGGCTTTTTACTCAGAGAAAGATGTTGAAAAGCTGACTAAGTTTATGAAAGATAAGCCGGTTTCTGAAAAGGAAATTGGTACCCAAATATTGAAGGAAGTGATTGATTATTCTGAATCGGCAGTTTGTCGCAGAAAGCAGATCCTTCATTATTTCGGTGAGAAGTTTGATGATACTGGATGTAATTCCATGTGTGATAATTGTCGCTCAGCAAAGACTTATTTTGATGCGGAGGAACCTTTATTGACCGTGTTGAATTTTATAAAAGAGGAGGGGGATAAGTTTGATGATCAGCATATTATCAATGTCTTGATTGGTCAAAACAATCAGCCTATCTCAAAATATAAACATGATACCCATGCCTTGTTTGGTTCAGGGAAGGAGCAAGGGGTTAATTTCTGGAACTCATTGATCCGTCAGGCTGAATTGGCAGATTTTATCAAGAAGGATATCGACCATTATGGTCTACTGCAGTTGACTCCAGCAGGAAACAAATACATCAATAATCCGTATCCATTGAAGTTTATCTTAAATAAACCGATGGAAATGTCTAAATCAGATTCTTCTGAAGAAGGTTCTGGACAGACTGGGGCATTGGATGCAGAGCTTCTTAAAATGTTAAAAGATCTTAGGAAGAAGATCGCTAAACAGAAATCACTGCCTCCATTTGTTATTTTCCAGGATCCGTCGTTGGATGAAATGTGCACCCATTATCCGGTTAGCATTGATGAATTGAAGCAAATCCAAGGTGTCGGTTCAGGGAAAGCCATCAAGTTTGGCGCTCCATTCGTAGAATTGATCAAGAAGTATGTGGAAGATAACGATATTGATAGGCCTCAGGATCTGGTGATCAAGAGTACGGCCAATAAATCAGCCTTGAAGGTTTCCATTATCCAGAATATCGATAGAAAGATTTCCTTGGAGGATATAGCATCATCAAAAGGTATCAGTTATGAGGATCTTTTGCGTGAGGTGGAGTCTATCGTAAATTCAGGCACCAAATTAAATATTGGTTATTTTGTAGATGAAATGATTGATCAGGATCGACAAGATGAGGTCTACGATTATTTTAAAACAGCTGAGAATGATGCCATTGAAACTGCATTGGATGAATTGGGCGAGGAGGATTATTCCTTTGAGGACATCCAGTTGATGCGCATCAAATTTATGTCGGAACTAGGTAATTAAAAATTATATGATTAATACATATTTGCCAGAAATCAAAAATGGCAACTCTTCTTCTTTCTTCTTGATGGCAGGACCATGTGCCATCGAAGGTGAAGAAATCGCTTTACGTATTGCGGATAAAATCGTTAATATCACTGATAAACTAAACATCCCATATATTTTCAAGGGATCTTACCGTAAAGCAAATCGTTCTAAAGGAAATTCTTTTACTGGGATTGGGGATGAAAAAGCATTGAAGGTGTTGGAAAAAGTAGGGAAGACTTTTGGTATACCTACAGTGACTGATATCCACGAAAGCCATGAAGCTGCAATGGCTGCTGCTTATGTGGATGTGCTGCAGATTCCAGCATTCCTATGTAGACAGACGGATCTTTTGATCGCAGCTGCTGAGACTGGAAAAGTGGTAAACATCAAGAAAGGACAGTTCCTTTCTGCGGAGTCGATGAAATTTGCTGTTGAGAAGGTTCAAGATGCTGGAAACCCGAAGGTCATTCTAACTGATCGTGGTAATACTTTCGGATATCAGGACTTGATCGTAGATTATAGGGGATTACCAGTCATGAAATCCTTTAATGTTCCTACGGTAATGGACTGTACGCATTCCTTGCAACAGCCAAACCAGAGTTCAGGAGTGACTGGCGGTAAACCGGAGTTAATCGAGACCATCGCCAAGGCTGCCATAGCTGTTGGTGCTGATGGTCTGTTTATTGAAACCCATCCTGACCCTGCTAATGCCAAATCTGATGGCGCAAATATGCTCCACCTGGATCTGTTAGAAGATCTGTTGGTGAAATTGCAAAGAATCAGGGAAGCGATTCTTTAAGACATAAAAAAAGCTGGTTTGAATAAACCAGCTTTTTTATGTCTTAGATTTTAGATATGAGATTTTAGATTTGAGTATTGAGATAGTAGAAAGTCTATTCAACTTAATATCTCATGTCTCATATCTCACATCCATTATTCAAAATACTCTTTAATTCTCTCAAAGAATGATTTTTCGCTTTTACCAGGTTGTGGTTTGAAGTTAGCGGAGTTCTTAAGTTTCTCTAAAAGTTCTTTTTCTTCTTTGGAAACTGTTTTTGGAGTCCATACATTCACATAAACCAACTGATCACCTTTGTGGTATGAATTTACTTCTGGAAGGCCTTTTCCTTTTAAACGAAGGATTTTGCCGCCTTGGGTTCCTGGTTCGATCTTGATCTTTGCTTTGCCATCTATGGTCGGTATTTCTACGCTAGTACCTAGTGCAGCATCCGCAAAATTGATATATAGATCATAGATCACATTGATGCCATCGCGTTTCAGGGTTTCGTGAGGAACTTCTTCAACCAGGATGATCAAATCTCCAGGGATTCCACCACGAGGGGCAGCATTACCTTTTCCACTCATAGACAATTGCATGCCTTCGCTCACACCTGCTGGAATATTGATTGAAATGGTTTCTTCACCACGAACTAGACCTTCACCTTTACATGAAGTACATTTTGCAGTGATTTCAACGCCTTCACCATTACAGGTAGGGCAGGTGCTAGTGGTTTGCATCTGACCAAGGATAGTGTTGGTTACACGTCTTACAGAACCCGAACCACCACAGGTATTACAGGTATGGTAAGAGTTTTTGTCTTTGGCACCAGTACCATCACAGGTATTACATTTTACTTGTTTGTTTACTTTTACCTTTTTCTCAACTCCTTTTGCAATTTCTTCTAGGGTAAGTTTTACTTTGATTCTCAGGTTGGTTCCGCGTTGGACGCGACGTCCGCCACGGGTACCACCACCGCCGCCTCCGAAGAAGCTTTCAAACGGATTGCCGCCGCCAAAGATATCTCCAAATTGACTGAAAATGTCGTCCATGTTCATGCCGCCACCGCCATATCCAGACGCAGAATTGCCTGCATGTCCGAATTGGTCATAGCGTCTTCTTTTTTCAGGGTTGCTCAGGACTTCATAAGCCTCAGCAGCCTCTTTAAACTTGTCTTCAGCCTCTTTGTCTCCAGGGTTTTTGTCTGGATGGTATTTGATGGCTAGCTTACGATATGATGTTTTTATTTCTGTTACTTCTGCCGTTCTGGTTACACCAAGGACATCGTAATAATCTCTTTTTGACATCTTTTATATTTATTGGCCTACTACTACTTTCGCAAATCTGATTACGTTGTCATTCAAAGTATAACCTTTTTCAATAACATCGATAACCTTATCTTTTAAATCTGGGGTAGGAGCAGGAATGAGGGTAATGGCTTCTTGGAATTCAGGGTCAAAAGGTTGACCAATAACTTCGATTTCCTTTACGCCAAGTTGTTCCATGGTTTTCTTCAATTTATGGTAAACCAAATCGATGCCTTGTTTCATAGGGTCATCAGCAGGAACATCTTTCATAAAGCTTAGGGATCTGTCGAAATCATCAACTACGGGTAATAATTTTAAGATTACATCTTTACCAGCAGATTGCATTAAATCGATCTTTTCTTTTGCAGTTCTCTTTTTGTAATTGTCAAACTCTGCAACCAAGCGGGCATATTTATCGTTGGATTCGTTTAACTTATTGGTAAGTTCTTCTGTTGCTGCAGAACCTTGCTCTACATTCTCCTCCGAATTGTTCATTTCTGGGTCTTGAATATTCTCGTTCTCGTTTATCATCTCCTAATATCTAGTTTAAGTAACCTTAACATGGCATCCATCAATTTTTTTGCCAACAAAAAAAATCCGACATGCTGTCAGTGTTTACTGGATCCACTAGCAATAATGTCGGATTAAAATGATATTGTCAGCTATTAGATGCTGACATTGTCATGCAACGCACCATCTGCTGTTTTCAGGATACGTGCAGGCATATTTCTAATAATTTGGTAATCGTGTGTAGCCATTAAGACTGCTGTTCCTGAGGAAGCGATGTCTCTTAATAACAAGACGATTTCTTCGGATGTAGCAGGGTCTAAGTTTCCTGTAGGCTCATCGGCAAGGATGATTTCAGGGTTGTTCAATAGTGCTCTAGCAATAACGACACGTTGTTGCTCACCACCGGAAAGTTCATGAGGCATTTTTTTAAGTTTAGATCGAAGTCCTACTTTTTCCAATACATCAACGATTCTATTCTCGATTTGAGCTTTTTCTTTCCAGCCCGTTGCCTTAAGGGCAAATTCAAGGTTTTTCTCAACGGTACGGTCGTTCAATAAATGGAAGTCCTGAAAAACGATCCCCAATTTACGGCGTAAATAAGGAACATCATTTTCATGAAGTTTTTTCAGGTCAAATCCAGCAATCATTCCCTCGCCATTCGCGATATATAGGTCACCGTAGATTATTTTCAATAAACTACTTTTACCTGAACCAGATTGTCCAATAAGGTATAAAAATTCTCCTTGGGCAATGTCTAAGTTAACATCTGAAAGTACAAGGTGTTTTTGTTGATAGATATCTACATGTTTAAGCTTGATAACCGTATTTGTCTCTCTCATAGTAATTTATAAGTCGATTTTCTTTATTTGGCCAAATGGCAACTCACGAACAACATCCATAATGTATTCAGATTTGTCGCCAAGACCGATTTTTTCCAATGATTTGTCGGGTCTATCCACGCGGAAATAAGCCAAAAGCGTAAATGCATCGTCCCTTAATTGAACATAATCTGGAATTTTTGCTACACCTTTAACCTTAATAACATACATAGTCAAACAAAATTATAATTTTTTACGAATTCACACTCATATAACGACAATAAAAGCTAATTATTGGTTCGCCAATAAAAAGTCTAATGTATTTACATTGTCGGCATAATCATCCAATGCAGGATATTGGCTCGCGCCAAATGGAAATACAGGGACATCTCCAACCTTCAAACCCATGTCGCTGGTAATACATTGGATCTCATCTTTATGAGCGATAATGTACTTTTCAACTTCCTCCATTGATTTGTAATATTCGAAATGAACAACGGCAAGGGGAGAAGCTAGGCTTTCATCTTCTTTCAACAATAGAAATCCATTGTCAAAATGTTTGTTCTTGTTGATCAAATAGATTGATTTATTGAAATCGTAATTGTTGTTGTATTTTGAGTGATCCTTAATCGGATGAAATGATTCTAGGTTGTCCAAGAGTTTTGCAATATCGTAACCTTCTGGAATAAAGATTTTGGAAACAGAACGGCAACCTAATCCAAAATAATCAAAGATATCATGTCCAAGTGCCACTAATTCTTCTTTAGTTTCATCACCAGAAAGGACCGAAAGTGAGTTTCTGTTTTTACGAATGATATTTGGTTTTTTGCCGAAATAATATTCGAAATAACGCGCTGAATTATTGCTACCAGTTGCAATGACCAGGTCAAAATTCTCTAGTTTTTCTACTAATTGAATCTTTTCTGCGAATTGAGGCTCGATTTCAATTAACTGATCCAAAATAAATTTAGTTAATCCGGCATCGTCCGAAGACACTTTGATTTTGGCAGTGAATCCCGCCAGAAGTACACACATAATATCGTGGAATCCCACTAATGGAAGGTTTCCCGCTAATACTAAACCGACAGATTTATCAGTATCTTGATTAGGAACATCCTTTAACCATTTTTCCAATTTTTCATGGGTTAGGTTATGCGCAATAGCATGGATCTGTTGTAACACATTTGGTTTGGTATACCAAGCATTTTTATGAACTGCTGAATCCAAGATGGGGGAGTTCTTCCACTCATCAGCTTGAAGGAATTGTCCTAGTTTTACGAAGGCGTTTATTCTCTGTTCTCTTGTCAAAATCTTACTATTTATAATAAATCTGTGTTTTTTTTGCCGTATATTTGCCATATCAAAGTAAATAACTACTAATTTTGTATACTTTTATTTTTGAGTGTATGGCATTAGTATTAACTTTGAAAGTGCAAAATTAGTTTATTATTTTATTGTAAGGACATAAATGGCAATTAAAATTACTGACGAATGTATAAATTGTGGGGCATGTGAACCAGAATGCCCAAATAATGCAATCTATGATGCTGGTGTAAGTTGGAAGTTTTCAGATGGTACAGCATTGGATGGTGTGATTGATTTTGGTGATGGAGTAACTCTTGACGCGAATGAATCACAGGATGCTATTTCTAATGAAGTTTATTATATCGTTTCAGATAAATGTACGGAGTGTGTTGGATTCCATGATGAACCTCAATGTGCTGCTGTATGTCCAGTTGATTGTTGTGTTGAGGATGAAGACGTTCGTGAAACAGAAGAAGAATTATTAGCGAAGAAAGCTTGGCTTCACGCTGAATAATCCTAATGATATTTTATTTATAAACCACCTTTTTCGAGGTGGTTTTTTTGTTTCCCAAAAATATACGGAAGATTAATTGAGCTGATTTCAGACTATCGGTAAGCGTATGTAGCTCTTATTTTACAATCCTCCCGAATATTTTTATCCTTAACCTATCTCTCTGATTCAAGATATTACGCTTTAAAAAGCAAAAAATACTCCCGTTTCATGAAATACAATAACGCAAAAGATTTGGTTTGCAGCGCTATTTTTTTATTTTTGTTCGTCTAAAAAGTAAAAAAAAGAAATAAATAACCTTATTAAATCTACATGTCAAAAAAAACTACAGGATATGTTCTACTTGCGACCATTGCGATAGCTTCTGTCCTGACCCTCCTCTATGAATTTAATCTTGCGCCAATTCCTGCATCATTGATGATGGTTGTTCGTTGGGTTACTGCCATTGTTTTGGTATGGAACGCCATCGTTCGAAAAGGATTGACAACATGGATCCTGACCTGTATGGTATTGGGTATTTTTGTTGGGCTTGATTTTCCAGATGTGGCGAAGGCATTGCAGCCTTTGAGCCAAGGATTTATCAAGTTAGTGAAAACCATTGTTGGACCAATCTTATTCTCCACCTTGGTGTTTGGTATTGCTGGTCACTCGGATCTGAAGCAAGTGGGTCGAATGGCTTGGAAATCCATGTTGTATTTCTTCTGTGCTACTACCTGTGCCATTTTCATTGGACTAGGTGCTATTAACTTGACTCGTGCTGGTGTAGGTATCGATATTGAGCACATGCCCCATGAGGAATTACCACAGACTTCTGCAATTTCTGATGGAGACAAGGTTGCACTTGAGCATATTGATGAAAGTGCCCATTGGATCTACAAATTCACGTCTTTCTTTAGAGATACTTTCCCTGAAAATATTGTAAAATCAGTATACGAAAATAAGGTATTACAAATCGTTGTTTTCGCTGTAATCTTTGGTATTGGACTTGCCATGGTGGATGAAAAGAAGCGAAAGCCCTTTGTGGACTTCGCAGAATCGCTCTCCGAAGCCATGTTCAAGTTTACCAACCTGGTCATGCTCTTTGCGCCGATTGGTGTTGGTGCTGCTATGGCCTATACAGTCGGGCACCTTGGGATTGATATCCTCAAGAACCTGTTTATGCTATTGGCAACCTTGTACTTAGCGTTGATTTTCTTCCTCGCTGGGGTATTACTGCCTGTAGCGCTTTACCTAAAAATTCCTGTTAAGCAATTCATCAATGCCATCAAAGAACCTGTTTCTATTGCATTTGCAACAACAAGTTCAGATGCTGCTCTTCCAAAAGCCATGAGCGC
>WPCJ01116077.1_pt1 | contig 10094 bp, 9 predicted proteins | sample 5399831 | NCBI WGS metagenome assembly WPCJ01 (sample SAMN12869470, study PRJNA574797) | sludge metagenome | isolation source: wastewater treatment of pH10 | place: China:Beijing | collected 2019-05-20 | reverse complement strand
GGCGGTCGTCGCGCCGCCGCGCGGAGAGCCGCGCCGCTGCCGAGCCGAGCGAGATGAGCGGCGGCACCATGAGCGCGAGCGCGAGACCTGCGAGGAAGCCGTAGAGCATTGCCATGTCGTCGTCGTACCCCCAGAACGACTGCGCGCCACCGATCACGATGGCGAGCAGCGCGGTGACGCTCGCGAAAGCGATTCCCGGCAGCAGCAGGCCCGCGGCGCCCTGGCGGCTCGGGCGCGAGAGCAGGGGGAGGACGCGGAGGATCATGACTGCGCTCCGTTCGACCTTGCCGCGTGCGCGGTGTCGGCGACGATCCGGCCGTCGGAGAGCGTGACGACTCGCTGGCAGCGAGCCGCGACGTTCGGGTCGTGCGTCACGACGACGAGCGTGCGGCCGTTGCCCGAGGTGCTCGAGAGCAGCGCATTCATCACGTCCTGCGATGTGTTCGAATCGAGCGCCCCGGTCGGCTCGTCCGCGAAGATGACCCTGGCGCCAGTCACCTGAGCGCGCGCGATCGCGACGCGTTGCGCCTGACCGCCGGAGAGCTGGCCGATCCGGCGATCCTCCATCCCCGCGAGGCCGAGCGCGTGCAGCCACTGCGCCGCCGGCCCGATCGCCTCGCTCTTCTTCGCGCCGTTGAGCATGGGGGCGAGCGCGACGTTCTCGACCGCGGTGAGCTCTGGGATGAGCAGTCCCTGCTGGAAGACGAAACCGAACTGCTCGCGTCGGAGCCTGCTGCGTTCGGAGTCGGGGAGACCACTGATCGCCTGGCCGGCAAACGTGACCGTGCCCGATCCTGGAGTGAGGATCCCCGCGAGCATGTGCAGCAGCGTCGTCTTGCCGGAGCCAGACGCGCCCATGATCGCGGTCGATGTTCCCTCGACGATCCCGAGCGAGAGGGCATCGAGAGCGCGAGTGCTGCCGTAGTGCTGTGTTAGGCGGTCCGCCTGCAGGATCACGTGTGTCATAGTTCCCATGCTCCCGCGGCGACAGCGCCGTGTGATCGGCCCGGGGTGCCGATCGCTGGTACTGCGGTACCCGCCTGCCTGGTACCGCAGGGCCACGGCGGTGCCCGGCCCGCACCGCAAACGGGGTAAACTGCGAGGCGTGTCTGAAATGAACGAACGCACTGAGCTCATGGCCAACCAGCGCATTGACGACAGCTTCCCCACCCTGTGGGCCGAGCTGGAGTGGCGCGGGCTGATCCACGTATCGACTGACGCTGACGCGCTGTCTGAACTGCTTGAGGGCGAACCGTTCGCGTACTATTGCGGCTTCGACCCGACGGCGTCAAGCCTGCACCTCGGCCACCTCGTGCAGTTGCTGCTCATGCGCCGACTCCAGTTGAAGGGGCACCGCCCGCTCGGGCTCGTCGGCGGCTCGACCGGCCTTATTGGGGACCCGCGCCCCACCAGCGAGCGCACCCTGAACTCGCGCGAGACCGTCGCGCAGTGGGTGGATTCGCTGGGCGAGCAGGTCTCGAAGTACCTGAGTTTCGAGGGCGACAACGCCGCGCGCCTGGTGAACAACCTCGACTGGACCGCGCCGCTGTCGGCGATCGACTTCCTGCGCGAGATTGGCAAGTACTTCCGCGTCGGCACGATGATCAAGAAGGACATCGTCGCGAAGCGTCTCGATTCCGACGAGGGCATCAGCTACACGGAGTTCAGCTACCAGATCCTGCAGGGACTCGACTACCTCGAGCTCTACCGGCAGTACGACTGCAAGCTGCAGTCGGGTGGCTCGGATCAGTGGGGCAACCTCACGAGCGGCACCGAGCTCATCCGGAAGGCGGAGGGCGCGAGCGTGCACGCGATTGGTACGCCGCTCATCACGAACGCCGACGGCACGAAGTTCGGCAAGAGCGAGGGCAACGCCATCTGGCTGAACCCCGAGATGTGCTCGCCCTACGCCTTCTACCAGTTCTGGCTGAATCAGGCTGACGCTGACGTCGTGGACCGCCTGAAGGTGTTCACGTTCCTCACCCGCGCCGAGATCGAGGACTACGCGACGCAGGTCGCTGAGGAGCCGTTCAAGCGCGCCGCGCAGAAGCGCCTCGCGCTGGAGGTGACGACCCTGGTGCACGGCGCGAAGGCGACGCAGGGCGCCATCGACGCATCGGCGGCGCTGTTCGGCCAGGGCGAGCTCTCCGAGCTTGACGAAGCATCGCTCGCGGGCGCCGTATCTGAGCTGCCCGTGGCTGCGGGCGCGGCTGGCGCCAGCATCGCCCAGCTGCTCGTCGACGCCGGGCTCGTGAAGAGCCTCGGTGAGGCTCGCCGTGCGATCGCGCAGGGCGGCGTCTACGTGAACAACGCGAAGGTCGAGTCCGAGGACGCCGAGCTCGCGGCAGCGGACCTGCTGCACGGCAAGTTCGCGGTGCTGCGCCGCGGCAAGAAGACGCTCGCCGCGCTGCGCGCGTAGCGCAAGGCACCGTTCTCAGGGGCCGGGGAGGATCGCCAGAACCGGTGATCCTCCCCGGCTCTTGTTTGTGAGGATTGCGCAAAGCGTTCGGGACGCCGTGTATGGCGCTGCTACGTTTTCGCTATGACAACTCGACACCGTCGTCGCTGGGTTCGGCGAACCATCATCGGAACCGTCCTCGTGCTCGCGCTCGCCGCAACCGCGTTCTTCGCGCTCGCCCCGGGGATCGCCGAGCGGAGCATGAACGAGGTCACGGGCGACCCGATCCCCGACGTTTCGGCCGAGGCCGCCGCGCTGCACGCCAAGCTCGCGGTCGCAGACCTTCACTCGGACACGCTGATGTGGGACCGCTCGCTGAACACCCGCGCTGACCGTGGCCACGTCGACGTCCCGAGGCTGGAAGAGGGCAACGTAGCGCTGCAGGTGTTCTCGTCGGTGTCGAAGTCGCCAAAGGGCCAGAACTACGAGTCGAACACGGGCGACACTGACAACATCACCCTGCTGTCGTTCGCGCAGCTGCAACCGCCAAAGACCTGGTTCTCGCTGCTTGAGCGGTCGAGGTATCACGCCGCGAAACTCGCCCGTGACGCCGAGGCCTCGGGTGGCGCGCTGCGCCTGATCACCACCCGCGCCGAGCTTGAGCAGCTGCTCGTCGACAGGTCGGAGGGCGACCCCGTGATCGGGGCGCTGTTCTCGGTCGAGGGGCTGCAGAACCTCGAGGGTGACCTTGAGAACCTCGACGTGCTGTTCGAGGACGGGATGCGGATGGCCGGCCTCACGCACTTCTTCGACAACGAGCTCGCCGATTCGATGCACGGCGTCGGGAAGGGCGGTCTGACTGACATGGGCCGCGAGGCGATCGCGAAAATGGAAGGCCTTGGAATCGTCGTCGACATCGCCCATGCCAGCCACCAGACGATTTCAGAGGTGCTCGAGATGGCCGAGAAGCCCGTCGTTGCGAGTCACGGCGGCGTCCAAGCAACCTGCGATGTGAACCGCAACCTCACGGACGAGGAGATTCGCGGCGTCGCCAAGACCGGCGGCGTGATCGGGATCGGGTACTGGGATGCGGCGGTCTGTGAGCTCACGCCCCAGGCGGTCGTCGACGCGATTGATCACGTCGTGCAGATCGGCGGAATCGAGACGGCGGCGCTTGGCAGCGACTACGACGGGTCAACCGAGGTTGCCTGGGATACGAGCCACCTCGCGATCATCACGCAGGAGCTCATGAACCGCGGATACGGTGAGGATGACATTCACGCGATCATGGGTGGCAACACGATTCGGGTGCTCGCGGAGACCCTGCCAGCGGAGTAGTCAGCTGGCGTGGCCGGTGTGCTCTGGCAGAATCAGGGTTCTCCAAATGCCGCGCTCAGGCGATCTCCTTCGCCGTACTGTTCCTTGTGCATCCGCAGGTTGGCCCAGGTGTCAACCCGTGCGATCTCGGGGCGGGAGCGGAGGCTGTCGGCGAGCCCGAGGATCTCGTCGTTGGAGGACCCCGAGAGCGTCGCGATAAGGTCGTATCCGCCAGAGGCGACGGCGAGGAACTCTGGACGCAACTCCTTTACACACTTGAGGGCGGCCTCGAGCGGGCCCCGGACCTGAATCCCGGCCCCGACGGTGATCGCCGCAGAGTGACTGCCTCGAACCGGGATCCCGACGACCTTCACGGCGCCGTGGCGGGTCAGCCGAGTGAATCGAAGGCGAGCCCCGCTCGCGGAGATCCCGGCTGCTGCCGCGAGTTCGCGAAACGTTGCGCGGCCGTCGTGCTGGAGGTGGCGAATGATTGCGCGGTCGGCGTCGTCGAGGACGAAACCAGTTCCGCCCGTGCGGATGGGCGAGTACAGGTTTATCTCGATGCTGTCATAGTGATGTACCCGGAGCTCACGGACGTGTGGGAGCTGCCGGATCCGGTCGATGGTATCCCGAAGGTGTGGATCGGCTCCGGTGCGGATTTCGGCATCGAGTCCGTAGCTCCCAGTGATCTCGGCGACGAACGTGGTTTCTGGCATCGCGACGACCGCTTCGCGTGCGGCAGCGATGGGACCGTCGAGGGCTATCTGAACGTACGCGAAGCGTTCGAGGTTCAGGAGGTCGGGACTGATCGACACGGTGATGCGTAATTCGTCGTGTTCGAGTGCCGATTGAACGATGTGCGTCACGAGCCGCCTCGTGCTTCCGTATTTGGCCGCGATCTGGGCGTAGCTGGCCCGACCATTCTCGCGAAGTTCGTCCAGCACCTTCGCCCGGAGGTCGTCTGCAGCCTGGTTCACTTCCACGGTCGATCTCCAAACCCACTCGGTCAGGTGCGAAGTTTGCGCACCACTCAGCATGCTAGTTGAAGATGCCGACGCGGTTGTGCACCAAAATCGTGCATTTGCGCATAATCATCCGGCGTAAGGTGCGAATGCGTTTGCATGCGGTTCGATGTCGGACTTAGGCTTTCTCCGACTTACGAAGGTGTACGACCGGGACTCACAAGGAGGTCAGACCCAGATGTCTGAATTTATTGAACTAGATGCGGAAGTTGAGCGTCGCCTTGCGCTCCTCGAAACAGAGGAGGCCGCGGATTCGGTGCACGCCGCAATGAGCGGAACCAGCTTGTCCATCTTTCTCGCCGTCGCCGCCGGGATCGTCGCTGTCTCGATTGTGACGGTCCTGCTGTGAGCGCGCGGCGCGAGCGGGCGAGCGTCGACGCCGATATCGCGAAGGAGGCGGTCTACGGATCTCTCCCGCTTCTGAAGCACGAACGCACCTGGAGCGGCGGGGATTTCAGCTGGGTGACGCTGAGCCTTGCCATCGCTACCTGGGCATTCCTCACGGGCGGCTCGACAGTGCTCCTCGTCGGGTTCACCGACGGCATCGCAGCAATGCTGATCGGGAACAGCATCGGCCTCGCGATCATGGTGCTCGGGAGCGTGTTGTTTAGTCAACGGCTGGGCATTGAGCAGTACAAGGTGCTGAAGTCGGTCTTCGGAGCGATCGGAGTTGGCATCGTTGTCTTCGTTGTCGTGCTGCTGACTGAAATGGGCTGGACCTCGCTTCTTGGGGTGATGTTTGGTCGCGCCTTCTCGGAGATCTCGAACCAGGCGTTTGGCACCGACTTTGCGCAGTTCGGTCCCCTCGTCACCGTGTTCGCGCTGCTTGCGATCTTTATCGGGTGGATCATTCTGTCCCGCGGGCCCGTCACGATTAGTAAGCTCAACCGCTTCGTTGCGCCCGGTCTGCTCGTCGTGGTAGCGCTCATGATGGTGCTCTTGATGACCCACTACAGTTGGGGTGAGCTACTGGCGGCAGAACCCATCGCGCCGTTCGCCGACGAACAGCTGAACTTCATGATGGCGGTTGAGTTTAACCTCGGTGCGGGTCTGTCGTGGTGGCCTGTCATGGGCACCCTGGCGCGGCTGACACGCGGCCCGCGTGCGGCGGTGTGGCCCGCATATGGCGGCATCTTCATCGGTACCGTCGTCGCGCAGCTCGTCGGCATGGCTGCGGGACTGCTGTTCGGGCAGGCGGACCCGACCTCGTGGATGGTGCCGCTCGGGGGGCCCGTCCTGGGCGTTCTGACGCTCCTCTTCGTCGGGTTTGCGAACGTCACGAGTATGGCCTCTATCGCGTACTCGACAGTCCTCGCGGTGAAGCAATCGAGTGGTAGGGCGCTCTCGCGCCTGAGCTGGCCGGTGCTCGCGGGGGGCTTCCTCGCCTTGCCCGCCGTGCTGAGCTTCTTCCCGGGGTTCATGTACGAGCAGTTCATGACCTTCGTCGTGGTGAGCGGCGCATTCATTGCGGCAATCTGCGGCGTGATCATCGCTGACTACTTCATCCTGCGCCGCCAGGTCGTCCCGCTTCGGGCGCTGTACGCAAGTGGCCTGCAAGATCCGCTGCGCTTCAGCCGCGGCGTCAACGTCGCTGCGATCGCGGCGGTGATCATCGCGTCCGCGTTCTACCTCTGGGTCTATAACCCGATCACGCTCGAAACGCAGCCGCTCTTCCGGTTCGCGACGGCGACGGTCCCTGCAGTGCTGATCGCTATGGGGAGCTATCTCGTGTTGAACCTGCTCTTGTATGTGCGCCGCGGCCGCGGTGCGTATGGGGAAAGCGATACCTTTGCGGCCGCCGGAAGGAAGTAGTTAGTCATGGCTGAATCACTCACCGTTCGCTCCGCTGTGTATCACGCAGACAGTGGCGACAGGCTTGCCGTCGAGACACTCACGCTGGACCCCCCTGGGCATGGCGAAGTGCGTATCGCGGTGCGCGCGGCGGGCGTGTGCGGCTCGGACCGTCACGTCATCGACGGCGAGTGGAACGTGCCGCTGCCAGCGGTCATGGGGCATGAGGCGGCCGGCGTGGTCGAAGCGATCGGTCAGGGCGTGCGTGAACTCGCTGTGGGGGACCACGTCATCATCGCCTGGCACCAGGCGTGCCAGCGATGCGCCGAGTGCACCGGCGGGAAGCCGTGGGCGTGCATGCGCGTCAAATCGAATGACTCTCAGCTGCCCGACGGCACGACGCGCTGGCGGACGCTCGACGGGGCAGCGGCCTGGCCCTACCTCGCCGTCGGGGCGATGAGCGATCACGTTGTGGTGCCTGACTTCGCGGCGATCAAGGTTGACGAGCGGGTGCCGTTCGATATCGCAAGCCTCATCGGGTGCTCGGTGGGGACCGGATACGGTGCGGTCGTCAACAACGCCAAGGTTGTGGCGGGCGAGGCCGCTGTGGTGGTTGGGGCTGGCGGGGTCGGACTCTCGATCATCTCGGCCCTCCGGCTTGCGGGAGCGCACCCGATCATTGCGGTGGACGTCACCCCCGAAAAGCTAGCCGAAGCCGCTCGCGTTGGGGCCACGCACGGCCTCATCGGTGGGCCGAACCTCGCCTCGGAGGTTGCGGCGCTCACCGCGGGTGGCGCCGACGTGGCGTTCGAAGCGATCGGCCGCATCCAGACAATGGCGCAGCTTCCTGCACTCATCCGCCCCGGAGGGCGAGCCGTGTTCGTTGGGTTGCCGCCCGAAGGGCAGACGCTTGAGCTTGATGCGTTGCAGCTGGCCTACGACGGGAAGACAATCATCGGATCGAACTACGGGGGGCTCGTGCCTGCTCGAGACTTTCCGCGGGTGGCCGCCGCCTATCTCGCGGGCGAGCTGCCGCTCGACGAGCTGATTAGCTCGAGGGTCTCGTTGGACGAGGTCAATGACGCGTTTGACGCGATGCGCCGCGGCGAGCGCACGCGAAGCGTGATCGTGTTCCCGGCAGACCCGAGCGCAGATTAGCGCGAGCCGCTCCAGGCGGCGGGCACGAGGATCCACACGATCTCGGCGCCCGCCCCGCCCGCCCGCCAGGTGTGCGGTGTGCGGCCGGGGAAGGTCAGAGTGTCGCCGGGGGCGAGGGTGACCTCGCGGTCGGCGAACCGAACCCCGACCTCGCCGGAGACGACGTGCAGCGACTCGACGTCGCAGCTGACGGTGTAGAGCTCGTCCCCGCCCGACCCTCCCGGCTCAACGCTCGAGCGGAGCACCTGCATCCGCTCTTCTGCCCGTGGGGTGACGAGGCGCTCGTCGGCACCGATGCCGCCCATGTTGATTCGCGGGGCGCCGTCGAGCGCGACGAGCTGCACGTCCGGCTCCTCGAAGAGCGACCCGATCGGCAGCGACAGGGCCTGGCAGAGCTGCACGAGCGTCGGCACGCTCGGCATCGTCTCGTCGCGCTCGATGCGGCTAATGAATCCCTTGGTGAGGTCTGAGGCCGCGGCGAGCTGTTCGAGTGTGAGCCCCTGGGCCTGGCGCGAGCTGCGGAGCTTCGCCCCGATCTGCACCTGAGTCTCGGCCGCGGTGGGGTGGATCGGTCGCACGGCGTGGCCTCTTTCGTCAGGGAATTGTGAGCGCGTTGACGCTCCAGCGCTCTCAGTCTATGCTGGTCTCAAGTTCACTAATAGTATTCAAGAGTTTACTATTAGGCAACACGTTAGGAGAGAGAACCTGTGACTGAACACACCCCACAGGGCCCGGTCGACGCGAGTCTGACCCCCCGCTACGCCGGGATCGCCACGTTCGCCAAGCTGCCCCGTATCGAGGACGTGCCCGCGGCAGATATCGCCGTCGTCGGCGTCCCGTTCGACACCGGCGTGAGCTTCCGCCCGGGCGCTCGTTTCGGTCCGTCGCACGTGCGCGAGGCGTCGCGGCTCCTACGCCCCTACAACCCCGCGCAGGACGTCTCGCCGTTCTACGTGAAGCAGGTTGTCGACGCCGGCGACATTGTGGCGAACCCGTTCAACCTCGACGAGGCCGTCGACCAGGTCGAAGCCGCCGCAACCGAGCTCGGCGAGAAGGTCGACAAGATTGTCACCATCGGTGGCGATCACACGATCGCGCTCCCGCTCCTCCGCGCCATCAACAAGAAGCACGGCCCGGTCGCCGTACTCCACTTCGATGCGCACCTCGATACGTGGGACACGTACTTCGGCGCCCCCACGACGCACGGCACCCCGTTCCGCCGCGCATCCGAGGAGGGGCTCATCGACATGACGGCGTCGATGCACGGCGGCACCCGCGGCCCGCTCTACGGTAAGCAGGACCTCGAGGATGACGCGATGCTGGGCTTCCAGATCGTGACGAGCGAGTTCATCGAGGAGAACGGCGTGCCCGCCGCCCTCGAGAAGATCCGGAAGCGTGTCGGCGACAAGCCGCTCTACATCTCGATCGACATCGACGTGCTTGACCCGGCGCACGCGCCCGGCACCGGCACCCCCGAGGCGGGTGGCCTGACGAGTCGCGAGATGCTGCGGCTGATCCGCGGCCTCGCCGACCTGCACATCGTGGGCGCCGACGTCGTCGAGGTCGCTCCCGCGTATGACCACGCGCAGATCACTGCGGTCGCGGCGAGCCACGTGGTCTACGAGCTCGTGAGCGCGATGGCTGCGCGCGACTAACGCTCGCCCCGTCTGAGGCAGGGCCCCCGGGTGATCTCGGGGGCCCTGCGCTGTGTTGTCGCGGAGTCGACGGGGCTACTGTTGAGGTGGACGGGGTGGGGAGTCGCCCGACTCCGCGGACCCGGGAGGCGTGCATGACGAACTACGTGGATCTCAGCCACCCGCTGCGGACCGGGATGCCCGGGTACCCGGGGGACCCGACGGTGGAGTTCGCGAGCGCCCTCACGATCGCGAGTGATGGCGTTGCCGTTGAGCGCCTCAGCCTAGGGTCGCACGCTGGGACGCACCTCGACGCTCCAGCGCACGCGGTGCGAGGCGGGCGGACCGTCGACGCGATCCCGCTCGATCGCCTCATCGGCGACGCGCTGGTGCTGCGCGCAGTCGCGGCAGCGGACCAACGGATCGGGCCCGCCGATCTGGCGGTTCCCGCGACATTGCCTGGGATCGTGTGTATCGCAACGGGGTGGGACGCTCACTTCGGCACCGCGCAGGCGCTGCGGCATCCGGTCGTCACGCTGGAGCTTGCTGAGACGCTCTGGGCCCGCGGTGCCCGCGTGCTGGCGCTTGACACGCTGAGTCCCGACCCGACTGCACAGCCCGACCAGGGAATGCCGGTGCACGAGTACTGGCTCGGGCGCGACGGCGTCATCGTGGAGAACCTCCGCGCGCTCGCGCAAATCCCCGACGCCGTCGAGCTCTCGCTGGTCCCGCTTCGCCTCGCGGGCGTCGACGGCTCGCCGATCCGTGCCGTCG
>WPCJ01048953.1_pt1 | contig 10105 bp, 6 predicted proteins | sample 5399831 | NCBI WGS metagenome assembly WPCJ01 (sample SAMN12869470, study PRJNA574797) | sludge metagenome | isolation source: wastewater treatment of pH10 | place: China:Beijing | collected 2019-05-20 | reverse complement strand
ACATCTTGATTAAGCGTTGCTGCATTTGATTCTATATGACTTTGCATATAGCTTAATCTATGTACTTTCTGCTCGGATATGCTCATCGCATCTCTAAGCCCACTAACTTTATCCGTAGAGCTTGCCAAACTTCTCGCTAATCCTTGCTCATACTGCTCGTTCTCACTAAATGCAAACTGATCGGCATGCCTTAAGGTTTTACTTATAGACTGCGTTACACCCATACTTTCGGATAATTGTTTCGATTTGTTTAGAGCGTCTTGATATTCAGAACTTGATTTCCAGTTTGCACTTGCATGAGCATTAACAATAGAACCTCCTCCGACTCCGATGCCTCCCGCAAGCTCAGCAGCTTGTGCTGAGCTATACCCGTATCTATTTTGCAGTTCATTCATAAAGCTTCTGGTATCATTTGCAGCTGCTACCTGCTCAGAGCTTCCACTTACACTCCATGAACCGCTACTCGCTCCTCCTTGATTCATTCTCTGTAAGAAGTCAGTTGCATCCCTAAATGCATGGCTTTGAGCTGTGCTGTATTCATGGCTTAATCCGGCAAGTGTTGATTTCTCATCCTGCATTGCAGTTTGCGTCATACTATTTAAGCTTTTTTGCATATTTAGCTGGTGTTCCCAACTTGAAGTATTCATCCCTGCCCCACCTCTAAACCCTGATCTTCCGGAAGTAGTCATAAAGCTCATAGTACCGTCTTCATTCATGGTTTCCATTCTTCCTGATTGATGTGAAAAATTGCTATCGTACTTAAACCCGCTAAAATTATTTAAGCTTGAACTCCCATATGAAATATTGCCCATACTCAGATTTCCGGAGGACACTTCTGCTGCCGTACTTGCAGATGCTGCCTGATAACCACTGCTTATTGTAGAAGCTAACTGCATGAATGAACCTGCCCCGCCCTTAATAATTATATATGCAACCCCCGGAATAGAAGCAGACAGCATCCATGCTATTGACTCCATATTTGCATGCATATTAGAAAACCCTACCGAGGTCAGCATCGATAAACCCTGATCTCCTAATAACCCCATGGTTTTATATCTGGCAACAATACTGACTATAAGATTTAATACTGCATAAAGAGGCGCCCATAGTTGCAACCACACTAACAAACCTAAGTAATTAGCCAGCACTTGCAAACCGTTTGGCATCAGCACTAAAAATGATACGAAGATAAATGAAGTATAAGCCAATACCTCAAATGCTACCTTAGTGAGCGGTAACGTTTCAGCAGCTATCCCCCCTAAAACCTGATATGTTGTCCTTTGCTGCATTAATGCTTTAGTTGCAGCATAGGTGTGAGGGTTGCCGAGTTCTTCTGCTTTGTTTTTACTTGCATCTTGTATGGCATTGATCATCATTTCTTGTGTTAATATCTCTTCACCGGTTTTACTGATTTTTGTCATGAAGTTATAGCTATTAGAAAGCTTAGTTAAAAACTCAGTTTTAACTGCCTTATTAACTCCGTTACTACTTTGTTGTTCATAGTTTATAGCTTGCCCACCCGGAGGAGCAAATTTCTTTAAGTTAAGTTTACTCCCTAGCCTATTTGCAACTACCGGTACTTCTGTTCCGAGCTCTTTTTTAATTAACTCGATGCCGACCTTACACGATTTTATCTCGCTCTTGCCTCCTTTTTCTTGATACATAAAGCCGATAACTTTAGAAGTATCGGAAACCAGTTTAAGGATATCCTGACTCTCTTGTAAATCCTTAAGCGTGTATTTTTGACCGACCATTGCATCATACACTACACAGTTTTGAATGAACCTATGCAAATTACCTTTTAAAACTCCGTTATTAACTTTAAACTGATTCATCTGCTTAAGTATTTTAGATGTAAATAAAGTACCTGTTGAGTGATACTTCACTTCATCAGGGAGTCTAAAGTAGGTTTCCATCTTCTTAGTCAACACATCCCCTACACTACTTACCGTAGAAGCAAATGACCCCAATAGATAAGGAACATTAGCAACGCTATTTTGGTATTTAGTCAAAGGATCGACTATCATAACCGTAGTCTTAGGTAATAGCATTACCTGCGTAATCAATATAAACCACATAAACCATTTTATCGGAATTAACCCGGAGTTCCTAGCTATCGCAGTAATTATTAACCAAAAGCCGAGTAGTGTTGCAGCGATGTACATTGTATTATTAAATTCATTGTCTTTAAACATACTTGCTATCGCATTAAAGACTATATCAAGTACCTCTCCTCCTCCATAAGTAACTATAGTATGAGTTGCTGTTTTCATATATTACTCTTCCAAATTATTATAGCTGGAAAACATGTGATGCAGCTGGCTTTCCGCAAGCTTGGTTTTTTGAATTATACTGAGAGTTGTAAGCATTTGCTGATAGATACCATTCCTTCTCTCAATTATGAGCTTCCTGACATCCCTTAAATTCTGCTTAAATTCGGTAATCATCTTACCATCTATTTGTGCCTCCTCCAGTTCGGTTAAACTTTGGTTCACTACATCTAATACCTGCTCCATAAACTGCAGCACAAGATCATAGGCAATACCTTCTGAGAACTCAGTTACATTAATTATAGAGCTCCCGGATTTAAAGGCGTTTTCTACTATTATAATTTTCTGAATCGGAATTTTAGTAGAGTTAACTAAGCCTTTTTCTTTTTCATCCGGCTCTCCGTAACTTCTTGCCTTTTCCGCTATTTTCCTCAGCAAATCATCTACCTTATTAACTAAAGCCTTATCTTTTGCTACTGATAAAGCCTGTAGAGTAGGATTTAAGCATTTATCTTCATTACCGCCGTCGCATTTATAGATTTTAGCTTGGTTACCGCTTTCACTCGTTCCGTACAATAAAGCATTTATTAAGTCCTGGTCGTTAGCAAGCGAAGGGTAATGCGGTTTTTTAGGCTTTGCTTCTTTCCCGTCACCTACTTTTTTAGCTATAATAGTACCGCTGATACTCATGAATACTTCTGCAAGCTCCTTATCTGAACTCAAAAAGGTATTTTTCCTAATCGCCTTCCAAACTAAGTTGAATTCATCCCCTAATAAATCTTCGAATTCCCCAGTTTTGTTACCTTTATTTACACTATCCCTTTTACCTTCAACCCCGCAACCTTGCCTTGAAGCTGCCCAATCGTTAAAAACGGAGTTTTTATTCCCCATTGCATTACAAAGATAGCGCGAAGACGCATCACTCCTCGGCCATACTCCTCCGACGATTGAAGCAGCAGTTTCACAAGAGGATATGTTCATATTATTTATCTCTCTTGCAATATCATTCATTTTTTGGATTGTGTTATACACTTGCGGAGTCTGAGTTTGTAAAGCGAGGTTAACACTATAACCAACTGCATTAGTAGCAATTTTCCTAAGTGCGCTTATAAGTTCCTTTGAACTTATAAAGCTCATCCCTCCCAAAAACAAATCTATTCCTCCGCAACCTGCACTAAAAGACGGAACCTGTATATTTGCTAAATCAATAGTTTTTGACGGTGCACGAGCGTAAACTCTTCCCCCGGTGTAATAACCGCCCGATTGATCCTCATATGCACCGCCGCCTGTAACATTGGAATTATATCCCATACTGTTAAAAAAGCTTTCCAGTTCCGCATCCATTCCAGCTTTTGATTCCACTGCAGAAAGTAAAATCATTGCTGATAGCACTGCCCAGTATATTGATTTTATAAATAACTTTCTCATTTTACCTTCCCTACCAGTAAATTAATGCGTGTTTCCATCTCCTGCTGGCTTATATACCCGTAAGCTACCGGTATGTAGGAATTATCTTTCGGGTTTACTGCAAGCAAAGCAGGTACTACCTTAATATTTAGAGCTTCTGCTATACCGTTATTTTGCTTGCTGTTGGGGAATTCCTCTATTTGCTTACCGTCTAAACTAATGCCCAAGACTTGCCAATTATATCTAGCTGCAAAATCCTTAACTACAGGAGCAAACTTTTGACAGTATGGACACTCACTTCTATAGATGTAAATCAATCCGTAGTTCTTAGCTAAAGACTTAATCTTGTTTTCTATCTCCTTCTGCTGTTCTGCATAATATATGGGTAGCGCCGCCTGAGTTGTAGGATGTTTAACTTTGCTGTCCAGTTCCGGGTGATAATAGATAACCTTTTGCCAATTGAAGGCAAATTTTTCGCTTCTATCCATTAATTCTTCCTGTATCTTTAGGTACGCGATGATGTTTTTTTCCGTCGGATGCCATATTGCCGTATGCAACTTCTTTTCTAATTCTTGATTAAACACTTTGGTTTTCTGTAGTGGGGTCAGTTGCAGTTTAGCTTTCTTTTCTTCTTCCTCTTTTTTACTTTCATACCAATGCCAGCCTCTTGCCGCACTCCCAAAAAAACTTTCTTCTGCAAATGCACTTTGGTGAAGCAAAACGATTATTATAGGCAGTAACCGCAAAATCATAGTATACCTTCCTCATTATACTTGCTGTTCTGCCCTTTGATCTTAGTTTCTTCCCCCTTTTGCATATCTTCGGTAATAAGCCTTAGCTCGTTTTGTATCATGCCTTTAACGCGTAAAACCTCTACGTCTTTTTTAGAAGCCAGTATCTCTTCAACCAGGGGAGAAAAATCAATCTTTGAGAAATCTATACTTTGTAGCTCTTTTACCCCTAACCCCCTACAGTTTGGGTCGCCTGGCGTACCAAAATCTTTACCTAATTGCGCTCTTCCTTGCTCTTGAATTTCTTTAACTAACTTACTGTCAAAACAGCAGTAGGTATGCTTAATATGTTTAGTAACACCAAGTACTTTCTTTTTTTGCCTACCGACATATATGCATTTCCCGCTGTTTTTCTTTTCTGCCAGCCTCTTCTCTGAAGCTCTACATTTGGAAAGCTTTGCTTTTTCAACCCAAGCTTTACCTGCTTTACAGCAATTGTTTAAGCCGAATGCTTTCTTTTTGCACCACTCTTCTTTACCTGCAAATACCCTAATCGGTTGAGTGGAGCTCTTATTTTGCATCTCTTTTAAGCCTCGTAGCATTGCTATTGCTTCACCAAGGTCATTATTCGCATCATAGATTTTTTTGAAGCATTTACCGTCAACGCATCTTATATCCTCACCACAAGCTATCACTTTTTTGTTGTTCAGATCCTCATCTTTAAATGTCGGTATACGGTACCTTGTTTCTTTTCTTGTATATTCTTCAAGCCTTGAGCATTTAAATGCCTTTTCATGATTTACACACCACTCACCATTCTTTTCTTTGCAAATAGCATTATACTGCTCGCAGCCTTCTTCCCTTAGCTTTTTACATGAGTTTTGTGAAAACCCGGTACATTGATAAGCATCCTCATATCTCCAGCAGTCTTTATAAACTTTATATCCATCAATTTCCCTCTCTCCTGCTCCTTCTACACATACTCTGTCAACACGTTTACATTCCCCCGCATATGCGTTTATTAAATATAAGGTAATAAGTAAAATATGGAGTAATATCTTTATCACTTAATACCTCCACAGTTATTCTCCCAAGTCTCTTCCCACTTTATGCATTCGTTTCTATAGTGTTTCTCTGTTTCATAGGTTAATATCCAGGATACCAGCGGTCTATATAGTGGCCTATGCCCAATATTATTGGAGATTCCTAATGTGTTAGTACCTTCATTAAGACAGTCTGTTATATCAATTTGTGTGCCTTCTGCCTTCCCGCACCCCCAATATACAATGCCTCCTAAGTAGCAGGAGTATTTAAGAGCGCCGTTAATAGAAAGCGCACAAATATGCCCTTCTTCAATCCCCTCATAATACTTATTAGTTAGGCGAGTGTCTAAAATTACATTCTTAAGTAAATTCTTTTTTTCTACCATAAAGTATATTTCTTTTATGGTCGTCCCGCCGGTACTTATCGTAAAATAGGATTTATCCTTAAGTAAGGGTTCCATGCTTTTCCAAGAGTGGTATTTTTTTAAATTTTCATTATTTACATAATATTTATTCTCCCCACTCTGGTTCCAAATAATTTTAGCTTCTTCCACTGTTTGTAGTTTCTCAACACATTTTAGTACTAGTTTACTCTCACATTTATGTATTTCTGTACTGTCTTCTTCGCAAAGCTCCTCATTTTCAACTTCCATTTTATCCTTAACTTCTACTTCGTATGGCTCCCCTATTGCCGTAATATCATCCTTAACTTCACCGCTTATCTTACAGCTGGAGTTTACTCCTACCAGGGGACTCTTAGTTACCTCATCGCTTTTTTTCATCCAGCTTTCTTGGTCTATTTTCTCAAATTCAGACATTGAGATTTTTGAATCATGAGTTACTGCCGCAGCATTTGCCTCGCTTCTTTCTTCTACTGATAAACTCTCATCTTCAGCTTTTCGCTTGCTACTAATTAGCATTCCCTCAGCTTTACTTCTTAGCTCTCTTTCCCGGTATCCCTTTTCTTTCGGCTCTTTTCCATAATCTTCAACAACTTCTTTAATTTTTGCTCCGTCAATACTAGGTAAAACATGGTCATTTAACCTTTTAGCTTCATCTATATATGCTTCAACACCGACTATTTCCTCTTTCTCTGCATTTGCGTATAAAGGAGTAACTAGAGCTATGATAACTAGTATTATCCACATTGCTCTATCCTGCATAGCTCCTATTAAATTTTTCACCTTATATCCATCTGCTTCTCTGCATCTTATCATGTTGATATTTTTCTGATTTATATCTTTGTTATTCTGTATCTATTCTACTGACTTTCTAATCGCTTTCATAACTCCTCTCCTTTTTCCAGTAGCTCATTCAGTGCAAATCCTACCGTAACATTCCCTGATAGCTTATTATGGCCTCTCAGCCCACAACTCATATTATTAGTACAAGGAACTTTAGGCTTAGTAATTACAAAGGCAGGAACTGACTTGATCTCAAACTCTTTAAACAACTCCGGGTCAATGACTACCCCATGCTCTGTTTTCTTGATGATTTCCTCTAAAGCAATCACTGTTTTTTTATAACTATCTTCTTTAAATCCTCTCATAATAGGCACAAAGTCATACTTTTTAGCTTGGCGGATGATCTCAAGTAATCCTTGTTCAGGCATTGAAAGCGATACAAACACATATCTTTCTTCTTTTTTAATTTGTTTTGTTGATAAGGCGTTTTGGATATGTTCTAGCCCTTGCCGATCTATTTCTTTAATAGTCTCCTGCTCTTTTTTCTCTAAAAGTTTATTGTTAATTGTGAGAAGCTTTCTCGCAAATTCATGGTCCTCCGCTTGAGCAACACTAAAAGCAGCTATACATATTACCATAGCTATAATAATAAGATTTCTAAAGTCGAGTAGGAACGGTGGGTTTACCCGACACCGCCCCCCTCTAAGAACCGGACTTGAAAGTTTCCCTTCATCCGGCTCAAGCCTTTGAATCAAGCCCTTTTTGGGACCCGGCTTTGTTACATTAATCTTTTGGCTATGAACCTGCTTATGGCATATTGGATGAAGCATCACTAAGTTTGACGGAATATCTTCACCACCTTTGGATTTCTCTTTTATGTGATGAACTTCCCACCCGATATCAGTAGTTATACCTTGTCTACAGATAGGGCACATGCCTTGCTGTGATTTCCATAGATTAAATAGCTTTTTATCGCTACTTAGTGATTGCAACATTTTTAGTTTTGTTCTCTGTTCTAAATATTGCTGCCATTTATCATCATATGGATTTAAATCAGCCTTAACTTTTACATGCCTTACAATCCTAGTTTTTGTAGGATTGGCTATAGTAGACATTACTATTCCTTCCTTAGTTTTCTTCCTATATGTAAAGCACCAATCTTGGCCATGAATCCTAGTAAAATATTTATCTTTTATCCATTGGGCATTCTTTTGACTTTTATGTCTTTTCCTGCACCATAACCATAGAGACTTCCATATATAATGCCTTAATTTACTGAAAGTTGAAGCTGATGATACATGACGGTGATAATTTACCCAACCTTTGATAATTGGATTTAATACGCATATTACCTCTTCATGTGTATTCATCTTATATCTCCTCAATTTATCTCTTATTTTCTTGAGTAGCTTTTTACAGCTATCCTTAGATGGTTTGATTATTAGTCTATTATCTTTATATTTTCGGATATTTTGCCCAAGAAAGTCGAATCCTTGATTAATATAAGTGATTTTTGTTTTCTTTTCCGAAAGCCTTAATCCTCTTTCAGCTAAGAACCCTTTTACTATTGGTAGGACTTTATCGTTTATTAACTCTTTAGTCCTTCCAGTAATTATAAAATCATCGCAGTATCTTATGTAATTAACTTTATGTGCTGGTTTCCTTGAAGATATTTTCATTGGAAATTCCTCTGCCAATCTCTTGCCTAAACCGTCTAGAGCCATGTTCGCCAAAATTGGTGATATTATCCCACCTTGAGGCGTACCTTGCTCTGTTGCATATAATAGGTTATTATCCATATATCCTGCCTTTAACCACTTATTAATAATAGTTTTATCCATCGGAATGTTAGATTGAAGCCATTCATGACTAATATTGTCAAAGCATCCTTCGATGTCTGCTTCTAAAACCCATTTGGCTCCTGCTTTTTTCCTCGACAAAACAGTATAACACTGTTCTATAGCATCAGCAGTAGACCTTTCAGGCCTAAAACCATATGAATGTCTATCAGCAGTGGCTTCCGCAATAGGCTCAAGTACTAATTTGTAAAGAGCCTGCATTGCTCTATCTTTCATCGTTGGTATGCTTAATGGTCTTTTCCTTCCATCACTCTTAGGAATGTATATCCTTCTTAATGGTTGTGGTTTATATCCTCTTCTTTTCAGTAATTTAATCGCTTCAGCTTTAGCAACCGGTGTTTTCCATGTTTCCATATCAACTCCCGGAGTCCTTTTGCCTCGATTCTCTGTAACTCTCCTAATAGCAATAACTTTGCCACTAAGTGAACAAGTTAATAGTCGTTGTAAAGCTTTCACCTTATTCCATCTATTAGCTTGTACCGCCTTTACAATACGCGCTTGAAGCCTTTTAACAATTTTATAGTTTTTGCCCCATTTTATTGAGTGCCAAACTATTATATCATTAGTAGGTGCACTAGTATTTTCTACTATCATTTGCTTTCCTCCTTACAAAGGTTCTTCAAATTCTCTCGTAACCAAAGACCTAGTAGAAGTCTGCCCTCTTTCGAGTGGGGTAATGTTTCAACTCCTATCCCTGTCATTACAACAAGGCTTTCGCTTTTTCTACTCTCCTTTACCTGCATTCCTTTCAGATTTCTTACGATTTCTTTACCTCTTTCGAGGAGGAATACAGGCTTACCATGTTTCATATATGTAACTTTTGACAACTTAGGTTCTGCCTTTCCACCGGTAGAACAACATCTGCATATCATGAGCATACAACATGATATTCTGTCTACGTACCTTTTGGTAAAGCTTATCAGCATCTTTAGCTTTACAATTGTGACGATGTTTATTAGCAGTTCACTTACGTTAACCATATTGTCCAAGCCTAGCCTCCAGACTGCCTGATGCTGGCAGTCTAACTCTTTTTTCACAAATCGAGCTTGCTTTACAGCAGAGTACATTGTCCCAATAGCTTCAAACCCAGAGTCACCTCTACGCTTGTATTGGTAGGCTACTACTAGCAGAATAGTAGGTTTAATCTTCAACTCCCCTCCATTATTAAATGTTAAACAATTACACATATAACCTCACGTCGCTCGTATACTTCAGTTTCAGCCACCCTCATCTCACCTTTTTTCATGCCGGCAAAATACTTTCCGAATTTCATCTTCCCACCGTTCGGATGCCTCATTTGCTCATTGAGTTTAGTTCTAATCGCATAGGGTATCTTTTTCTCGTTATTAAGATACTTTATCCATTCCTCTCCCAAAAATTCTCTGTCAGCTAATATTATTTCTATTTGAGATTTGGGTATAATTTTTAAAAGTTGTTTTATTAGCTCTTTCCTTTCTTTTGTGTTTGAATTTTCTTGTTTATCCAGCGTCAACCACGCTATGGGGATTGATATAACCCCGTAAACTATCGATGCTACTAGAAAATTGAGATTAACTCTTCCAAACTGCCAATTCGTCCTATCTATCGCTATTCTAACCTTTTTTAACTTTG
>WPCJ01374575.1_pt1 | contig 10107 bp, 8 predicted proteins | sample 5399831 | NCBI WGS metagenome assembly WPCJ01 (sample SAMN12869470, study PRJNA574797) | sludge metagenome | isolation source: wastewater treatment of pH10 | place: China:Beijing | collected 2019-05-20 | reverse complement strand
GCCGCCGACACCATCGCCTTCTCGCCGCCGCTGATCATCACGGAGTCGCAGGTCGAGGAGCTGATCGGCAAGCTGCGCCGGGTGATCCGGTCGGTCGCGAACTGAAGCGGCGAGCACGCGCGCCGGTATTCCCAGCGGCATAACGCTAAGGGCCGCCTCCCTGGGGAGGCGGCCCTTCACACATCTGTCAGCGCGCGACGCGCCAGGCGACCAGCAGAGCGAGCAAGGCCGGCACGGCGAAGACCAGAACGAGGATCGGCAATTCCGCGCGCACGGAGTAGCCCGCCTTGGCGACGCCGACCCACATGTTGAGCAACGCCACGGCAAGCCAGACCGGCACGAAAAGCTTGGCAGCGAGAGCATAATCCGGCTCAGCCCCGCCCCACAGCTTTCCGAAGAGCAGGAACAGGCCCAGCAGCACCACGCCGCCGCCGATCACCATCGCCATATGCATATGCCTGCTCCTCACCGTCGAAAACAGATACAGATACTGCGAGCTTACGACGCCCGCACTCCAGCCGGGCGAAGGCAGGCAAAGCTCGCCTGCGCTCAGCCGCGCCGCAGCTTGTTGTAGCGCGCAATCAGCCTGTCGCGCTTGAGCCGCGACAGGCGGTCGATCCAGAAGAGGCCATCGAGCTGGTCGATCTCGTGCTGATGGCAGACGGCGAGCAGCCCGTCCGCGTCCTCGACATGTTCGACGCCGTCGAGATCGCGGTAGCGCACGCGGACATGAGCATGGCGCTCCAGCTCGTCGGTCACACCCGGCATCGAGACGCTGCCCTCGACATGGCGGATGGTCTCGCGCGAGACATTGTCCAGCACGGGATTGACGTAGGTCCGGACATCGCCCGGCACCAGCTCCAGCACCACCAGCCGCAAGAGCACGCCGACATGCGGCGCGGTGATGCCGATGCCCGGCGCCTCTCGCATCGTGTCGAGCAGATCCGCCGCCAATTCCCGCAGGTCGGCATCGAAACGCGTGACGGACGCCGCCGCCACCCGCAGACGCGGGTCGGGAAAGTTCAGGATCGGCCTGGACGGCATATGCTCATTCCGACTTCTTGCGTGCAGCCGCGTTTCCGACCTTCCCGGAACCGGCGCCAACCGACAAACCGCTTCCCGATGTTATCGGGAAGCGCATCATGCGACCGAACGACGACAGCCGCTTCATCGGCCTGCGGCTGCATCAATGACACACTCACTTCGTCGTGTAGCCGCCGTTCACCAGGATCGTCTGGCCGGTCATCCACCAGCCGTCCGAGACGAGGAAGCGCAGCCAGGGCACGATGTCCTGAATGTCGGTCAGCCCCGTCTTCGAGAAGGGCGAGAGCGCCGCCGCGCTCTTGTGATAGGCGACCGCATCGGCACCTTCCGCGGGATAGAAAAACGACGTATCCATCGGGCCCGGCCCGATCGCGGTCACCGAGATGCCGCGCGCGCCGAATTCCTTGGAAGCCGCGCGGGTATAGTGCTCCACCGGCGCCTTGGTACCGGCATAGCTCGCATAGAACGGCGTGAAGGCGCCGAGCAGCGAGGTCACCAGCGTGCAGACCTTGCCGTTGTCGCTGACATGCTTGCCGGCTTCCTTGAGGAAGAAGAACGCCGTCTTCGAGTTGACCGCGCTCATCTCGTCGAACTCGGCCTCGCTGATCTCGACCATCGGCTTCTTCAGCACCTTGCCGACGGTGTTCACGGCGATGTCGATCGCGCCCATCGCCGCCTTGGCGTCGGCAAAGAGCTTCTCCATCGCTGCCGCCGAGGTCAGGTCGGCCTGGAAAGCATAGGCTTGCGCGCCGGCAGCCTTGATCGCGGCCATCGTCTTCTCGGCTTCGGCCTTGGCCGGAGCGCTGTTGTAATGAATGGCGACCGCCTTTGCGCCCTGCGCCGCGAGGTCCTTCGCCAGCAGACCGCCCAGATTCTTGGCGCCGCCGGCGATCAGAACCGTCTTACCCTTGATGCCGTGATCGGCCATCGCATGCTCCTGTTCGCTGCAATCGATGGCGACAAAATATCGTCCGAAAATCAGATATAAAGATTTTGATCAGGACATCACTGGTCAGAATTTCCGAACAATCTGGAGCGCCGATTTGGACCGCATCGACCTCTTCCGCATCTATGCCCGCGTCGTCGAGTGCGAGAGCTTCACCCAGGCGGCCAAGGCCCTCGGGCTGCCGCGCTCCTCGGTCTCGGCGGCGGTCGCGGCACTGGAGCAACGGATCGGCACAAGGCTGCTCCAGCGCACGACGCGGCGCGTCTCCGCCACGCAGGACGGCGCGGCCTTCTACGAGCATTGCGCCCGGCTCGTCGCCGATGTCGAGGAAACCGAGGCGCTGTTCCGCCACAGCGCCGCGCGCCCTGCCGGGCGGCTCAGGATCGACGTGCCCGGCCGGATCGGGCGCCTGATCATCGCGCCCGCCCTGCCGGATTTCCTCACCCGCTATCCCGAGATCGACATCGATCTCAGCGTCACCGACCGGGCGAGCAATCTGATCGAGGACGGCATCGATTGCGTGCTGCGCGTCGGCGCGTTGAGCGATTCTGGTTTGATCGCGCGCTCGGTCGGGGAGTTGCCGCTGATCAATGTCGCCAGCCCCGGCTATCTCGCGGCACATGGCGTGCCCGGGCATCCCGGCGAACTCGATGGGCATAAGGCCGTCAACTACGCCTCGCCTTCGACGGGGCGGATCGAGCCCTGGGAATGGCTGGAGAATGGCACGCTGCACGACCGCCCCCTGCCGGGCCGCGTCACCGTCAACAGCGCGGAAGCCTATATCGCCTGCTGCCTCGCCGGGCTCGGCCTGATCCAGATCCCGGCTTATGATGTGGCCGAGCATCTCGCTGCGGGCGATCTTGTCGAGGTGATGCCCCGGCACCGGGCTGCGCCGATGCCGATGACCCTGCTCTATCCCCACCGCCGGCACCTGTCGCGCCGGCTGCAGGTCTTCGCGGACTGGCTCGTGGCGCTGCTGCGCACAAGGCTGGCGAACTGAGCCCTAAGGCTCAGGCCGCCTTCGTCTCGGCCGTGCCGTAGAAGCTCTCGCCGGTCTTGGCCATGCGCTTCAGCAGGCGGTTCGGCTTGAAGCGTTCGCCATGGCTCTTGGCCAGCTTCTCGCAGAGCTTCACGAAGGCCGCCGCCCCCATATTGTCGATATAGGACAGCGTGCCACCCGAGTAAGGCGCGAAGCCGAAGCCGATGATCGAGCCGACATCGGCCTCGCGCGGATCGGTGACGACGCCTTCCTCATAGGTCTTGGCGGCTTCCAGCGCCTGCGTCACCAGGAGGCGGTGCTTCAGCTCCTCCATGTCGACGCTCTCGGGATCGAGCCGCTTGCCGACGAGCTCGGCGAGCCCCGGCCAGAGCCGCTTCGGCCCGCCTTCCGGATAGTCGTAGAAGCCCTTGCGGTTCTTGCGGCCCAGCCGCCCATGCTTCTCGACCATGTCGGCGAGCAGCTTCTCCTGCGCCGGATCGACGGCGCCTTCGCCGAGCTGGGCCTTGGTCGCCTTCAGCACCTTGTAGGCGAGATCGACCGCGACCTCGTCATTGAGCGAGAGCGGACCGACCGGCATGCCGGCCTGCTTGCCTGCCGCCTCGATCATCGCCGGCGGCACGCCTTCCATCAGCATCAGATGGCCTTCGCGGATGTAGTTGCCGACGCAGCGGTTGGCGTAGAAGCCGCGGGTGTCGTTGACGACGATCGGCGTCTTCTTGATGGCGCGGACATAGTCCAACGCCATGGCGAGAGCCTTCTTGCCGGTCTTTTTGGCCATGATGACCTCGACCAGCAGCATCTTCTCGACCGGCGAGAAGAAATGGATGCCGATGAAGTTCTTCGGGCGCTGGCTGGTCTGGGCGAGGCCCGTGATCGGCAGGGTCGAGGTGTTGGAGCCGAAGATCGTGCGCGGTCCGACGACCGCCTCGACCTTGGCGATGACCTCGGCCTTGACCTTCGGGTCCTCGAAGACGGCCTCGACGATCAGGTCGCAGCCCTTGAGATCGGCATAGTCGGCCGAAGCCTTGATGCGGCCGAGCAGCGCGTCGCGGTCGGCGGTCTTGGCGCGGCCCTTCATGATCTGGTCGGAGACCAGCTTGTGCGAATAGGCCTTGCCCTTCTCCGCTGCCTCGACGTCCTTGTCGACCAGCACGACCTCGAGGCCGGCCTGCGCCGTGACATAGGCGATGCCGGCGCCCATGAAGCCGGCGCCGATGACGCCGACCTTCTTGAGCTTCGACGGCGGCACGTCGGCCGGGCGGCGGGCGCCCTTGTTGAGTTCCTGCATCGAGACGAAGAGCGAGCGGATCATCGAGGCCGCCTCCTTCGTCCGGAGGATCTTGGCGAAGTAGCGGCTCTCGACCTTGAGGCCGAGGTCGATGGGCAACTGCAGGCCCTCATAGACCGCCGAGAGGATGGCCCGCGCCGCCGGGTAGTTGTCGTTGGTCTCGCGGCGATAGATCGCATTGGCCGGCGGCCAGATCTGCATGCCGGCCGGCGAGTGCACCTTGTTGGAAGGCAGCTTGAAGCCCTTCTGATCCCAGGGCTGCGTCGCCTGCGGATTGGCCTTGAGCCAGTCCTTGGCGTTCTGGACGATGTCGGCGCGGGCCGCGACGGCATGGACGAGGCCGGAATTGCGCGCCGGGAGCGCCTTCACCTGCTCGCCCTTGAACATCATCTGGAGCGCGTCGCCGGTCTGCATCAGGCGTGAAACGCGCTGGGTACCGCCGGCGCCCGGAAACAGCCCAACCTTGATCTCGGGCAGGCCGACCCGGGTCGAGGCATCGTCCGAGACGACGCGATACTGGCAGGAGAGCGAGAGCTCGAAGGCGCCGCCCAGGCAGACGCCATGGATCGCGGCGGCGAAGGGTTTTCCGCAGGTCTCGAGCTTGCGGTAGAGCAGCGAGAGCTTGCGGCTCTCGTCGAAGAAGCTCTGCATCGCGACGGCCTCGCCCTTCTCCTTGGCGAGCTTCACATAGAGATCGCGCAGGCCCTGGAGCATGGTGAGGTCGGCGCCGCCGGAGAAGCTCTCCTTGCCGGAGGTGATGACGCAGCCCTTGATCGCCTCGTCAGCGGCGACCTTGTCGACGATCTGGTTGAGCTCTTGCATCACCTCGGGGGTGATGACGTTCATCGAGCGGCCGGGCATGTCCCAGGTCGCGACAGCGATGCCGTCGGCGTCGGTCTCGAAGCGGAAATTGGTGAGGTTCATGATGTCTCTCCCTGCCCTTCCGCTCAGACGCGTTCGATGATGGTGGCGACGCCCATGCCGACGGCGACGCAGAGCGTCACCAGCGCGGTCTGCTTGTCCTGCCGCTCCAGCTCGTCGAGCACGGTGCCCAGCACCATCGCGCCGGTCGCGCCGAGCGGGTGGCCCATGGCGATGGCGCCGCCATTGACGTTCAGGATGGCGTCGTCGATGTCGAGCGCCTGCTGGTAGCGCAGCACCACGGAGGAAAAGGCCTCGTTCAATTCGAAGAGGTCGATGTCCTTCATGGTCATGCCGGCCTTCTTCAGCACGAGCTGGGTCACGTCGATCGGACCGGTCAGCATCAGCGCGAGGTCGGAACCGACGGTCGCGAAAGCCTTGATGCGGGCGCGGGGCTTGAGGCCCGCCGCCTTGCCAGCCCGCTTCGAACCGACGAGGACGGCAGCCGCGCCGTCGACGATGCCGGACGAGTTGCCGGCATGATGGACGTGGTTGATGAACTCGACATCGGGATGCGCGGCGGTCCCGACCGCATCGAAGCCGCCCATCTCGCCCATCTGGACGAAGGAGGCCTTCAGCGCGGCCAATGCCTGCATGTTGGCGTCGGGGCGGATCGTCTCGTCATGGTCGAGGATGGTGAGGCCGTTGACGTCGGTGACGGGGATGACCGAGTTCTTGAAGCGGCCTTCCTTCCAGGCCTTGGCGGCGCGCTGGTGCGAGCGCACGGCGAAGGCATCGACATCGTCGCGCGAGAAGCCGTATTTCGTCGCGATCAAATCGGCCGAGATGCCCTGCGGCATGAAATAGGTATCGATGGCGACACTTGGGTCGACCGCGATGCCGAAGCCGGAAGCACCCATGCCGACGCGCGACATCGATTCGACGCCGCCGCCGATCGCCATCTCTTTCTGGCCGGACATCACCTGCGCCGCGGCGAGGTTCACCGCATCGAGGCCCGAGGCGCAGAAGCGGTTGATCTGCACGCCCGGCACTTCCTTGCCGTAGCCCGCCTTGAGCGCGACGGTGCGGGCGATGTCGGCCGCAGCCTCGCCGACCGGATCAACGCAGCCCAGGACGACGTCCTCGACGAGGAGCGGATCGAGGTCGTTGCGCTCCTTGATCGCACGCAGGGCCTGGGTGCCGAGCTCGATCGCCGTGACCTCGTGGAGCGAGCCGTCGGCCTTGCCCTTGCCGCGCGGCGTGCGGACGTGGTCGTAGATGAATGCGTCTGCCATTTGGTGGCCTCCCGGGGCGCCGTCGGACGGCGCGTTCTGGTGCCGGACGTCATGGTCGGGCTTGACCCGACCATCTCGTCATCCAGCGGGTTCTGCAAGAGATGCCCGGGTCAAGCCCGGGCATGACGGCGTTTTCGTCAGAACTGCTCGACGCTCAGCGCCATGGTCGTGTCCGCGCCGGAGGTGATGCGCGCCAGATGGGCGGCAGTCTCGGGCAAGGTGCGCTCCATGAAGAAGCGGGCTGTGACGAGCTTGGCACTCATCCGCTCGTCGGCGCCGGCCTTGAGCTTCTCCTGCGCGGCCTTGGCCATCTTCACCCACATGTAGCCGAGCGAGACGAGGCCGAGCAGGTGCATGAAATCGCTGGCGCCGGCGCCGGCATTGTCCGGCTTGGCGAGTGCGTTGTTCATGAACCACATCGCCGCCTGCTGGAGATGGCCCAATGAAACCTGCAAAGGCCCGAGCAGGGGCTTCAGCGCCTCGTCCTCGGCGTTCTCCTTGAGGAAGCCGCCGACCTCGTTGAAGAAGGCCATGATGCCGCGGCCGCCATCGCGGCCGAGCTTGCGGCCGACGAGGTCCATGGCCTGCACGCCGTTGGCGCCCTCGTAGATCATCGCGATGCGGGCATCGCGGACGAACTGCTCGACGCCGGTCTCGGCGATATAGCCGTGGCCACCGAACATCTGCTGCGCCTTCACCGCGTTGTCGAAGCCGATATCGGTGAGCACGCCCTTGAGTACCGGGGTCATCAGGCCGAGTTGGTCGTCGGCCGCCTGACGCTCGGCCGCGTCGCCGGAGCGATGGGCGATGTCGGATTTCAGCGCGTTCCAGAGCACGAAAGCGCGGGCCGCCTCGTTGAAGGCCTTGATCGACATCAGCGTGCGGCGCACGTCGGGATGGACGATGATCGGGTCGGCCGGCTTGGCCGGCTCCTTGGCGCCGGTCAGCGCGCGGCCCTGCAGGCGCTCCTTGGCGTAGGCGACAGCGTTCTGATAGGCGACCTCGGACTGGGCGAGCCCCTGGATGGCGACGCCGAGGCGGGCCTCGTTCATCATCACGAACATGGCGTTGAGGCCGCGATTCTCCTCGCCGACCAGCCAGCCCTGCGCGCCGTCGTAATTCATCACGCAGGTCGCATTGCCGTGGATACCCATCTTGTGCTCGATCGAGCCGCAGGACACGCCGTTATTGGCGCCGACCGAGCCGTCGCTGCCCAGCTTGTTTCTGGGCACGACGAAGAGGGAGATGCCCTTCACGCCGGCCGGGGCGCCCTCGATCCGGGCGAGCACGAGATGGATGATGTTCCCGGTGATGTCCTGCTCGCCGGCCGAGATGAAGATCTTGGTGCCGGAGATGGCATAGGAGCCGTCACCGTTCGGCACGGCCTTGGTCTTGAGCAGGCCGAGGTCGGTGCCGCAATGCGGCTCGGTCAGGTTCATGGTGCCCGACCAGGTGCCGTCGATCATCTTCGGCAGATAGGTGCGCTTGATCTCGTCGGAGCCGTGGACATAGAGCGCGGCGATCGCGCCCATGGTCAGGCCCGGGTACATGGCGAAGGCCATGTTCGCGGCGGAGGCGTATTCGTTCATCACGGCGCCGAGCGTGTAGGGCAGGCCCTGGCCGCCATATTCCGGGTCCATGGCAAGGCCGATCCAGCCGCCGCCGGCATAGGCCTCATAAGCCTCCTTGAAGCCCTTCGGCGTGGTGACGCGGCCGTCTGGGTGGCGGGTGCAGCCCTCCTGGTCGCCGGAATAGTTGATCGGCTGGAGCACTTCCTCGCAGAGCTTGGCGCCCTCGCCGAGCACGGCCTCGATCACGTCCGAGGACGCGTCGGCGAAGCCCGGCAGGTTGTTATAGCGCTCGATATTGAAAACGTCGTTGAGCAGGAAAAGCGTATCGTCGACGGGCGCCTTGTAGACCGGCATTGTGGTCCTCCCTCACCTCGCGCGGCGGCGCTCATGGGTGCACCGCTTCAAGATAGTTCACATATAAACAATCTCACCCGGCATGCAATGGGTGTCCGGCGAATTTGTCCTCCCGCGCGTGACCGTTCGATGGCAAGGCAATAAAAAACCCCGGCAAAGCCGGGGTTCTGGGACAGAGCGTCGTGCATCCATCCGGAGACGGGAGGTGACCCCGCGCTTTTCGCCGGAAACCGGATTCGGCCCGACGCGGTGCGGTCTCAGGCGGCGCTGAGCCGGGTGAGCGAGCCCTCGAGCTCCTTGATGGCGTCCTCGATCTCGGCGCGCTGGCTGCGCAGCAGCTCGAGCTGCTCGACGATCTGATCGCGGCTGAGATGCAGGCCGCCGACCGAGGCCGACTTGCCCGCCGAGCCCGCCTTCTTCTCCTCATTGGCGAGCATGGCGCGAATCTCGACCAGGGTGAAGCCGAGCTGCTTGCCCTTGAGGATGAGCGCGAGCCGGGCACGATCACGCGCCGAATAGATGCGCGTCATGCCCGAGCGGGCCGGCGCAAGCAGGCCGCGGGATTCGTAGAAGCGCAGGGTTCGCAGCGTCACGCCGAAATCACGAGCGAGATCGCTGATGGTGAAGCCCCCGGCATCGGAATCCGCGACCGGGATATTGTCAGCGCGGGTCTCATGAATCGAGGAACCCGCCATAGCTGAGCTTTGGCGCGACATGAGCATTCATTCCTTGAAAGATGGACGGCGGCACCGGCACATACTGGCGGCATCGCCTTGCTGAGATGTCTTCTTACGGCACCCCCTCCCCTAGCGTCAGGTAATACGCCCCCGGGGTGGGGTAAGTTACGGTTATACGAACCCCGACAACGCGGCAGAAAAGCGGCGCTTCGGAAAAAATTAACGGATCGGTCGGAATTCTTAACCCGCTGTTTACCATGCCGGCGAAATCTCAGGGGCGCGGACCGGCGTTGCGACTTCGTCAACGTTCTTTTCACGGATCGCCGGATCGAGCGGAAGCGGCGGCGTCAGGGAGCTGCGCCTTCGTTAACAACGGGCCCTGGAGGCGAGCACAATCATGGCGAACAGCTTGCCCTGGAGCGTCAAGGGGGTCGACCCGAGGACGCGCGATGCGGCTAAGGCGGCGGCTCGCCGCGCCGGCATGACCTTGGGCGAATGGCTCGATCACAAGATTCGCGACGAGAGCGAGGAGGCGCAGCCGGCGATGGCCGCCACGGCGCCGCCGGAGCAGCTCGATATCGCCGCCCTCTCGGAGCGGCTCGCGCGGCTCTCCCAGACGCAGACCGAAACCGCCGCGCGCGCACCGACCCCTCAGCCCTCGCGCAATGAGATCGACGTCCTGCTCCGCCAGGCGGCGGCGACCGAGAAGCTGACGCGCGAGACGAGCGCACGCACCGCCGGGGCGCTCGATTCGATCACGCGCTGGATCGAGAAGACCGAGGACCGCCTGTCCTCGGGCGAGCGGACGGCCGCCGAACGCCAGGAGCGGGCGACCAGCGTCATCGCCGAGGCCATCAAGTCGATCGGCGAGCGGATCGTCGAGATCGAGCGCCGCGCCGTCGAGCCCCGGCAGCAGGCCGGCGAGGATCGCTCTCCCCGGCTTGCGTTCAGCCGCGACGGACTCGCCGCCGCCGTCACCGATATCCGCACGCGCCAGCGCCTGCTCGATCGCGACGAGAGCGAGGCGCCTCGGCCGACTCAAGCTTCGCAGGACCGCATCTCGGCGCTGCG
>WPCJ01238706.1_pt1 | contig 10112 bp, 15 predicted proteins | sample 5399831 | NCBI WGS metagenome assembly WPCJ01 (sample SAMN12869470, study PRJNA574797) | sludge metagenome | isolation source: wastewater treatment of pH10 | place: China:Beijing | collected 2019-05-20 | reverse complement strand
TCGGGGAGGGAGACCGCCACCGCAGGCGGTGGTGGAGGGGCACGCCGGTCGTCGGAGTGTTGCGCCGGCCCCTCCACCATCGCTTCGCGATGGTCCCCCTCCCCCAGCAAGCTGGGAGAGGAATTTGATGACCAACCGCCTCGCCGTGTTCGACTGCGACGGCACGCTGGTCGATTCGCAGGCCAATATCTGCCGGGCGATGGAAGCCACCTTCGTCGCGCACCGGCTCGATCCGCCGGATCGCGGCGACATCCGCCGTATCGTCGGCCTCAGCCTGGTGCCCGCGATCGCCCGGCTCCTGCCCGAGGGCGGCGACGACCTGCACGAGGCGATGGCCGCCGAGTACAAGCGCGCCTTCTTCGCGATGCGCGCGTCCAACGCGCTCGACCCCGAACCGCTCTATGACGGCATATCGGAGACGATCGCGGCGCTCGACGATGCCGGCTGGCTGCTCGGCGTCGCCACCGGCAAGTCGGACCGCGGGCTGGGCCTGATCCTCGAGCATCACGGCATCCGCCAGCGCTTCGTCACGCTGCAGACCGCCGATCGCCATCCCTCCAAGCCGCATCCCGCGATGCTCGAGCGCGCCATCGCCGAGGCTGGCGCCACGCCGCAGACCACGGCGATGATCGGCGACACCAGCTTCGACATGGCGATGGCGCGCGCCGCTGGCACGCATGCCCTTGGTGTGCTATGGGGGTACCACACATCCGAGGAGCTGCTCGGCGCCGGCGCGCATCATGTCGCCGATCATGCCAGCCAGATCTTCGCGCATCTGGAGATGCTATGACAGACGCCGAACGCCTGGCGATGAAGCGCTACTACATCATCGTCGCAGTCAACATGCTCGGCACCGCCGGTGCCGTGATCGGGCTGCTGGTCGCCGGCCGCGCGCAGCATTATGGCATGACGGTCTTCGGCGGCGCGATCCTGTTGTCGTCGCTCTATTTCATGGCGGTGGTGCCGCGCTTCCTGGCGCGGCGCTGGAAGACGCCGGTGGAGGCGACGCCCGAGGCATGAAGCGTTTCTGGAAGGACGTGACCGTCGAGAACGGCCAGGTGGCGCTCGACGGCAAGCCGGTGCGCACGCCCGATCGCGCCCCGCTCGCCCTGCCCAGCCCGGCACTGGCCGAGGCAGTGGCGGAGGAATGGCGCGCCGTGGGCGAGACGATCGATCCGCGCGCGATGAAGCTCACCGGCCTCGCCAATGCCGCGATCGACAAGATCGCGGCCGATCCCGCGCCCTTCGCCCGGGGCCTCGCCGCCTATGGCGAGAGCGACCTGCTCTATTACCGCGCGGATGGCCCCGAGCCGCTGGTCGCACGCCAGGCCGAAGCCTGGGACCCGCTGCTCGACTGGGCGCGCCGCCGCTACGACGTGCATTTCGAGACCGCGACCGGCGTGATGCACAGGGCCCAGCCCGAGGCGACCGTCGCGCGGCTGGCCGAGGCGGTGCACGCGCTCGACGCCTTCCATCTCGCCGGGCTTTCGCCGGTGGTGACGGTGAGCGGCACGCTGATCGGCGCGCTGGCGCTGCTCGAAGGCGCGGTGCATGCCGAGACGCTGTGGCAGGCCGCGCATGTCGACGAGCTGTGGCAGGCCGAGCAATGGGGCGAGGACACGCTGGCGGTGCAGGCCCGCGACGCGCGCCGGGCCGATTTCGACGCGGGCGTGCGCTTCCTGGGGTTGCTCTAGGCAATTCCTCCCCGAGCTTGTCTCGGGGAGGGGGACCATCGCAAAGCGATGGTGGAGGGGCCGTCGGTGAAGCCGGCGGTTCCACCGCCGCCCCTCCACCACGCCCTACGGGCGCGGTCCCCCTCCCCCAGACGAGCTGGGGGAGGGACTAAATCAGAGGCCCATTGTCAGCCGCTTCGGACCACCAGCGCCCAGACGGGCATCAGGCGCCTGCTACCCCGGCTCGCCGCGGCAGCGCCCAGGCGAGCACCGCGCCGGCCGCGATCCAGCTCACCACCTCGCTCACCCAGAGATAGAGGAAATAGCCCCAGGGCGCGTGGTTGAAGATCGGCTGGCCGAGATCGGAATAGGCCGTGACCGCCACCGCCACGATCGCCACCAGCCTCAGCCGCCCCGCGAAATCGAGCCCGCCCGCCACCGCGCGCAGCGCGAACCCCGCGAGCAGGGTGCAGATGACGGCGAGGATCAGCCCGCCCACCAGCGCATTCGCATCGAACGCCGCGAAGCCATGCTGGTTGAACAGGATCATCGCCACCGGCCCCTGGCCATAGAGCGCAGTGCCTGTCGACGTATAGGGCCAGGGCACCGGATAGGCCCCGGTGCCGAGCGGCCCGAGATGCTGGGCCAGCGCCGCGTGGAGCGCCGCGCTGGTAGCGTCGTCGGCCTTGGAAAGCGCGAGCAGGTTGAGGGGCGTCCCCCAGAAGATAAAGCCCACCAGCCACATGGCCAGCCCGCCGAGCGCGCCGCCGAGGAACAGTCTTGCCATCATTACCTCCCCCTGTTGGGAAGGCTACTTCATCAACCCGCGGATGAATCCGATCAAGCCCGTCTGGCGCGAGCGCTTCAGCCGCTCGGCATTCAGGATGGTGTGGACCGACTTATAGCACTGGTCGGCATCGTCATTGACCAGCACATAGTCATAGCCGTCCCAGTGGCTGACTTCGTTGGCGGCGCGGGCCATGCGGGCGTCGATCACTTCGGTCGTGTCGGTGGCGCGATTGATCAGCCGCTGGTGCAGTTCCTTGAACGATGGCGGCAGGATGAAGACGCGAACCACGTCGCCGCCGGCCAGCTGGAAAAGCTGCTGGGCGCCCTGCCAGTCGATGTCGAACAGCACGTCGCGGCCCGAATCGAGGATCGCCTCGACATGCGCGCGCGGCGTGCCGTAGCGATGGTCGAACACGTGCGCCCATTCGAGGAACTCGTGGTTCGCGACCATCTCGCGGAATTTCTCGAGATCGACGAAATTATAGTCGACGCCATCCTTCTCCCCCGGGCGCATCGCGCGGGTGGTGTAGGAGACGGACATCTGAAGATGATCGTCGGCGGCGAGCAGCTTGCGGGCGATCGTCGACTTGCCGGCGCCCGAGGGCGAGGAAAGCACGAACAATACGCCGCGGCGCTTGAATCCGTGCGGGTCGGTCTCGGTGCGATGGGGCATGGGCGCCTTTGGCGTGGGAGTCCCACCCGCGTCAAGTCATGCGAGTCGACTCAGGCCGATGCGCGCATCCGTTGCGATATCCGGTGCGCGCCATAGGCGGCGGCGCCGAGCACGATCGCGGCGGGCACGATCTTCTTCGCGGCCTTCCAGGTCAGCACCCCGGCAACGGCGCCCAGCGCCCCGCCCTCGCCGTCCGCCCGGTCGATGCGGCTGCCGATCCAGCCTGCGATCACGTCCCCAATCATATGCGCTCCCTTGGTGGTTACGCGGGAGCAAGCGCCTGAAAGGGTTCAAAGTTCCCCTCCCTGCAAGGGAGGGGCCAGGGGTGGGTGGCGTGCTCGCGATACAGAAAGGCCCAGCGATATGGCTCCATATCGCCAGGCCTCTACCCACCCCTCGGTCCCCTCCCTTGCAGGGAGGGGAAATGCAGGTTTACCGCCCGATCATCGTCTCAGGCCGCACATATTGGTCGAACGTCGCTTCGTCGACCAGGCCGAGCGCCAAGCCGCTCTCCTTGAGCGTCAGGCCCTTCTCGTGCGCGTTCTTGGCGATCTTGGCGGCATTGTCATAGCCGATCGCCGGCGCCAGCGCGGTCACCAGCATCAGCGAGCGATCGACCAACTCCTTGATCCGCGCCTCGTTCGCCTTGGCGCCGTCCACCGCGCGCTCGGCGAAGCTGACCATGCCGACCGACATCAGCTCGATCGAGCGCAGCACGTTCGAGCCGATCAGCGGCTTGAACACGTTGAGCTCGAAATGGCCCTGCATGCCGCCGACGGTGACGGCCATGTGATTGCCGATCACCTGCGCCGCGACCATCGTCAGCGATTCGCTCTGCGTCGGGTTCACCTTGCCCGGCATGATCGAGCTGCCCGGCTCGTTGGCCGGCAGGTCCAGCTCGCCCAGGCCGGAGCGCGGACCGCTGCCCAGCAGGCGGATGTCGTTGGCGATCTTGGTGAGCGACACGGCCAGCGTGTTGCAGGTGCCCGACAGGTTGACCAGCTGGTCCTTGGTCGCCAGCGCCTCGAACTTGTTCGGTGCCGTCACGAAGGGCAGGCCGGTGATCTTCGCGATCTCGGCCGCCACGTCCTCGGCATAGCCCGGAGGCGCGTTGAGCCCGGTGCCGACGGCGGTGCCGCCCAGCGCCAGCTTGAAGATGTCGAGATCGAGCACCGAGGCGAAGCGCGCCCGCGCCGATTCGAGCATCGCGGCATAGCCCGAGAATTCCTGGCCCAGCGTCAGCGGCGTCGCGTCCTGAAGGTGCGTGCGGCCGATCTTGACGATGTGATCCCAGGCCTTGACCTTCGCCTCGATCGAGGCGTGCAGCCGGTCGAGCGCCGGATAGAGCTTGAGCGTCACCGCCCGGGCGGCGGCGATGTGCAGCGCGGTCGGGAACGAATCGTTCGACGACTGGGCCATGTTCACATGGTCGTTCGGGTGAATCGGCGCCTTGCCGCCGCGCTTGCCGGTGAGGATCTCGTTGGCGCGGCCCGCGATCACTTCGTTGACGTTCAGGGTGGTCTGGGTGCCGCTGCCGGTCTGCCAGATCACCAGCGGGAACTGGTCGTCCAGCTTGCCGTCGACGATCTCCTGCGCGACCTGGTCGATCACCTTGGCGATCTCGGGGTCGAGCCCGTGCTTCACGTTCACGCGCGCCGCGGCCTGCTTCACGATCGCCTGGGCATGGACGATGCCGAGCGGCATGCGCTCCATCTCGCCGAACGGGAAATTCTCGATCGAGCGCTGGGTCTGGGCGCCCCAATAGGCGTCGGCGGGGACTTCGATCGCGCCGATCGAATCGGTTTCGGTACGGGTGGTCACGCTGGCTGGTCCTCTTGTCCGTTTCGCGCTCCCCTAGCCCCTGGACCGCCACGATTCCAGCGCTCAGGGATTCTGCGTACGCGTTAACCAAGAGTGCGTTTTTGGCTGCCTAAAAGCGAATCATGTACGTCGATGCGTCCATGGCTGCCCGCGCGGCGAAAGAACGCCAGCCGCGCAAGAACCTGCTGCTCGCCGCCACGATCGAGGCGGACGGGCTGAAGGTGCCCGTGCGCATCCGCAATCTCTCCGAGGGCGGGGCGATGGTGGATGGATCGGCCCTTCCCCGCACCGGAACGCTGCTGACGCTCACGCGCGCGGAGATCGAAGTCGGCGGCCGGGTGGTGTGGCAGACGCAGGGCCGCTGCGGCGTCGCCTTCGATACGACTGCGATCACCGTCGACGAATGGGTCTCCGGCAATCGCGTCGCGAGCTTCCAGGGCCATCGCGGCCAGGCCCGGGTCGATGCGATCCAGCAGGTGGTGCGCAGTGGCGGCGCGCTGCCCGCGGAACCGGCCGCGGCGACCGCGCCGGATCTCGCCAATCTCGGCACGCGCCTGGTCGAGGAGATCTTCCATGTCCGCGAGCTGCTCGACCGGCTGGGCGAGCAGCTGATCGACGATCCGCACGTGATCGCCACCCATATAGCGTCGCTGCAGAATCTCGATCGCGCCAGCCAGATCCTCGATCACCTCGGCGCGATCCTGGGCGCGGACGATCCCGCCGCCGCGGTGGATGCCGTGGCAATGCAGGAACTGCGCGCGCGGCTGCTGCGCTAGGGCAGATTCGAGCCTCCGCGCCCTTCGTCATGCCGAACTTGTTTCAGCATCCAAAGTGCCGCGAAGGATATCGCCCGTGGCGCGTCGGACCCCGAAACAAGTTGGCGCCTGTCCCCTTGGGGCAAATACCCTTCCGTCATCTCCGCGAAGGCGGGGATCCATTGAGGTCACCGTTGCGGCTCCATCGGCTCACACAGCCAGATGGATCCCCGCCTTCGCGGGGATGACGGCTATTGGACACCCCTTGTCCCAAGGGGACAAGCGCCAAACCAGTTCAGGGTGACGGAACATCCGAAGCGACGCGCCCCTCGAAGACGCGAGCGCTGCCCTATTTCTTCCGCTTGAAGTCCACCGAGACGACGTTCGAGCCGTCCTCGACCGGCTTGGCCGGCGGCTCGTCATTCTCGGCCTCGTCATGCTGCGGCTCGGGCTCGTCGCCGCCATCGGCCGCCTGGAAGCGCAGCTCGAAATTCACCGCCGGATCGTGGAAGCCGGTGATCGCCGAGAAGGGGATGTTGAGCATCGCCGGCACCTGATTGAAGCTCAGGCCCACCGAGAATCTATTGTCGTCGACCTTCAGGTCCCAGAATCGATGCTGCAGGACGATGGTCATCTCGTCCGGGAAGCGATCGATCAGCCGCTGCGGGATGTCGACCCCGGGCGCGTGCGTCTTGAAGGTGATGTAGAAATGATGGCCGCCGGGCAGGTTTCCGCCCGAATCGGCGACCGAGCCGAGCACGCGGCCGACCACGGCGCGCAGGGCTTCCTGCACGATCTCATCATAGGGAATCAGGCTATCAGGCACGTTGCCGGTCATGCCCCTTGGGTAGCGTCCCCGGCAGCACGGTCAAGATTGCATGCGCGGCAACCATCGCTATGTGGGACGCCATGCGCACCGCCACCGTGAGCCGCAAGACGAGCGAGACCGCCGTCGACGTCACCGTCAACCTCGACGGCACCGGCGCCTATGCCGTTGCCACCGGGATCGGCTTTTTCGATCACATGCTCGAGCAGCTCAGCCGCCATTCGCTGATCGATCTCGACGTGAAGACGATGGGCGACCTGCATATCGACCAGCACCATACGGTGGAGGATACCGGGCTGGCGATCGGGGAAGCCATCGCCCGGGCGCTCGGCGACAAGAAGGGCATCCGGCGCTATGCCGACGCGCTCTCGCCGATGGACGAGACGCTCACCCGCGTCGCGGTGGACATTTCCGGGCGCCCCTATCTCGTCTGGAAGACCGAGTTCAGCCAGAAGCGGCTGGGCGAAATGGACACCGAGATGTTCGAGCACTGGTTCCATTCCTTCGCCCAGACCGCCGGGCTGACGCTCCATATCGAGACACTTTACGGCACCAACAACCATCACATCGCCGAAGCCGCGTTCAAGGGCCTGGCCCGGGCGCTGCGCGAGGCGGTGGAGATCGATCCGCGCAAGGCCGATGCGGTGCCCAGCACCAAGGGGGTGCTGTGAATATCTCCCCTCCCGCTTGCGGGAGGGGTCGGGGGAGGGGCTGTCACGACACCTCACCCACGTCGATCCCTCCCCTAGCCCCTCCCGCGAGCGGGAGGGGAATGTGACCATCGCCCTGATCGACTATGGCGCCGGCAACCTCCATTCGGTCCACAACGCCCTGAAGGCGGCGGGTGCGGCGAACGTCGCCGTCACTGCCGATCCGGAAACGGTGCTGGGTGCCGACCGGATCGTCCTGCCCGGCGTCGGCGCTTTCGGGGCCTGCGCCGCCGGGCTGCGGGCGATCCCCGGCATGGTCGAGGCGCTGCACGAACGGGTCCGCCGGCAGGGCGCGCCCTTTCTCGGCGTCTGCGTCGGCATGCAGCTGATGGCCGATGCGGGGGAAGAGATGGGCAGCCATCCCGGCCTCGGCTGGATCCCCGGCACCGTCCGCGCGATCGCGCCCGCCCCCGGCATCCGCGTGCCGCACATGGGCTGGAACGACGTCGTACCCACCCTGTCCCACTCGCTGATCGAGCCGGGCCAGGCCTATTTCCTGCACAGCTTCGCCTTTACCGGCGACGCGGTGCTCGCCACCAGCCACCATGGCGGCCCGGTCACCGCGGCGATCGGCCGCGACAACATGATCGGCGTCCAGTTCCACCCCGAGAAAAGCCAGCGCTACGGCATCGCGCTGATGGAAAGGTTCCTCGCTTGGCGCCCCTAGACCCGGATGGCCTGATCATCTTCCCCGCCATCGACCTCAAGGCCGGCCAGGTCGTGCGCCTGGCCGAGGGCGACATGGCCCGCGCCACCGTCTATGGCGACGATCCCGCCGCCCAGGCGGAGATCTTCGCGCAGGCCGGCGCCGAATGGCTGCATGTCGTCGATCTCGACGGCGCCTTTGCCGGCGAATCGGTCAATGGCGCGGCGGTATCCTCGATCCTCGAGCGCTTCGGCGGCAAGATCCAGCTTGGCGGCGGCATCCGCAACCGCGAATCGATCGAGCGCTGGCTCGACCTCGGCGTCCGCCGCGTGGTGATCGGCACGGCCGCGCTGGAGAATCCGGACCTGGTCCGCGAGGCGGCACGCGACAATCCCGGCCGCATCGTCGTCGCCGTCGACGCGCGCGACGGCATGGTCGCCACCCGTGGCTGGGCCGATGTGTCGGACGTGGCGGTGGCCGATCTCGCCCGCCGCTTCGAGGATGCCGGCGTCGCCGCGCTCCTCTTCACCGATGTCGGCCGCGACGGGCTGCTCAAGGGCTGCAACGTCGAGGCGACCGTCGCCCTGGCCCGCGCCGTCGCGATCCCGGTCATCGCCAGCGGCGGCGTGACCGACATCGCCGACATCCATGCGCTGCGCCCGCACGTCGCGGACGGCGTGGAAGGGGTGATCACCGGCCGCGCGCTGTACGATGGCCGGCTCGACCTCAAATGGGCGATCGAGGTGGGCAGGGCATGAGGTTCGCGGGACGCGAAGAAGCGAAGATTTTGTTCGCGCAGAGGCACAGAGAGCGCAGAGATGTCTCGCGCCGCGCAAGCGGCGCCCTCTGCGAAGAGCGCGCGCCAGTTTCCGCCGCTGACGCGGCCTCGGCGCTCACCACGAACAATGGCTCTCTGCGCTCGCTGCGCCCCTGCGCGAACCACCTTCTTCCCGGCGCCCTCGCCCCCCATCGCGAGCAAATCGCATGACCGTCCGCGCCCGCGTCATCCCCTGTCTCGACGTCGCCAATGGCCGCGTGGTCAAGGGCGTCAACTTTGTCGACCTGGTCGATGCCGGCGATCCGGTCGAGCAGGCGCGCGCCTATGACGCGGCGGGCGCCGACGAGCTCTGCTTCCTCGACATCACCGCCAGCCACGAAGCCCGCGGCACCATCCTCGACGTGGTGCGCCGCACCGCCGAGGTCTGCTTCATGCCGCTCACCGTCGGTGGCGGCGTGCGCGGCGTCGAGGATGCCCGCGCCCTGCTGCTGGCCGGGGCCGACAAGGTGGCGGTCAACTCCGCCGCGGTCTCGCGTCCCCAGATCGTCGCCGAGATCGCCGAGAAGATGGGCAGCCAGTGCGTCGTCGCCTCGGTCGACGCGCGCCGCACCGCGAATGGCTGGGAAGTCTTCACCCATGGCGGCCGCAAGCCCACCGGCATCGACGCGGTGACGCACGCCCTCGCCCTCGCCCATCTCGGCGCTGGCGAGCTGCTGATCACGTCGATGGACCGCGACGGCACCCGCGACGGCTACGACCTGGAACTGATCCGCGCGATCGCCGACCAGGTGACCGTGCCCGTGGTCGCCTCCGGCGGCGTCGGCAACCTCCGGCATCTGGTGGAGGGCATTCGCGACGGCCATGCCAGCGCGGTGCTGGCGGCCTCGATCTTCCACTTCGGCGAGGCGAGCATCGCCGATGCCCATCGCGCAATGGCCGCGGCCGGCATCCCGGTGCGAAGCCCGGTTGTCGGTTAGCCTTACATTTACCAGTTCCGCGAGGCGTATCTTAACCATTGAAAGCCACGGAAATGCGCCGGATCCGCAAAGCGGCCGGCTTCTTGCTCCCTCTCGAGGACAATCAAAAGAGGGAACCAGGACCATGAACCGTACCTTCGCCAATCTGGCCGCGTTCGGCCTCGTCGCTACCCTTTCGGCCATGCCCGCCTTCGCCATGGACAAGCCGCCCGTCGATCCGGGCACGCCCTCCAGCAGCAGCAGCAGCAGCAGCAGCGGTGGCGGCACCACGAGCAGCAGCGGCGGTGGCTCGGGCAGCCCCACTTCGATTCCCGAACCCGGCATGCTCGGCCTGTTCGCGCTCGGCACTATCGGCGCGCTGGCCGCGCGCCGGGTCCGTCGCCGCGGTTAACGATTTGTCGGGGCGTTGCGGCTAAGCTCGCCTGCCATGCGCAACGCCCTGCTTCCCCTGCTGCTGCTCGCCG
>WPCJ01304673.1_pt1 | contig 10121 bp, 10 predicted proteins | sample 5399831 | NCBI WGS metagenome assembly WPCJ01 (sample SAMN12869470, study PRJNA574797) | sludge metagenome | isolation source: wastewater treatment of pH10 | place: China:Beijing | collected 2019-05-20 | reverse complement strand
ACAACTCAACACCTCACCCATGCGCGTGTCATATAGCGGTCACGCGATTGAAAGGAACACATAGTGCTCATCGCACAGCGTCCCACTCTGACCGAGGAGAAGATCGGCGAGTTCCGCAGCCGGTTCGTCATCGAGCCGCTGGAGCCCGGCTTCGGCTACACGATCGGCAACGCGCTGCGTCGCAGCCTGCTGTCGTCGATCCCCGGCGCCGCTGTCACCAGCGTCCGTATCGACGGCGTGCTGCACGAGTTCAGCACCATCCCCGGCGTGAAGGAGGATGTCACCGAGATCATCCTCAACATCAAGCAGCTGGTCGTCTCCAGCGAGCGCGACGAGCCCATCACGGCCTACCTGCGCAAGACCGGTGCCGGTGAAGTGACCGCCGCCGACATCTCGGCTCCGGCCGGTGTCGAGGTGCACAACCCCGAGCTGGTCATCGCGACGCTCAACGACACCGCGAAGTTCGAGCTCGAGCTCACGATCGAGCGTGGCCGTGGCTACGTGTCCGCGACGCAGAACCGCAACGAGTACGCCGAGGCCGGTCAGATCCCGATCGACTCGATCTACTCGCCGGTCCTCAAGGTCAGCTACCGCGTCGACGCGACCCGTGCCGGGGAGCGCACCGACTTCGACAAGCTCGTCCTGGACGTCGAGACCAAGTCGGCGATCAGCCCCCGCGACGCTGTCGCTTCGGCTGCCAAGACGCTCACCGAGCTGTTCGGTCTCGCCCGCGAGCTGAACGTCGAGGCCGAGGGCATCGAGATCGGCCCGGCGCCGGTGGAGGCTGTGAACTCCAGCGAGCTGTCGATGCCGATCGAGGACCTCGACCTGTCGGTCCGCTCGTACAACTGCCTGAAGCGTGAGGGCATCAACACCGTTTCTGAGCTCGTCGCCCTGTCGGAGACGCAGCTCATGAACATCCGCAATTTCGGCCAGAAGTCGGTCGACGAGGTGCGCGACAAGCTCATCTCGCTCGGTCTGTCGCTCAAGGATTCGGTGCCCGGTTTCGACGGCTCCCACTTCTACGGCGGCAGCGAAGACGAGTCCTTCTGATACCCGACCTTTCTGACCAGGAGTTAGACGATTATGCCCAAGCCCACTAAGGGTCCCCGCCTCGGAGGCGGCCCCGCACACGAGCGCCTCATGCTTGCCAACCTCGCGGCGGCGCTCTACACCCACAAGTCGATCAAGACGACCGAGACCAAGGCGAAGCGCCTTCGTCCCCTCGCTGAGCGTCTGATCACCTTCGCCAAGCGTGGCGACCTGCACGCGCGTCGTCGCGTGCTGTCGGTCATCGGTGACAAGGAAGTCGTGCACATCCTTTTCTCCGAGATCGCGCCGCTCGTCGCCGAGCGCGAGGGTGGCTACACCCGCATCACGAAGGTCGGCAACCGTAAGGGCGACAACGCTCCGATGGCCGTGATCGAGCTCGTCCTCGAGCCCGTCACCCCGAAGGCGAAGTCGACCAAGAAGGCCGCTGCGCCGAAGGCCGAAAAGGTCGAGGAGCCGGCTGAGGTCGTCGAGGAGACTCCCGCTGAGGAGGCTCCCGCGGAGGACGCCGCCGAGGCCGGTGCCGAGTCGCAGGCCGAGGGCGAAGCCGCTGAGGCTGCCGCCGAGGACGCTGTCGAGAAGAAGTCCGAGTAAGCACTTCGCTCACGAAGAAGCCCGCCGCCCCATTCGGGGTGGCGGGCTTCTTCGTTTCCGGGCCGGTCAGCGTGCACGCAGATCCTTGCGGAGGATCTTTCCGGAGCTCGATTTCGGGATCACCTCGATGAACTCGACCTGTCGCACCTTCTCATGCGGCGCGACGTGGGCGGCGACATGCGCCATCACGGCCTCCGCATCGAGGTCGGCGTCCGGCTGTCGAACCACGAAGGCCTTCGGGACCTCCTGACCGTCGGCGTCGAGCGCGCCGATGACGGCAGCATCTGCGATGGCGGGATGCTCGAGCAGCACCGCCTCGAGGACGGCCGGGGCGACCTGGTAGCCCTTGTACTTGATGAGTTCCTTGAGCCGGTCGACGATGCGGTAGATGCCGTCCTGGGTGACGGTCGCGACGTCTCCGGTGTGCAGCCAGCCCTCGGCGTCGAGCATCTCGGCCGTGGCGTCGGGGCGGTTGAGGTAGCCGACCATCACTTGCGGTCCGCGCACCCACAGCTCACCCGGCTCGCTGGCACCCTCGGCCGGTACGGCCACGTCCTCGCCGGAGTCCGGATCGACCAGGCGTGCTTCGGTGTTGGGCACGAGCGGGCCGATGGCGGAACGATCGATGTCGTCACGGGTCTCGGAGATGAGGTTCACCGCCGGACTCGTCTCGGTCATGCCGTAGCCCTGCGTGACGGTGCAGCCGAGCCGGCTCGCGACCGCCGAGGCCAGGGCCCCGTCGAGCGGGGCGGCTCCGGAGAAGATCACCTTCACGGCGGAGAGGTCGTACTGGTCGACGATCGGATGCTTCGCCAGCGCGACCGCGATCGGGGGAGCGACGAACACCCAGGTCGTCCGGTGTTCCGCGATGATGCGGAGGAACTCCGGCAGGTCGAACCTGGGCATCGTGACGAGGCCCGCGCGCTGCCGTAGCGCGAAGTTGAGCAACACCGTCATTCCGTAGATGTGGAAGAAGGGGAGCACGGCCAGCACGCGATCGCTCGCCTCGACGCCCAGGACCGGACGGCACTGCGACACGTTGGCGACGAGGTTCCGGTGGGTGAGCATGACACCCTTCGGGCGACCGGTCGTGCCGGAGGAGTACGGCAGCACGGCCAGGTGCGTCGCCGGGTCGAACGACACGTCCGGCGCCGAGTGGCCTTCGCCCAGCAGCGCTGGAAGCGACGGGTGCCCCTCGGCGCCGTCGAGCACGATGAGGTGGTCGGCCGCGAAACCGAGCTTCTCCGCGGCAGCCGAGGCGCCGGGCAGCAGCGGAGACACCGTCACGAGCCATGTCGCCCCGGCGTCGGTGAGCTGATTCGCGATCTCCTCTGCGGTGTAGAGGGAGTTGATCGTCGTCGCGGTCGCTCCGGCGCGGAGGATGCCGTGGAACACCGTGGCGAACGCGGGGACGTTGGGGCAGAGGACTCCGATCGTGGTCCCGACACCGACTCCGCGAGCGGCGAGGGCACCGGCGAAGAGGTCGATCTGGCCTACGAGCTGTCGGTAGGTGGTGGTCGCCCCGCTCACTCCGTCGACGAGAGCGATCGTGTCGAGCTCCTCCTCGCCGAGACCTCCGAAGAGGAATTCGTGGATGGAGACCTCGGGGATCTCCACATCGGGGTAGGTGCTGCGAACCATGAGATCTCCTTCGATCCTGGGTGTGCTGACGGCGTCGTCGAGTGCGATCCAGTGTCGCATACAACGGCACTGCGTCCCAGGGGAAGATTCAGATCGTCCCGTTCATGCGGTAGCGCGTGCCGGGGCGACCCTTGGTCGCGTAGTCGAGTGCGCGGACCGCGCGTCCGGAGCTCGCGAGATGCTCGAGGTAGCGTCGTGCGCTCACCCGCGAGATGTCGAGATCCGCGCCGATCTCGGTGGCGGATGCGTCGGGACGCGCAGCGAGGGCGGCGGACACCCGGTCGAGCGTCTCGGCGCTGAGCCCCTTGGGGATGCCGAAGCGCTGACGGAAGGCGATGATCGCATCGGCCGCCTCGACTCTGCGCACGACATCGTGGAGCTCGGTGTGGTCGCGCAGCAGCAGCGTCGCCCCGATCCCGCCGTCCTCGCCCTCGCTGCCGGTGCTGCGGGCGACCAGCACGTGGGAGCCGACGATCACCGGCCGCCCGGCGGACTCGCCCTCGCGCAGCACCGTGGTCAGCTCTTCGCCGAGCACGTCGGCAGCGGGGGAGCCGTCGAGTTCGGCGGCATCGCGGTCGAGGAACCGCGCCGCTGCGTCGTTGACGAGCGTGATCCGGCCCTCGTCGTCGACGGTGATCACGCCCTCGCTGAGGCCGTGCAGCGTCGTCTCCTGGTTCTTCACGAGTGCCGCGATCTGGTGGGGTTCGAGACGGTAGATGCGCCGTCGGATGACCGAGGTGACCCACGCGGATCCGAAGACCCCGAGAACCGCCGCGGCGAGCATGGCGGAGATCAGCCAGGCGAGGTTGGAGGTGAACTCCTCATTCAGCTCGGATTCGAGGATGCCGACGGATGCCGTGCCGATCACCTCGTCATGGTCGTCGCGGATGGGCACCTTGACTCGCCAGGACGTGCCCAGCGTGCCGGTCTGCGTGCCGACGTACACCTCGCCGGAGAGGGGGATGGAGGGGTCGGTGGAGACCGTCTCTCCGATGCGGTCCGGATTCGGGTGGGAGTAGCGGATGCCCTCCTCGTTGGCGACCACCACGTAGGCGAGATCGGACGCCTCGCGGATGACCTCTGCGATGGGCTGGATCGCCGTCGACGGCTCGACATCGTCGAACGCGGCGAGGACGGCGGGGAGGGCGGCGATCGACTGGGCGACGGCCTGCATCCGGTCCTTGTAGGCCTCGCGGAGCGCCTGCTCCTGGAACGCCCCGGCGACGATGCCGGTCGCGAGGGTCACCAGGAACACGATCAGCGCCTGCAGCACGAGCAGCTGCATGCGGAGCGTCATCTTCGAGGCCACCTGACCATTGTCGCCCCAGACGGCAGGCCGTGCGAGCGGGGGACGGCACCGTCCTCGACCAATAGTTTCGAAACTCCGACCAATGGTTTCTGAAGCTTGAGCGAGGGTTCTCCGGCTCTCAGTGTGGACGCACAGCACCACGAACGCTCAAGGAGGAGCGCACATGAAGCACGCACGCATCGGAGTCCTGGCCGCCATGGCGGTGGCCGCACTCACCCTCACGTCCTGCGCCGGAGGCAGCGCACCGACGGACGACGGCGGCGGTGGGGACGCCGAGGCCGCCGCGGTCACCGACGTCTCGATCGTGGTCCCGGCCGATCCGGGCGGCGGGTGGGACCAGACCGGTCGCGCGCTGTCCCAGGTGCTCACGGAGGACGACATCGTCAGCTCCGCACCCGTCACCAACGTCGGTGGAGCCGGCGGCACCGTGGGCCTGGCGCAGCTGGCCAACGAGAAGAACCCGAACACGCTCATGGTGATGGGCCTCGTGATGGTCGGAGCCGTCGAGACGAACGCCTCGGCCGTGCGCATCGAGGACACGACACCGATCGCCCGGCTCACGGATGAGCCCCTCGTCGTGGTGGTCCCCGCCGACTCGAAGTACGACACGCTCGAGGACCTCGTGGAGGACATCGTCGACAACGGGCAGTCGGTCACCATCACCGGCGGGTCGGCGGGCGGCGCCGACCACATCCTCGCCGGGCTCATGCTCGAAGAAGCGGGCCTCGACGAAGCGGAGATCGCCGAGAAGCTCAACTACACCCCCAACTCCGGTGGCGGTGAGGCGGTGCCGCTGCTGATCGGCGGCAAGGTGTCCGCGGGCATCTCGGGCGTGGGCGAGTTCGCCCAGCATGTCGAGAGCGGTGCGCTCAAGGCGCTCGCCGTATCCAGCGATGAGCCGGTCGAACAGCTCCCCGGCGTCCCGACCATCACCGAAGAGGGGTACGACGTCGTCCTCACCAACTGGCGTGGTGTGATCGCCCCCGGAGGCATCTCCGACGGCGCCAAGGACGAGCTCGTGCGCGTCATCACCGAGCTGCACGAATCGGCGGCGTGGACCGAACAGCTGGAGACGAAGGGCTGGACCGACGCCTTCCTGGTTGGGGACGAGTTCGACGAGTTCCTCACGGGCAACATCGAGGAGGTCACGGCGACGCTGAAGAACATCGGGCTGGTGCAGTGACATGAGGGTCCCCCTCGGCGAACTCGTGTTCGCCGGCATCATGGTCGCGCTCGGCGTCTTCGCCGTCGTCGGCATCTTCCTGATCCATGTCCCCGTCGGCATGAAGGCCGGCCCCACCGTGTTCCCGATCTTCGTGTCGGTCATCCTGCTCGCCTCTGCAGTCGCCGTGCTGATGGGCGTGCTGCGCGGTGAGCGCGGCGGTGCCGAGGAGGCGGAGGACGTCGACACCACACTGCCGACCGACTGGGTGACGCTCGCCAAGCTGGTGGGTCTGGTGGTCGCGCACCTCCTGCTGATCGAGCCGCTCGGCTGGGCGCCGGCCGCCGCCCTCCTGTTCGGCGGCGTCGCCTGGTCCCTCGCCGCGAAGCGCTGGTGGATGGCCTTCCTGATCGGGATCGTGGTCGCGGTCGTGATCCAGATCGCCTTCGGCGGCCTGCTCGGTCTCTCGCTCCCGTGGGGTCCTGCCCTCGGCTGGCTCGGAAGGATGTTCTGATGGACAGCTGGACGCTGCTCCTCGAAGGCTTCGCGACGGCGCTGCAACCCGAATACCTCGCCTTCGCGTTCCTCGGCGTCTTCGTCGGTACCGCGGTCGGCGTGCTGCCGGGGATCGGTCCCGCCATGACGGTCGCTCTGCTGCTTCCCCTGACGTACACGCTGGACCCCGCGGCGGCGTTGATCACCTTCGCGGGCATCTACTACGGCGGCATGTACGGCGGCTCGACGACGAGCATCCTGCTCAACACCCCGGGGGAGTCGGCGTCGATCGTCACCGCGATCGAAGGCAACAGGATGGCCAAGATGGGCCGGGGCGCAGCCGCACTCGCCACCGCGGCCATCGGCTCGTTCATCGCCGGGACGCTCGCCACGTTGGGGTTGACCCTGCTGGCGCCCCTGCTCGCACAGTTCGCGGTGAACCTCGGACCGGCCGACTACGTCGCCCTCATCGTCATCGCGTTCATCACGGTGGGTGCGCTGATCGGCAGCTCGATCTCCCGGGGGATGCTCTCGCTCGGCGTCGGGCTGTTCCTCGGACTCGTCGGCACCGACTGGCTCTCGGGGCAGCAGCGCTACACGCTGGGGATCCCGGCGCTGTCCGACGGCGTCGACATCGTGCTGGTCGCGGTCGGACTGTTCGCCGTGGGGGAGACGTTCTACATCGCCGCACGGCTACGTCACGGCGGCGTCGACGTCATCCCGGTCACCCGGGGCTGGCGCTCGTGGATGACGAAGGCGGACTGGCGCCGGTCGTGGAAGCCGTGGTTGCGGGGAACGGCGATCGGCTTCCCGATCGGCACGATCCCCGCCGGCGGCGCGGACGTCGCGACGTTCCTCTCGTACGCGACCGAACGCAAGCTGTCGAAGCACCGCGAGGAGTTCGGACGAGGTGCCATCGAGGGCGTCGCCGGGCCGGAGTCCGCGAACAACGCGGCTGCCGCCGGTGTGCTCGTGCCTCTGCTCACACTCGGGCTGCCGACGACTGCGACCGCGGCGATCATCCTCACGGCGTTCCAGTCGTACGGCATCCAACCGGGACCCCTGCTGTTCGAGAACCAGTCGAACCTGGTGTGGGCGCTGATCGCGAGCCTCTACATCGGCAACGTCATCCTGATCGTGCTCAACCTGCCGCTCGTGGGCATGTGGGTGAAGCTGCTGCAGATCCCGCGGCCGTACCTGTACGCGGGGATCCTGCTGTTCGCCGTCTTCGGGGCGTACGCGCTGCACAGCTCCCCGACCGACATCCTGATCCTGCTCATCGTCGGCATCCTCGGATACTTCATGCGCAGGTACGGATACCCGGTGGCGCCGCTGGTGGTCGGGATGATCCTGGGGCCGATGGCCGAGGAGCAGCTGCGCAAGGCGTTGCAGCTGAGCCAGGGAGACCTGAGCACGTTGGTGATGCAGCCGTTCGCAGCCATCGCCTACGGGGTGCTCGCTCTGCTGATCATCGGTGGGCTGTGGTTGCGTCGTCGGCAGCGTCGCTACGAGCAGGCGCTCACCGAGTCGATCGCCGTGCCGATCAAGGCGGACTCGGAGGTCTGAGTTCGGGACGGGAGGAGGCCGGGAGTAGGCTGATCCGGTGAGTGACGTACAGGCCAGGGCACGAGGGCCTCGCGCCTACATCACGTTCATCGGGATCGGCCTTCTCGCCGGTCTCCTCTCCGGCCTCTTCGGCGTCGGCGGCGGCACGGTCATCGTCCCGCTGCTGGTCCTTCTGCTCCACTTCGACCAGCGCCTCGCGGCCGGAACCTCGCTCGCGGCGATCGTCCCGACGGCCAGCGTCGGCGTCATCTCATACGCCACGACCGGATCCGTCGCCTGGATCCCCGCCATCATCCTCGCGGCCGGGGCCGTGCTCGGCGCGCAGATCGGTACGCGCCTGCTGCCGCGCATCTCGCAGACAGCCCTGCGCTGGGGCTTCGTCGGCTTCCTCCTCGTCGTGATCGTCAGTCTCTTCCTCGTCATCCCCTCGCGCGACGCCGCGTTCGAGCTCACCTGGCTGACCGGAATCGCCCTGGTCGGCGTCGGTATCGGCACCGGCATCCTCGCCGGTCTGATCGGGGTGGGTGGCGGCGTCATCGTCGTCCCCGTGCTGATGCTCGCCTTCGGCACCAGCGACCTCGTCGCGAAGGGCACCTCGCTGCTCATGATGATCCCGACGGCGATCTCGGGCACGGTGGGGAATCTGCGCAACCGCAATGTCGACCTGCTCGCCGCGCTGCTCATCGGCGTCTCCGCGTGCACCACGACCGCGCTCGGGGCGTGGCTGGCGACGATCGTCGATCCGACCCTCGGCAACATGCTGTTCGCGGCATATCTCGTGGTGATCGCCGTGCAGATGGCGATCAAGGCGGTCAGAGGACGTAAGCGCGCCTGACCGAGAGGTGGCCTCGGTAGGATCGAGGGGTGGCAGTGAACCAAGAACTGGTCGGCCGGGAGTTCCCGCCGACGGCCCCGTACCTCGTCGGCCGTGAGAAGGTGCGCGAGTTCGCGCGTGCCGTCTTCGCCGACGCTCCGCAGCACACCGACGTCAAGGCGGCCCGCGCGGCGGGCTTCTCCGACGTGGTGGCGCCGCCGACCTTCGCGATGGTCATCCAGGACCTCACGCTCCAGCAGCTGCTGGGGCAGGAGGACTCGGGCATCGTACTCGCGCGCACCATCCACGCGGAGCAGCGCTTCACGTACACGCGGCCCATCGTCGCGGGCGACGAGCTCACCGCACAGCTGCGCGTGACCGGCATCCGGATGATGGGGGGCAACGCGATGATCACCAGCGAGGCGGAGATCACCGACCCCGCGGGTGCCCACGTCGTGACCGCGACCAGCGTGCTGCTGGTCGGCGCGGACAGCACGGATGAAGGGGAGGCCGTCTGATGGGCTACACCGTCGGAGACGTGATCGCCGAGCGTACCGTGCACCTCACCCGCGAATCGCTCGTGCGCTACGCGGGAGCATCCGGAGACTTCAACCCCATCCACTACCGCGACGATGTGGCGGCGTCCGTCGGGCTCCCGGGCGTCCTCGCCCACGGCATGCTCACGATGGGCATCGCGTCCTCGGTCGTCGTCGCGGCCCTCGACCCCGCGACGCGGATCCTCGACTACGGCGTGCGCTTCACCAAGCCGGTCGTCGTCGACCCGGTCGACGGTGCGGACGTGAAGGTCGTCGCGACCGTCGGTGCGGTCGACGAGCAGGTCGCACGCATCGACCTCAAGGTCACGTTCGGCGAGACCACCGTGCTCGTCAAGGCGCAGCTGCGCGTCGCCGTCTGATGAGGGCGGTCTGATGCGGGAGATCGAGCCGGTCCGTCTGGCGGAGCTGACGACGCTCCGCACGGGCGCAGCGCCGGAGCGGATGTTCGAGGCGACGACGACCGAGGGTCTCGTCGAGTCCCTTCGTGAGACGTGGGCGCACGGCGACGAGTGGTTCGTCCTCGGCGGCGGCTCCAACCTGTTCGTCGGCGACGAGCCCTTCGAAGGCACCGTGATCCGAGTGCGTACGGAGGGCATCGAAGAGCTTCCCTCCCCGCACCCGGGTCGCATCCGTCTGCGCGCGCAGGCCGGACACGGCTGGGACGACCTGGTCGCCTACGCGGTGGCCCGCGGCTACGCGGGACTCGAGGCGATGAGCGGAATCCCGGGCACCGTCGGCGCCGCCCCCGTGCAGAACATCGGCGCGTACGGGCAGGAGATCCAGGAGACGCTGGTCGAGGTCGAGTTGATCGACGAGTCGACTGGCGAGATCTCGACCGTTCCGGCGGCCGACCTGGGCCTCGGCTTCCGTACTTCGGTGCTCAAGCACCACCACGGAAGCGTGCCGCAGCGTCGTGCCGTGATCCTCACGGTG
>WPCJ01127983.1_pt1 | contig 10133 bp, 7 predicted proteins | sample 5399831 | NCBI WGS metagenome assembly WPCJ01 (sample SAMN12869470, study PRJNA574797) | sludge metagenome | isolation source: wastewater treatment of pH10 | place: China:Beijing | collected 2019-05-20 | reverse complement strand
GGCCGGAAGGCCCGGACGGCGCGGCGAGCGCGGATCGCACGTTCGACAGCTTCGGCGGTCGTCAGGGAAAGGTCGATCTCCTGCGGTCCTGTGTGTTCGGCAGCCTGCGGCGAAGTCTCGAATCGGTCACGGCGCGGGTCTGCGTGGTTATCGTATAGGCGGATGAGGCGGGCGGCATCGGCCGGCCCGCAGGGAGGAACGAGCATGATGGCCGCAGCAAGGTTGGTGGTCGCGTTGCTGGCGGCAGCGGCCATGGGGTCACCCGCCGCCGCGCGCTCGGTCGAGACGATCGTGCTCGTCCGGCATGGCGAGAAGCCGTCCGGCGGTTTCGGCCGGCTCGATTGCCAGGGCCTCAACCGGGCGCAGGCCTTGCCCGGCGTGATCCTGGGCGCTTTCGGCAAGCCCGATGCGCTGTTCGCGCCCGATCCCGGCCATCTCAAGAAGGATGACGGCGTCAAATATCCCTATCGGCGTCCGCTCCAGACGCTCGAGCCGCTGTCGCGGCAGCTCGGCCTGCCCATCCAGACGCCCTATGGCTACAAGCAGACCGGGCGGCTGGCGCAGGCGCTCGATGCACCCGACTATCGCGGCGCAACCGTGGTCGTCGCCTGGGAGCACAAGCGCCTCGTCGATCTCGCCCGGCGGCTCATGACCGAGCATGGCGGCGATGCCGATGCGGTGCCGCGCTGGCACGGCAGCGATTTCGACGGCATCTATGTCGTCCGCATCGCGCGCGATGGCGAGACGGCGAGCGCAAGCTTCGAGCAGCGCCGGCAGGGGCTGGACGGGCAGTCCCGGAACTGCCCGCCCTGAGGGTCAGCCGCCCTTGCGCGTCTCCAGGAAGGCGGCGTGCTCTTTCAGGAGATCACCGCTGAGCGCCTTGGCGATCAGCGCCCGGGTGTTGGGCAGGCCGTAGATCGCGGCGAAGGAGCCGAAGCGCGGGCCCTGATCCTCGCCGAACATCACCTGATAGATCGCCTTCCACCAGTCGCCCGAGACGCCCGGCCGCTCCGGCGTCGCGTTCTTGGCGGCGAGGTTCTGGTAGCGCGGGATGGCCCGGGCGACGTCCAGCGCCGTGTCCTGCACCATCTCGGGCGTCGGATCGGCCGGCAGGGCGGCCAGCGCCGCGTCGAGCTTGGTGAAGGCGTCGCGCTCGACCTCGTCGGCCGGGCGGTAGCTCTTCGCCGGCTTCACGAAATCACGGAAATAGGCGATCGCATAGCCGACCAGCGCGTCGAGGCGCGGGTGGGTCTGCGGCGACATGCCCGGCGCATAGCGCTGGAGGAAGCCCCAGAGCACGCCCTTGTCCTCGGAATTCGCGACGGCGACGAGGTTCATCAGCAGGCCGAAGGTGACCTGCGTCCGGACCGCGTTGTCGCCTTCGCCCGAGGCGATGACCTCCGGCGCCGGCGGGTTGCCGGCATGGATGTGCCAGACCGGGTTGCCGAGCCGGTTCTTCCAGTCCTGCCGCTCATAGCCGTTGAGGAACTGCAGATACTCGTCGATGGCGCGCGGGATGACGTCGAAATGCAGCTTCTTGGCCTCGCGCGGGCGCTGGAACATGTAGAGCGCCAGGCTCTCCGGCGGGCCATAGGTCAGCCAGTCCTCGATGGTCAGGCCGTTGCCCTTCGACTTCGAGATCTTTTGGCCGAGATCGTCGAGGAAGAGCTCGTAGTTGAAGCCTTCCGGCGGCGTGCCGTCGAGCGCGCGGGCGATCTGCGAGGAGACCTTGACCGAGTCGATCAAATCCTTCCCGGCCATCTCGTAGTCGACGCCGAGCGCGACCCAGCGCATCGCCCAATCCGGCTTCCATTGCAGCTTGACGTTGCCACCAGTGACCGGGGTGACGAAGCGCTCCTTCGTCTGCGGGTCGGTCCAGGCGATGGTGCCGGCCTCGACATCGACCTCGTCGATCGGCACCTGCATGACGACGCGCGTCTTCGGGTGGATCGGCAGGAAGGGCGAATAGGTCGCGGCCCGCTCCTCGCGCAAAGTCGGCAGCATGATCTTCATCACCGCATCGTAGCGGGCGAGCATCTTGAGCAGCGTCGCATCGAACTCGCCGGCGCGGTAGGAGTCGGTCGAGGACTTGAACTCGTAGTCGAAGCCGAAGCCGTCGAGGAAGGCGCGCAGCCGCGCATTGTTGTGGCGGCCGAACGAGTCATGCGTGCCGAACGGGTCCGGCACCTCGGTCAGCGGCTTGCCGAGATTGTTGGCGAGCAGCTCCTTGTTCGGCACGTTGTCCGGCACCTTGCGCAGCCCGTCCAGATCGTCCGAGAAGGCGATGAGGCGGGTCGGAATCGTGTTGCCGGTGAGCACGCGGAAGGCGTGGCGGACCATCGAGGTGCGCGCGACCTCGCCGAAGGTGCCGATATGCGGCAGGCCCGAGGGGCCATAGCCGGTCTCGAAGATCACCGTTTTCTTGCCGGATTTCTCGATGCGGGCCACCAGTTTGCGCGCCTCCTCGAACGGCCAGGCGGCCGAACGCTGGGCGGCGTCAACAAGGGCTGCGTCGAAGGCGGGCATGGGGGCTGGTGTCCTCTCCGTGTCTGTCCAGAAAGCGATATCGCTTATCGGCGGACCACGGGCTTTGGCAGATCGAAAAGGGGTGCGTCAATGCGCGAAACGCACAGCGGCGGCATTCGGATGATCCTTTGCCGTGCTTCCCTGCCAGTATAGCTTGACGACCTCGCTGTGGCTGAAGCCGCAGCCCTCATCCTGAGGAGGTCGCGAATGCGGCCGCCTCGAAGGATGTTCCAGGGTGCTCTGGAACATCCTTCGAGACGCGCTCCTTTGGAGCGCTCCTCAGGATGAGGGCTGCGGAACGCATTTGCGAGGCTATCGATTTTGAAAGGAACCCCGCCTTGGACCGCGACCTGCTCGACAAGCTGACCGCCTGGCGACGCCATCTCCACGCCCATCCGGAGCTTGGCCGTCACGAGAAGGCGACGAGCGCCTTCGTGCAGCAGAAGCTGACCGAGCTCGGCGTGCCCTTCACCGCCGGCATCGGCGGCCATGGCGTGGTGGCGACGCTGAAGCGCGGCGCCTCCGAGCGCAGCGTCGGCCTGCGCGCCGACATGGACGCGCTGCCGATCCAGGAGGCCAGCGACCTCCCCTACAAATCCGGCACGCCCAACGTGATGCATGCCTGCGGCCATGACGGCCACACCACCGCGCTGCTCGGCGCCGCGGCGCTGCTCAAGGGCGACGAGGGCTGGAGCGGCACGGTGCAGTTCGTCTTCCAGCCGGCGGAGGAGGGGGCGGGCGGCGCCCAGGCGATGCTCGCCGACGGCGTGCTGGAGCGCTTCCCGATGGAGCGCGTCTTCGCGCTGCATAACTGGCCGGGGCTGGAAGCCGGCACCGTCGCGGTGCATCGCGGGCCGGTGATGTCGGAGCCCGGACGCTTCAAGATCACGCTGACCGGCAAGGCGGGGCATGCGGCGCTCCCCGAGCAGACGCATGATCCGATCGTCGCGATGGGCCATCTCATCGTCGCGCTGCAGACGATCGTGTCGCGCAATGTCGACCCGATGGAGTCCGCCGTGGTCTCGATCGGGCAGGTGCATGGCGGGCTCGCCTCCAACCAGATCCCGACCAGCGTGTTCATCGAGGGCACCTTCCGCACCTTCGTGCCGGCGGTCAGGGACCGCCTGCTGGCGCGGCTCAACGGCATCGCTGAGAACATCGCCGCGACCTTCGAGATGACGGCCGCGGTCGAGACGGCGCATGGCAGCGCCACGATCAACACGGCTCCCGAGGAGGAGATGGCCGTCGCCGCCGGCGAGGCCGCGGGGCTCGTCGTCCGGCGCGACCTGAAGGCCAGCACCACCGGCGAGGATTTCGCCTATTTCCTGGAACGCCGCCCCGGCTGCTACATCTGGATGGGCAATGGCCCGGCCGTGAATGGCGGCGACCTGCACAATGACCGCTACGACTTCAACGACGCGATCCTGCTGGCAGCGTCCGGCTGGCTCGCGGCCGTGGCGAAGCAGGCGCTGGCCAACAACGCGCCCTGAGGCTGTTGCGCGATCCCTAAAAGCGCGGGTCATCCCGGCCGGAGCTTCGATCGGACGTGCTCTGGCATGGATCCCGGGTCAAGCCCGGGATGACCGCTTGGTTCCCAGGCGATCTGACCGCAGCGGTCAGAAGGGGCTGACCGGGAAGAAGCGCAAATAGAGGCGGCTGTAGGTCCCGTCGTCCCAGAGGCTCTGGAGCGCGTAGTCGATGGCGCGTTGCAGGGCCGGGTCGTCCTTGCGCAGCAGGAAGGCCACGCCCTCGCCGAAATAGCGGCTCTCGAGATAGGGCCCGCCCGAGAAGGCAAGCTCGCCGCCGCTGGCGGAAATCAGCAGCGCCAGCGCCGGGCCGTCACCAAAGACATATTCGGCGTCGCCGCTGCGCAGCGCCGCGACGGCGGCGTTCAGGCCGCTGGTCTCGCGGCGCTGCACGAAGGGCATCAGCCTTTCGAGGAAGGCCTGATGGGCCGTGCCGGAAACGACGGCGACGCGCCGTCCCTGCAGGCTTTCGCCGTCGAGCTCGGCCCGGACATTGCCGCGCGTCGTGACGAAGCGGGCCGGCGCGCGGAAATAGAGATGGCTCGCGGCGAAGCGCTCGCGGATCGCGGGTGTCAGGTTCATCGCCGCCGCCAGCACGTCGCCACGGCCCTCGCCCAGCGAATCCAGCAAGGTGTCGAAGCGGCGCGGCTGGATGGTGCAGGTCCAGCCGAGCTTGTCGCAGACGGCGCGGGCGAGCTCGACCGAGAAGCCGGTCAGGGCCCCATCGGGCCCGGCGAAATGGAAGGGCGGATAGTCGTCATCGGTCAGGAAGCGCACGACGCGCGGCGGGCCGGGCTCGGGCCGGTCAAGCCTGATGCGCGGATCCCAGAAATTCGGGATGGCGATGCGCGGCTGGTCCTGCGCCGCGGCGGTCGCGGCGGCGAGGAGTGCGAAGGCAAAGGCGGCGAGCGCGCGAAGCATTGCCGCGCATCTGGCGCCGGATGGCGGCGGGGATCAAGGGCCCGCCGTCATGCTCGGGCCTGACCCGAGCATCTCTTGCCGGATGTGGGTGCGGGAGTCTTCTCGTTACGAGAGTCTCGGGTCGAAGCTGCGCCTCGCCCGAGAATGAGGGTGAGGCTCAACCCAGGCTCGCCGCCGTCGCCTTCGCGCCCTTGTCGAAGAGCGCAGCGAGATGCGCGGTCACCGGTTTCCTAAACCGTTGCTCGCCCGGCAGGTCGCTGCCGAAGATCGCCTCGATGCCGAGCAGGCTCGCGCTCAACGCCTCGGCGTTGCGGCCCGCGACATCGGCCCGGCGCTTGAACTCCGCCGCCAGCGGGTCGCGAACGTCGATGGCGCCGCCCTTCTCGTCGGTGCCGGTGACGTAGCGCATCCAGGCGGCGACGCCCAAAGCGAGGTGGTCGATTCCGGCGCCCGCCTTCAGCCGCTCGCGGATGGTGCCGAGCAGGCGCTGCGGCAGCTTCTGCGAGCCGTCCATGGCGATCTGCCAGGTGCGGTGGCGGATCGCCGGGTTCTGGAAGCGGGTAAGCAGGGCCTTCGCGTAATCCGCCAGTACGACGCCCTGCGGCGCCGGCACGGTCGGGATGATCTCGCTCCAGAGCCCCTGCAGGAAGCGGGCGAGGATGGGATCGCCGCTGGCCTCGGCCACCGTCTCATGGCCGGCGAGATAGCCGAGATAGGCGAGCGAGGAATGCGCGCCGTTCAGCATCCTGAGCTTCATGAACTCGAAGGGCGCGACCTCCGTCACCATCTGCGCGCCGACCTGATCCCATTCGGGACGCCCATCCGCGAAAACGTCCTCGATCGCCCATTGCCGGAAGGGTTCGCCGATGACGGGCGCGGCATCGTCCAGGCCGGTCTGCTTGGCGACCTCGGCGATGTCGGCCTCGGTCGTCGCCGGCACGATGCGGTCGACCATCGTCGCCGGGAAGGCGCCGGTGGCCTCGATCCAGGCGGCGAGCCTGTCGTCGGTGAGCGCGGCGAAGTCGCGGACGAGGCCGCGCAGGACATGGCCGTTCGAGGGCAGGTTGTCGCAGCAGAGCGCGGTGAAGGGGCCAAGGCCTTCCGCCCGGCGCACGCGCAGGCCGGCGACCAGGATGCCGATGGCGGAGCGCGGCGCGTCCGGGTTTTCGAGATCGTGGACGATGTCGGAATGATTGGCCTTGAGCTTGCCGGTCGCCGGATCGTGGCAATAACCCTTTTCGGTGACGGTCAGTGAGACGATGCGGGTCTCGGGCGAGGCGAGCTTCGCGACGAGGGCGGCCGGGCTTTCCGGCGCGACGAGCACATCCAGCACCGAGCCGATGACGCGCAGCTCCGGCCCCGTGGGGGCGAGCTTCAGCAGGGTGTAGAGCCCGTCCTGCGGCTTCAGCCGGTCGCGCTGGTCGGGGCGCTGGAGGCTGGCGCCGGTGATGCCCCAGGCTCCGAAGCGGCTCTCCAGCGCGTCCTCGGTGTACTCAGCGAGATGGCCGCGGGCGAAGGCGCCGAGGCCGAGATGGACGATGCCGGGCCTGAGGGCGGCGCGGTCATAGGCCGGGCGGCGGACGCCCGCCGCGAGTTGGCCGAGAGTGGCGTTGGAAAGGCGGGTCACAGCTTGTAGGCCTCCTTGGCGAGGCGATAGGCGAGGTCATGCGCCACTTCGGCCGCCTCGTCCTCCTCCAGCCGGTGCTCGGCGACGAGTTTGGCGAGATAGGCGCAATCGACCCGGCGAGCGAGGTCGTGGCGGGCGGGGATCGAAAGATAGGCGCGGGTGTCGTCGTTGAAGCCGACGGTGTTGTAGAAGCCGGCCGTCTCGGTCGTCAGCTCGCGGAAGCGCAGCATCGCCTCGGGCGCATCGAGGAACCACCAGCCCGGTCCGAGCTTCAGTGCCGGGTAATGCCCGGCGAGCGGGGCGAGCTCGCGCGAATAGCTGGTTTCGTCGAGGGTGAAGGCGATCACGGTGAGGTTGCGCTCGTTGCCGACGGCGTCGAGCAGCGGCTTCAGCGCCTCGACATAGTTGGTCGCGGTCGGGATGTCGCAGCCCATGTCGCGGCCGAAATGCTCGAACAGCGCAGCGTTGTGGTTGCGCCAGGAGCCGGGATGGATCTGCAGGACGAGCCCGTCGTCCAGGCTCATCTTGGCCATCTCGGTCAGCATCTGGCCGCGGAACAGGTCGGCATCCTTGGCCGAGACCTTGCCCTTCAGGATCTTGGCGTAGAGCTTCTCGGCCTCGGCATCGGAGAGATTGGCGGTGCGCGCCGTGGCGTGGCCGTGGTCGGAGGAGGTGGCGCCGCGCTGCTTGAAATAGGCGCGCCGCTGGCGATGGGCGGCGAGATAGCCGGTCCAGGAGCCGATATCCTCGCCCGTCAGTTCGCCGAGCTTTTCGAGGTTCTCGGCGAAGCCCTCGAATTCCGGATCGACGACACTGTCGGGCCGATAGGCGGTGACGACCTTGCCGCCCCAGCCGGAGTCGCGGACCATGTCATGCCATTTCAGGTCGTCGAGCGCGCCTTCGGTCGTGCTGATCGCCTCGATGTTGAAGCGCTCGAACAAAGCGCGCGGACGCAGTTCCGGCTCTTCCAGCTTGGCGGCGATCTTGTCGTAGATCCGGTCGGCATTTTCCGACGTCAGGCGCTCGTTGACGCCGAAGATGGTCGAGGCCGCGTGCTCGAACCAGAGTCTGGTCGGTGTGCCCCGGAAGAGATGCCAATGGTCTGCGAAGATCTGCCAGATCTTGCGCGGGTCGGTCTCGACCGGAGCGCCGTCCTTGCGCGGAATGCCGAGCTGTTCGAGCTGCACGCCCTGGGAATAGAGCATGCGGAAGATGTAGTGATCGGGCTTGACGAAGAGCGTCGCCGGATCGGGAAAGGGGTTGTTCTCGGCGTACCAGCGCGGATCGGTATGGCCGTGCGGGGAGATGATCGGCAGGTCGCGGATCGCTGCGAAGAGCCGTCGCGCGATGCCGCGCGTCACCGGATCGGCGGGAAAGAGGCGATCATCGTGCAGCAACATGGGGTATCTCCCTAGTGTTTGGCCGATCTCTAGAACTGCGCGCAGCAGGGGTCAATCGCGTGGTATACTAGTGCGCCAGAGACGCTTGTTTGTAAGCATCCGAAGTGGCGGGGTTGGGCTTGCAAGCGCTGCCGGACCCACGCCATCCTGCCCGCCGCAAACGGAGCGATGACGATGACGACGCGGCGTGAACTTCTGGCAGGGGCCGGTCTGGCGGCTGTCGCAACCCAGATGCCGGCGATCGCCTTCGCCCAAGCGAAGGACAGCGTCACCATCGGCATGACGCTGGAGCCGCCGACGCTCGACCCGACCTCCGGCGCCGCGCAGGCGATCCGCGAGGTGACGCTGCAGAACATCTTCGAGGGGCTGGTCAGGATGGACCGGACCGGCAAGATCCAGCCCTGCCTCGCCGAAAGCTGGGAGATCGCGCCCGACAACGTCACCTATCGCTTCACGCTCAGGAGCGGCGCGACCTTCCATGATGGCACGCCCTTCACCTCCGCGGAGGTGAAATTCTCCTTCGAGCGGGCCGTGGCGCCGGATTCGACCAATGCGCAGCGCCAGCTCTTCACGCCGATCGCGGAGATCGCGACGCCCGACCCCGCGACCGTCGTCATCAAGCTCAAGCAGCCGACGGCGAGCTTCCTCTACGGGTTGAGCTGGGGCGATGCCGTGATCGTCGCGCCGGCGACGGCGGCGAACAACAAGACCGCCCCGATCGGAACCGGGCCGTTCAAGTTCGCGCGCTGGAACCGGGGCGACCGGCTCGAACTCACCCGCTTCGACGGCTATTGGGGGCAGAAGCCGTCATTGGCGAAGGCGACCTTCCGCTTCATGTCCGATCCGCAGGCACAGGTCGCGGCGCTGCGGGCTGGCGATGTCGACGCCAACACCAATCTCTCGGCGCCGGAGGCGGTGCCGCAACTCCAGGCCGATCCCAAGCTCAAGGTCACCATCGGCAAGACCGAGGGCGAGACGGTGCTCGCCACCAACAACGCCAAGCCGCCCTTCGACAATCCTAGGGTGCGGCAGGCCATCGCCCATGCGCTCGACCGCAAGACCATCGCGCTCGGCGTCTACGGCTTCGACGTCACCCTGATCGGCAGCCATTTCTCGCCGCTGCACCCGGCCTATATCGACCTGACCGGCACCTACCCTTACGACCCCGAGAAGGCGAAGGCGCTGCTCAAGGAGGCGGGTTTCCCCAACGGCTTCTCCTGCACGCTGAAGCTGCCGCCCCCTTCCTATGCGCGCCGGGCCGGCGAGATCGTCGCGGCGCTGCTGGGCCAGGTCGGGATCAACGTTTCCATCGAGCCGCTCGAATTCCCGCAATGGCTGGAGCGCGTCTTCCGCAACAAGGATTACGACCTCAGCATCATCGCCCATACCGAGCCGCTCGACATCGATATCTATGCGCGCGACGACTACTACTTCCAGTACCGGAACCCCGCCTTCAAGGCGCTGATCGCCAGGATCGCGGGGACGCTGGACGAGGCCGAGCGCAACGAGCTCTACAAGCAGGCGCAACGCATGCTGGCTGATGACGCGGTCAACGGCTTCCTGTTCATCCTGCCGAAGATCACCGTCGCCAAGGCCGATCTGGAGGGGATGTGGACCGACTGGCCATTGCCGGTGACGCCGCTGGCGGAGCTGCGCTGGCGTTGAACGCGGCTCCGCCCGGGATCTTCTCGTGATCGGCTACATCCTGCGCCGCCTTGTCGTGCTGGTGCTGACGCTGCTGGCGGCGGCGCTGGTGATCTTCCTCGTGCTGGAGGTGCTGCCGGGTGATCCGGCAGCGGTGACGCTGGGCCTCAACGCCTCGCCCGAGGCACTGGCCGCGCTCCACGCCGAGCTGGGCCTCGACAAGCCGGCGCCGCTGCGCTTCCTCCTCTGGCTCGGCGGGCTCGCCAGCGGCGATCTCGGCCTGAGCTATACCTATCGCGTGCCGGTGGCGCAGCTCATCATGGAGCGGATGGCGGTGACGCTGCCGCTCGCCGTGCTCGCGATCGCGCTTGCCGTCCTGATCGGCATGCCGCTCGGCGTGCTCGCCGCCTCGCGCCATGGCAGGCTGGCCGATGCCGGCGTCATGGCCTTCGCGCAGGCGGGGCTCGCGATTCCGAATTTCTGGTTTGG
>WPCJ01040627.1_pt1 | contig 10134 bp, 6 predicted proteins | sample 5399831 | NCBI WGS metagenome assembly WPCJ01 (sample SAMN12869470, study PRJNA574797) | sludge metagenome | isolation source: wastewater treatment of pH10 | place: China:Beijing | collected 2019-05-20 | reverse complement strand
CCAATGTTCCGCGTGCGCCACCGCTGCCGCGCGAACCGGCGATGCCGAAGGCGCCGCAGCCGTCATCACCATCTCCGCCGCCTGCGCCACGGACAGCGCGACCGGAGCCCGAGGCTCCCGCTGCCGCTCCGAAGAAGGCGTTCTCGGGCCGCATGGCGATGGCGGGCATTGCGGCGGGCGTCGTCTGTGTCGTCGCGGCCATCGTGGGGCTGGCCTATGCAAGGCTGCAGCAGCAGGACAGGCCGCCGGACAATACCGAATTCGCTTCGGAGCAGGGGATCCCGGCGCTGAAGGATGCCCCGGCGCGGCCGTCCTTGATCCTCTCCTCCGTCGAGCAGGATCTGGAGGGCGCGCGGCAGGCGGCCCAGTTCGCGCTCGACAACGATCCTTCGCTCGCCAACATCAAGGCGCAGGACGACGCGCCGACGCAGCAGATCCCGGTCAACCAGTTGCAGTTGCCGTCCAACATCCTCCTGGTGCCGCCCAAGGCGCAGGGCAGTGTGCCGGCGCCGGCGGGGCCGGCCTCGCCAAGCGGAGCGCCGCAGCCGCCGCCGATGATATCCAGCGGCGACCCGGACCAGGTCCTGACCTTCGGGCCGATCAAGATCCGCCGTCATCTCGTCGACACCATCGTGCGCGCGAGCAAGGTCGTCGGTGCCGATCCGACGCTCTTGATGGCTGTCGCGGACAAGGAATCTTCGTTCTCGACGGCGGTGAAGGCGCAGACCTCTTCGGCGACCGGGCTCTACCAGTTCATCGAGCAGACCTGGCTCGGCGTGATCTACGAATTCGGCGCGAAGCACGGGCTCGCGGCGGAAACCAAGCTGATCGGCAAGTCCGGCCGGCAGTTCGTCGTCACCGATTCCTCGCAGCGCCAGCGCATCCTCGACATGCGGCGCGAACCCTATATCTCGGCGCTGCTGGCGGCAGAGATGCTCAAGCGCGACACGTTGCGGCTCGAGCGGGCGCTCGGCCGCCATCTCACCGGCGGCGAGATCTACCTGATCCATTTCCTTGGGCCCGATGCCGCGCAGACCTTCATCGAGACGATGGAGGAGACGCCGGGCGTCAAGGCCGCGGAGCTCCTGCCGAAGCCGGCGCAGGCCAACCGGCCGATCTTCTACGTCGATGCCGGCGGCGAGACCAAGACGCTCTCGGTCTCCGAGGTCCACAAGAAGTTCAACGATATGATCAAGATCAGGCTCGACCGCTACAGCGCGGTCAGGCCGACGATGGGGGCGGGCGTCGCCCGGCCGCAGCCGAAGAAGTGATGGCCTTGATCGCGTGCCTCTCGCCGCGGGCAATCCCGCGCGCGGCGTTTCATTCCCCGCGGGGCCGGGGCTCGGGAAGGAGTGACGACCATGGCCGGCAATCGTTTTGAACAGGTCGACGGGCCGCAGGCCGATGCGATCACGCTCAGCCTGTCGGAGCGCGGCGGCGAGGCTTTCGGCCGGGTCCATTGCCCGGCGGAGCTGGCGGCGGGCCATCTCGTCAACGATTTCGTCAGCGACGAGATGGCTGCCAAGGACGCCTATCGCACCGCGATCCGCCTGGCCAACGAGATCAGGGCTCCGATCGTGGTCGAGGACGTGGCGGGCGTCTGGCAGGACGAGTGGGGCGTGCTCTACCGGGAGATGTGAGGGCGCCGGTCGCGCACCCCTGTCATTGCTCCGCTTGGCTCGCAATGACGGGGCCGCGCTTCCTCACTCGATGCGGAAATACTTGACCCCGAGGCCGAGCTTGCCGGTCTGGCGGGCGAGGTCGAGCTTGAGATTCCCGAAGAAGTCACCGGCAGGCGAGGGGTTGGGACCGGAAAGTGCCGGCAGCGGCTCCTGGCTGACGAGGGCGAGCACCGTCTGCGGGCGGGCCGCGCCGCCGGTCGATTCGAGCTTCAGGTTGAAGCTCACCTTGTCGCCCTCGCGCTTCATGAAGCTCGCGAGATTGTAGACGAGGCCGTCATCGCCGATCAGCACGACATCGAGATTGAGGCCGCCGCCGGCCTCGACCGAGCCGTTGAGTACCTCGCCGCTCTTCATGTTGAACGAGCCGATCTGCAGCTTCACGTTGCGATCGATCGCGAGGCCGGGCTGGCGCAGGAAATCGGCCATGGGGCACTGCGCCTTGGTCAGCGGGCGCAGGTTGATCTGTGCCTCGAAGCCCTGCGCCGCCTTGAAGGCGCTGTCGAAGGCGACGAAAGGCTCGGTGCCGCTGCCGAAGCCTTCGAGCACGGCCTTGCGATCGCCGATATCGATCGGCCAGAGGAAGAAACAGGAGCCGCCGTCATAGTCGCGGACGAAGCGTTCGATTCGCTCGGCCGGCGTGCGCGCATCGGGTTCCTTCACGATCGGCGGAGACTGCTGGGGATTCGTATTTTCGCCGGGAGGCTTCTGCGTGTTGATGGCGACCGGCGATTTCACCGGGGGCTTGGTGTCGACACCGGGCGGCGAGACAGGCGGGGGCGTGATCGCGGGCGGCCTGACGGGAGGCGCCACCGGCGGCGTGGGCGGAAGCTGCGTGCCGTTTTCGGTATCGACAGCAAGTTGGCCATTGGCCGGCTTCTGCTGCGTCGTCTGCGGGGGCGAGGAGAGTGGCGGGCTCGCATTGTCCGGCGTGGCCTTGGGGTCACCGGAATCGCTCCGTCCCGAAGCCGCGGTTTCGGGCTTGGTCTCGGTCAGAGCCGGCGGGTTGCCCCCGAGGGACTCGGTTCGGCCGGAAGGTGGCGGTTCGGAGAGCGGGGGCGGGGAATTGGCCGGAAGGCGTGCGGTCTGGCTGGTTTCGGCCGGCTTCAGTGCCGTCCAGGCGTAGAAGCCGCCGCCGGCCAGCAGGGCGAGCGCGGTGATGCCGGCGACCAGCGGCAGCGGCGAGCGCACCTGCTTGCCGGCTGATCGGCTGGCGGCCGCTGCGGCCTTCTTGCCGACCGGCTGCGGCTGCCAGGCGGCGATTTCGGCCATGTCGGCCGGGCGATTTTGCGGGTCGGGTGCCAGCATCCGCGCCAGCAGAGGGCGCAAGCTGGCGTCGACCTGCGAGAGATCGGGCAGGCGGCGGCGCTTGTCGAGGATGTCGGCCTGGCTGCCGCCCATGTCGATGGCGCGTCCGGTCAAAGCCTGCGCCAGCACCAGAGCGAAGGAATACATGTCCGAGCGGCCCGAGACATCGCCGCCATAGAGGCCGAGCTGTTCGGGCGAGACATAGTTGTATTTGCCGGCGAAGCCGGAGCCGATCACCGTGCCCTCGCCGAGGATGCTGGAGCGGGCGATCCCGAAATCGATGATCTTGGCGCGCGAGGGATCGCCGCCCGGCAGGATGATGTTGTCCGGCGAGATGTCGCGGTGGATGATGCCGAGCCGGTGCGCGGCATGCAGCCCCGGCGCGACGCGCTGGCGCAGGATGTCGGCTTCCTCGATCGTCAGCGGCCGCTCCTTGATGCGCTCGGAAAGCGGCTGGCCATCGACGAACTCCATCGCGAGATAGGGCGATTCCGTCACCGGATCGATGGTGAAGACGTAGTAGCGGACGATGGCCTCGTTATAGAGGTTGTGCAGGGCCGCCGCCTCGCGCCGGAACAGGGCGAGGGCCGCCTCGTCGCGGGCCATCTCGGGCCGGATCATCTTGATCGCGACCGCATCGCCGGTCTGGATCGCGCGGCCGCGATAGACCTCTCCCATGCCGCCGACCGCGATCAGGCTCTCGATCTCGTAGATGCCGTTGAGCTTCGTGCCGATGCGGGCATTGGCACGGGGCGCGATGACGGTGCGCTCGGAGTCGTCGCTCATGGCGTGTTACTCCCTGGCGTGCTGCTCCCTGCCATGCGCCGGTTCGGCATCCAGCGTGTCCTTTCGGCCTGGCCTTGTCGATAGCGGACGATGATGATCGTGACGTTGTCGCGCGCGCCGCGTTCGAGCGTCAGGGCGAGCAGGGCGTCGCAGGCGGCCTGGGCGCTCTCGGCCTCGACGGCGCGCAGGATCTCGGTATCCGCGACATGTTCGGTCAGCCCGTCCGAGCAGAGGAGGAAGGTGTCGCCATCGGCGATTTCGCCGCTCTCGATATCGAGCTCGGGCGTCTCGTGCACGCCGATGGCATGGGTGATGACGTGCCGGCGCGGCGAGCGCTTCGCCTCCTCGGCGGTGAGCAGTCCGCGGTCGACCATGTCCTGGACCTCGGTGTGGTCGCGCGAGATCTGGGTGATTTGCCCGGAGCGGACGAGATAGATGCGGCTGTCGCCGGACCAGACACAGGCGAAATGGCGCCGGTGGACGAGCAGCACCACCAGCGTCGCGCCCATGGTAGCGCCGCGCTTGCGGATCTCCTCGCGCAGCGTCTCGTTGGCGCCGAGCACGCTGTCTTCCAGCATCGCCAGCAGATCGGGCGCCGAGCCCGCCGCGCCCACCGCTTCGAGCGCGGCGACCACGGTCGCGCTGGCAAGCGCGCCGTTCTCGTGCCCGCCCATACCGTCGGCGACCGCCCAGAGGCCGATTTCCGGCCGCAGGATGAAGTTGTCCTCGTTCGCCTTGCGCACCTTGCCGGTATGGCTGATGCAGCCGGTCTCGAAGTCTGAGGCCTCGCGTGGGGCTTCGTTCATGGCGCAACCCTCATGAGCTGACGCGCTTGGGTTCGAGATGGGCATCGAAACGACCCGTCAGCAGACCGGAGAAAAGATAGGGGTCGGGCAGGGCCTGACCGGTCAGCGCCAGCGGCTCGAAATTCGGCCCGCCGATCGTCCAGAGATAGGAGGCATGAGCATAGGCACGGGCATGATCCTCGACGCGCAGGGCCGCCAGCCGCTCGGGGAAGCCGGCAGCGGTCGCGGCGCTGACGATGGTGCTGTCCGAAAGGCGCACCATGTCCTGCGGCGGGGCGGCGAGGAGGTGGTCATTGGGGGCGGGCAGGGCGGTCAGCCTTTGCGCCACGGCCTCGTAGCTCGCTCCCGGATCGAGTGCTTGCAGCAGAAAATCCTCGACCGCCTCGAACCATGGGTCCTGCGGGTCGAGTTCCGGCGGCGGAATGGCTGCGCCGGGGCCGGCGGCGGCAAGGACGGTCAGCGGGAAATAGCGGCCGACGCCGTCGACCGAAGGCATGAAGGCGCCCGCGACCGTCTGCCCGCCGGCCTGCGCACCGCCCAGCCAGAAGCGCCAGATCGGAGCGTTGAGATAAGCCTCCTGCCAGCGGTTGCCGAGTTCCAATCGGCTCGCGGTCAGCCCGCCCTGCAGCCATTTCTCGTAAGGCCCGAGGAAGCCGGAGGGGGCGTTCAGCGCGATGAAGTCACGCTTGGCCGGAAGCTTGCCGAAAAGGCCGCAGCTCAAGGCTCAAATCCCGGATGGGCAGCGGATTTCCCGCAGCGCCGGCAGGATCAGGGGGTTCTTGAGCGAGCCGACGCCGAAGGAATAGCCGACCTGCCGGCCGCCGGCACTCAGGTTGAAGCCGACATTGTCGCCCTGCTTCAGTACCGAGCCGGCATCGAGCAGACGGAAGAAGGACCAGGTGCCGTCCTTCTCAAAGAGCTTGGCCTCGCCCTGCGCAGCGTTGCCGCTCTGTGAGCCCGAAGAGAAGAAGCCGCCGCCGAACATGCCGCCCGAGGCGTTGCCACTTGCCCCGCCGAGCGTCAGCGTCACCGCCGTCTTGCCGACGCCGCCGCCCGGCCACATCACCGGGGCCGGCGTGTTGACGCCCTGCTGGCTCGTCACCGTAAAGCCATTGATCTCCAGCTTGGCGCTCGAAGCGTCCGCCGAGAGCGCGGTCGGCGTCACCACCATCTGGAAGGAGGGCAGGTTGCCGCCGGTCGGGAAGAAGGCCTCCTTGATCTCGCTGGCGCGCTGGAATTCGCGCAAGGTCGTCGGCGAGAGCGCCCGCGCCACGCGGCTGTCGACGCGCCAGCTCCATTGCGGCTTGGAGGTGTCGACGAAGGGCTCCAGCCGCTCCTTGTAGAACTTGTCCATGATCTGGCCGGGCGCGAAGAGCCGGGCAAAATCGGCGAGCGGCACGTCGCGAGCGCTCGCCTTGGTGAAGGGATAGCGGTTGGTGACGATCTCGTTGCAGACGCCGGTGACCTGTTCCGCCAGCGCCTGCCTGAGCAGGGCGACGGTGGCGCCGGTGGCATCGCCCTCGAAATCGTTGACCGCCTGCACGATCATGCCGTCGAAGGGCGCGGGGTAACGCGAGGAATTGGCGCGCAAGGTTGCGATCAGCGGCACGAGCGCCGCATTCGCCGCCGCCGACTGGGACGGATTGGTCGCGGCGATGGCGAGGTTCTGGCTGATCTCCGAGAAGGTCTGGAGGAGCTGGTCGACCGGCCGGCGGCCGAGATCGCCGTCGACGAGGACGTGGTAGGGCTTGAACTGCGCCTCGATATCGGCGCCGAGCGAGACGTCGTTGCTGCCGGCGAGCACGCGGTCGACGCCGGCCGAGGCCATCGGCAGGTTGGCGCCGAGACGGCCGAGCGCCTGGCTGGCGCGCTCGTCCAGCGTCTGCGCCGCGTTCTTCGCGGCGGTCTGCGCCACGGCCTTCTTCGCGTTGGGGCGCTCCTTGGTGAGCTGCGTCTCGTCGCGCAGGGATTCCAGCACTTGCTTGAAGGGCGATGTCGCCGCCGAGATAGCACTGAGTGCGACATAGCGCGGCTTGTCGGCATTGAGCGGCCGGAGCTTCAACCGCCGCAGCGTCTTCTGCCAGGTCGCGACATAGTCGCGGCTGTAGAGCTTCATCAGGTCCTGGAACAGCGTCGCGTATTGCGCGGTGATCGCCTGCTGGTCGACGTTTTCGCCCAGCACCCAGCGTTCCTTCTCGATGCGGTCGCCGATATCGCCGAGCCGGCCGATGAAGGCGCTTTGGAAGCCGTCATAGGTGTAGAAATACGGCACGCGGACCTGATCGAGATCCTCGCCGCCAACACCTTCGAAGACCAGGCGCACATCGGAGCCGCCGCGCTGCGAGACGACCCAGTCCTTGGCGCTGTCGCTGCGGGATTGCGTACGCAGCAATTCATAGGCGCGCTCGGCGATGCTGAGGCGGCGGAGCGTACGCTGGCTCTGCTCGATCAGCGACTGGTTGAGCTTCACCATCGGCTCGCCCGTGCCCTCGTCGAGGTCGAGCATGGCGGTTAGGTGCTCCTCCAGCGCCTCGCGGCCCTTGGCGTTGGCCGGGCCGGGGAAGAGGTTCTCGGCCCAGTCGAGCCGCATCCAGGAGGTCACGAGGTCGCGGTCGAGCTTCGCCTGGCCGCCGATCATCATGTAGACCTTGAGCGCCTCGTAGACGAAGCCGGGATTGTTGGCCTGCTGTTCGAGCTGCTCCTCCAGGCGGAAGATGATGCGGGGCCGCAGCATCCGCTCCAGACCCTGCTGGTAGGTGATCTCGCTCGCGTTCTGGAGGCGCTCGCGCTGGCTGAGCCCGAAGGTGGCCAGCGTCGGCGTCGGCTCAGCTTGCGTGGCGTAGCCGGCCGGCATGTTCCGGAGCTTGTGCAGCAGCGGCAGGACACGGCTGAAATTGCGGTCGGAGATCGTGGTCTCCTGCAGCACCGGAGCTGCGGCGCTGCGATAATCCGAGAGGCCGTAATTGGTCGCGGTAATCAGGTCGCTGTTGCGCGAAAAACTCGTCCACCACAGGCCGAGCGCGGCGAGCGACAGCAGTGCGACCGTTGCGAAGCCGGCGATGCGTAGCGCCGTCATGCGGCGGGCGGCGCCGAGATCAGTCGAGACCCAGCCGGATTCGCCGATCACGACCTTCTGGACGAGCTCTGTCAGGAAATAGCTCTTGCCCTTGCCGGAGAAGGAGGCCGCGCCGGCATGGTCCGAGCCGAAATTGCGCGAGAGCGCGCCGATCAGCTGGTCGATCGGGGTGCCTTCCTGCGTGCCCGAGGTGAAGTAGAAGCCGCGCAAGGTCGCATTGGCGTGGTAGCGCGTGGGCTCGAAGACGCGGGTCAGGAAATCGACGATGGAGCGCTTCAGCGTCGCCATCTGGCTGGGGAAGCCGAAGATCTGGGCGCGCGCGGTCGGGTTGTGCTCGTCCTGCAAACGATCGGGCAGGCGCTCGTTCAGCCGCTCGATCAGCGCGTCATATTCCGGCGGCACGTCGCCGATCATGTTGCGGGTCTTGTCGGCGGTCTGGAAGGTGTGGCCCCAAACCATGCGCCGCTGCGGCTCGGTCAATTGGCCGAAGAACTCGTTGAAGCCGGCGATCAGGTCGGCCTTGGTGAAGATCGCATAGACCGGGAAATCGACCTTCAGGCGTTCGTGCAATTCGAGCAGGCGGGCGCGGATCGCGTCGGCATGGGCTGCGATGTCCTCAGGCGAAGAGGTCAACAGGTCCTCGACGCTGATCGCGACGAGCACGCCGTTGATAGGCTGGCGCGGGCGGTTGGTCTTGAGCAGGTCGAGGAAGGCAAACCAGCTCGATTTCTCGGCCTTGGTGTCGGTGTCCTGCGTGGTGTAGCGGCCGGCGGTGTCGATCAGCACCGCATCCTCGGCGAACCACCAGTCGCAGTAGCGCGTGCCGCCGGAGCCGGCGACGGCGGCGGGTGTCGCGCCGCGCGCCAGCGGGAATTTCAGGCCGGAATTGACCAGAGCCGTGGTCTTGCCGGCGCCGGGCGGGCCGATGATGACGTACCAGGGCAGGTCGTAGAGATAGTCGCCGCCCTTGCCGCGGGCGCTTTTCAGCGTCGCCAGCGCATCCTTCATCGCGCTGGAGAGGGCGGCGCCGTCGCCGGTCGTTTCGTCCTTTTCCAGCGCCTCGGTCAGCGCGGCCGTCGCCTTGCGGCGGCGGATGACGATGACGGCGATCCAGGCGAGCGCGCCGACGAGGAGAAGCACGGCGACGGGCATGCGGACCCAGAAGGATTCGAATGGGCGCACCTCGCCGAAAGCGACGAAGGGGCCGCCTAACCAGATCAGTGCGGCGAGCGCGAGCGCGCCGATCAGGATGGCCACGATGCGGAGCCAGGTGGCGAGATTCATCGGATCGCCCTCCTAGTTCTGACGCTGGATCAGGATTTCGACGCGCCGGTTCTGGGCGCGGCCGGCGGGGGTGGCATTCGGCGCGATCGGCGTGTCCGCGCCCTTACCCTCGAAGCTGATGCGATCGGGCTTGGTCAGCTTGGTCTTCAGCATGTCGCCGACCGCCTTGGCACGGGCCTGCGAGAGCTCGACATTGGAGGGGAAACGGGCGGTGCGGATCGGTACATTGTCGGTATGGCCGACGACCTTGACCGCGCCTCCCTCCTGCTCCAGCACAGCGGCGATGCGCTCGATCAGCGGCTGGAACTCGGCGCGCACGGCAGCCTGTCCCGGCTCGAACAGGGTGATACCGGCGAGGCGCACGATGACGATGTTCGGCGTCACCAGGCAGACGATCGGCGGCTGCACCGCGGCGCAAACCTTCGGCGGTTGCGTTGGCGGCGGGGGAGGCGGCGGCGGGGCCGAGAAGACCTTGCGCATGATGCCGATCTCGCCCTTGGGATGGACGGAGAGCAGCGCGGTCGAGGCGGCCTCGGCATTGCCCGAGAGCAGGGCGCGGAAGACGAAATAGACGCCGAGCAGGGCGACGGCCGCGATCGCCGCCACCGACCAGACGGGCACCTTGAAGCCGGTCACGGCCTGCGCGATCGCCTGCCCGCGCCAGCGCGGCGAGAGCTCCGGGTCGGGCTGCTTCACCCGGCGCAGCGTCTCGAACAGGTTGCGCTGGATCATCTGGAGATTGTTGGCGCCGCCGGAAGAGGTGCGGTGGATGCCTTGGAAACCCAGCGCCAGACAGGCATGCATCAGCTCCAGCAGGTCGTAATTGACCGATGGATCGGCCTTGGCCTTGTCGAGCATCTCGAAGAAGCGCACGCCGCCGATGCGCTCGCCGAAGAAGCGCGAGAGCATGCTGTACTGCGTCCAGACATGGCGGTCGTCGCCGGGGATGTTCTGGACGATGTCATCGGCGCTGGCGGCGATGACATATTTCGCGGTCTGGGCGGTTTCGTGCGAGACGCCGGCGGCGCGGACCTCATGCTCGAAGGCCTCGACGGATTCGCCGACCTGGCCGAGAAGCTGCGCGAAGGGCGCGTTGGAGAGATTGGCGCGCATCCGCCCGAGCAGGAGCAGGAGCGGGCCCGCGGCGCGCAGAAGCGGGTTGGCGTTCGGCGTCAGCAACTGATCGCGGCGCGGC
>WPCJ01154290.1_pt1 | contig 10135 bp, 7 predicted proteins | sample 5399831 | NCBI WGS metagenome assembly WPCJ01 (sample SAMN12869470, study PRJNA574797) | sludge metagenome | isolation source: wastewater treatment of pH10 | place: China:Beijing | collected 2019-05-20 | reverse complement strand
GAGGGCACGGCCAAGGTCGCCTTCTCCGCCCGCCAAGTCGCGGCGCTCGACGACAAGGTCGCGGCCCGAAGGGCGGTGATCGGCGGCGGCGATGGCGGTGGACGCGGCCAGCACCAGCAGGCGAGCGGTCCCTATATCCGCCGCGGCGACCGCGACGACACGGTGCGCGTGCCGATGCAGGAGAAGAAGATCGGCTCCGACGTCGCGCCCGGGCTCTATGTCGATCCGGACGGGGTCGAGTGGTACAAGCCGGCGCATCGGCGCTGAGGACAGATGCGCAACCGGCGCTTGTCGCCGGGCGCTGGCATCGCTAACCAGTTTTGCCGCGCGGACGTGGCGAAACTGGTAGACGCAAGGCACTTAAAATGCCTCACCGGAAACGGTATGCGGGTTCGATCCCCGCCGTCCGCACCAAGCTCCTGAAGGCCGGCGGCAGAGGCTGCCTATGGGCTCGCGGTTGCGATGGGCTCGCTACCAGCTGACCCGGAGGCCAGCCCGTCCAGCGATGCTGTGGCTGTCGGCGAAATGAGCGAGACTGGTGCGCGCTTCGACCTCGCCATAGAGCGCATAGCGACCCCACTCGTATTTGGCGCCGAGGCCGAGACCGCCCTGGAGCCGTTCCTCGCGGCTGGTCAGGCGGGCGTCAGCGAGCGTCGTCGTCGTCCCGCCGAAAAACTCGTAGTGCAGGTTGGCGATACCGTAGAAGGCCATGTCGACCTTCTGCCCGGCAGCATCGCGCCAGCTCGCCCGGTAGTCGGCCGAGAGGCCGAGGCGGCCGCGCAGGCTGTCGCCGCCACCCAGGGCGACGCGGACTCCGAACGGATCGACGAAGCTGTCGGCGTCGAGGCGGGCATAGCTCAACTGGGCCTGCGGCGTCAGCGACCAGCCGCCGGCGAGCGCGAAGCGCTGTCCGAGTTCCAACCCAGCGGCCGAGCCGAAGCCGGCCTTGCCCTTGGCGAGCCTGCGTCCGGTCGTGGTCGAGGACAGGTCGCTGTCGAACCAGCTGAATTGCGCCTGGGCATCGGCATAGAAGCCGCTCGACCCATACCAGGTCAGCGTGCCGGCGAAACCGCTGCCGCGCGAAGCGATCCTGCCCCGGCCGAAGACCGAGGAGACATCGGCCGACGCTCCGCCATGGTGCAGCGAGAGCCCGCCCACCAGCATGCCGGAGCCAGTGGCGAGCAGCTGCCCGTCGACGCCGGCCTGTAGCCGCCAGCTGTCGACGGTGTAGCCGGTGCCGGTAGTGGAAAAGCTCGGTGTCACCCGCGCGTGAGCACCGTCGATGCGCGCCCAGACGGCGTGCCCGGCCATCGGCGAGGCGGCACCCGGCCGGCCGTCGAAGCGCTCGCCGACGCGCTGGCGCAGCGTCTGCAGCCGGTTCATGCTCTGCAGCACTTGCCCATAGGCCTCGTAGAGCGGTGCTCCCGGCTGGTAGATCGGGCCCAGGATGATCGGCGGCGAGGCGGGAGATGTTGGCGAGGTTGGAGAGGACGGTGCGATGTAGGCCGAGCGCAGATACCAGTCGCCGTCGTTCGGCGTGCTGACCCCGTTCTTCTGCAGCGTATAGGCATAGGCGCCGGCGATAACGGCCTGCTGTCCCTGGAAGACATAGTCGCCCTGGAGCGTGAAGACGCCGTTCGAGGCTCCGCCGACATCGACGACCTTGATGCCTTCGATGGTCTGTGCGCCAGCGCCGCCCTGGTTCAGCACCGTGACGAGAGTCATGCCTGCGGTGCTGCCGGTGATGACGAGGCGGTCGGACGGCGAGGCATCGCCGCCGAGAACGGTTTCGATCTCGAGCCGGCCGCCATTGCCCGCGTAATTGCCGTTGATCGTCAATGTGCCGATCGAATTACCCGGCGCGATCGTGCCGCCCGGCTGGTTGATCGTGGCGCCGACCGTGCCGATGCCCTGCAGGCGGCCGCCGATGACCTCCATCGTCCCGCCGAGGATGCCGTTTACGGCGAGCGTGCCCGCCAAGACGCTGCCGGCGCCGGTGTAGGTCGCGCCGCTGTTGCCGGTCAGCTCCAGCTTGCCCGCGCCATCCTTGATCATCGCTCCCGCGCCGGTGAAGCTGGGAGACATGCCGATATCATGGCCGTTCGTATCGATGACCAGGCCGTTCGCGCCGATGTTGATGGTGCGGGTGTCGAAATTATTGAAGAAGGTGGAATTGCTTCGTGTCGCGCGTAGGAGGCCGCCATCGAAGGTGACGCTTGCGGTGCCCGCGCCGCCCCGAATCCCGCTGGTTTCCAGAACGCCGCGGTTGGTCGCCGTGCCCTGCAGAAGCAGCGTCCCACTTGACCCCGCGGTCTCGCCGAGCAGGACACCGCCTTCGGCGCGAACCAGCCCGCCGTTCTCGACCGTCGGCGAACCGGTTCCGAAATTGCCGATGGTGAGGTTGAATGGCGACATTATCCATTTCGACCCCGCGCCTGTCACTGTGACCGTGCCGGTGTCGTTGGCGCCGATATAGCCCTGATTGCTGGTGGCGGTTGCGCCAGCTTCGATGCGCAAGTCGCCAACGTCGTAGCTGCCGACGGTCAATTGGCCGGCATTGTTCCAGGCCGTGCCCGCGCCGGTCAGTACGACATTGCCCCGGCCACTGCTGCCGACGATGCCGTCCGCGCTCGAAACCGTCGCACCGCCCTCGGCGCGCAGCGTTCCGGTGCCGAACAAGCCGACGGTCAGCCGGCCGTTGTTCTGCCAGAACGAGCCCTGTCCGCTGACCAACACGTTGCCATTCCCGTTGATGCCCGCGTTGACGTTTTCAACCCGGCCGCCAGCCAGAATGTTCAGCGTTCCGGCGCCATCGTATCCGACATAGAGATCACCGGTATTGGTCCAGGTCGAGGCCGTGCCGTTGCTGCCGACGCCCGAAACGGTGACCGTGCCTTGGCTGCCGGGATTGTAACCGATGTAGCCGCCGAGGCTGCTGACCGTGCCACCATTCAGGATGCTCAGCGTTCCGGCGCCGGCGCCGGCGCCGTCAAATCCGACATAGAGCTCAAAGGCGTTGGTCCAGGTCGAGGCCGTGCCGTTGCTGCCGACGCCCGAAACCGTGACCGTGCCCCCGCCGCCGGCGCCGGAAATGTAGGCGGTCAGGTTGCTGACCGCGCCGCCATTCAGGATGTTCAGGAAGCCGGTACCAGATTGGCCGACGACGAGGTCAAAGTTGTTGGTCCAGGTGGATGCGTTGCCACTGCCGTCGGTGCCCGAGACAGTGACCGTGCCCTTGCTGAGCGCGCGATCACCGATCGTGCCGAAATCATTGGTCACGGTACCGCCCGCCGTGATGTCGAGCTGGCCAGTACCGGTATTGCCGACAGTCAGATCGCCGCCAACCGTCCAGTTCGGTGACTGGACAGAGCCAGGACTCAGATCGTCGAGGCCCGTGACCGGTTGCGCGCGCGCCGGGAGGCCGGTGGCGCAGGCCAGCGCAGCAAGCGCTGTCGTCCGCAACAGGGATCGGCGATAGCTGCGAGCGGCAGCGCCGCCTCCCGTGAGTTCTCTCGCCATTGTGCTCCCCGGCCGACGATCTCCAAACGTGATCAGCTACTTCACATGGACGCGACAGGTAGCCGTGAATTCAACCGAATAGAGAATCGACGATAACGGTAATTCATAAATTGTTATCCATGAATTAAACCAAGGTGAGGGGGCGCCCCCGGGCATTCTGCGCGGCGAGTAACCGCAACCCTCATCATTCAGGCCTTGGCGTTGCCTCCGGCGAGACATGGCCGGGCGTGATTGGCGCGAAATGGCAAGACGGGCAGGCTGCTCATGCACGAAATGCCCGCGACGACACCCCCAGCCGAGGGGATCACGGGCATCTTCCGCCCAAAGCCGACGATCAGCCGAAGCGCCGGCGCTGGCCAATCCGGCCTCGCCGGACGAGCAAATGGATAAAAGACGCCAATGAGGTACGGTTCGATGCGAACGACGCTGATCTATGGCCTGGGTTTCCTGGCTCTGGCGCCAGGCGTGGCGAGCGCGCAGCCGGTTCCTGTCAATGTCGGCAACTTCAAGCGAGCCGAGAGCGATTTCTATATGCGCAAGACGGCCGACGCCGGCGCCCTCGGCAAGTTCGCGCATAGCAGGACCCCGACGCCGATCGACAACCAGCCTGTGGTCCGGATGAACAGGGATACGCTCTATTCCCAGGCGCTCTTCGACCTCGACGCCGGCCCGGTGACCATCACCCTTCCCGATGCCGGCAAGCGCTTCGTCTCGATGCAGGTCATCAGCGACGACCACTACACCCCCATGGTGATCTACAAGCCGGGTCGCACGACGCTCACCCGGGACAAGGTCGGCACCCGCTACGTGTTCGTTGCGGTTCGCATCCTTGTCGATCCCAACGACAGCAAGGACCTCGCGCAGGTTCACGCATTGCAGGATGCGCTGAAGGTGCAGCAGAAGTCGGCCGGCAAGTTCGAGGCCCCGAATTGGGACCTAGCTCAGCAGAAGAAGATCCGCGAGGCGCTGGAAACGCTCTCCGCTGCATCGGGCGACTTCAGCAACGCTTTCGGCCCGAAGGGCAAGGTCGATCCGGTCAAGCACCTGCTCGGCACCGCGTCCGGCTGGGGCGGCAACCCCGACAAGGACGCATCCTACCCCTCGGTGACCCCGGCCAAGAACGACGGCAAGACGGTCTACAAGCTCAGGCTCAAGGATGTTCCCGTCGACGCGTTCTGGTCGATCAGCGTCTACAACGACAAGGGCTTCTTCCAGAAGAACGATTACGACGCCTATTCGGTCAACAGCATCACCGGCACGAAGAGCGCTGACGGAGCGATCGACATTCAGTTCGGCGGCTGCGACGGCAAGATCGCGAACTGCCTGCCGATCACGGAGGGGTGGAACTACACATTCCGGCTCTACCGACCCCGTGCCGCGTACCTGAACGGCACATGGAAGCTGCCGGTGGCGCAGCCTGCATCGTAGAGAGCATCAACCTCCTTCGCTCGGCCCGGCAAGCAGCGGTCATCACCCACCGAGGCTTGCCAGCCGGGATTTCGATCCGCGTGTCGTCGTTTGGGACACAGAGATGCGGATGACGGGACCGGCCTGAAGCCGGTCCGACAGATGCTAGTCCCGGTCTCTGCACGGCCGACCCGCGAGAGAATTTCCGCAGCCACCACCGAGCTTCAGACGGAAATCGCTGTTCCGTCACGCTGTGGGTCTGTGCTGCCCGAACACAGGCCATCGGCGATTCCAACCGCGCGAAGGGCCCTCGACCGCCACTACGGCGCAGGCGGAACGGACGAATTGCCGACGCCCAGACCCGCTCAGATTTTGTTAGCGCGGCTCCTGGCGCGCACCGCCGGACAGCAGTTGCTCGCTCCCCGCGAGCGCGACGTCGACGGCGCGCCCCGAAGCCGTGAGAGAGTACTCGACATGCAACACCCGGCCGCTGAGATCGTGGCGCTCGACATAGCCGGCGGCCTCGAGAGCCTTCAGCCGGGCGGAGAGAACCCGCGCCGAAATCCGCGGCGGGAGTTGCCGTCTCAGAGCTCCGAAACGCAGGGGCCCGTGACGAGCCAGTGAAAACACGATGTGGCTCATCCATTCCTGCGAGAAGAACTTCAGGAAGCCGTCGGCCAGACAGTGTTCGTCTGCGGAATCATTCGAACTGGTCATGCGCTTTGCTCTGACTACCGGTATCTCTCAGGTAACTAATGGATTTCGCGCCGCCCGCCCCCTAGGTTCCGCCAGAGTTCGGATGTTCCGGGTTTCCCATACCGGTCGTCGGGCAGGCAAGGCCACATATTCGTTCGCCGCTCCAGGCGGCGACCAGCGCGCGGATGCCCGCGCTTTCGCAACCGGCCCCGGACGATGCCCGACCTGACGGGCCCGCGGACCACTTTAGAGAAGGAAGCTTGCCATGCCATTCGTGACGACGCGCGACGGGGTCGATATCTTCTTCAAAGATTGGGGCCCGCGGGACGCCCGTCCGATCGTCTTCCACCATGGCTGGCCTCTGTCTTCGGATGACTGGGACGGGCAGATGCTGTTCTTCCTGTCGAAGGGATATCGCGTCGTCGCGCATGACCGGCGCGGGCATGGTCGTTCCGCCCAGGTCTCGGACGGACACGACATGGACCACTATGCCGCGGATGCCTTCGCCGTTGCCGAGGCTTTGGATCTGCGGAACGCCGTCCATATCGGCCACTCGACCGGTGGCGGCGAGGTGGCGCGCTATGTCGCCAGGCACGGCGAGCCGTCGGGGCGCGTGGCCAAGGCAGTCCTCGTCAGCGCCGTGCCGCCGCTGATGCTCAAGACCGAGACGAATCCCGGGGGATTGCCGCTGGAGGTCTTCGACGGCTTTCGCCAGGCCCTGGCCGGCAACCGCGCCCAGTTTTTCCTCGATGTGCCGACCGGCCCCTTCTACGGCTTCAACCGGCCGGGCGCGAAGGTCGATCAGGGCGTCATCTGGAACTGGTGGCGCCAGGGCATGATGGGCAGCGCCAAGGCCCATTACGACGGCATCAAGGCGTTCTCCGAAACCGACCAGACCGAGGATCTGAAGGCGATCGGCGTGCCGACGCTGGTCCTCCATGGCGAGGACGACCAGATCGTGCCGATCGCCGATTCCGCGCATGAATCGATCAAGCATTTGAGGCACGGCACGCTGAAGACCTATCCCGGCTTCAGCCACGGCATGCTGACCGTGAACGCCGGGACGCTCAACGCCGATCTGCTGGCCTTCGTCGAGGCCTGAGATCCCGCGGGCAGCGGCCGCCAGCTTGCCCGGCCGCTGCCATTCCACGCGACAGGAAGACATGATGAAACTCTATCTGGTCTCGCTGGGCGCCGGTCTGCTCGTCGGCGTCGTCTACGGCCTGCTGAACGTTCGCTCGCCTGCGCCTCCCGTGATCGCGCTCATCGGACTGCTGGGCATCCTCGCCGGCGAGCAGATCGTTCCGATCGCAAAGCGCCTCGCTTCGGGACAGGGCCTGACGCTCGGCTGGCTGCGGCATGAATGTGGCGAACATCTCTTCGGCACGCTGCCGTCCCGCCCCTCGGGCGATCAAAACCATGAAAGGCGGGAGTCATGAGTCCGACACGCCGGCAAACCACCTTTGGTGTCGCCGCCGGGGCCCTGTCGGGCCTGCTCGGCACCGCCGCAGCCCAGTCTCCGCAGCGAGGAACCGCTCCCATGACCGCCGATCTCATCCTCCGCAACGGCCGTTTCACGACGCTCGACCGGAGCAACCCGATCGCCAATGCGGTTGCCGTCAAGGACGGCGCCTTCCTCGCCGTCGGCAGCGAAGCCGACGTGATGGCTCATGCCGGGCCGAATACGAAGATCATCGACCTGAAGGGCCGCAGCGCCTTGCCCGGGCTGATCGACAACCATCTCCACATCATCCGCGGCGGGCTCAACTTCAACATGGAGCTGCGCTGGGACGGCGTACGCTCGCTGGCCGATGCGATGAGCATGCTCAAGCGCCAGGTCGCGGTGACGCCGCCGCCGCAATGGGTGCGCGTCGTCGGCGGCTTCACCGAGCACCAGTTCGCCGAGAAGCGCCTGCCGACGATCGAGGAGCTCAACATCGTCGCGCCGGATACGCCGGTCTTCATCCTGCACCTCTATGACCGCGCCCTGCTGAACGGCGCCGCGCTGCGGGCCGTCGGCTATACCAAGGACACGCCGCAGCCGCCGGGCGGCGAGATCACACGCGACGCCAACGGCAATCCGACCGGGCTGCTGCTGGCGCGCCCGAACGCCGCCATCCTCTACGCGACGCTGGCGAAGGGGCCGAAGCTGCCCTTCGACTATCAGGTTAATTCGACCCGCCATTTCATGCGCGAGCTCAACCGGCTCGGCGTCACCGGCGCGATCGATGCCGGCGGCGGCTTCCAGAACTATCCGGACGACTACGCCGTCATCCAGAAGCTCGCTGACGAGAACCAGCTCACGATCCGCCTCGCCTACAACCTGTTCACGCAGAAGCCCAAGCAGGAGAAGGAGGACTTCCTCAACTGGACGAAGACCTCGACATACAAGCAGGGCGACGACTATTTCCGGCATAACGGCGCTGGCGAAATGCTGGTCTTCTCCGCCGCCGATTTCGAGGATTTCCGCGAGCCCCGGCCCGACATGCCGCCCGAGATGGAAGGCGATCTCGAAGGCGTCGTGCGCATCCTCGCCGAAAACCGCTGGCCCTGGCGCCTGCACGCGACCTATGACGAGACGATCTCCCGCGCGCTCGACGTGTTCGAGAAGGTCGACAAGGAGATCCCTCTCAAGGATCTGAACTGGTTCTTCGACCATGCCGAGACGATCTCGGAGCGCTCGATCGACCGCATCGCCGCACTCGGCGGCGGCGTCGCCGTGCAGCATCGCATGGCCTATCAGGGCGAGTATTTCGTCGAGCGTTACGGCGCGGCGGCGGCCGAAGCGACGCCCCCCGTGGCGCGCCTGCTGGAGAAGGGGGTGAAGACCTCGGCCGGCACCGACGCCACCCGCGTCGCCTCCTACAACCCTTGGGTCGCGCTCTCCTGGCTGGTCACGGGCAAGACGGTCGGGGGCTTGCGCATCACGCCGCAGCGCAACTGCCTCGACCGCGAGACCGCGCTCAGGATGTGGACGGAGAACGTCACCTGGTTCTCCAACGAGGAAGGCAAGAAGGGCCGGATCACTGTGGGCCAGTTCGCCGATCTGATCGTGCCGGATCGCGATTTCTTCGGCTGCCCCGAAGACGACATCGCGCATATCTCGGCGGACCTGACCATCGTCGGCGGCAAGGTCGTCTATGGCGCGCGGGACTTCGCCGGGCTCGACGAGAGCGCACCACCGCCGGCGATGCCGGACTGGTCGCCGGTCAGGACGTTCAAGGGCTATGGCGCCTGGGGCGAGCCGGGCGGCGCCGGCAAGAATTCGCTGCGGCGGGCGGCCATGACGCATTGCGGCTGCGCCAGTTCCTGCGGCGTGCATGGCCACGACCATGCCAGCGCCTGGTCGAGCAAGCTGCCGGTCGGTGACCTCCGCAGCTTCTGGGGCGCGCTCGGCTGCGCCTGCTGGGCGGTGTGACCATGACAGCGAACGACCACGACTCGCAGCCGATACGCGGCCTGCGTTGGCTGGCACTGCTGCTGCTCTGCGCCGCCTATATCCAGGGTCCGGTGACCAAGATCCTCGATTTCGAGGGCGCCATCGCCGAGATGACCCATTTCGGCCTGTCGCCCGCGCCGATTTTCGCGATCGGTGTTATCGTCTTCGAACTCGCGATGAGCGCGCTCATCCTGCTTGGCCGCTGGCGCTGGCTCGCGGCGCTGGCGCTCGCCATGTTCACGCTGGTTGCAACGTTCGTCGCCCTGCGCTTCTGGGAAATGCCGGCCGGCCAGGGGCGAATGATGGCGATGAACGCCTTCTTCGAGCATCTCGGCCTGATAGGCGGCTTCGTCATCGTGGCACTCGACGACCTTAGCCAGCGAAAAGGATCAGCGCGATGACCGGCACCGCCTTGCAAGGATCCGGTTTTGCGCCGCTGCGCCAGAAGGTCTTCGCGGTCCTCTGGGCAGCGACGATCATCGGCAATATCGGCTCGTTCATGCGCGACGTCGCCAGCGCCTGGCTGGTGACCGACCTCTCCGGCGCACCCGCCGCGGTGGCGCTGGTGCAGGCGGCGGCGACGCTGCCGATCTTCCTGCTGGCGATCCCGGCCGGCGTGCTCTCGGATATCCTCGACCGCCGCAAATTCCTGATCGCCATCCAGATCCTGCTCGGCTGCGTCAGCCTCTCGCTGATGACGCTGGCGAGCCTCGGCCAGCTCAGCGTGCCTGCCCTGGTGGGGCTCACCTTTCTCGGCGGCATCGGTGCGGCGCTGATGGCGCCGACCTGGCAGGCGATCGTGCCCGAACTCGTCGATAAGCCCGACCTGAAGAGCGCCGTGGCGCTGAATTCGCTCGGCATCAACATCTCGCGCGCCATCGGCCCGGCGCTGGGCGGCTTGATCCTCGCCGCCTTCGGCGCCGGCTTCACCTATGGCGCCGACGTGCTGAGCTATGTGCTGGTGATCGGCGCGCTGTTCTGGTGGCACCGCCCGGCGGGCGCCGACGACGCGCTGAGCGAGCGCTTTGCCGGGGCGTTCCGGGCCGGGCTGCGCTATGCCAAAGCGAGCCGGGA
>WPCJ01348639.1_pt1 | contig 10143 bp, 4 predicted proteins | sample 5399831 | NCBI WGS metagenome assembly WPCJ01 (sample SAMN12869470, study PRJNA574797) | sludge metagenome | isolation source: wastewater treatment of pH10 | place: China:Beijing | collected 2019-05-20 | reverse complement strand
GTGTTGCTCTTGATACCGACCATTTTCATTCTAGTTTTATTGTTCGTCAGAATCAATCGGAGGTTATCTAAATTGAACATTAACGCCCAAAAAGATGAAGCAAAAGTAATTGTCCAAGAATTGGAAAACAGGCCTTTAGCTGAGGTTGAACAAGAACTACTAGCCTTCCAAGAAGCCGCTGATTATAGATTGAAACCCGACGTACTGTCTGGTTCCAAAAAAGCAGAGGACCCTAAAGGGCTATTGTCCATCAATGAAAACCATGGTATCCCGATCGTTTCCAAAAAGAAAAGATCAACCGATAGAACCAACTTCGATGTAGACCTCTCTAAAATGGTCAACTGGTATTTGATATCGGCAACAGCGTGGTTGGTTTTTGGAACCACCATTGGCGAATACCTCGGTTTTAAATTTGTTGCTCCGGATATGGAGAGCTTTAGCTGGCTTAGCTTCGGGAGGTTAAGGCCAGTCCACACCAATGCTGTTTTCTGGGGATGGGCATCCCTAGCAATGATCGGATTGGGTTATTATGTGGTTCCTCGTGTCAGTAACACCAAACTCTATAGCTTAAAATTGGGCTGGTACAGCCTAATTTTGATCAATGTCTGTGTGTTCGTGGGAACCATTTCCCTTATGGCAGGAATTAACAATAGCGGAGGCGAGTATAGGGAATATATCTGGCCTATTATGTTGCTGTTTGGAATTGCATTGGTTTTGACACTAATCAATTACTATAAAACCATTGCAAAAAGAACAACTCGGGAAATTTATATATCAAACTGGTATATAGTCGCTGCGGTAATCTTTACTATTGTGATTAGTCTAGCAGCCTATTTACCTTTTTGGCAGAATGGCCTCGGAGAGACAATCATCCAAGGCTATTACATGCACCAAGGTGTTGGTATGTGGTTTATGCTTTTTTGTCTAGGCCTAGTGTACTATTTCCTTCCCCAGCAACTCAATAGGCCTATTTATTCCTATAGTTTAGGCATTCTCGCTTTTTGGACCCAGATATTATTTTATACTCTGATCGGGAGCCACCACTTTGTGTTTAGCTCTATCCCTTGGTGGTTACAGACCGTTGCCATAGTCGGAAGTGCTGGAATGGCAATTCCCGTTATAGCAGGTACAACCAACTTTCTGATGACCTTTAAAGGATCCTGGTATAAGCTAGGAGATAGTTATATCCTGCCTTTTTTCCTGGTCGGCATCATCTTTTACTTCACCGGGTCGATGCAAGGTACTGCTGAAGCCTTTCGTGAAACCAACCTGATCTGGCACTTTACGGACTTCACCGTTGCCCACTCGCATTTGACCATGTACGGCATTATCAGCTTTTTCCTTTGGGCATCCATATATACCATCGTTCCGCGATTTACCGGAAGAGAGGCACCTCAGATCAGTATTGGAGCCCATTTCTGGTTTGCCTTTATCGGCATGCTCATGTATACCGTGCCGTTGATGTATGGTTCAACCATGAAAGGAATCATGTGGTTAGACGGCAAGCCATTTATTGATGGCGTGACCTTTATGGCGCCTTACTGGTTATGGAGAGCCATCGGAGGTAGCCTGATGTGGCTTTCTCACCTCATTTTCGCCTATAATTTGTACAAAATGATGGCGGATGTAAAAGAATTAGACATTGCTGAAGAAATTACCAGCCAATTTGAAAATCAATCAACTATTAAAGTTCAAAAATAAAATAAACGATCATGGAGTTTTTCGACGATCATAAGAAACTATTTATTACCGCAGCGGTCTTCTTCATTGTGTTGACGATCTTTGTTGCCATTCTTCCAGCATTGAACAACCAGTTGATAAATGCACCGCTTCCTCAATCTGAACCCCTTTCTCCGGATGCTGTAGCCGGCAAGTCAATATTTATTGCTAACGGCTGTGTGGCTTGCCATACCCAACAGGTCAGGAATGTAGATATGGATAAGGTTTTCGGTCAGCGACCTAGTGTAGCTGCTGACTATGCGCATAATGAAAGACTGGATGTGTGGAGAAATACCGCAACCTTGATGGGAACTGAAAGAACTGGACCTGACTTGACCGATGTAGGTAACCGCCAACCCAGCAAAGAATGGAACTTGGTACACCTTTACAATCCGCGTATCGTGGTCAAGGAATCCATTATGCCGGCCTATCCTTTCTTGTTTGAATACAAATCCATACCAGCTAAGGAAGACGTTGTGGTCAATATCCCAGAAGATTTTGCCCCCAGTAATGGAAAAAAAGTCGTAGCAAGCAAAGAGGCTATGCAGTTGATAGCCTATTTACAGTCATTGAAACAAGTTAAACTGGAAGCTGATGTTCCAGAATTTCTATATAAAAGGAAAGCTCAAGCCGCTGCTGGCCAAGGTGCAGCTGAAGAAGAATTGGATGGCGAGGCCTTATATGTAGCGCATTGTCAAGCATGCCACCAAGCTGATGGCAATGGGCTACCTGGAGCTTTCCCTCCTTTAAAGGGTAGTCCCGTCGTAACCGGGGATGACCTCGAATTATATGTCGATATCATTATGAACGGTTATGATAGCAGACCTGAATATGGTGTGATGGCAGCAGTGGGCGTCAATGCCGGATTTACTGAAAAAGAAGTAGCCGCCATCATCAATTACGAAAGGACCAGCTGGGGTAATAATGGTAAAAAAGTAAAAGCTGAAGATATCAAGCAAATCGTAGATTTCGTAAAGACTCAATCCAACTAATCATGAAAAAAATTCAATTGACACTGCTTTTTAGTACTTGCATCTCCTTTTTGATGGCCTGCCCGGTGTGCGAAAGAAACCAACCTAAAATTTTGAGGGGCTGGGTTCATGGCACAGCGCCAAAAAGCGACCTGGAATATATTATGGTCATCGCCATCATCCTGATTTCATTGATTGCATTGGGCATGTTCTTAAAGATGATCATCAAACCGGGAGAAAAACAAACGGACCATATCAAAAGGTTTATTTTAAATTCTGATAATTATGAGCCAAAGAAGTAAAATATTTATTTTCATCGATGACGAAAATATTCCGATTGCTGAAACCTATAGCCCAGTGAACTTTGAACTGGATACACGGAAATTAGTAGACGGAAAACACCAATTGCGTATCGTCAGCAAGGATCCTGGCGGAAAGGAAGGAGTTCGGATTATCCCTTTTGAAGTCCGTAATGGTCCGGCGATCGAAATCACTGGAATTAAAGAAAACGCTGTAATTGACGACCTGGTCCCTATCATGATCAACGCCTATGGGAAAGGGAACTCCGAAACCTTTATGATTGATGGTAGTGAGACTCCTCAAGGTATTCCTTGGTGGGTATGGATCATCATTATTGTCTTTATGGGTTGGGCCATGTACTATGTGTTCATGTACCTATACTTACCGACTTCGGTTAATTGAGTGTTAGCAGGTTTAAGCGTTCTTTTTCAAACTTTTTGAGCTTTCTGTCGTTAATTGGGTAACTTAATTGTTTGGATACTAACCCAATTGCCATGAAGAACGCTTTAAGACCTGCCATACTCGTTTTATGGTGCCTTTGTTTTCAATTTAGCTTTGCGCAACAGCATCAGCAACCCAATATTATCCTGATCTTGGCCGATGATCTCGGTATTGGTGATTTAAGTTCCTATTACCATCAATATGAAACGCCAAATCTGGATAAATTGGGAAAGGAAGGTATTCGATTCAACAATTATTACAGTGCTTCCCCAATATGCTCACCCTCGCGCGCAGGACTCCTAACTGGCCAACGTCCCGCAAAACTACATTTCACCACTTTCCTGAATACCCGTGAAGATAACCGGAAAAAAGAACAGGTTGATTTTCTGGATCCTTCTGTGCTGACCATGGCTGATGTGCTGAAGGCTAATGGCTATGCGACAGCTCATTTTGGCAAATGGCACCTCGGTGGTGGTCGGGATGTAAACAATGCGCCTAACTTCGACCAATACGGTTTCGATGCGTGGTCTGGAACTTATGAAAGCCCTGATCCCGATCCGGCTATCACGGCCACTGACTGGATTTGGTCCGATCAAGACAGCGTGAAAAGATGGAACCGCACAAAATACTTTGTGGATAAAACCCTTGATTTCTTGCAAAAGAACAAAGATAAACCCTGTTTTATCAATGTATGGACAGATGATGTCCATACCCCTTGGATAGCTGGCGATGATGAAAAAGGTAGATTCGACTGGAAGCCCCAAGAGGAAAGGAGCTTTAAATTTGTCCTTCAGGAATATGACCGAGAGATCGGAAGATTGATGCAAGGCTTGAAAGAAATGGGTCTAGATGAAAACACTTTGGTCATCTTTATTAGCGATAATGGCCCCTTACCCAATTTCAGGCAGGATCGTTCTGCCGGTTTACGCGGTAGTAAGCTCTCCCTGTATGAAGGAGGAATCCGTATGCCCTTATTGATGCGCTGGCCAGCAAAGATTAAAGCTGGTCAAGTAGATGAACAGACCATTATTTCTGCGCTTGATTTCCTGCCAAGCTTAGCAAAATTGGCAAAAGCTCCACTAAAGAATGCCAAGGGACTCGATGGGCAGGATCTCAGCAAAGCCATGCTTGGAAATCCTATAGCCCGAAACAAGCCGCTCATTTGGGAATATGGAAGGAATGACTCGACGGCCTTTAGTTTCCCTAAAAAAGTCAATCGTAGTCCCGCGCTTGCAATCAGGGATCAAGACTGGAAATTTATGATGAACAGCGATGGGAGTGATCCCGAACTGTATGACCTAAAAGCCGATCCCAATGAAAGGACCAATCTTGCGGCGGATAGAAAACAGCTCGTGATAAAATATACCAAAGCTTTATCGCAATGGTGGAAAGGATTGCCTCCTTATAGGAAAATCGAATAACCTTCTTTCTATTCTCCTTTTAAAAAAGGCTTGTTACAATTGCTTATTGAAATACATTTATTAAGCTTAATAAATGTTTATATTTTAATTAACTTGAAATTTTAAAACTTTAAATTTCTCGTTTTTTTCTTATAAAAATATATTTACAATTTAAATTGGTTGCCTAAAAAAATCATTTTGTATTTAGGTTTGATTCTCCTATTTTTCCCCAAATCTAATTAAAATCTAATACATTATGAACGTGAAATAAGATACCCTAACTCCGAACACCTATTACAAACAGAACCTTTATTAAAGCCTTTTAGGCAATCTTTTTATTCTCAATTATAACTATAATGACTCAAAAAAATCGTGTTTTTTTTGGGGCAAAGTCCTTGTCGTTGCTTGCGATGTGCTTATTGATGAGCTCACCGGAAGTCTTCGCCGAAAAAGCTGATTTTGCCCATTCCGTTGTTGCTAATCGGCAACAAACTATTTCAGGATCTGTTAAAGATGATGGTGGAAACCCAATCGTTGGGGCCACGGTGCTCGTCAAGGGGACAACAAGAGCTACCAGTACGGATGCCAATGGTGAATTTTCCATCACTGCTAATAATGGTGATGTCATCGTCATCCGTAACCTCGGTTATCTGACTCAAGAGATTACAGTAAGCAACGCCCAAAACATCAATATTTCCCTAGCACCTGACAATGCTAATATTGATGAGGTGGTTGTGGTCGGATATGGTACTCAAAAACGTGCTAATATTACTTCTGCCATCTCCACCGTCAATGGAGATGCCCTCAAAAACGTTTCACCATCCAACCTTTCCAATGCCATCGCAGGTCGTGCTCCTGGGGTGAAAGTAACAGGAACTTCAGGTCTTTCAGGGGCTACTTCTAAAATTAGGTTTAGGGGTAGTTTCGCCGAACCTTTGTTCGTTATTGATGGTATTGTGCGCGATAAAGCTGCTTTCGACGCCTTGGAAGCCAATGAAGTTGACCAAATGTCCTTCTTGAAGGATGCCGGAGCTGCTGCGGTTTAAGGTACTCGTGCAGGTAATGGGGTTGTGATTGTGACCACTAAAAAAGGAACGGTCAAAAAACCTGAATTCAATATCCAAAGCAATGTGGCTATCAGTAACCCGACCATGACTCCCTTGGCAGATCTAACGACCGCCACGGATGAATTGACCTATCAAAATAGGGTTGCCGAATTCCAAGGTTTACCTATTCCAAACGGTGAGGAGGAATTCGCCTATTTCAAGGACAAAAGTTATAGTGTTAACGATGTAATCTGGAGAAACCCAGTTAGCCATAGACAGTCCATTTCCGTTTCCGGAGGTAGTGAAAAGATTACCTATTATAACTTATTGAGCTTTAGAAATGAAAATGGTTCCTATAAATCGGTGGACCATCAAAAATTCAACTTAAGGTCCAATGTTTCCGCAAATATTACCGATGCTTTCAGTATCGATATGAATATTTCTGCTAATCAGCAGAATTCCAATCGTTTCTACTGGCCGTTCAGTACCTCATCGAACGATGATGACTTTGATGTTTCCGATTTCTATCGCGTGACCTTCAACTGGCCAAAAATGTATCCTTTCTATTTGACCCAAGATGGTACCCCTAGTAATGAACCAACGGAATATCCCGTACAGACGCCGATGGGTAGCTGGCAAGCTTGGAACGTAATCGACCAGGTTATCGGTGATCGTTATATCGATCGTAAGGTTAGACAGATCAACCCGATCCTTTCCCTCAACCTGAAATTGGATAAATTGATCCCGGGTCTATCTACCAAATTTGTAGGTAGCTATATCGCAGAAGATTACCTTCGTAAGCGCTATATGAGCTTCCAAAAGAACTATACCTTTACTTCTTTGGATCCTGATGGTAACCCATTTATCCCGGCTCCGCCTTCGGAAGACCGTATTAATATCTTCACGTTCAGTCAGCAAAATCCATTTATGGATTATTACACCCAGCGTAAATGGGAATACCAGATGAACTTCTTCATCAATTATATGCAAACCTTTGGTAAGCATGATGTTGGAGCGACCTTGGTATTTGAGCAAGGTGAAAAAGGGTATACCAATATCACTTCCACTGCGCAAAGCCCGATTACAGCATTGGATCAAATGCACGTTTATCCTACCGACCGTAATTTCAGATATACCAATGGTCTGGAAGGAATTGATGCTAGACAATCCATCATTGGCCGTTTCAACTATGCTTATGGCAGTAAATACCTAGCAGAAGCCTCCTTCCGTTATGATGGAGCAGCTTTGTTCCCTGAACAAAAAAGATTCGGTTTCTTCCCTTCGGTTTCTGCTGCTTGGAGAATTTCTGAAGAAGAATTCTTCGCTGGGATTAAGGATAAAATCTCCGACCTGAAACTTCGTTTTGCTTATGGTGCTACGGGTAATTACTTGGACGTAAATGGAAATGCAATCAATCCATTCTCTTTTGCTGAAAAATATGCAACTACTACAGGCTTTATTTTCGGTGACCGATACTACAATGGTTTGGCCTACGGTTCAACCCCTAACCCGAACATTACCTGGACAAGGTCAGAAAGCTACAACTTAGGTTTGGATTATGGATTCATCAACAATAAACTGAATGGTTCCATTGAGGTCTTCAAACGTGCTGAAACCAATATCTTGGGACCTAGAACCGTATTGTTGCCAGATACCTACGGCCGTGCCTTGGCGCCTGAAAACTATGCCGCAAGAAGTTATAAAGGTGGTGAGGTTTCCGTAAACTGGAATGACAGGGTAGGCGAGGTTGCTTATGGCATCTCTGCTAACTTGGGTTATGCCGTTGATCAATGGGATGTTTTTGATGAACCAGCTGCTTATGCAGAAGGCGGACTTGAACATTTCAGATCAAGGATCGGTAGACCTAACAATGTGATTTATGGATTGAATTCATTAGGATTAGTGCGTACGCAGGCAGAATTGGATGATTTGCTGGCCAAAGGATTTAAAACCTATGGTAGGGATCCTTATTTAGGGATGATCCTCTATGAAGATATCCGCGGACAGGGTTACTCTGATACCCCAGATGGAAAGATCGATGGAAATGACGTTACCTTATTGTCGACCAACAATTCTCCAAGATGGGATTATGGTTTAGGCCTGAACGGATCATGGAAAGGTATTTCCATCAATGCATTGTTCCAAGGGGTGTTCAATTACGACCGTATGATTTCCAACCAAGAAGGTGGCGGTATGCGTCAACATGGTGGTACTTTCCGTCCTTATTACCCAATTTGGGCAGATGATGTATGGACTCCTGAAAACCCGAATGCGCAATATCCTAGACCAATCGGTTATAACTGGGCGGAGTCGGGAACGAACCCTTCAAGCTTCTGGATGCGCAGTGGCGCCTTTTTCAGATTGAAAGACCTCAATGTGGCTTATCAATTACCGACTAGCTTCACTGAAAAAATCAAAATGAACAGTATCAATTTGTTCTTCAATGGTACTAACCTGTTTGTTTTCTCACCAATGACCGAGTTTCATGATCCTGAACAATTGAATTATGACTCTTACCCATTAATGAAGACATTCACCTTTGGCTTGGACATTAAATTTTAACCGGAACTGAATCATGAAAAAAATATTATTAGTAGCACTAGGACTATCAACCATTTTTACTTCCTGTAAGAATGTGTTGGATATCGAAGATCTCCAATCCTTGGATGAAGAAAAGGTGTGGAAAGACCCGAATTTAGTAAACGCATATATGGCAAACCTTTATACCGTTTTTGGTAATTGGAGTGCCGGTGCAGATGTATATAGTGAACAATTGGTAGGTGTTCCTTTCCAATTAAATACCATATCGCCGACTGCAGGTGGTTTCAAAACATGGGACTATACCAATATCCGTAAGATCAATACCGCAATCCAAAAGGTTCAGGAAAGTGCAAGCTTGAGCCAAGAGGTGAAAAACAGCACCTTGGGTGAGGCTTATTTCCTAAGGGCTTTTGTGTACTTTGATATGCTTAGGCTTTATGGAGGTATTCCCTACATTACCGTGCCGCAGAACCAAGCGACAGATGATTTGAATACGCCGAGAAACTCAACAAAAGAATCTTTCGAGCTGTTAGTTAAAGATTTGGATGAAGCCATAAAATTGCTTCCTCAAACGATCGAGAAATCATCTTCAAACTATGGTAGGATAGATGGTAACTTTGCAACGGCATTTAAAGCAAAAGTATTGCTTTATAAAGCCTCTCCGCAGTTTAACCCTGCCAATCCTTACAATAATGCTTATTGGAAAGAAGCCAATGCAGCCAATAAAGCAGCTTATGAGCAGTTGATCAAAAACAATTATACACTGACTCCTGACTATGCAAACATCACACTGCAAGAAAAAGGTCCGGAGGTCGTATTTGCTGTAATCAATACCTATCCAAATAAGGTTGCTGCTTGGGATTATGGTGTGCGTCCCGGATCAGAAAGCCGTGGCCCTGCCGGGGCGGTTCCTACTTGGGATTTTGTGAAGGAGTTCCCTATGAAAGATGGTAAGCTCTATTCAGATCCAACCGGAAAATACTTTAAATCGGATGATGATTTCTTGCAATCCTATTGGTTGAATAGAGACCCAAGGTTTGATAAATCCATTGTTTGGAACGGAAAGATCTATGAAGTTTCTGGAAAAGCTGGAAAACGCCAATATACCTCTCTAGGTATTGCTGATGCCCTTGACAACTTCGGTATCAATCCTGCAGCAGGTATCAACTCCACCAACCAAGACCGTTACAGTGGGTTCTTTATCTTGAAAAACAGTAAATTATCCCTAAAACAAACCGAAGTGGAAACTCAATATGATGTTGATTTTGTATTGATGCGTTTAGCAGAAGTGTTGTTGAACTATGCCGAAACTGCGAATGAAACCGGAGATTTAGGCACAGCGCAGGATATGTTGAACCAATTGAGGAAACGTGCCGGTATCGAAGCTGGAACCGATGGAAAATACGGTATCACAGCGACAAACCGCGATCAAATGCGTGAAGCTATTTTGGCAGAAAGAAACATCGAACTTTGTTTCGAAGGCCATCGTTTCTGGGATCTGAGAAGAAGCCGTAAATTGAAAACATTGGATAAAGGAACCAAGTTTGGTGTAGAAGCCATCGCGATCGAAGCCGATGGATCCGATATGGATATCAAACAGGCGAATGCCTTGGCTAAAACTTATCAGTTGAAGGAAGCTAACTTCAAGTACAGCATCCTTCAAGTTCCGAAAAATGGAGTTAAGGTAAGTGAAGTGCCTGATACCTATTATTTCTTCCCAATCCA